>VSSL01000099.1_pt1 | contig 20583 bp, 18 predicted proteins | sample 4557531 | NCBI WGS metagenome assembly VSSL01 (sample SAMN10986726, study PRJNA523729) | hot springs metagenome | isolation source: hot springs | place: India:Timba, Gujarat | collected 2018-05-31 | reverse complement strand
CCTCTTTGCCTTTCGCCGTACTGGTCACCGGCAGATAGCTCACATAGCGAGCATCGGGAACATCCTGATTGCGCCAGTGTTCCAGCAACCTCTGTTGCAGGTTTTGCGGTTCAAAACCCACGTACAGCACCTGATACTGCGCATCACGGAACCGATACACCGCCGCACACACGGGAGCACGCCGGGCGTTTGCCTCGTTCCACTCGATGACCCCCGAGCTCCAGCGCGGATCGCGTTGAAGCTCATGGCTGATCCACCGGCGAAACATGCCTTTAAGCGACGCACCTGACAGGGCAGCGATGTATTCCGCGCGGTCCATCACATCCGGCGGCAGGCGCAACCCTACCACCAGCGCACGACGTACCGGGGTCTGCTTGCTCTCCTCGCTCTCCATATCGCTCACTTGTGAATAGCCATCCTCTCGGTGTCTTCGTAGGCTTCCAGCAGAGCTTCGGTAAGAGTCGGGTGGGCGTGGATGGTATGTGTCATCTCCTCGACGGTGCTCTCCAGCTGGATGGCGGTCACCGGCTCGCCGATAAGGTCGGTAGCGTGCGGTCCCACGATGTGCACCCCCAGTATCTCGCCGTAGCGCGCTTCGGAGACCACCTTCACCAGTCCTTCGCGTTCGCCCATCGCCATCGCTTTGCCCAATCCGCGAAACGCATATTTACCCACGCGCACGTCGTATCCCTGCTCCCGCGCCTGTTGCTCGGTCAGCCCGACAGAAGCCACTTCCGGCACGGTGTACACACAGCTGGGTACCGCGCGGTAGTTCATTCTTCGCTCCTGCCCCATGGCATTGCTGGCTGCTACGATGCCCTCCATTGACGCCACATGCGCCAGCTGGATACGTCCCGTCACGTCGCCGATGGCGTAGATGTCGGGCACGTTGGTCTCCATCTTATCGTTGACGGCGATACCTTTCTCGTGGGTCTTGATGTTCACCGTTTCCAGCCCCAGCCCATCCAGCACAGCGCGTCGCCCCACCGCGACCAGCACCACGTCGCATTCGATAGTCTCCTCGCCCTTCTCGGTTTGCACGACCACCTGCTTCACGCCGTTCGTGTCGTGCTTGACCTCCGTCACGCGCGAGTTGAGCAGGAAGCGGATGCCCTGTCGTGCAAGGCTGCGCTGCAGTTCGGCGGCGATATCGGCGTCCTCCAGAGGCAGAATCTGCGGCATAATCTCTACGACCGTCACTTTGGTTCCCAACCCATTGTAGATGTAGCCGAACTCACAGCCAATCGCGCCTGCCCCAATAATCACCATGCGAGGCGGAATTTCCTTTGCCGATACCGCGTCATCGCTGGTCCAGATGCCTTCCCCTTCCAGACCGGGTATCGGCAGGCGTACCGGTGCGGAACCAGTCGCGACCACTATCGCGCGAGTGCGGATGGTCTCGGTAGAGCCATCTGGTTTTACCACTTCTACAGTATGATGTCCGGCAATGCGACCGGTTCCCTGGATATGGCGCACGCCGTTCTTTTTGAACAGGCTGGCGATGCCGTTCCGCAGGGTGGAAACCACCTTGTCTTTATGCTCCATCAGCTTGGTGAAGTCGATGCTGACCTCGCTGACGCTGATGCCAAACATCTCTGCGTGTTTCACCTGCTGATAACGCTCCACCCCGGCAATCATCGCCTTGGTAGGAATACATCCCCAGTTCAGACAACATCCACCCAGATACTCTTTCTCCACACACACTACGCGCCCGCCCAGCTGGGCAGCGCGAATAGCTCCCACATATCCGCCCGGTCCTGCTCCGATGAAGGTCACGTCCACATCGAACTGTTCGGAACGAAGCATCTGCGGTTGAACCTCCTGTTGGGGAAGGGATTGTTCCATCTGCGCGGCGCGCTCCAGCAACTGTTCTACCTCGGCGAGAGGGTCCACCGTTTTCACTGGCGGTTCCATGATGGCGGTTTCTCGTGCTTCCGGTCGTGGCATGGCTCCTCCTCGCAAACGTATTCGCCTGCAACAAGTGCCCGGGGCGGGACTCGAACCCGCACGCCTTACGGCCCGGGATTTTAAGTCCCGTGCGTCTACCGATTCCGCCACCCGGGCACATCCTCACAAAAGTATAGCACGGCTGGAAGCAGAAGGCAAGAGTACAGCCGCACTCGCCCCTCAGCATGTTACATCCCGGTGCAGGTTATTCCCGCATCATCGGCAAAATCATTATCATCCGTTCTGTCTGAGGGGAGGGCGATGGAAGCTACCGTACACGTTACCACCATCGATTACATTATTATTATCGCTTATCTGGTGTTTGCCCTGGTCGTCGGTGCTGTTCTGGGTAAACGAGCTTCCAAAAGCATGGCGGAGTACTTCGCGGCAGGACGCACCCTGCCCTGGTGGTTAGCGGGCACGAGCATGGTCGCTACTACTTTCGCCGCCGATACGCCGCTGGCGGTCTCCGGGCTGGTGCGCACGCAGGGTGTCGCGGGCAACTGGTTCTGGTGGAACGGCGTCTTTGCCAATATGCTGGGCACATTTGTGTTCGCCCCACTCTGGCGGCGCAGTGGTGTGCTGACCGACTTGGAGTTCATCCAGCTGCGCTATGACGGCAAAGCGGCGCATTTTCTGCGCGGTTTCCGCGTTCTCTATTCCTCCCTCATTTACAACTCCATCGTGATGGGATGGGTGATTCTGGGAGCGTCCAAGATTGTGCGGGCAACCTTCGGCTGGGAACCGTGGGAAACGTTAGGCGTGCTGATTGTCATCACTTTCATCTACACGTTGAGCGCAGGGCTGTGGGGCGTAGTGATGACCGACCTCTTTCAATTCATTCTGGCGGTAACGGGAGCAGTGTGGCTGGGCATTGCTGCCCTCAATGCAGTGGGTGGAGGCACGTCTCTGGTAAGCCAGCTGGGGGAGCGGGGTTTGCTGGACAGACTGGCTATCGTGCCCACGCCGGAGATGCGCGCGCTGTGGGTGGCGTTTCTGACGTACGTGCTGCTGCAATGGTGGTCTGTCGGGCGACCTGACGGAGAGGGATATATTGCACAGCGTATTCTCTCCACCCGCGACGAGAAACACGCCACACTCGCTTTCCTCTGGTTCGCCTTCGCGCACTACGTCATCCGTCCGTGGTGGTGGCTGCTGGTTGGTCTTGCCTCGCTCATCCTCATCCCCGGTGCGATTTCCAAAGAGCTGGGCGGGGACGAAGCGGCGTATCCGATGCTGATGGGCAGGTTGCTGCCCGCCGGCGTGCTGGGCATTATGGTGGCGTCGCTGTTAGCGGCTTTCATGAGCACGATGGACACGCAGATGAACTGGGCGGCGAGCTACCTGACCAACGACTTCTACCGCGCCTACATCCGTAAAGACGCCTCCGACAGGCACTACGTGCTGATGGGCAGGATTGCTACCACCTTCATCCTCATGCTGGGCGTCGGCGTATCGTTGATTACCGAGGACATCAGCAAGGCGTGGATGCTGCTGGCAGGGCTGAATGCAGGCATCGGTACGGTGTCGATGCTACGCTGGCTGTGGTGGCGGGTCAGCGCGTGGAGTGAGCTGGGTGCCATGCTGACCGCCCTGCTCGTGAATACCGTGATTTACGTGTTGGGATGGCAGAAAGTATTGCTGCATTTGCCCATCTGGGGGAGCGTCGACTTCGCGCATCTCATCGAAACCGCCGGTTTTCCCTATCGGTTGATGATTATCGTGGGCACCACCCAGGTGGCATGGCTGGTCATTACGTTTCTCACGCGCCCTGTATCGCGCGAGAAGCTGGTGGAGTTCTACCGTCGCGTTCGTCCACCGGGCTGGTGGGGCAGTATCCCACAGGAAGCTGGGGTGCCTCCGGCGAGCCTGGGGTGGAAGTGGCTATACGGCTGGTTTGGCGGGGTATTCCTCATTTACGGCGGTCTGTTCGCGCTGGGCGGATTGTTGCTCTGGCAGAAGGAGTGGCTGATTGGCGGCGGCATAGCGTGTCTGCTGGGCGTTGTGGGCGTGCGTGCAGGTGTAAGAGTGGTGTCCAGGCAATATGCCGAAATATCTCAGGAATACCGGTAAGGAAAAGCCTTAGACCGCCGGACCCGCTTCCTGCGTCGCCGATTGCTCGCTTCTGCGCTGCTGGCTGAAGTAGTGTAAGCCCTCCATCATCGCCAGAATCATGGCGGGAGCGACCAGCCGGTTCTTTGTCCAGAAGACCGGCTCGAACTGCGCGGCGAGCAGGAGCATCAGCCAGCTTATCCACAGCGCCAGTAGCCACGACCGCGTGTACACGTCGTGCGGAGGGGTTATCCTGTAGAGCCAGTAGCCCCGTATCAGTCCCGTAAGAAGCAGGATGAGCAAGCCCGCTAATCCCACGATGCCGCCTTTACCGAGGATCCACAGTATCGAGTTGTGGATGTACGTGCGCATCTCCCAGGTGCTACCTACATAGGGGCTTTTGGTGACCCGCAGGGGATGTTTGGTACCCCATCCCAGTCCGAACCAGGGCGACTCGGGAAGCCGGTCCATGATGTAGTGCATCTCGAAAATCCGCTGCCCGACAGAGCTCGGTACGCCGTAGGTGTAGCGGTTCGGTGGTTCGGTGAACGTACTGATGAATCGCCTTTGTAGTTTGGCGACTATATCAGTCGGTTGGGTAACCCACGCCGGGCGCACGAACATCGTCAGCGAACCGACTACCATCGCCGCCAGAAAAGCGATGAGAAGCAGGTTCACTTTCGTGCGGCTGTTTCCGAACAACCAGATAAGTCCCAGCCCGAATAACGCCCCAAACCACGAATGGCGGGTGAGGGTAAACGCTACCGCCAGTCCGTATAACGCGGTGAGCGCAATCCACCCCCAGCGTCTTGGACCTTCGCGGACTGTGGACATCTGCGCACTGATGACCAAGCCGACCAGAAAGATATATTGTCCCGGAGGCAAGACGCGCAACAACCCCTCCGTGTCGCGCAGGGGAATGTCCCATTCCGCCAATCGCAGGAAGAATACCGCTCGTTGCCCTAACAGAGCCTGCAGTACCGTCGCCAGAGCCCCGATGGTTGCCACAACGAGAAAACCAGCCTGCAGGTTGCGCAGCGTTTTTTCCGTACGCATGATCCCGATAGCGATGAAGAATATCAGCCATGCCAGCATATACTCCATCTCGGAAAGCTGCGAACGGATGCTCCAGCCTCTAAAGATGTAGTGATAGAGCAGACCAACAGGAACCGTCAGGATAAGGAAAACGATGATTGCTATCGTGGAGGGGCTAAACCACAATTTGCGCGGGCTTGCGTTGCCGGTGAGATGTCGGAACAACACGACAATCAGACCGAGAGAGATGAGAAGGTTGGGTAAGGTAATTCCACGGTCCCCCAGGATGATTCTGTCCCAGAGGAACGGCGATACGACAGAGGCGATACAGAGAAGGATGCCTACGATAATCAGCTCGGGGTAGACCACCATCATGGGAGCCACCACCATCACCAGCATCAATAGAATAGTGCCTACCCACGCCTCGTACTGCACGGATACGGCGATGCCAACACTACCCAGCAGGGCGATGGCAAAAATAAGCAGGCTGAGGCGGCGCGACAGATTGAAGTAGTCCTGAATGCCCTCTGCCAGCCGATAGTATCCCGATACCACTCGATAGTATGATTCCGTCACGACACGCGGAACACCGGTCATCCTGCTCGCCCCTTCCTCAGGCACAATTGAGCACGCCTCTATTATACGATTCGGCGTCGAACATTACCAGACCCCTGTGCGAAAACTCGCAGAACTACCTGTCCTTCACCGCCCACGAATAAGGGATACCGCCCGTATGCGGGTCACGCCGATATTCGTCGGGGTCGGCGTAGTTGTACAGGCGGGTGGGGAAATTCAAAATGCCAGCCCCTTCCAAGGAGAGCGCCATGAAGCCGTGCCACACCCTTTCCGGAATCTGTACCAGCAGGGGGCGTTCGGGCGTGAGGATGATTTCGTTGATCAAGCCCTGCGTGGGCGAATCTTCCCGCTCATCATATAGCACCACTTTTGCCCTGCCGTATACGCCAAAGAAATGGTCTTTCTGCTTCAGGTGCTGATGCCAGCCCTTCACGACGTGGTAATCCACGTGCGTGATATACGCCTGCGCGAAACCTTCGGGGAAACATTCGCGGTAGATGGAGTCGTCACAGCGCAGAATCTCGCACAGGTTGCCCCGTTCGTCATACAGGCGATTGAGGCGTTTGACGCGCAGGTCGTGGATATATCGGGCGGTCATACTGGCGATATGCCCCAAAGACATCTCTCCCGACAGGTACTGGGCGCGGTGTTTGACACATAGACTCAGGTTTCCTTCCCCTTCGGGCAAGGGTATTGGGTCGGTGGCTGGCTCGAAACAGCCCACTATCTGGCAGATATAGAGGTTGGTTCCCCCTGCCGAACGGCTCATTATGCTTCCCCCTATCCCGGCGGCCAGGTCATCTGTCGACCACCCAGCAGGTGAATGTGAAGATGGAGCACGCTTTGCCCCGCGTGGGGTCCCACATTCGCTACCAGCCGGTAGCCGGTTTTATCGACATTCAGCTCGCGCGCGATATGCGCTCCCACCCGAAGCAGTTTGCCCGCCAGTGCGTCATGCTGCTCCTCCAGCGCGGCGACATCCTGTACGTGCTGTTTAGGGATAATGAGTACATGCACTGGCGCTTGCGGGTTCAGGTCCTTGAAGGCATATACGTCCTCATCTTCGTACACGCAGGTAGACGGTATCTGCTTCTGTGCGATTCGGCAAAAGATGCAGTCCTCCATCCTCATGCCCTCCTGAAGTAGTGGTTACCAGCTCGCCCAGCGCACCCTCGTCGGTTAATTCCAGCAGGCGCACCCACACCAGCTGTCCAGCGAGGTGTGCGCCGCCCGCAAACTCGACGGGGATGTAGTTGTCGGTCAACCCTCTCATCAAACCGCCCTTGCCCTGCTTGCCTTCTACCAGCACGCGCACCGTTCTGCCCAGTCGTGCCGCCACAAACCGTTCGCGATACCTCCGACACAGTTCCGCCAGCTCGTGGCTGCGACGCTCTTTCTCGGCTTCAGGCACTTGCCCTTCCATCTGCGCGGCAGGCGTACCCGGACGCGGGCTGAAGCGAAAGATATGCGCCCGCGCGTACTGCACCCTCTCCACCACCTTGCAGGTCTGGCGGAAAGCAGCTTCGTCCTCGCCCGGAAAGCCCACCATGATGTCGGTGGTGATGGCAAGGTCGGGTATCCGGGAATATAGTTTTTCCGCCAGGGTCAGTACGTCCTGCTGGCGGTAAGGGCGATTCATCGCCTGCAGGATGCGGTCGTCTCCGCTTTGCAAGGGGATGTGCAGGTGAGGGCAGACCTTTGGCTCGCTGGCGCAGGCATCTATGAGCTGGTCGGCGACCTGCGTGACCTCAATGGAGCTGATTCGGATGCGCTCCAACCCCTCGATTCGCGCTATGTACCGTAACAATCCCGCCAGGTCGGGACCACCACTGCCTGTATCCTCCCCGTACGAGCCAATCAGCACGCCCGTCAGCACCACCTCTTTGAAGCCCTCATCCACCAGTCGGCGCACTTCGTCTATCACTTCGGTATACGGTCGACTGAACATGCGTGGACGAGTGTAGGGGATGGAGCAGAAAGAACAGCAGACGTTGCAACCATCCTGAATCTTCACCACCGCACGGGTGCGCTCGTAGGGGTTGCGCAGAACAGGTGGGGCAGGGTGGCGTAACACGCGCTCGCGGATGTCGGGGAACGCTTCCAGCACGTAATGCACGGTGCGCATCTTCTCGGTGTTCGGAACCAATAGGGCGGCTTCGGCAACCGTCTCTCCGCGCAGGATGGTGAACTGGGCAAAGCAACCGGTCAACACCACACGCGCGTTGGGGTTCTGCCGGGCGGCGCGACGTACGACCTGCAGGGATTTCTTCTCCGCCAGTTGCGTCACCGAGCAGGAGTTGACCACGTACAGCTCCGCCGGTTCATCGAAACCCACTATCGCGAAGCCCTGCTCTTCGAAGGTATCGATGATGCGCTGTGTCTCGTACTGATTAACCTTGCACCCGAGGGTGGCGAAAGCAACGCGAACCATCCCTGTCCATATCCTGCGACGTGTTCCGCCTTAGTTTACCCGAAGTGACTGGGGTTGCGCAAACGCACCGTTGATAAAGGGATATATGATACCATATAATGATACCATACAAAGACACCGCAGAGAGGTATCACCATGTCCGTTCGCACGAAGGCGTTTACAGTGCGATTACCTGAAGACCTGTACCGCGCAAGCACGGAGGTTGCGAAGAGGCGAAAGGTCAGTCTGAATTCGCTGGTGCAAGAGGGACTGGATGCCATCCTGAAGGAGGAGCGCTATTCCCAGCTCTACGAGGCTTTTGGACAATTGGGTGAAGATGCTGAGATGACCGATGTAGAGTTCGCCGCCGAGGCACAGTGGGAGGTTGTCCAGCGTAGCGATGCCTGAACCACAACGTGGCGAAATCTGGTGGGTCAACTGGTCGCCGGGGCGCGGTTCAGAACAGTCAGGGAGACGACCGGCTCTGATAGTGCAGACTGACGCTGCCAATCAGAATCCCCGCTACCCGAACACGATTGTGGTAGCGATGAGCACCAAAGGGCGTCAGGTTCCTTTTCATGTGCTGATTCAACCCACTCCCGAGAACGGGTTGACCGCGTCTTCTTTCATCAGGTGCGAGCAAATCCTGACCATCAGCAAAGAGAGGCTTGAGGAGCGCATCGGGCGACTGAGCGCGGAGGATATGGAGCGCGTAAAGACAGCACTGAGCCTGGTGCTGGACATCTGAACGACACCGGGCGGTTGCGTATGAGTGCCTCCCGTGAGCGGGCACTGTCTTATCGTGGGCGTACCATGATTCGCGCTGATGGCGCCGCCGTTCTGTTTGTGCCTAAAATCCCCTTCGGCTCAAGCACCGGTATATCCGCGCGAAACGACGCTGGCGGGCGAAGGCAGGGAATATGCGTCTGCCAGCCGGGCGGCGGATCAATGACCTGAATGTGATACTGATTGATGGCAGCAGACGTGGAGACACGCTGCGGGATGACTTGCGCCTGAGACAGCGTACCGGGCGCGACCTTGGCAGCCTGCACGGGAACAGTAAGGGAGACTCGCTTCTCGTTCGGCGCGGAGGTGTTTCGGCTGGGAGAATGCGGCAACGCCCCCGTCGCCATCGCTACCGCGAGACCGCCAAACAGCAAGCCCTGAACCAGAGGTTGCATGTTGAAACCTCCTTATTCGGTTTACCTCAGGACCCCTCGTCGCGGGGAGTGTTTCTTTCCACTCGACTCATACGCGGATTCCTGTGAAAAGAGTTGCGGGGCTGGCAACATGCATCACCACAGAGGGCACACAGTCTCCCTCAGTGCACTCCGTGTCCTCTGTGGTGAGTCCAGCGTAGCATAGCGCCCGCTCAAGCGATATGCGCCTCCACACAAAGCAGGCAACAGCCTGCCTTGCCGCTAATCAGGTAGTAGCGATGATGTTTCCTGGAGGCGAAGGATGGCACAACCGAGCGATTGGACCCTTGTGCCGACGGGTATGCTGGGTAGCCTGCAATCTTCGGACGAGAGCACACCTATCGACGGCGCGACGTGGTATATCGCCCCTTCAGAAGGCGACGGACTGGAGTATACCTTCCCCAAAGGCGCGCTGGCGAACATGCGCTACCTTACCGCCGACCTGTTGCTGGACGGCAAGTTCCTGGCGGTTTTCGCACTGCGTCTGCACGAGTCGGAAACCGGAAAAACGTTCCACCTTGTTTTCGGATTGTTGAATCAGTGTTCGGCGCGGATGCGAGTTCCTCTGGATGCGGTACACCAGAACCGCTGGCAATATCCGCGCGAAGGAGCGTGGCTCAAGCCGATGTGCGGCGGCGACGTGGTAGACCTGCGCGAGGTCGATCGTATGACTCTCACCGTACTGCGCAAGGCGGACGACCCCGTGCGCTGGTGCATGACGCCCGTTGTCGCTACGGCGGAAGAACCGCCCAAATTGACCTCTCCCGTGTTGCCGAAGGGCGCATTGCTGGACATGTTGGGGCAAAGCCGACTGCACGAATGGGAAGGCAAAAGCCGTTCGGCAGAGGAAGTGACCGAGCGACTGCACCGACAACTCGCCGAAGCTCCCGCCGCTGCTTTCCCTGATAGCTTCTCTCGCTGGGGAGGCTGGAAGGGTCTGTGCTTCGAGGGTAGCGGCTTCTTCCGCACCCATCACGACGGCAAGCGGTGGTGGCTGGTAGACCCCGACGGCTACGCCTTCTGGTCTGCGGGTTTAGACTGCGTGCGCGTGGATACCGAGGCGGCGTATGACGGCCTGGAATCCGCGCTGGAGTGGATGCCGGAGCCGTCAGGAGAGTATGCCGCTATCTACCGCACAGCAGGAGGGTGGATGAGGCGCAGCATCAACTATCTGGCGGCGAACTTCATCCGCGCGTTTGGCAAAGAGCATTGGTACGAGAGATGGGCGCAAATCGCTCTGGCGCACCTGCGACGGTTCGGCTTCAATACGGTGGCGAACTGGTCCGACTGGCGGATTGCGCGCGAGGCAGGGTTCCCGTATGTGCGTCCTCTGCACTTTGAGTCTTATCATACGCCGCTGGTGTTTCGTGACTTCCCCGACGTGTTTGACCCGCGCTTTGAACGGGACGCCGATGCCTTTGCCGAGCAGCTGCGCGATACGGTGGATGACCCCGCCTTCATCGGTTACTTCCTGATGAACGAGCCCACATGGGGCTTCGCCGCGCAGACGCCCGCCGAGGGGATGTTGCTGAATACCCCGTCCTGCGCCACCCGGCGCGCGCTGGCAGATTGGCTACGTAAACGATACACCAGCGACGCCGCTCTGGCAGAGGCGTGGGGAATGGATGTACGGTTTGCCGACGTTGCTGAAAGCGAGTGGAACCAGCCTCTTACCGCGCAGGCGCGAGAGGACCTGGCAGGGTTCAGCAGCGTGATGGTGCAGCGTCTGTACGAAACGCTCAGCGCGGCGTGTCGGCGCGTAGACCCCAAGCACCTGAACCTGGGGGCGCGTTACTACACCGTTCCACCCGCGTGGGCGGTGGAGGGGATGAAATGCTTCGACGTATTCAGTATCAACTGTTACGATAACCGCGTACCGGCACACCGTCTACGTCCGCTGAGCGAATCGCTGGGGATGCCCATCTTGATTGGAGAATGGCACTTTGGTGCGCTGGATGTGGGACTGCCCGCCAGTGGTATCGGCAGGGTACGGAACCAGACGGAGCGCGGGCGTGCCTACAGGGTGTATCTCGAGACTGCCGCGGCGGAACCCTGGTGCGTTGGGGTACACTACTTCACGCTGTACGACCAGTCCGCATTGGGGCGTTTCGACGGCGAGAACTACAACATCGGCTTTGTGGACGTATGCAATAAGCCCTACGAGCCACTGGCGCAAGCAGCTCGTTTAAGTCATGAACGCATGTATGCCGTCGCGGCAGGGCTGGAGCCGCCGTTCGACGAACCGGTGGAGTACCTGCCCAAACTGTTCATGTGAGGGAGAAAACGATGTTAGCTGCAGTATTGACCGACTTCAACCAGCTGGAACTGCGTGAAGTGCCCACGCCCGAACCCGGTCCCGGCGAGGTGCTGGTGCGCATTAAGGCGTGCGGCTTCTGCGCCACCGACTATAAAGCCATCAAGGGTATTCGGCGCAACGTGCGCTTTCCATCGATTCTGGGGCACGAACCGGCGGGCATCGTAGCGGCAGTAGGGGCAGGAGTAAAGCACGTGAAGGAGGGCGACGAGGTAATTGTGCAGCCGAGCGGATTCTGCGGAACCTGCCAGTACTGCCGCGTCGGCTTGCACCACTACTGCCCGCACGCCTTCGTGACGGGCGGCGACGGACCCGAGGACGTGCGCCCCGGCAGCTTCGCTGAGTACACCGTCACCGCCGCGACATCGGTCTACCCGAAGCCGAAGCACATCAGTTTCGACGCCGCCTGCCAGACCGAGCCGGTGAGCGGAGCATGGAAAGGCGTTATTCACTCTTCGCAAATGCAGCTGGGCGACGATGTGGTGGTGATCGGCACGGGCGGTATCGGCATGTACTGCCTGATGGTGGCGAAGGCGGCGGGAGCGGGAAGGCTGATAGCCATCGACATCAGCGACTACGCGCTGGAAACCGCCCGTCGGCTCGGCGCGACGCACACGATTAACCCCCTGCGCGAGGACGCAAAATCCGCCGTGTACGACATCCTGCCCGACGGTCCCGACGTGATTATCGAGGCTGCCGGTCCCATCGAGGCGGTGAAACTGATGGTCAGTCTGCTCAGGCGGGGCACGCGCTGGAACGTCTTTGGCATCACCACGCATGAGACCTTTGAACTGGACGGAGGCTTGATGCACTTCCTGGAGGCGCGTATGGATGCCAGCTTCGGCACCAACCCGCTGGCGATGCAGAAAGCCATCCGGCTGATTGAGCGCGGGCTGGTAGACCCGGAAAAGGTTATTTCGCACCGGTTCCCACTCACCGATATCCACAAAGCGGTGGAAGTGATGGGAAGCCCAGAACGCAACAAGGTGATTATCCATCCCTGAAGGAGGTTGACGATGTTCGATTTCACCTTCCATAACCCGACGAAGGTTCTGTTCGGTAAGAATGCCATCGAGCGCATCCGCGAGGAGATACCCGCTGGCGCGCGCATTCTGATGACATACGGTGGTGGAAGCATCAAACGCAACGGCGTCTACGAGCGGGTGATGGACGCATTAGAGGGCTGGCAGGTGACCGAGTTCGGCGGCATTGAGCCAAACCCGCGTTATGAAACGCTCATGCCCGCGGTGGACCTGGTGCGTCGGGAAGGGATAGACTTCCTGCTGGCTGTTGGCGGCGGCTCGGTACTCGACGGCACCAAGTTCATCGCCGCAGCGGTTCCCTTTGAGGGCGACCCCTGGGACATTCTGGAGAAGAGGGCGAAAGTTCAAAAAGCCCTGCCCATTGGCGCGGTCTTAACCCTGCCGGGCACCGGCTCGGAAATGAACGGCAACGCGGTGATTACCCGCTGGGAGAAGAAGGCGAAGCTGGCTTTTTACTCGCCGCTGGTGTACCCGCGCTTCGCCGCGCTGGACCCGCAGACCACCTTTTCCCTGCCGCCGCGCCAGACCGCTAACGGAATTGTGGACGCCTTCGTGCATGTGATGGAGCAGTACCTGACCTATCCGGTGAACGCTCCTCTGCAAGACCGCATGGCGGAAGCGATTCTGGTTACCCTTGTGGAGCAGGCACCGAAGGTGCTGGAGAACCCCAACGATTACGATACCCGCGCCAACATCATGTGGTGCGCGACGATGGCGCTGAACGGCATCATCGGCGTGGGAGTTCCGCAGGACTGGGCGACGCACGCTATCGGGCATGAGATTACCGCTCTGTACGACATCGACCATGCGCGCACACTGGCAATCGTGCTGCCGGGGGTGATGGATGTGAAACGCAGGGAGAAGCGGCAGAAGCTCCTGCAATACGCCGAACGGGTGTGGGGCATTCGTGAGGGCGATGAGGATACACGCATCGACGAAGCCATCGAACGCACCCGCGAGTTCTTCGAAAGCGTGGGCATTCCCACTCGCCTCTCGGCGTATGGCGTCGGGGCAGAGGCTATCCCGGCGATTGTCCAGCAATTGAAGGAGCACAGGATGAACGCGCTGGGCGAACATGGCGACATTACCCCCGATGTGGCGGCAAGGATTCTGGAGAGATGTCTGTAGTGCATACTCGGTTTTGCCAGACAGCAAGCATGAGTCCACTGCAAAAACACACCGCTGAGCACACAGAGGGCGCAGAGAGTCTCATCGAATGCTCGGCGAACTCTGCGGTCCCTGCGGTGAAATGCCTTTTTGCAGTGGAGTCAAGCATACTACAATAAGGAGTTACCTGACTTAGGAGGCATCCATGCAAGAACGCTTTCGGGAGTTTCTGCAAAAACACGTAGACGAGGTTCGCCCACTTGCCAGAGAAGCCGCGCTGGCGTGGTGGGAAGCAAACGTGACAGGTAGCGAAGAGGCTTTCGAGCGCGGCGCGGCTCTACAGGCGCAGCTGATGAAAATATATGCCCGCGAAGACGAGTACCACCTGTTGCAAAGCATCCCTAACGATAGCCTTTCCGACCCGCTTTTGCGCCGTCAGCACAAGCTACTGCTGGATGGATATCGCGGGCACCAGATGTCCGAGAAGACCATCGAAGAGATTGTCCAGCGCGAGAAGGAGATAGAAAAGGACTACAACACCTATCGCGCCCTCTTTCGCGGCGAGCGCGTGAGCGACAACGCCCTGCGCGACGTGCTACAAAAGAGCAATGACAGCGACGAACGGCGCGAGGCGTGGGAAGCCAGTAAGCAAATTGGCGAGCGCGTCGCGGACGCGGTGCGGGAACTGGTGCGCATCCGTAACCGCGAGGCGCGACGGCTGGGCTTCCGCGACTACTATGCCATGCAACTGGAACTGCAGGAGCTGGACGAAAACCGCCTGTTTGCTCTGCTGGGGGAACTGCACCAGCTCAGCAACGAGCCGTTCCGTCGGTACAAAGAGAAACTGGACACGCGCCTCGCGGAGCGGTTTGGCGTGGCAGTGGAGGACCTGCGTCCCTGGCACTATACCGACCCCTTCTTCCAGAGCCCACCGCCCGGCGAGGTGGACCTCAACCCACTGTTTGAGGATAAGGATATCGAGGCGATTTCACGCGCCTTCTACGCCGCCGTCGGTCTACCGGTGGAGCCCATTCTGGAGCGTAGCGACCTCTACGAGAAGGAGGGCAAAAGCCAGCACGCCTTCTGCATCGATATCGACCGCGAAGGCGACGTGCGCGTATTGTGCAACCTGCGCCCCAGTGAACGCTGGATGGGTACGATGCTGCATGAGCTGGGACATGCGGTATACGACTACTACATCGACCGCTCCCTGCCGTACCTGCTGCGAACACCCGCGCATACGCTTAGCACGGAAGCGATTGCCATGCTCTTCGGCAGGATGCACCGCAACGCCGAGTGGCTGAAACGCTACGTGGGCATCCCCGACGAGCAGGCGCAGGAGGTGGCGCGTCCCGCCATTGAGGAGATGCAGGCGCAGCTTATCGTCTTTACCCGCTGGGTGCTGGTGATGACGCACTTCGAACGCGCCATGTACGCCGACCCGGATGGCGACCTGAACAGCCTCTGGTGGCAGCTGGTGGAGAAATACCAGTGGCTGCGCAAGCCCGAAGGTCGCAACGCTCCCGACTGGGCGGCGAAGATACATGTTGCGCTCGCGCCAGTGTACTACCAGAACTACATCCTGGGCGAGATGGAGGCGTCGCAACTGGTGCATGTGCTGCGCACCAAAGTGCTGGCAGGCGAGCCGAAAGACGCGCTGGTTTCCAGCCCGAAGATAGGCACGTTCCTGAAACAGAAGGTGTTCTCCACCGGCGCGTCGCTGCCGTGGGAGGAGGCGCTGGAGTACGCCACGGGCGAACGGCTGAACCCCGCCTACTTCGTGGCACAGATGGAGAGGGAGGAGCCGATTTAGCCTTCAATAGTTCGTAACTGGAGGGTCACGCTCCGTCGTGACCCCCGTGTCATTGCGAGCTGCGAAGCGGCGAAGCAATCCCCTGTGCTGGGAGACATTGCTTCGGGTGCGGGTGCACCCTCGCAATGACAGGTTGGACGGCTCGGCGGGAGCCTCGCCCTCCCCGGGAGGTTCGTAGCCGCAGGCTTCAGCCCGCGCCTCGTGACCCTGTCTCAGTACGCAGGTTTTATCCTCTTTCTCTGCGAATACAAGAGTACCATTCCGTTTGCTGCTGGTGAGGAGATGCAACCGGTTCTCTGGGTTCTCGCTTTCGTGTTGACATATCCGGCTGTGGCTTACGCGCTGACCGCCGCGTACGCGCTGAGCGCAAAACGCGGTAAGGGTGCGCTGGCGGCGTCGCTGGCGGTATTGCTCCTGCTGGGTGTGGCGCTGGGGTGGATTCTGTCTCGCTGGACCCATCCGCCCTTCAGCTGGCTACTGTGGGACGTCATCCTGTGGCTTCCTGCCTGGTGGACCGTGCGTCAGCGCGTCCGGCGCGCCCGCGAGGTGGGGGAAGGGCAAACCGCCCGCGCCATTGGGCAAGCGTTGCGCCAGTCGGTGCTGCACACGGTGCTGCTCAGCGGGGCTATCCTCTTCTGTATCCCCTTCGCGTGGCTGGTGGTCACCTCGCTGAAAGAGGACGAGGACATGAGCAAGTTCCCGCCGGTGTGGATTCCTCGCCAGCAGGTGAAGGTGCGTATCCACGGTAAAGAGTGCGGGGTAAGCATCCTCAAGCAGGATGGGCAAACGCTGAAGGTCGCCACGTTAGAGGAACTGGAGACGGGCGAGCATCGCGTGCAGGTATTGGAACCGCCCGCACGACGGGGTGAGGTGTTTCTGGTGCCCGGCTCGCAGTTGCAGAAGGTGCGTGTGTTTGCCCCCAAATGGGAGAACTACTGGGACGCCCTGCGGTTTCTGCCGCCGGAGACCAACTACGGTCTGGTGTTCCTGTGGAACACGTTGTTTCTGTCTATCCTCAGCATTATCGGCACCGTGCTGAGCAGTTCGCTGGTGGCGTTTGCCTTCAGCCGGTTGCGGTGGCCCGGCAGAGACATCTGGTTCGTGGTGCTTCTGGCGACGATGATGGTGCCCGGCGCGGTGACCATGCTGCCGGTGTTCGTCATCTTCCGCTCGCTGGGCTGGGTGGATACCCTGCGTCCACTGTGGGTTCCTGCGTTCTTCGGCAGCGCGTTCAATATCTTCCTGCTGAGGCAGTTCTTCATGACCATCCCAATGGACCTGGAGGACGCCGCCAAAATTGACGGGTGCAGTTACTTCGGCATCTACTGGCGTATCATGCTGCCTCTGATTAAGCCTGCCCTGGCGGCGGTAACGATATGGACGTTCATGGGCGCGTGGAACAACTTCATGGGTCCGCTGATTTATATCTCCAGCCCCGAGAAGATGCCTCTGGCGTACGCCCTGCAGTTGTTCCAGTCGCAACACGGTGGGGAGCCGGGCATGTTGATGGCGGCCGCCACGATGGTGATGCTGCCTGTGCTGGTGCTGTTCTTCTTCACGCAACGTTACTTCATCGAGGGTGTCACTCTCACTGGAATTAAGGGCTAGGAGAGAGGCAGGTGGGTACGTGTGCGCTTCGGCGACGACCTGATACACGAGGAAATCTACCGCGCCCTGGTGCGCGAGTCCGGTCAGGCGAGCTGCTTTTCGTTCCTGGTGATGGCGGCGGTTCTTGCGGGGGGAATCGTGGGCGGAGCCATTGCTTCGGTGTCGCCTGGCGTTGCGGACCCCGGCGCGATCGTGGTGATGACGATGGCTGTAGCGGGGACCCTCGCCTACGCTTTCAAACTAGCGCGCTCTCGTCCTGCTCTATCCACGGATGACATCCGCCGTCTTCTGCCTTTGCTCCATCTGGACGACGGCGAACAAGCCTATATGGATGCCCTGCTGGCTCTCGGCGAGAACCCCGCGCTGGATGGTGAGACAGTGGCACAGGTTGCGCGCGAATTGAGGAGCCTGCTCGATACCTACTACGAACTGCAGGACCAGCTGGACGTGATGCATGAGGCGATGGGCACCGCCACGGAGGAAGAACGCGAAAACCTGCGCAAGCGACTGGAACAAGCGGAAGACGCCGAGGCGCGCGTCACACTCCAGGAGAGTCTGCGATTGTTAGAGCACCGTCTGCAGAACCGGCAGGCGCTCGCTGCGCACGCCCTGCGTATGGAAGCGCATCGGGAGTTAATTCTGCAAACGCTCAAGAGCCAGCGCGAAACGCTCGCTCGCCTGAAGATGGCGTCCGAAAGGCTGAGCGATTACGACGTGGAGCAGCTGCACCAGAGTTTGCTGGAACTGAGGCAAAGGGCAGCGGCTATCGAAAACGCTGCGCAGGAGGTGCTGGGAGCTATTGTGCCCGGTCCGAAAAAGGGGTTGGATTGAGAAATGGTCCTCAGCGAGAAGCATATTCACCCCTATATCCGCGACCTGATGGAAAAGGTGAATGCGTCCGGAGATGCTCTGTTGCAAAGATATCGCGGGAGATTGCTTCGGTCGCTGCGCTCCCTCGCAATGACACAATAACTGCCGCTCCGTGTCATTGCGAAGCACGAAGTGCTGAAGCCATCCCGTCCGATCAGAGGTTTGCAACAGCGTACTTCAAAGTTCACAGGGTTGCGGCTACGGCTCGGCGGGAGCCTCGCCCTCCCCAGGATGGATGTTTCACAAGGGTACTATCGCATCACCGCCATGCAAATCGCCCAGCCTGCCAGAGCAAAAGTCGTCGCGGTGGCGGTGACGGCTATCAGTACAGGGCGTTGCGATTGCGACAGGCGGATACGTTCGGACAGTGCACCGCCAGCCTCGAGGAAGATGGAGAATACCAGACTTATCAGCGCTACGCCCGCGAGAGCAACAGAACACACCCATGCAGGAAACCCCTGCCTCCACACACCAAGTAAGGCACCTGCCGTCAGCCCCCAGGCGAGTGGACTGGTGAGCGCTAAGTGCATACACATCGCCCACAACCGCAGGAAGCCCCTCATAGCAGACCTCCACGCTTCGCGAGAACACGGAGCGTATCCTCGACGGTCGGCATGCGCTGAATCATCAGATTCATGTCGTGCCCTGCCTCGCCATCTCGCTCCAGAGATACCTGCAGCAGGTGTGCTCTGCCCGAAGGTTGAGCGGCTTCCAGGCGAACCACTTCAGGAGCCACCATTGCCCGCAGATGTTCCGGAGTGTCCAGCGCCAGTACGAGACCTTCATGCAGCAACAGAACGTGGTCTGCCCGCTCTGCTTCTCGGGCAGATGTGGTAGCGTATATCAGCGCTATCTCGCGGCGTGCGCAGCGGGCATCCACCTCTTCCCAGAAGGTTGTCCGCCTCCGCTCGTCCAGCTGCTCCAGCAAACCGTCTACCACCAGCAGGCGCGAAGCCACCGCCGTCGCGCAACACATCTCTAAACGCGCCTGCTCGCCCGTTGACAGGCGGCGCACCACCTGTTGCCGTTGCTTTTGCAGACCCCACTGTTCCAGTAGTTCGTGGATACGGCTTCCATGAATGGACAGGGTGACCCCATAAAGCTGGGCGCACCAAAGAACCTGCTGGAGGACGGTTGCTCGCGGGATGAGGCGTGGGCGCTGTGCCGCGACACCTGCACTGGTACGCGGGATATGCCAGACCGCCGTTCCGCGATGAGGAGTTAAGCCGAGCAGGGCACGGAGCAGGGTTGTTTTGCCTGCGCCGTTATACCCGTACACACAGAAGCGCTCCCCCTCGCGCAGGGTAAACGAAACCTCTCCTCGCACGCGGGGCGGCACACTCAGATTGCGTACTTCCAGAATAATCGGCGTCGCCATGCTTGTTCACTGCGCCCGGCGTACCAGACGTGTCTGCATCAGCACCCAGGGCTCGAACGCAGATACCCATCCCTTTTCACCGGTCAGGGCGATTCGCACGCCGACCAGTGCGTTCATCTGCCAGCGGGTTGCTCCACGCGGAATACCGATACGATACAGGGTGCGCCCGTCGGGGAGAGCACTGACCTCCAGAGAGGGAGAGGGAGCCTCTACCCATGCTCCAAGAGCGCCATCCCAAACACGAGCAGTGACTTCCGGCTTCTCGACGCCCCGATTGCGCAGGCGCACGTTCAGGTTGTCGTTGCCCGAGAACCAGCCGTTGTTGTCGGCGTCGATGTCAACCTCCACGTCGCAGGCTTCACGGCACGCAATGCCAAACTGCAGTTCTCGTTCGTTCCACGCGGCGAAGATATCGGCGGACAGGAATCGGTTGCGCGCCTGCGCATATCGAAACCATTTGTCCGGGGAGCCGTTCAACACCCCGTACGGGATCAGCAGGATCGCCTCACGCGGCAGTCGCCAGGTCGCCCCCTCATCGTGGTAGCCGATGCCGTCCGGCAAGCCGTTGTCCAGACGATAGCCGAAAAAGAGCCCTGCCATTGCCTTGCGTAGGTCGTCGGAACGCGCGTTGCCGGGGCGGGCGGTTCTGCCCAGCCGTTTTTCGTCCAGAGGCAGGCGCGAGTCGTCGTCGGGGATACCATTGCCGTTCACGTCATCCACTTCCCCCACCTTGCCGAAACGCATCTGGAACCAGTCGTTGGGGTTCCACTTCCGGCAGATAAAGGCGTTGACATCCCAGTGCTGACCGTATCTGCCCGGATGGATGGTGGGGTCGGGGTGATTGAGCCAGAACTTCTGCACCCCGCTGCGGTCAAAAAAGAAGTCTAGCTGGTGGCTGTACTCGTGGCACAGCAGCCATGCCAGCTTGCCGTTGATGGCAAAAGTGGAGTAGCCGAAAGTGGTTAGTCCCCCACCTCCCACATCTCCCAACTGGTCGGGCTTACTGGCGTCGTAGCCCGGCGAGGGCCATATCGCGATGATACTGTCGTAGTCTTCCAGCCGCTTGCCCTGCGCTTCCAGAAGAGGGCGCACATGCTCGCGCACGTTCTCCGGCGCGGTCCAGCCTCGCCGTACACGGGCGGATGGCTCTTCTACACAAAGGTAATCTTTGAGATTCAGATTCAGCCGGAAATGGGTGTTGCGGAAGTACCACTCACGCGCCTTTTCAAAT
>VSSL01000097.1_pt1 | contig 21067 bp, 17 predicted proteins | sample 4557531 | NCBI WGS metagenome assembly VSSL01 (sample SAMN10986726, study PRJNA523729) | hot springs metagenome | isolation source: hot springs | place: India:Timba, Gujarat | collected 2018-05-31 | reverse complement strand
GATGGTGAGAACCTCGTCTATCATCTCGCCGGCGGTCAGGTTGCGGCTGAAGCCCATCTGTGCGGTGGCGCAGAAACGACATCCCGCCGCACAGCCTACCTGCGAGGAGATGCATACGGAGGTGCGGTCCTCGTAAGGCAGAAACACTGCTTCCACCTGTTCGCCGTCCGCCAGTGCGAAGAGATACTTCACCGTGCCGTCCGCCGAATGCTGGGCGTGAACGACCTCCAGCCGTTTCAGGGGGAGTACGTCAGGGAGAGTATCTCGCAGGCTTCGAGGAAGGTTGGACATCTGCTCGTAGGTGCGTGCGCCCTTGCGGTACACCCATTCGGCTATCTGCTGGGCGCGGTAATCGGGTTGCCCGAGCGTGCGTACTACCTGCAGTATCTCCTCGCGCGTTGCGCCGGGCAGGACGGGCATCGGGTATCACTCCTCGACGATAATCGGCACAATGAAACAGCCGTCGCGCTGGTCAGGGGCGTTGGCGAGAATCTCCTCCTGGGGCAGGGAGGGGTGTGCCGCGTCCTCGCGGAACACGTTGTACACAGGGAACGAGTGCGCGGTAGGCTCTACGCCGGTGGTGTCCAGCTCCTGCAGGCGTTCGAACTGCGCCATCAGGTTGTTGATATGTTTCTCCATCTGGCGCATCTCCTCTTCGCTCATCGCCAGCCGCGCCAGCTTCGCCACATGCGCTATCTGCTCCAGGGTCAAACGCTGTGCCATAGACGTTGCCTCTCCTGTTAATCTCTTACTGTTTGCGGGAGAACGATAGTATCCAGGGTCCGGTCATGGTAAATACGTCGAATCGCCTCCGCGAACAGGTGCGCTGTCGGTATCACCGTCATGCGAGGATGCTCGTGGTGCTGGGGAATGGTATCGGTAATCGCCAGCTCCACCACCTCTGGCTGCATCACTCTCCTTAGAGCATCCCCTGCCAGCACACCGTGCGTGGCGGCTACCCGCACCTCAGGGACGCATCCCTGCCGAATCAGTGCTTTCACACAAGATTCTACCCTTTTTCCGGTGACTATCATATCCTCGATAATCAGCGGTTTCAAGCCCGCTACGTCGCCCGCAAATCGGATATGCGCCGGGTTTTCCGTACGCCCGGTGCGCCCGTAAGCTACCGCCAGGGGAGCATCGAGCTTCTGTGCTACCGCACGTGCCAGCCGAACTGCTCCGGCGTCTGGAGCAACTACTACCAGATTCTCTCCTATCAGTCGGACGAAGTGATGCGCCAGCAGGGAAAGCGCACTCAGGTCGTCCACCGGTATATGGAAGAAACCGGTAATCGCTTCCGCGTGGAGGTCCATGGTGATGACCCGGTGCGCTCCGGCGGTGGTGAGCATATCCGCTACCACCTTCGCGGGCACGGGGTCGCGGGGGGTGTTCTTTTTCTCCTGGCGGGCGTAGGCATAGTAGGGTATCACCACTGTCAAACGCGCTGCCGAAGCGCGCCGCAGAGCGTCCAGCAGGATAAGCAGTTCCATCAGGTTATCGTGGATAGGTGGACAGAGAGACTGAATCACAAAAACATCGCAGCCACGCACCGTCTCATGACATTCCACACGCACCTCGCCGTCGCTGAAACGGCGCACCATCAGGTTGCCCAGCCTTACGCCTAGTTCGGCGGCAATACGCTGAGCCAGAAGGGGATTCCCGTTACCGGCAAACAGCTTCAGAGGACGTCGTTGTCTCATAGAGAGATGAGGGGGGCGCAACGCCCCCCGCCATTTTTAGAGTCGGTATCCGATGAGAATAGTGGTGCTATCGCCCCGGAAATCGTTCCCTTTATCGGTGAGGTGGTAGTTCAACTCGACAAACAGCTTCTCGTTGATGTCATAGCCGAGCACGACCTTTCCACCGAATACAGACCTCGCGCTGACACCAACGGGTTTCAGCACGTATACTCCTGCTCCTACGCCGATGTAGCCCTTAAACTTCTCAGAGGGGTCTACCGAAAACACCTGCGTCAGAGTGACGGCGGTGATGCTGGACGATTGGCCGCCCTTGCTGCGGGTGTAGTAGTCTACTCCCAGCAACAGTTCGCCCTCGCCGATGGGCGAGCCTCCGCGCAGCTTCACATCCGCGCCCACAGCCAGCCACACATCACCGACGACGCGCATATTCGCGCGGTTGACCACGTTCGCCCCCAACCGCAGGCTCACATCGGTTGCGGGGTTGTCAAACTGCGCCTGAGCCTGCTGTGCCGCGAACATCCCGAGGGTCAGCGCCAGAGTACACAGCGCTACGAGACGAGACAAGCCTTTCACTCGCATTCCTCCTTTTGCCGAATTCGCACACGAGACAGCAGTGTTCCGCGTTGCCTGCTACCTCTTCAGCATTATACGTTTTCGCCGTGCGTATGTCAAATCTCCTGCGCAGAAAAACGGCTCCCAGACGAGAGGGTTAGTCGTGATCTGCAAGGATTGCCTCTACGGTGCGAACGGTGAAGCGCATTCGGTCCTTGTTCTCGAGCTCGTCGATAAGCCGCTTAACCTCTTGCTTGGAAACCACTTCCTCTTGCCAGAGAGCTCGCCGAATATCTGGAATACGGATACAGGTAATCCCGCTCTACTGACAATAATGTCTCACCCGTGACTCATTCGAAAGCAGAATCCCGGAGCGATTTTTCAAAATGGCTATCGACTCCCGTTCACCCGTTCCCAGACTGCTGGGCAAAGCCTGCGCCTCGGTCCTTTCCTCCATGGTCAACTGGACGATCTGTATTTTTCCCTCATCTACCATGCCGGTCAGGGCTTTTGCAAAAAGATGACCAGCTTCGGCACTGCGTTGTATCTCCTTAAAAACCCCTTCAGTGACAGCAAGAACGCTTGTCTGAAACAGTTCAAAGAGCAAATGAACAGAGCCGATCTTAGCGAAAGCGGAAAGGACGTCGGTATCAGCCAGTATCATCTGTTGCGAACCCGAATTTGATGTATCCGTTGTGCTCCTTCCACAACCCCCTCGACGGACTCATCAACCTCTACCAAGCCGCCTACCTCGGCAAGATATTGCTTGAAGGTCTCGATGTCTGCTCCCGCTATTTCCGCTGCCCGTACCAAAGTCACTTTGCCTTGTCGGAACAGGTCTATAGCCACGTCGCGTCGCAGGGCTGGATTAGCAGTCAACAACACCTCGATCGCGTGTCGAATCACCTCCTCCGCTGACGGGTAGTGTCCCGCGCGAACCACGGCTTCTAACTCGTCCGTAAGTAAATCCTTGCTGACCAACCCTTGCATGACGACACCCCCCAGTTGTGATCATCCACTATTGTACCACTTCCCATCTTATGGGGCAGCCGCACCCGTTCCTATGGTTGTTCGCGGTACGAGGGGAAACTCCGCCGCGGAAAGGTTTTACCCTCCCCAGGTCGAATAAACACTCCATGATGCACCATCCTATCTCGCCAATCGAGCGATGAGTATGCCCGATAAACACGTCATCATCGGCACGGCGGGACACGTGGACCATGGCAAGTCCACGCTGATTACCGCCCTCACCGGAACCAATCCCGACCGCCTGAAAGAAGAGCAGGAGCGCGGGATGACCATTGACCTCGGCTTCGCTGCGCTTACTCTGCCCAATGGGCAGACAGTGGGTATTGTGGACGTGCCCGGGCATGAACGCTTCCTGAAGAACATGCTGGCGGGCGCAGGCGGAGTGGATGTGGTGCTTCTGGTCATCGCTGCCGACGAGGGCATCATGCCTCAGACGCGCGAGCATCTGGACATCCTGCGCCTGCTGGACGTGAAGGCGGGCGTGGTTGCGCTCACCAAGTGCGACCTGGTGGATGCCGAGTGGCTGCAGCTGGTCACCGACGAGGTACGCGGGTTCCTGCAGGATACGCCATTGCGAGACGCGCCAGTGATAGCGGTGTCGGCGGTGACGGGGCAGGGTTTGCCGGAACTGCTGAACGCTTTGCAGGAGGCGGTGGAGCGTGTGCCTGCTCGCGAGATAAACGCCCCATTCCGCCTCCCGATTGACCGCGTGTTTACGCTGGCGGGCGCAGGCACGGTGGTCACTGGCACGTTGGTCAGCGGACGGATACGCGTGGGCGACCCGATAGAGATACTGCCACCGCGTTTGCAGTCGCGGGCGCGACAGATACAGGTGCATGGGCGCAAGGTGGAAGAGGCAGTGGCGGGTAGTCGTGTCGCCATTAACCTGCCCAGCGTGGAGAAAGAGCAGCTGGAGCGAGGAATGGTGTGCGCGCCGCCAGGCGTGTTTCAGCCGACGCAGGCGTTCGACGCTCAGTTGAGTCTGCTCCCCGATGCGGTGAAAGGCTTGGCGCACCGCGCGCGAATACGACTGTATCTGGGCACGGCGGAGGTCATCGGGCGAGTTTCCCTGCTGGAAAGCGAGCGACTGGAACCGGGGCAGCAGGGATTCGTGCAGTTGCGTCTGGAGAAACCTCTGGTGGCGGCGCGAGGAGACCGTTTCGTCATCCGCACCTACTCGCCGATGTTCACCATTGGCGGTGGGGTGGTGCTGGAACCACATGCGCCACGACACAGGCGGTTTGACCCCGCTGCGCTCGAACGCCTGCGATCGCTGCTGAAGGGCAACCCGGAGGAGAAGATACTGGCGATTTTAGCGCAGTCACCTGCGGGCATGGATGAAGCCGAACTCACGCGCCGCGCCGAGATGGATGCGCAAAGCGTGCTCGCTATCCTGAACAGGCTGGAAACGCAGGCACAGGCGGTGCACGTGGGAGAGGTCTGGTTCGCCCGGGGTGTGTGGGATAACCTGCGTCAGCAGGTGGAAGCCGCGTTGCAACGCTACCACCAGCAGAACCCTCTGCGCACCGGAATGCCCCGTGAGGAACTGCGCTCGACGCTTGGCGGGCGGATACCTGCTCGCCTCTTTGAGGCGATGCTGTTGCGCTGGCAGGAAGAGGGGATGCTCGCTCTGCAGGGTGCGCTGGTGAGGCTGGCTGGCTTTACCATTCGCCTCAACGAGCGTCAACAGCGACTGGCTCAGCGGGTGGAGCAGATACTGCGTGAGGCAGGTGTGACGCCTCCGCCAATTGAGATTATCTCTCAGCAGGCAGGCGCGCCACCCGACGCGGTGCGCGCGATGATACAGGTGCTGCTGGAGCAGGGAATACTGGTAAGGCTGGAGGGCGACCTGTTCTTCCACCGCGAAACGATAGACCAGCTCGCCGATCTGGTGCGGCGCGCCATTCGGGAGAAAGGCTCGCTCAGCGTCGGCGAGTTTCGTGATCTCACCGGCTCCAGCCGCAAATTCGCTGTGCCCCTGTTAGAGTACTTCGACAGCATCCGCCTGACACGCCGGGTGGGGGATGTACGCGTGCTGGTGGAATAGGTTCACAGCAGGTCGTCGGAGCCGCCTTCCTCGTCTCCTTCTTCGCCGCCCCCGCCCGCTGCTTTCTTCTCCTCTTCGGCGAGAATCTCATCGAACTCGTCGGTGAAGTCTTCACCCAGCTCCTTGCCCATCTCCTTTACCCAGCGGCGCATGGTTTTGGGGTCTTCCGGGTCGCCGATTTTGTCGGGGTCTAACATATCGTCTATCAGGTCGTCCTCGTTGCGCAGTCGGGCAAAGCGCGAAATGAGTCGCGTCACATCCGTACCCCCACAACGGGGACACTGCAAGGGGTCGTCCTCCGCAATCACTCCTACCAGCACGCTAAACCGCCTTCGGCAGGCATTGCACCGGTATTCGTAGATGGGCATAAAGCGCTTTCACCTCCACCAACATTATACCAACCCTATATCCAGAATATCTGGTTGCCTTTCGCTCCGCTGAGGTAGTCCATGATGAGCCAGAAGCCGTTGCAGGTGTATTGCCCCACAATCAGCCCCAGGAAGAAGGGCAGAGATAACCGGAACCAGCGCAGCCCGCCAAAGCGCAGGATAAGGAACTTCAACAGCCACGCTATGAAACAGGTCATCCATATCTCGTCCATAATCCACGTGCTACCCACGCAGAAACCGACAGGATGGAAGGGCCAACCCACGAACCGCTGGCGCATCGCGCTGAGGAACCCCATCACCGCCGCGCCGAAACCCGTCAATAACCAGCCGGTGACGCTGGGGTCCGAAGGGTTGTTTATCTTACCCGCCACCCACTTGTAGGGAAACTGTGGTCCATCCAGAAAGAACCACCTGTTCAGGTTTGCGCCCCCGTAGCGGTACGATAGCAGCAGAGTAACCCAGACCGATGCGACGATACTGACCACAATCGCCAGCATCATCGCCCAGAACAGCCTGCGCGAGCGGACGCCTGTTCGCTCAGCCAGTCGTAAGCCGTGAACGCTGGACGCCATCACCGTGGTGCGGATGTCGGCGGAGTAGACCCACGTCAGCCCCAACGCGGTCAGCCCCTTGGGACCGAAGGGGGTGCTTCCCCAACCCGCCACGACGAACACGGGCGCAATCATCGCCGCCACCGCTTCCGCCAACCCCGTCTCCACCACCACGCGCGTCAAGCCGAAAAACAGCACCATCATAAACAACAGGTACAGCCATGTCGCCCAGTAGGGCAAGCCCGACCACCATATCCACACGCTCATCGCCAGCAGCCCCAGCACCGTACCCCAGAAGGCAACCGGGTAACTCAGCGCCTCACCGCTGTCGTCCACATCTCTGCCCCTGCCCAGCGACCTGCGAACCACGTCCGACAGATGGGCGCGCGCCGACCACAGGCTTGTCGCTACCAGCATCGACATCGCCCCCATGCCCAGATACTTGTAGGGGATGTAGGGTGTGCCGTACGCCCCGCCGAGGTCTTCGCGAATCTCCACACCGTAGATATTGAGATACCCGCGCACCACCATGAACAGCAGGTTGAAAAACCACAGGCTGAACAGCGCGTCCAGATTAGCCAGATAGAAGAAACCCAGCATGGGGAAGCTGAAGCGAAACGTCCACGTGACGGTCTCCCGGAAAATCGGCACACGGACAAAGACAGGCGGCGCAGGCACGGAGGGCGCGTAGTTGTGCAAAGCAATCAGGCTACCCAAGGCGAACGGCAGGGCGAAGCCCAGCCAGAAGAGCGGTTTGCGCAACAGTGGGTCCTGCTCGTTTACCATCTCCAGCGGCAGCTGCGTGACGGGGAAAGCAAGACGCTCGCGGTCCATCCATTGGCGGCGGAATATCACCATCACCGCTATCATCACGAAGTAGAGGGCAAGGATGAGAGGCATCCATGCCAGTAGCGGAGGGAGCCACACCTCCCAGGGGACACTCGCGCCCGGCTTGCCCTCAAAGAAAAGCCGTACCGCCTCCTTATCGCGCGGCACGAGGAGAGGATGCAGATGCGGATGGATCAATCGGTCCCAGCCGTTTGCCGGGTTGGCATAGTAAATGACCGCCGCCAACACGGGCAGAATCTGCGCCGTCAGCCCCAGCGTGGGCACCACGCAAGCCACAATCATCATGACGTAAATCGTGATGAGCTCCGCAGGGCGAAGCGCAGTGCGAGCACTCAAACGTTTCCACAAGCCGTTGATCAGCACCACCAGCACAAAGAACAGGAACACCGCTGCCGGGGTACTGTAGTCGAGGGTCATATAGGAGCCTTGTATGACATACAGCCCGTAAGGGTCTAACGCAGCGATGAGTAAAGAAGCCAGAAAACCAATCCCAATCGCCCGCCAGCTGAGCGGGCACGTTCGCCTCTCGCGCTGCATGAACAGTGAAGAATCCTCCCTCTCAAGAACCGCTCAAGCGGACACTTTGCTGACCCGAGAACAGGACGTTGTGTTTGTTGCTCCAGCTTGTCAGAACTGCCGTTGAAAGAGGGCGAGGCTTCTGCCGAGCCATCAGCCCCTGTGAAGTCCCCATGAAAGAGAAGACCTTCTCCTCCCCGCACACGGGGAGGAGTGGGGCTGTTCACTGCGGCTCACCGGGGAGGTTCGCCCTCCATCATGAGTACGCCATGTTACCTTCCCTGCGCTGGTGGGGCAGTCTGCCCGGCAGGAGGAACGTACATCGGTGGCATACCCGGTGCGGGCGACACATATCCTCCCTGAGGCAGCCGCTGCTGCAGCTCCTGCACCTTCGTCTGCATCATCTCTTCCTGGCTCATCTGCCGGCGCGGAAATATCGGTGTGATGAACTGGTTGACGAGGAACAGGATGAATGCCAGGACGACCACCCCTGCGAGTACAGCTACGCCCGGGCTGATTTCACGCTGCCGCCAATCACGACCCTGTTGACTACCGCCGCGTCGAATGGTCTGCGGCATCTGATTCACCTCCCTGCTTAAAGGGCGCCCCCTCCGCGAGAGGGCGCCTCAACTATGTTAGTCAGACGATGCCGTATGCTGGCGCATGTAGCTATCCCGCTGGAACTTCACGTGTCCATCGGCGAAGACGTAGTTGGAACCGCCGTTGTGCGGGTGGATGGCGCGGTCGTTAGACCGCTGCACGGGCATGGTGGTGCCATCCTCGTTGACGACGCCCTGCTCCATTACCCAGAAGTTGGCATCGGTCTTCGCGCGCTTGAGCGGGCGGTTGGGATGGTAGCCAGCGGGGAATCCACCCTCAGCCGGATAGGCGGCTGCCATCTTCGCCAGAATGGTGGCTCGATCGCCGGGGTAGCCAGACATATCGCAGCATTCGGCGAACATCGGACCGGAGCCTACCGGACCCTCCATGAACACGATAGAATCCGCCGGGTGGGTCAGACGAGCCAGCTGTGCGCCCTTCGCGCAACCCCAGCCCCAGCCCTGGCATCCGGGGTCCTGTCCGCACAGGAAGTCCGCACCGCCTCCCGCCGCCGCGCCTGCGCTCTCCGGGTTGATGGGGTCAGCGTTGATATTGCTTTGGTTGATACCGTAGGTCAACGAACCCCATCCACTCGTTCCACCGACTGCGGGGATGAGCGAGTCGCCCGTGGGGCAGGTGAAGACGCCGCGGTTGCCCTTGGAGATGGGGTTGCCTGCAGCATCGTAGTTTGCCGCCCGTCCTGACTTCACGTACGGATAGATGAGGTCGGGCCAGTACTGTCCCCAGTTAGTGCCTGTGTACGGCGCGCGGAAGTTGGGGTCAATGATGGCGCCGCTGCAACCGGCAGCGAGGTTGCTCTTGACCCACATCGGGCAGCCGGTTTCATCGTAGTCCTGTGCGTACATCGCCCAGGCGGTTCCGATGTTCTTCATATTGCTGGTGCAGGTTGCCTGGCGCGCTTTCTCCCGCGCCTGGGCGAACACGGGGAACAGAATCGCCGCCAGTATCGCGATAATCGCGATGACCACCAGCAACTCAATCAGCGTAAAAGCCTTGCGAGACATGCGTGTCACACCTCCTGATGGATTGTTTGCTTATTGCATTCTGGTTGGCACACCGTGCCATTGCGACAGGGCATTGCATCGGCTTGAACCAGGAATCTGTCCACTAACCACCCCCTCTCACCTGTGCGGTTGTCAAGGAAGACGCCACCACCGCCAGGGAACCGGCAGTGGAAGCTCGAATACGCAGGTTCACGGGCAATACCACATGCTGAGCAGGCGACTCCGGCTCCCGTATGCGCCGCACCAGCAAACGAACCGCCTCTGCGCCCATGCGTAACGATTGCTGTTCTACAGTGGTCAGACCAGGGCTGACGAGGTCGGAAAGCTCCATGCCGTCATAGCCGACCACCGCCATCTCTTCGGGCACCGCGATGCCTCGTTCCCGCAGATACCTCAGCGTGCTCACAGCCAGCAGGTCGTTCATGGCGAACAGGGCAGTGGGCGGCTGGGGCAGTTTGAGTAGCGCCTCTGCCTGTGCTTTTCCCTGATACATGTACTCATCCCAGCCGTCGCGTCTCTTGCCCAGCGCGTGTCCTACCAGCGCGGGGTCGAACGGCACACCGAACTCCTCCAGCGCCTGCTGGTATCCCCGTATCCGCTCGCTGCAGGTGGTGGCTTTTCGCGCCGAAATCACCCCGATTCGGCGGTGCCCCAGCTCCAGCAGATGTCGCGTCGCCAGGTAGCCGCCCTGCACATTGTCAGATGTCACTCTGTCCACATTGAACTCAGGCAGATAACGGTCCACAAACACAAACGGTACACCCTGCACAAGCAACTGCCCATAGTGCGCGTGGTTCTGGTTGCCTGTTGCGGGCGCAATCACAAAACCCGCCACATGTGACTGCAGCTCCAGCAGACATTGGCGCTCCTTCTCCGCGTCGTTATCCGTAGAACGCACCAGCAGTTTGTAGCCATGCGCCGCAGCTTCTTGCTCCGCACCGCGCACAATCTTGCCGAAAAAGTCCAGCTGTACGTCTAGTGCGAGCAGAGCAATCAGCTTCGGAGCAGACGAAGGCAGTTCGTTTTGCCGCACGAACGTACCCTTTGCGGGAATGCGCGCGACCAGTCCCTCTTGCTGCAGCAGCGCGAGTGCGTTCCGAACCGTTACCCGGCTGACGCCAAAACGCTGAATCAGCTCCGCCTCAGTGGGCAACTGCGAGCCGGGCGGATAATGACCGTTCTGAATCTCCGCTTTCAGCGCATGGTAGATTTGCCTGTACAGTATCTGTTCGTCCATCATTGCACCATTCCGATAATACGATACATTATGATACATTACATCATCTTCAGTATATAACAGGCTTGCAAAAATGTCAAGGGTTTTCCGTTACAGTTTTTGTAAAATCCGGAATCTTCACAGGAAACGGCAGCCGCATAGCCGAAGTCCAGACCAGAAGAACGTGCTGGAAGTTCTGGGGATGTCCAACATGGGAGATGCTCGTTCTACAAAGGATTATCCCATCGGTTTCGTATCGCACTACCCGATGATTGCCCACGACGACGAAGCCGTGCCTCAAACAGGGGCGAATGTGTGCATCGTTCGGGCGCCGTGGGCGCTGATAGAACCGGCGGAGGACAGCTGGGATTTCTCCCTGGTGGACCGACAGCTGGAATGGGCGCATCGGACAGGTATTCGGCTGGTGTACCTGATGGAAGCGGGTCCGGCACATGCAGCGGGGGTAGGCTGGCTCGTTGACAAGCTGAAAACGAAACAGCAGACGATGGCTTCCCCCGATGGTCATGTCGTCAGTGACCCCTGCTATCAGTCTTCCACCTATCGCTTCTATCTGTCGCGCTTTCTGAAGAAGACAATAGGATACCTTGTTCGCCACCGATACGCCTCGCATATCGTGGGCTACAACAACGGTTGTGAATGGTGGCACCCGTTAAATCTTTCCTACGCTGAGCCCGACAAGGCGGGCTTTCGCGAGTGGCTGCGCCAGAAATACCGCTCCCTGGAGAACCTGAACGCGGTCTGGGGTGCCCGGTGGACAAGCTGGGCAGCTATCGAACCGCCGGTATTGTATCCTGCAGGCGTGGCAGACCTGCCCCAGGGCATGTTTCTGCCAGCCAGTGCCGTGTGCGATGTGTGCTGGTGCACCACAGAGGGGAGCCACATACGGGTAACGCCCGGGCACCAGCTCACCTTCGAACTGAGATATACCGCGCAGCTGTCCGCCGGCTCTGTGGGGATGGAGGTGGCGTGGCTGACTGCCGACGACCCCAAGCCCTTTCGGATAGACTGGAGCCCTTCTCGAACGGGAGCCAGCAGTGGCGTTCTTCGGTTTACCTTAGTCGTACCCGAGCAGGCGTCACGCGCGTGGCTCCTGATGAAACTGCGCGGGGTCGGTAAGGTGACCTTCCAGGCCATCCGTGTGCTGAACGATAAGGGTGAAAATCTCGCGCCGAACCCTGTGCTGAACCCTGCTCAAGGCGGCTGGAGATTCGTCGTATGGTCGGCAGGGCAACCGGAGCGCGTGTCCCACTGGTGGCAGGGGAGCGGAATGGCAAGTCTCGCATACCGCCCCGATGTGCGGCTGGAAGGAGCTCCGCGTTACCCGCTGGCGGTCATAGACGACTGGTTCCACTACCGGTTTGACAGTTTTGCACGCTTCATCGACTGGATGGCTGCGCAATGCCGTTCCGCCGACCCTGCACGCCCTGTCATCAGCTACCTCACCTTTGCCTTCGCCAACGCCTTCGAGTGGGACTACGTCCAGCAGATGGCTATAGCGGTAGACCACTGGGTGGAGAACGCTCACCACCAGCAGGTGCTTGGTATGCAGTTAAGCTCGGCGGAAGGCGATTTCGACTCGGTGACGGCTGTGCTGGATATGGTGAGGCGCTTTGGGAAACCGCTCTGGGCGATTGACCTTCTCGATTTCACAAAGGGCACTTATTTGGGCGAGGCGGGCTTGACACGTACCTCGCTGTCGGTGCTCCAGCATGGGGGAACGAACACGGGCATCCAGTATTACTGCTGGTACGGCACGCCTGATTACAACTATTCCGAACTGGGCGTTAACGCGCTATCCCGGATGACCCGTCGGGTCAAAGAGACGGCGGCGCAGCTGGAGGGCGCTCAGCCTGTCTGCGAGGTCGCTCTGGTTCTGCCCCGTATGCCGCTGTACCCCTTCTTGCCGCAGCCTCCCAACGACTGGGCGGACTTTATGGGCTGGTACAAACTGCTGGTGCGTGCGGGCGTCTGTGCTGACATCTATACACCGCACGCGCTGGAAAAGGCGAATCTTTCCGGCTACAAAGCGGTAGTTATTCCCGATTGCGCCTACATTCCACAGGAGGCGTTGCACACGCTCCAGAGGGCGGCGCGCTCCGGAGTGAAACTGCTCAGTTCGGGCAGGTTCGCCCTGTACGACAGCACGGGCAGGAAATTGCCGGCGAAGTCGTTACCTGAACCTGTCCATCGTTTTCGGGAACCTGTTGGCAAGCAGATACTGGGTGAGACATACCGGATGAAGGACAAGGGCGGTGATACCCCGCCCCGCCTGATATGCCGCGTCGGCTCGCCGAACTTCGACCTGTCGCAGGTGGACAGGGTTATCGATGCGCTGAAAAAGGCTGGTGTGACCACACTTGTCCGACCGACCAACGCCACGGCGAGCGTTACACTGGTTTCTTTTCGGCGCGGCAAAGAGCGCATGGTTTTTGCCCTACCGCAATCAGACTGGCGGGGTTGCTTAACCTTGGAAGGCAAAGATTATCAAATCGAACCCTTGGGATACATACTCAGGAGGTAAGAGCCGTTCTTATGAATCCACGCGACAGGTTCGTTTCTCGCGGTGGACCGTTCGGGAGTGTCCTTTTGCCGCCGCGCATGCGGTTTCTCTGCACTGTCTGTGTCCTGACCGCGATGGTGCTCGTCGTGTTTTCGCAACCGCTTCCCCCCCGAACGCTTCCACAATCGCACCGCCCTGTGGCAACGCAGTGGAAAGAACATACTCAGCGGTTTCCGCAACATGTACAACTTCCACGTGCTGCACGAGCCGGGCGCAGAGTATCCGTTCAGGGCATGGTTCTTCGGCTGGGCGGTGGAGGATTGCAACCGGAACGTACCCGGTTTTCAGGGATGCGACGCTATTTTCGCCGCCCGCGCCAAGCGGCTGGATGGTCCGTGGGAAGTGTACGCAGGCGATGGCAAATGGGACGCTACAGGTAATCCCCACCTGTGGAAGCCGCTGTTCGCACCGCTGGGCACCTACTTCGATGAGTGGCACAACGGCGATCCCAGTGTAGTGAAGGTAGGCAAGCGGTACTACATGGCATACAGCGCAACGGGACACGACAAAGACAGGAAACCCGACGGCACCCCCGGCGACACCGATGGCAGTTACCTGTGCATCATGGGAGCGGTATCCGATGACGGAATCCACTGGAAACGCTCGGCGAAGCCCATCCTCGCTTACCCGCGCGAATACGGCAGGAAAGCCATCGAGGGCGACGTGGTGGTATACGGTTCGTATCACCGACCATCTATCCTCTATGAGAATGGTGTGTTCAAGATGTGGTTTGACTACTGGACGCCGCGCGGAGTGGCGATGGGCTACGCGGAGAACCGTGGAGACTTCCTGAACCCGGACGACTGGCACGTAATCCGCGCCGGTAGGGAGCCTTGCCTGTGGGAGTTCCCGAATCCCGACGTGGTCAAGGTCGGGAACCTGTACGTCGCCTATGGCGACCCCAGCGGTTACGCGGATCATCCCTGGACAGGGCGCAAGATTGTGGAGGCGGTATCGCGCGACGGGTTGAACTGGCGGGTGCTTGGCTATATCGAACCGGACTCCGACGCCCCCGCGATTCACGTGCCAGAGGCTCTGGCGCTACGCGAGAGGGGCGCAACCTGTATCTACCTCTTCTACGCCTGCCAGATTGGAGGTGAGCCCGATTACGACTACCGCTACAACCGGATACGCTATATGCGGCGGGCGGTTTCTTCCCGGGAGCTTCCGTAGCAGACGGTTGTCCTAAGCCACGACGCGCAGAAGGGGGCTTTCTCCCTTCGCCTGCCCCTGTTGTTCGGCGAGACGCTTGCGGATGCGAGCAATCACCTTTGCGCGGCTGTGACAGCCCGTCAGGCTACCGTCCTCTAAAAGAGCCTGTCCGGGGCATCGGCTGCAGTACTGTTTTACCTCACAGCGCTGGCACTGCGCCAGGTCATCGGGGGTAATATGGCGTAGCTGGCGCAGTTCGCGTGAACCGTACCAAATCTCCAGAACGGACCTCTCACGCACATTGCCGCAGGGGATAAGCATCTGCACACAGGGATACACCTCGCCCCATGGGTTAATCGCCATGCTGTTGCGCCCTGCATCGCACATCTTCACCCTGTCGTCCGGTCCCATCGAGGGCAAGCCCTTCTTCTGGAACACCCGCTCATCGTCGTACAGCTTCATCAGCTCTTCCACGCCGATGCGCAGGTTCGTGGGGCACATATCGCCGTCGTTCATGGGCGCGATGGTGGGGTCAAAGCGGTATTCCGCACCCATCTCCTGCGCCATCTGCATGATGTCTTCGTACTGTCCGAAACTGGATGTCGCCAGCGGGCACTTGAGGATAACGCGCAACCCCAACCGGACCAGCAAACGCACTGCCCGCGTGGTGCGGTCAAAGCTGCCTCGCGCCTTCGTCATGGCGTCGTGCGCCTCGGCGTTCGAACCGTATACGCTGATTTCCACCGTGAAGGGACGCAGTGCGGCAATCTGCTCGGCGACCTCAGGGGTGATCAACGTGCCGTTGGTGTATATCTTCAATGCAAAGCGTTTCCTGCGGGCGTAGCGGGCGATGTCGAAGAAGTCCTTGCGCAACAGCGGCTCACCGCCGGTGAGCGTCAGGTACAGCGTACCTGCCTCAGCGAGGTCGTCCATCACGCGGTGCCACTCTTCGGTGGTCAGCTCGCCAACGGTGCGTTTGGGATGGTGCTGGTAACAGTGCTGACAGCGCAGGTTACATCGGTGCGTGAGCTCAAACATCACATTGAAGGGGATGTTCCGCTCCACCGTGATGTCTGAGAGCCGCGCCAGCAACGAGAACTCTTCGCATTCCATCGTGCCACCCGCCTTCCCGCAAAATGTTTAGCACGGCAATATTCTTGCCTGTACAGGGGTTATCCTGCATCGAGGCGAGAATACTGCTGCGCCGTGCGGATAAACCTCGCACGAAGGCATGGAGCACAACGGACTACTCCGCGGACGCGATGCGTTCCCGCAATACCTTTGCTCGCTCCATCAGCACCTTCAACTCATCGGAGAGCTGGTACACTCGATAGAGGTACTGGTCGTTCGTGCGTTCCAGCTGGGTGATGCCGCGCCATGCTTCGTGATAGGTAAAGAAGCTGTGCACCAGGTCCACCACGTTACTACCGTACTTCCACGCGAGGGTAGCGGGGTGCTCTTTGAGCGGTGTGAAGTCCGCCAGCAATCCGATGCCGTCGCGAATGGCTTCCAGCACCTGCGCCAGCGTTTGCTTCTCGCGGAGAACCAGGTCTACCGCCTCCGCAAGAGTGCGCACCGTTTCCAGCTTCTCCAGCAGGCTACGCCCGCGCTGGATGCGCTCCAGTACCTCTTTGGGGGTTTTGGGGTCGGCAGAGGCTTTGTCGGCGAGCTCTTTGTAGTGCTTGCCTAACCCCAGCGAGGCGGTATCCAGCCCCAGGTTCAGGAAAGCCTTAGCGCATTCGTCCATGCCCTCCTGCGCCATCTTCTGCCAGTCGTCGAACAGCTGCGCATTGAGCAGTGCGTTCTGGCTCAGGCTGCGCAACTGCTGTGTCACAATAGCAATGCGCTTTTCTACTTCCTGCAGTTCCGCCATCCACTTCTGCTTCAGCTGGTCAGAATCCGTTTCGGCGGGGGGCTTGAGAGCCGTCGGTTGTACCGCCGGACCGGAGGGTTTTCCGCCCTGTGCGCCCAGATGCGCGACCACCGGTGGGATGAAAACGGGCTCTCGCTGGCGCAGAGAAGGCAGTACCTGTGAAGCGCTTGCCGGGTTCCGGGCAATCTGTTGCAGCGCCTGCTGCAGGGCGGTTATCTGAGCCGATGCCTGTTGCTGGAGCTGCTGTGCTTCCGCCTTCGCACGCTCCCTGTCCGCTTCGGACAGGCTGGTTGCGCTTTCGGCGTTCTGCGCCGCGTTACGTGCTACTTGCAGGGTCCGCACGCTTTCGTCTATCGCGCGCAGCGCTTCCTGCAACGCCGCCGCATGTTTCGCAGGGTCCGGGATTTCGGGAAGGTTACCCTGTAAGGTGGGCAGCTGGGTGAGGTCTATCTCGCCCGTCATCGCTCGTGCCGCACGTTCCGCGAGGTCGCGGGCAGTCTCCAGATCGCCTTTTGTCGCCGCCTCCGCCGCCTGACTGGATAACACCGCGCTGGCGGCAAGCTGGCGGGAGACGTTTTGTGTGAACTGAGTATCGGGCACGGTTTGCACCCATCGGTCGCCAACGTCCTTCCCGAAGTCGGTTCCGCCTTCGAAAACCACATTCACTGCCGTCGCATCACCGCTCATCTCGAATACCGCTGTCCAGAAGCCATCCACTTCCTCGGGCGGGCTGAAACGCAAACCCAGCGGGCGGGCGGGAACCAGTATGCGCCCGGTAGACTTCGCCCAGCGCGCCAGCGCAATCACCTTTGCCGCCTCGCGCAGGCGGTGGAACTCGGGCGTGACGCGAGCATAGTCGTCGTAGTGTTCGGTCAGGTAGCGGGCGTAGCCGTCTATCCACCCTTTCAGTGCGCTTTCCGCTTGCCTGTCTTTGCCAATGAACCGTCTGAGCCAGCCGATGATGCGGATGCTCGCCGTCTCGAAGGCGACCACAGTGCCGTCCGGTGAGACGCGCATTTTCACCTCTGCGGGTTGCAGCTGATGTCCTGCCTCGGCGCCCATTCCGCCCGGGATGCGCACGCCCGACTGCCGCGCCTGTCGGTCAAAGTACTCATGCTCAGTCAGATGGGCGGGGACACTCGCGCGCAGTTCGGGATAGCTGCACAAAGTCTTCAGATAGTAGTCTGCCTCGTAGAAAATCTTTCCCAGCATACTGTAGCGGTCTAATCCGGTAAACACGGGTTGTACTTTCGGCACGGGCAGGTTGTACAGGATGGCAAGCACCTGCGGGGTAAGCGTCCACCCGTTCACGATTTTCTCCAGAAAGCGCGCCGAGACGATATCGGTCATCTTCTGCATGGTGATTTGGTTCAGCTGCTGTGAGGAGATACGTCCGTTGCGGAACTGCTGTAGGATATTGTTGACCTCTGCTTCCGGCACGCCGACACGTCGCATGAGCGCCGGGTAGAGCAGGGCATCCAGCTCCTTCAATGCCTGCGCTTCCGAGATTTTGCCTGCGTGATAGGCTTCAACGACTGGCTCCGCCTGCGCCCAGATACCCAGGCTCTGGAACAGCTCGCGCCCGGCGGAGCTCTGGTCATCGTTCTCCATCAGGTCGGCGAGTTCGTTCCAGCCGATATTTCGCATCACCTTCGCGATGACTTTGAAATGCTGCTGTTTGTTGACCGGCTTGTCCTGCGAGGCATCGAGGATAACCTGTGCCTCCGGGGGAGTAATTCCGAAGGCATCACCCAGCTTCTGAGCCAGACGTTGCCGGTCCGTGCCTGCCCGTGGGTCGTTCAACACGGTGCTTATCAGGCGGTTTGCCCATTGCACGCCAAACCGCTGGTCGCGCCATAGACGCTCGATGTCCGCGTCCACCAGCTTCATTCCCTGCTCGATAGCCTTGTACGTTTCCGGCGTAGGCTCCAGTGAGAAGGAGGGATAGGGCGACTCCAGCGCATCGCGCAGGAGGTCATCATAGGGGATGGGTCCACCCGGCAAGCGAGGGTCGTATGTACCGACAAAGGTCACCTCCCCGCTCTTCGGGTCAATGAGTGCATACTTCAGTACGTTCATAGCGCCCAACCGCTGTGCCGGAGCGCGTACCTCGGAGGGAGAACGCACGACTACTGTTTTCTGCATCCGGCTCTCCCCGCGTTGCAGATGCACCACACACGCCTGCCCGGATGGCACCTGCCGAACGATTTGCTGCAGGGTCTTAATACTGTCAACTGCAGTGCTATCCACTTGCAGGATAACGTCGCCGGAGAGGATGCCCGCTTCCTCCGCAGGGGAACCCGCGATCACCTCGTTTACCACCACGCCTTTGATGCCCCATGCGGAGGGTATCTCCTCCAGCTTGACGCCCAGCCACACCGTAGGGAAGGACGCAGCAGGAGAAGACGAGGGCGACCCCGCACCCAACGTAATGACCTGACCATCGCGAGATACCACAAAAGAGAGCGGTTGTCTATCGGCAAGCAGCCGTTGTATCTGCCGAATCGCAAAGGGACCGTCTATATTCACCCCGGAAACGGAAAGAAGGATATCGCCCGCTTGAACCCCTGCGGACTCGGCTGCACTGCCACGCGCCACTTCGGTAACCACCGCGCGCGTCTTGCCGGAGGCGTCTTGCTCAAAGCGCAGCACAACGCCCAATTGTCCCGTTGCGGGTTGTCTTCGTTGCGCCTGAACCGTTCCCGCCCAGTGGCATACACACCCGATGAGAAGCAAACATATTATCAGTCGGTGAAAGAGAGAGAACCCCACGGTGAATCCTCCTGGTTTGTACCTGCTGTTACCATTATCGGAAGGGAGGGCTGTCTTCCTGCACAGCAAGAGGTCTGGCAGACCGCTCCCTTTGCCGGCGCAAGATTCTTCAAAGAGACTCGACATCCTGGGCTATCAGGCGGGAGAGCTCCAATGGGCTGGCGAACTAAGCAGGATGAGCAACACATTGCCGATGGAGGAAGCGCACTCTATGTCTGCGGAACACTTGAAAGTACTGTACCTTCCCAAACCCGACCATACCGAACTGGCGTTCACACCGTACTGGTGGAACCGTCTCTGTCGCCATGCGGAAGTGATAGAGTGGGACCACACCACGCCCTGCACTTCCGAGCATGTCGCGGAGCGTATCGGCGAGTTCGATGTGCTGGTCACCGCGTGGGGCAGTCCGCGTTTAACGGACGAGGTATTGCAGAAGGCGACAGGGCTCAGGTTGATAGCTCATGCGGCGGGTTCGGTGAAGTTCATGCTCTCGCAGGAGGCGGTGCAGCAATATCTCCTCCCGCGCGGCATCCGCGTGTTCAGCGGCAACGGCGCGATAGCTCTCAACGTCGCCGAAGCCACCGTCGGGATGATGATTATGGGGGCACGCCGATGGATAGACCATGCTCTGGCTTACCGAGAGCGCGGCATCTGGCGCGACCCGGCTATCCCGACGAACGGTCAATATCTTCTGGGCGCAACGGTGGGACTGGTTTCGTGTAGCACCGTAGCGAGGGAGGTTATCCGCCTGCTTCGCCCCTTCCGTACTCGCATTCTGGTGTACGACCCCTTTCTGCCGTTGCAAGAGGCGCGACGCATGCGCCTGAAGCCGGTAGATTTAGAAACGCTCTTCCGCGAGTCGCACATCGTGAGCGTGCATACACCCCTTCTACCCGAAACGGTGGGGTTGATTCGCAGGGGGCATCTGCGCTTGCTGCGCGACAACAGCGTGCTGGTGAACACCAGCCGGGGCAAGGTCATTGACCACGATGCGCTGATTCAAGAGGCAGGCACCGGTCGCTTTGTGGCGGTGCTGGACGTGACCGACCCCGAACCGCTTCCTCCCGACCACCCTCTGCGCGGGATGCCCAACGTCATTATCCTGCCGCACATCGCTGGCGCGGGGTTTTACGGCTACCATCGCATCGGCGAACTGCTGGTCCGGGCGGTAGAAGCTGTAGCGAAGGGGCAGCCATTCGAAGGGGAGGTTTCGCTGGAGCGTTATGAGCGAATAGCCTAAACTTCCCACCCGGACTTTGGCTTGCGACGTGCTCCGCCGCGTTTGGCGGTCTGGTAGGCGTCAATCAGGCTCACGACGTAAACGGATGCCATCACCGAGGCGAGGAACAGGAACGCTCCGCCACCTCGCTCGATGTTCTGCGCGCCCCAGGGCGAGAACGCCATGAGGAGCCACAGTATCACCCATATCCCAATCAGCACCGCTCCCTTGGTGCGGTCGTTCATCAGCCACTGGGCGAGACCGGGGAAGACGATAGAGGCGGCGATAGCCAGCAGCGGACTGGCGGGTTCCTCGGGCAGGTCGGAGGCGGAGATACCCTGTTGCTTCAGCAGGGCGGCGGCGTACTTGCGCTCGGCGGAGGCGTAGCGCGGCGAATCTACCGGAGAGAGGTCACGCGCCTTACGAAACGACTGTACCGCCTCCTCGATGCGCCCTGTGCGCTCATGAATATCGCCCAGCAGCTCCAGCGCCTCGGCGTTGTTGGCGTCCAGTTCCAGCAGCTGCCGACAGCGCTCCTCCGCGCGCAACAGGTCATTGCGCATCTGATAGACGTACGCTTCACGCAGAAGCTTTTCTATCTGTTCACGTCGGAGTTCGTCTTCCTCCCCGGCAGGCATTGTCGTTTACCCCCGTTTGTCCAGTGGCGGCGCGTTACGCCAGAACTCCTCTAAGCCGTAAAACTCGCGCACCTCGGGCTGCATGACGTGAACCACGACATCGCCGTAGTCCAGCAGTACCCACTCTCCACGTACATACCCTTCCAGACGTACCTCGCGCTCTCCTGCCGTCTCCATGAACTCGATAATCTTATCTACAATGGCGCGCACCTGAATGTTGGAACGTCCGTTCATTAACAGGAAGTAGTCCGCTAGAATGGTCTTACCGCGCAGGTCAATCTGCGAGATGTCCTCTGCTTTGACCTCTTCGGCGGCTCGTACGATGATGTCCACCTTCTCTTCGGCTGTCAAGGCGTTT
>VSSL01000096.1_pt1 | contig 21102 bp, 15 predicted proteins | sample 4557531 | NCBI WGS metagenome assembly VSSL01 (sample SAMN10986726, study PRJNA523729) | hot springs metagenome | isolation source: hot springs | place: India:Timba, Gujarat | collected 2018-05-31 | reverse complement strand
GCGGCGGCGCCTCATCAACCCGGGAGGCCCTCGCGGGCTTCTTCGGGAGATCCTTTTCAAATTTTTCGGCCTGATTCCCGCCGACATTCTGGAATGGTGCCGGTCCCTGCGACCCGTTCTCCTTCACGCCCATTTCGGCCCGGACGGGACGCTGGCCATGCCTTTGGCCCAACGGCTCGGCGTGCCTCTTGTCGTCAGTTACCACGGAAGCGATGCGACCATCAAAGACGAGTACGTATGGGGTTCCTATGTAGGCCATCGGCTTTACCGCCTTCGCCGCCGAAGGCTGGCGCGCACGGCCCGGGCCTTCGTGACCCCGAGCCGGTTCGTCAAGAGCATGGCCGTGGCGCGCCAAGGGATTCCCGAAGAAAAAATCGTCGTCATTCCCCACGGCATCGACGTCGATCAGTTTCGACCGGTCCGGACCCGGAATACGGGCGGATCCTCTTCGTCGGCCGCCTCGTGGAACTCAAGGGGCTGCATCATCTCATCGACGCCGTCTCCAGGATAAAGGAATCTTTTCCGCACGTGCGGCTGGTGGTCGTGGGGGACGGCCCGGACCGGGCTTTCTACCAAAGCCTGGCCGAACAGAAGCTCGGCCGAACCTGCACCTTCCTCGGGGCGCAGCCGCATCAGCGGGTGCGCGAGGAAATGCAAAAGGCCTATGTCTTTTCCATGCCGAGCATCAGCATGCCCAACGGCGAAGCGGAAAGTTTCGGCATGGTTTTTTTGGAAGCCCAGGCGTGCGGCGTGCCGGTGGTGGCATACGCCGTCGGGGGCATTCCGGAAGTTGTGGCCCACGGGAAAACGGGATTCCTCGCCGAGGAAGGCGATGTGGGGGCGCTGGCCGGATACCTCAAGACTTTGCTGGAAAATCCCGATCTTCGCCATACCATGGGGCGAGCCGGAGCCGTGTGGGTGCAGACCCGCTTTGATCGGCGCCGGCAGAACGAGGCGTTGGAAAATCTCTACCGGCAGGTGTGCCGGGAAGGTGGATCGGCATGAAACGTGGCACACTGGGATATCTGTCGGGAGCCCCGCGCGTTTCCACCCGGCCGGAGGCGGAAGCGAGCGGCCCCAAGTCACACATTCTCGGCTTCATCGGCGCTTTTCGCAAACTCGGCTGGGAAGTGCGACCCTACATCGCCGGCGATCGGATGCCCGCCGGATGGGTGCGCTCGGGATCCGAACAGAAGCTGCGCCGCGGCGTTCTCCATCGCATGGCGGCCGACATGGTGCGCCTGGTTTTGGCATGGCGGAATCGGCGCGCCGCGTGGAAAGAAATCGGCCCCGTGGATTGGGTCTACGAACGGTTCGGGGTTTTTCAATCCTTGGGGCGGGCTTTTCAGCAGAAGGGCATCCCGTGGATTTTGGAAACCAACGGCCCTTTCTTTTACGAGGCCAAAACGGAGCGGCGAAGCATCGCGTTGAGCGCCGTGGCACGGCGTTTGGAAATTCAGGCGTACCGGGATTGCGATGTGCTCGTGTGCATCACGAGGCCTCTAAGGGACATCATCGTCCGGGAAGCTGGCGTGCCGGAAGACAAGATCGTTCTCGTCCCCAACGGCGTGGACACGGAGAGGTTCGATCCTTCCAAAGCCGACGGGTCCCGCTATTTTTCCATGCCGACTCTGGGCTTCGTGGGAAGCCTCATCGCCTGGCAGGGCTTGGACCGACTCATCACGGCCCTGGCCGAACTCAAAGAGGAGGGTACCGATTGGGCTTTGGTTGTCGCCGGGGACGGTCCCGAACGATCCGCATGGGAAAAACTCGCGCGGGACCATGGCCTGGCGGACCGGGTCCTTTTCCTGGGGAGCGTGCCCTGGGAACAGGTCCCGACGGTGCTGGGGCGGATCGATGTGGGCTATTCGGGGCAGGTGCCGATGAAGATCGGCACCATGTATCATTCCCCGTTGAAGCTCTATGAATATTTGGCGATGGCCAAGCCCGTGATCGCCGCCGCTTATGAAGACGCTCTGCGCGTCGTCGAGCCCGGGGAGACGGGTTGGCTGTTCGCCCCGGAATCCATGACCGAGCTCAAAGCGGTCTTGACCGAGGCCCTGCGCATTCGGGATCGGTGGGAGGCCATGGGGGCCGCGCCGCCGGCATGTGCAGAGCCGGCATGGGTGGGAAGCGCGCGTCACCCACCTCATCCACGAGGTCGAACGCATTTTGCCTCGACGAGGAGCGTGATGGAATCCGTTCATTTTCTCGGCGTCACGGTGCATCGGCTGACGACCGATGAACTCACCCAAGGCGTCGTCCGTGCGGTAGAAGAAGGGCGAAAGATCGTGGTGGCCAATCACAACCTCCACAGCGTCTACCTCTACCACCACAACACGCGTTTCCGCGCCTTTTGCGATGCAGCCCATATCATTCACGTGGACGGCATGTCCTTGGTCATGCTGGCCAAGCTCCTGGGCGTCCCGCTCAGCGCCGCCCATCGAACCACTTACGTGGACTGGGTCTTCCCCCTTATGCGGGAGGCCGCCCGGAGACATTATCGCGTCTTTCATTTGGGAGGCCGCCCCGGGGTCGGGGAGAAAGCCGCGGCGGTGCTGCGCGAGGCGGCCCCGGGGTTGGACATCCAAACCCACCACGGCTATTTCGACGTGACGGGGTCGGACAACGAAGCCGTACTCCGCACCATCGCCCACTACCGCCCGCACATCCTTATGGTGGGCATGGGCATGCCCCGTCAGGAGTCCTGGATCCTGGACAACTTCCACGCCCTTCATGCCCACGTGATTCTCAATTCGGGGGCGTGCTTCGATTTCGTGGCCGGGGTGGTTCCTATGCCGCCCCGTTGGCTCGGGCGGTTGGGTTTGGAATGGCTGTATCGGCTTATGAGTGAGCCGAAGCGTTTGTGGAAGAGGTATCTTGTGGAACCTTTCTACCTAACCGGGCTTGTGGCGGCGGAATTCACGACCCGTCGAATTCTGCGCCGGCCCCATTCTTGAGGATGAACCCCTATGAGTGAGGGTCGCCTTCGCTCTTACGAACCGTTGCTCATTTCCACGCACCGGGTCCTGGACCCGCTGGTCGCCGCCCTCGTGTTCTTGGCCCTCAGCGTGTACTACCGCACTTACCATGAACCCCTGTACCCGGCGGCCGCCAGCGTGATCTTTCTCCAAGGCTTCGGAATCTTTCATCTTGCCGGGATCTACCGTTCCTGGCGGGGCACCCCGTTGCGCCAGGAGCTGTACCGGGTGCTCCTGGGCTGCCTGATCCTGTTCAGCAGCTCGCTCATCCTCGCCTACGCCCTCAAGCTGAGCGCCATCTACGAACGGGAAGTCGTCCTGTCGTGGATGGTCGTTCTGCCGATCCTGCTGTGTTCCGAAAGGATCGTCTTGCGCACCATCGTGCGCCGGCTGCGCGCCAAGGGCTGGAACTTGCGCAGCGCCGTGGTGGCGGGTCGAGGACACCTGGCCGAGCATCTCATTGCGTGGTTCAAGGAAAACCCCTGGATCGGCGCCCAGATTGTGGGATTTTTCGACGACAAGAGCGACGCGCCCTTGGACAGTCTTCCCTATCTGGGGCCGCTCATGGATCTTCCTCAGTATGTCAAGGAAAAGAACGTCCATCAGGTTTATTTGGCCCTGCCCACCAAGGCCTATGAAAAGACCGAATGGCTCGTGCGGGAACTGGCCGACACTACGGCGTCGGTCTTCGTGGTGCCCGATGTTTTCCTCCTGGACGTTTTCCTCGGCGGTCACATCATCCGGTTGGACAATATGGCCTTCGTCGGCCTTTGGGATTCGCCGCACATCGGGGTGAACAACCTGCTCAAACGCACGGAAGATCTCATCCTGGGCAGTCTGGCGCTCCTCATGGCCGCGCCCGTCATGGCGGTCATCGCCGTCCTGGTCAAACTCACTTCCCCCGGCCCGATCCTTTTCAAGCAATGGCGCTACGGCTTGGACGGACAACCCATCAAGGTGTACAAGTTCCGGACCATGAGCGTGTGCGAAGACGGCTACGTCTTCAAACAAGCCACGAAGGGGGACCCGCGCGTGACCCCCCTCGGGCGGTTCCTGCGCAAGACCTCCTTGGACGAGCTGCCCCAGCTCATCAACGTCATCCAAGGCCGTTTGTCCCTCGTCGGCCCGAGGCCGCACCCCGTGGCCTTGAACGAGGAATTCCGCAAAAAGGTCTTCGGCTACATGCTCCGGCACAAGGTGCGCCCAGGCATTACCGGCTTGGCCCAGGTCAAGGGCTGGCGGGGCGAAACGGACACCCTGGAAAAGATGCAAAAGCGCGTGGAATTCGACCTGGAATACCTCCGCTCCTGGTCTTTGTGGCTCGACATCAAGATCCTCTTCCTGACCGTCTTTCAGGTCTGGAAAAGCGAAAACGCGTATTGAAGCCTATCCGAGCGGGCCGTGGGAAGTTTTACCGTAGACCGATCGGCTCTCCACGGCGCCCGCGGCTCGACGCCGGTCCGATGACCGCCGTGCCCCGGGCCTTCGCCGAAATATCCGCGGGCCCGGGGGCATTGACGCCGCCCAAAACCACGCGATCGGGGAAAATCGTCGATTCACGGACGAGGGGGCCCCTTTCCTTCCAAAACGCACTGCACATCCCTGAGAGTTCATTGTCTTTCTGTCCCGCCGGGCATCAGAAGGATGGCCCCGTCCCGAATCGGCGGTGGAGACGTGCGTAGGAGCCAGCTTGCCGGCGATTTTTTCGGCAGGCGTCAACGCCTTGCTGAGTTTTCTTCAGAACTGCGAGACGCGGACGTGGGCAAGGCGGCAGATTCGGCTCCCCTTGAGGCAGGGAGTTCGGCCTGATTTCCTCAGGCCAAAAAGACTCGGTCCGTCTCAGCGGCGCCGGCGAACGGGGCCCGAAATCAGCCCGGCTTCTTTCTTGATGCGAAGCAGGCCGGGGCTCTTGTGAAAGTACATGTGGGGCGAATCCACCCCGTGGGTGCGGAACAGGGCTTCCACGGCATCGAAGAGGACGGGCCGGTCGGGATAGGTGAACGCTTTTTCCGCCTCGCGAAGCCGCTGCCACGCCGCAGCAGCTTCCGGATGGGCGGCGAAAACCTGTTCTTTGAGCGCATCACAGTAAAAAAAGGCGCAGGAGATGGGAGGCAGCGCCCAGACACACCCCTTCGGGCCCAAGTACACGCAGCGGTCCGACCGATAGGGGCGGCGAAGCGCCTGAAAAATCCGATCCCTCGCCGCGGCATCGGAAACGAGATACGTGATCACCTGGTCGGCGAAAAAGGTGAAGATGCTTTCAAAACCGCAGCAGGCGCTCTGAGTGGTTTCAAAACATCGCGCGCTACAGTGCGCGGCGAAATATCTTTCATGAAACGCGTGCAGTTCCCGACGGAACGCGAGATACGGCTCCAGGGCCGAGCCCAAGGCGGCGATCTCCCCGTCCCGCATCTTCTCCAGGGCTGCCTGCACGGCGGCGAAGCTCTGCCATTGCTCCCGGTTGTATTCGCTCATCCCGTTCGCTATCGTTAAGAGTCTCCATGTCCCCGACCGTTGGAAAACCCCTTGCCGGAGGAGGACCGATCATGGCGTCCGATGTCTTGGTCGTTTTCATCACCGTGGGCAATCCCGATCAGGCTTACCGCATCGCCAAGGCGGTGGTTGAGGAAAACCTGGCCGCCTGCGTGAACATCATCCCCGCCGTCCGATCCCTCTACCGCTGGAAGGGGGAACTGTGCGACGACCCGGAATGCCTCCTTTTGGCTAAGACGACACGCGACGTTTTCCCGCTTTTGGAGGCCCGCGTCAAGGCTTTGCACAGCTATGAAGTGCCCGAGATCATCGCCCTGCCTGTGGAACGGGGTTTCCAACCCTACCTGGATTGGGTGCTGGAAAACACGCGGTCGGAGGGGCGTTGACCCCTAACGCAACGCTGTGGCATACCCCCCCGGCTTCACCGCGCCCCGAGGATCCCTTTCAGGGCGGCGGGAAGATCCGCAGGAAGCGCCACGATCTTGGTGTTTTCCGACAAGGCCAGGTTTTTCATCGCGTCCACGTACCGCTCGCCGAGGATGAAAAGCAGCGGCAGGGGGTTCTCTTTGGCCGCTTCGATGACGAGCTGAATGGCCTTCTGGTTGGCTTGGGCAAGGACCACCTTGGCTTCCGCATCCCGCCGGGACGCTTCCAGGCGCCCTTCGGCTTGAAGAATGGCGGCCGTCTTTTCCCCTTCCGCCCGGGTCACCGTGGCGCGCCGCTGCCTTTCGGCGGCAGCCTGCTCTTCCATCGCCTGCTGCATGGTCCCCGACGGGGCGATATCCTGAATTTCCACGGTCTTCACCGTGATGCCCCAGTCGGCAATGTCGTCGGAAATGGCGGTCTTGAGTTTCGTCTTGATGAGTTCCCGGGAAGAGAGGGCATCGTCCAGATCCATTTCGCCGATGATGGAGCGCAAGGACGTTTGCACCAGGTTCTGGATGGCGAACCGGTAGTCTTCGACGCCGTAGACCGCCTTTTCCGGAGACACGATATTGATGTAGGCCACGGCGTTGGCTTTGATCACGGCATTATCTCTCGTAATGACTTCCTGGGTGGGGATATCCAGCACCAGGTCCTTGGTGGGCACCTTGTAGGCCACGCTGTCCATGTACGGGACGATCACGTTCAGGCCCGGGGAGAGGGTGCGGTGGTATTTCCCGAGGCGCTGCACCACGTGCTTAAAGCCCTGGGGCACGATGCGAATGCCCATCACGATGGTGATCAGGACAAGCACAAAAAAAACAATGACGAGAATCAATCCGGGACTCATGGGCGCCTCCCTTTTTCACGACTTGCGTTTGACGATCACGGTGTTCCCCGCCAGTTCGGTGACCACGGCACGATCCCCCACCGCCAGCCGTTCCTCCGCCTCGGCGATGCACGGCCATTCGTCCGATCCCACGACAGGCGCCGGGAAACGGATTTTCCCGCGATGGGCTTCCCGCGGCGGGTCGATGATCGTGCCCACCGCCCCCAGGAGCGCTTCCCGGGCCTGGCCCGCGGTGGTGCGGTCCGCCATGCGCGGCTTTATCCAGAGGAACCACACCGTGACCCAGAAAGCCGACCCCAAGGCCCACAGCAGTAGCTGGGCGGTGAGGGACAAGGGGAACAGCAACAGGGCCAGTCCGACCACCACGGCCGAAAGGCCGAACCAGATGATCACGAAATTGGGGACGAAAATTTCCAGGATGGCCAGAATCATGCCGAGGGCGATCCACATCCAGTATTTCACGGCATCCCTCCCGTCCTGCCGAGTCTGCGGCGCCCCGCGCCCCGGCTGCCTCGCCTCCGGATAACCCCTTAAGAGGACACCTCGCGGTAACCCGCGTCCTTTGTAATCACGGCGAAACAATAGGGCGGCCCGACCTCTTCCTTGTACCAGGTGAGGGCTTCCATGGCGGCCCGCACCTCCTTGAGCACCTCCTCCGTCGAGGCGCCTCGCTGGGCCATCATGTTCAACCGATATTCCAAAGCCATCCGCCGGGGCACCGTGAAGGCATGGCGAATCTCGTCGCCGTCCAGTTGAGGATGTCTCTTCTTCGTCCACAGCAGGTACAGTTTGAAGGGATTTTCAGGATCCTGATCCGAAACACCCGCCAGGATAAAATGCACCTGATGGATGGGATCCACCGGGACGACCCGGCATATCGTGCGCATGAACTCGGCGTATCGGGACGAAAGAAAGGCCAAGGACGCCGTATAGATTTCCGTGATATCCACGAGATTCTCTTCCGCGATAAAACGGCGCAGCATCCCCGCCATCTCCGAGCCTTCCGGCGCACCGCCCGCCGCCACCGCTGCGCGCGGTCCTAGCGGGAAGAGGCGCTCCACGGTGCCGTGCACCACATTGCCCTGGGGATCCACATCCACGGCTTTGGAGTCCACCCCGAGCACAATCCCGTCCGTAGTCCGGCAGGCCATGATTTGCGACATCGGCGATCCTCCTCGTCTCCGAGATCCATTTTGCCGAACCGTTGTCAAAGCCTGAAAAATTCGATAAGGAATCGAATCACACGACAACCTGTCCCCCCTCTTCCCCGAAGCCGGAGCCATGGCATGAAAACGAAACGGTTCTCCGTAATCGGTGGTGTGTGGCTGATTCTTACATTCTTCTGCACCGTTTCGGAAGGTCAAATCGTTCGCGTCTGCTCCTATGACGGCTATCCGTTAATCTATCAAAATCGGACAGGAGAACCTGCAGGGCTGTTTGTGGACATTCTTCATGAAATCGCCCGAGCCGAAGGATGGTCCCTGGAGTATCGTCACGACACCTGGGCCGACTGCCTCGGCGCCGTGAAGCACGGCACCGTGGATCTCATTGCGGCCGTCGCGGAAAGTGAGGAGCGGGCCCTGTATTGCCGATTCAGCAGGGAAACGATCCTGACCAACTGGGGAGTGCTCTTTACCGCCTCGGATCGCACCCTTCAAAACATCACGGAGCTGCATGGAAAGCGTATCGCGGTGCTGCAATCGGACGTTTACGTCCAGCCCCTGATGGATCTGCTGGATCGTTTCGGGATTGCCGTCGATCTGCTCGTTGCCCCGTCCTATGACGCCGTTATGGAAACGGTGGAAAGCCACAAGGCCGACCTGGGCTTGGTCAACAGAATCTACGCCCTTTTCGCCCAGAATCGTTTCCGGGTTCACAGCACGCCGATTGTCGTTCATCCTGTCGGGCTCAAATTCGCCGCCTCGCTTCAGGCCCCTCCTTCCATCTTAGACACCATCGACCATCACGTTCATCGTTGGAAACAACAATCCAACTCTTTTCTGGATCGAACCCTCACCCGGTGGTTGCAAATGACCCCGGAATCCTCCCATGATGCCGCGTATCGCCGATACTTTTACGCGGCCGTAGCGGGCGCCGTCCTGTTGGTTCTCGTCGCTTTTTTCCTCCGCAAGCAGCTCCGCCAGAAGACCCGGGACATTGAAGCCGTCCACGGGAGGCTCACCGACGCCATGGCAGAGCATCACGCGGCGAAGGCGGCTCTGGCCGAAGCGGAGGATTGGTATCGGGCGGTGTTTCATAAGGCCGACGACGCCTTGATGATCCTCGCCGACGACGGCACGATCCTGGAAGCCAATCCGGCAGCCTGCCGTTATTTCAACGTCCCGCTGGCACACCTCCTCGGACGCACGCCCATGGATTTTTCCCCTGCCGTCCAGTTGAACGGCGAGCCGTCACAAACGAAAGGCCTTGCCCTTCTCGAAGCCACCTTGGCCGGCTGCCCTCAGCGATTCACCTGGACCCATCAAGCACGCAACGGAAGAACGTTCGATGCCGAAGTCCAGCTGAGCTTATTGTTTCAGAAGGGCGAAGCCCGCATCCTAGGGTGCATCCGGGACATTTCGCATCAGAAGGCCTTGGAGGAGGAACGGCAACAGCAGCATGAATACCTCCGGAACGTTCTTGACGGAATCCCTATCGCCCTTTTCGTGATCGACCTGCAGGGGCATGTGGTTTTTTGGAACGCCATGTGTGAAAACATTACCGGAACACCCCAGCAGGAGGCTTTGGGAAAGACCTTGGACCTGAAACCCCTCCTGCAAGGTAAAGATTTGCCCATTCCCGCGCTGCTTCTCCTGGAGATGACTCCCAAGGAATTTCTCGAAAGATACCCGGACTGGAATGCCCAGCCCTTACCGTTTCATTCCGAAGGGATACAGCTGACCGGCGACATTTTCGTCCGCGGAGAAAAGCGCCACGTAAGCATCGTGGCGGCGAGATTGCGAAGCAGACAGGGTGAATTGCTCGGCGTCGTCCAATGTGCCCGCGATATCACTCGGGAAGTGCAGATGCAAAAACAGTTGCTCCACTCTCAGAAAATGGAGGCCATCGGACGGCTCTCCGGCGGCATCGCCCATGATTTCAACAATATCCTTACGATTATTCTCGGTTATTGCGATCTCATCCGAAGGACGCCCAATGTGGATCCCGCCGTGACGAAGCGCGTGGACGAAATCGAAAAGACGGCGGAAAGGGCTTCCAATCTCACGCGGCAGCTTTTAGCCTTCGGTCGCAAACAAATCATGCAGCCCATCGCTCTGGACATGAATGAACTCATTGAGGGCCTGACGAAAATTCTCGAGCGTGCAGTGGGGGAAGACATTCGCATCGAGCGGCATCTCCATCACGACTTATGGCCGGTCCTTGCCGACCCGGTGTTCTTGGAGCAAATCCTTCTGAACCTCGTGATCAATGCCCGGGACGCCATGCCGTCCGGCGGGCGGATTTCCATCGCCACGAAAAATCTGTCGCTGCCCCGGGGGCGTGATACGGGCTTGTTCATGATCCAGCCCGGGGATTATGTGTGCCTCCGGGTCGAGGACACGGGCCATGGCATCGATCCCGAGGTGCAACAGCGCATTTTCGAACCTTTTTTCACCACCAAATCGGACGGTCGCGGGACAGGGCTCGGACTGGCGACGGCCTACGGCATCGTCAAGCAGCTTGGCGGCTATATTCTGGTGGACAGCGAGGTGGGAAAAGGCACGGCGTTCGACATCCTCTTTCCCCGAGTTTTCACGGAACCAGCCAAGTTCTCGCGGGAGCCGCGGCAGGCTCGAGCCGATTTGGCGGGCCGGGAAACCATCTTCGTCGTCGAGGACGAGCAAGCCCTGCGGGAGATGGTCGCCGAAGTCTTGAGCGGCAACGGTTATCAGGTGATCACGGCGGGATCCGCCCGCGAGGCTCTGGCCAAGCTCGAACGTCTCGCGCACGTTGATTTGGTCATCACCGATGTGGTGATGCCCGAGATGAACGGGGTTGCTTTAAGCCGTGAATTGGCCCGGCGGTTTCCCACGCTGCCCGTGCTGTTCGTCTCCGGGTATACCGACGATCAGCTGGCTCATCGAGGCATTCTCCTGCCCGATGTCCATTTTGTCGCCAAGCCCTTTACCGCGGAAAGGCTCCTGGAAGCGGTCCGCGATATCTTAGGGGACAAGCCGTCCGGAGGCGGCTAGCCCGAAGCGCGCGGTGCCATGCCGAGCCGCCGCGGAAAAAAAAGCCGAAGCGGCGGCTTCGGCTTTCGGTTCCCTAAGGAATGGTCGGGACGACTGGATTTGAACCAGCGACCTCTGCGTCCCGAACGCAGCGCTCTCCCAAACTGAGCCACGTCCCGGCCGACGCTCCTTTTAGCAAAACCCGGCTTGGCTGTCCAGCTTTTTCCTGCCTCTGGCCCGCCCCGCGTCGCGGTGTTATAAGGAAGGCGCTTGATGGAGTGGACCCCACCGCGTCGAGAGGCGGAAGGAAACCCCTGTGGCAACGACAATGCAGGACGACACCGTTCCCCATTCCCTCCCACCGGCCGATCCCACAGCGGAAGAAGGAGATTCCGGCGAAACGGATATCTCCTCGTTCGGTTCCGCGGACGCCGCAGAGCCGAGCGCTCCGGAGAGTTCGGCCGTCCACGTGGATCTTCGAAGCCTCCCCCATGAACCCGGCGTGTACCTTTTCAAGGACGGACACGGCCGTGTTCTGTATGTGGGCAAAGCCCGCGATATCCAGAAGCGCGTCGCCAGCTACTGCCGCCCCGACGACACCCTCCCCTTGAAGACACGGGCTCTTCTCAAGAACGCGACCCACCTGGAATTCGTCGTCACCACGAATGAAAAGGAGGCCCTTCTTCTGGAATCGAGCCTCATCAAACGGCACCGCCCCCGCTACAACGTCGTGCTGCGCGACGATAAAAATTACCCCGCCTTGCGATTGGATCCCCGGGAGCCGTACCCGCGCCTGACCGTCGTTCGCCGTTTCGAAAAAGACGGCGCTCTGTATTTCGGCCCCTATCATGCCGCCCATGCGCTTCGCGAAACCCTCAAAATCCTTCACCGGGTCTTTCCTTTGCGCCTGTGCCGCTCCCCGCGGCTCGTTCCCCGAGAAAGACCCTGCCTGAACTACTCCTTGGGGCGATGCCTGGGGGCGTGTGCCGGTAAGGTGACCCAGGAGGAATACCGACGCATGGTCGACGAGGTCGTCTTGTTTCTCCAGGGAAAGACCCAAAAGCTCCAAGCCCTGCTCAGGCAAAGAATGGAGGAGGCTGCCGAGGCGCTGGAGTTCGAAAAGGCGGCGTTCTACCGCGACAGACTGCAGTTCATCCATGAAGTGCAAGAATCCCAGCATATCGTCTCCAGCCGTTTCCAGGACCAGGACGTGCTGGGCTTCGCCCGAGGGGACGACTTCTGGACCGTCGTGGTCCTCTTTGTGCGCCGCGGTGCCGTGGTCGGCCAGAGAACCTACCATCTTGAGGAGATCTCAGGCCATCCCCCCGATGTTCTGGCTTCTTTCCTCAGTCAGTTTTACGCCGAAGGACGGATGATCCCGGACGAAGTCCTTCTTCCCGTGGCCGTGGAGGGCCAAGAGGCTTTGGAAGAGTGGCTGTCGGAATCCCGAGGAAAACGCATGAGGCTCTGGACGGCCCAGCGAGGCAGTCGCCGCGCGCTGCTCGACCTGGCGGCCAAGAACGCCTTGGAACAGCATCGGAGTTTCGGGCACAGCAACGAAACGCCCCTGAAGGTCCTGGAAGAGATCCGGGACATGTTCCAGCTTCCTCGCGTGCCCCGAAACATCGTGTGCGTGGACATTTCCAACGTCCACGGCCGCCACGCCGTGGGATCGGCGGTCACCTTCGTGGACGGACGGCCTCGGCCGGCTCTGTACCGGCGTTTAACGATCCGAACCGTTTCCGAACCCGACGATCCCGCCATGATGGCCGAAACCGTGGAGCGCCTCCTGGACGGGCGCCGTCGGCTGGCCGAAACGACGGATTTGCTCGTCCTCGACGGGGGAAAGAGCCAGCTCAACCGCATCCGGCATCTCTTCGAATCCCGAGGCCTCCACGATCGCTTACCGGTTCTCGCCCTGGCCAAGGAAAAGGACAAGGACGTGGGTCCGGAAGGGCGGGGCTTTTATGAAAAGGTCTACGTGCCGGGCCGAAAAAACCCCGTGTTCCTCGCCCGCCATCCGGAGGTGCTCCATTTCTTCCAGAGGCTGCGGGACGAAGCGCACCGATTCGCCATCAGCGGCTACAAGCACCGCCACAGAAAGGAACTCCTGACGTCCGTCTTGGACGCCGTGCCTGGACTCGGCCGAAGGCGAAAACAGACCCTTCTCGCCCATTTCAAGGACTTGGAGAGCCTGCGCGCGGCCACGGTCGCGGATCTTATGAAGGTTCCCGGCATTTCCGAACGGCTGGCCCACGCCATTTTCCAACACTTCCACAGGGAAGCCCCCTCGGAATTTCCAAGCGGCGACAGCACCTAAGGTGGGGTTCGCTCCGCTTGCCCCAACCTAGCCTTCTTCGGGGACGAGGCGCAGAAGCCTTTCCGCCAGCTTGCGCAGTTCCTGATCCGGCAGGGAGGCGATGAGTTCTTTTTCCGCCTCAGTAAGTTTCCTGAGAACGGGACGGGGTGCTTTTTTCCGGCCCCTCTTGGGGGCGATCTTCTGCAGCTTCCGGTAGTTGGCGTCCAAATCCTCGGGAAGGTCGTCGACTTCTCCCACTCGAACGCGGATCTCTTCGATCAGCCGACGGCCCCACAGGGTGTTGATGCGCCGGATGAGGGCTTCCTTGTGCATCTCCAGATGATGTTTCCAAACGGCGTCGCGGGCGACGATGAGAAGGCATCCGTTTTTGAGGGATTTGGGAACGCAATGGCGCGCCACCCCTTCCCCGACCAGCTCCTTCCAGTCGCCCAGGGGTTTGGAGGCAAAAGACGGATGTTGGGCGAGGACGTCTTTGATGAACTGCCCGACGGCGACCGCCGACCGCTTGCCCGCCTTGTCCTGCGAATCCTCCTGCATGCTTGCAAAGCTCCGGTGCCTATGCTATTCGCTGAACAGCCTTTTCCTCAAGCCCCCGTAGCTCAGGAGGATAGAGCACAGGATTCCTAATCCTGGTGCCGCAGGTTCGAATCCTGCCGGGGGCACCACTCTTCATCCGCCCCGTCCTTCCCGAAAGACCGACCGATCTTAGCGCGCTGGATCCTGTTCGTCGAGGGGAAGCCAGATGGTGAATTCCGTGCCCTTGCCCACCTGGCTCTGGACGCGGATCACCCCGCCATGGCGGGCCACGATCCCATAGGCCACGGCCAGCCCCAACCCGGTGCCTTTGCCTACTTCCTTGGTGGAAAAGAAAGGCTCGAAGATTCTTTCCAAATTTTCCGGAGGGACTCCGCATCCGGTGTCCTTCACACTGAGTTCCACGCCGAGGCGTTTGGTCCCTTCACGGCTCATCGACAGCGCCACCCGGCTCGACACCTCGACGACCCCGCCCGCTTCCGTGGCGTCCAGGGCGTTGATCAGGAGGTTCAGCAGGACGCTCTTCACCTGCTGCACGTCCATGGATACCGGAGGAATCCCTTCGCCGGGTTCGAATCGCAGGGTAACGCCCTTGATCGCCGCCTGGTTTTCCACCAAGGGCACAGTGTCCAGAACCACGCGGTTGATGTCCGTCGGCTCCATGCTCAAGGAGGTCTGTCGGGAAAAATCCAGCAAGCTCTTGACGATGCGCCGGACCCTTTCCGTGGCGTCCACGATGACCCTGAGCATCTCCCGCGCTTCGTCGTCCAAGTCCTCCCGCTGCAGCAGGAGATGCCCGCAGGTGAGCACCCCCGTGAGGGGATTGTTCACCTCATGGGCCACGCCTGCCGCCAGCCGCCCGATGCTGCTCAATTTCTGGGCCATGACGAGCTTACTCTCGGTTTCCCGTTGCTGCCGGGTCTCCCGATCCCGGATGGCCTCGAGCATGCTCGAAAAGGCCCTTTGCACCACGCCGATTTCCCCCTTTTCCAACGGGCCCAGATCCGGGTGCAGGTTCCCTCTGGACACTTCCGCCGCCGCTTCGCTCAAACGGGTGATGGGCGCGATGATCTTCCATTCAAGGAAATACCCCAACCCGATGGCCACGCTCATCCCCAGGACGCTCAGCGCCGCAAAGAGCACAATGGCCTTGTTGCGCACACCCGCATAGGGTTTTTCCAGAACTCCCACGTAGAGCATGCCCACGGCACGGCCGTCCAGGTCCGTGATGGGTTCGTAACAGGTGATGTACCAATCGTGGACCACAAAGGCGCGGTCGTTCCAGCGTTTTCCTTGCTCCAGAACCTGATGGGCCACGGCCGGGGAAACCTTCGTCCCCAATGCCCTTTGCCCGCCTTCTTCCAGCACGTTGGTGGCGATGCGCACATCCCTGAGAAAGACCGTCACCGTGCCCAGGTTCCAGCCGTCCTGTTCGGTCCCGCGAAAGAGACTCTCCCGAATGCCATCCACAAAGGCAGAAGCCCCGTTCAAGACCGTGATCCCGAAAAGAGCCGCCGGTGAGGCCGTCGCACCCTCCAGAGGGACCGCCGCGGTCAGGGTCATGGCCTCTTCGAGGGACCGACGGGATGGCGAGCCTTCAGCCGGGGTGGGTTTGAGGGACAGCCTGGCCCTTTCGGAAAGCGCCGGGTCCATGAGCGCGAGATCGGACAAGGCAAGCACCATGGTGCCCTGGACGGGCCGGCGAAGCTTCAGAGCCTTTTCCACGGACGGCAGGACTTTTTCGGACGATCGAAGGCTCTGCGCAGGCCCCGAGGACAGCGCCCACACCCGTCCCGTGGGGTCGGCCAGGCCGACCAGGTCAAACGGGCCGCTTTCGGCGATGGTCCGAAGAGTTCGGGCCAAGCCTTCCACGCCGCTGTCCTGAAAAATCCCATGAAAATTCGTCCCGTGGGCGGCCACGCGGAGGGCCAACGCCATCTTCTGGACGTGATCTTCGTACATTTGCCGGGCGGCGTTCAGATCCTGGGTGACGCGGATTTTGGCTTCCCGAAGGAACGTGTTGTAGAGCACGCCGCCTCCCACCAGGAGCGGAACTCCGCCCGTCAGGAATGAAAAAAGGAGAAAGGTGGCGATGAGTTTGATGCGAGTGGAGCCTAGAGCGGGAAATCTTTTCGAGAAAGAAACCATGGGAGCCCTCGCCGCCAGCAGGGATATTCCGAGAGGCCGCCCGAGAGCGGTCCTTTTTCCGGGAGCACGCTTGAACAATAGCGCCGTTCTGCTATCATCGGCAATGAAAACTCGGCGCGGACGCATCGATGCCAACAAAAAAGGAGCCCTGCATGAACACCGGCCCCGCGGCGCTCAAGGCCGTCATTTTCGACTTCGACGGCGTCCTCGTGGACTCGGAACCCTTGCATTGGCAGGCCTTTTGCGAGGTCCTGAAACCCTTGGGTTTGGCCCATTCCTACGACGTCTATGTGGAACGCTACATCGGCTTCGATGATCGGGACGCCATCCGGGCCATCTTTCGGGACGCGGGGCGCCTCCTCGACAACGACCGGTTCGACCAATTGGTCCGGGCCAAGGAAGCGGCCTTCTGGAAAATCGTGGAAAAGGGCGTGGTTCCCTTTCCCGGCGCGAAGGAACTGGTGGACGAACTCCTTCAGGCCGGCTTGCCCTTGGCCATCGCCTCCGGAGCCAAAGGCAACGAAATCCGTCGCATCCTGGACAGTTGCGGGATGCACCCAGCCTTTCCCATCATCGTATCGGCCGACGATGTGGCGGCAGGCAAACCCCATCCGGAAACATACCAACGCGCCGTGGCCGGCCTGGTTTCCCGATACCCGGCCCTGCGTTCCGACTCCGGATCGGACGGCGCCTCGCCGCAGGGTATCGTGGTCATCGAAGACACCCCTACGGGGATCCAGGCGCCCGCAGCGCCGGCCTTGTGGTCGTGGCCGTCGGGCATACGCATCCCGTCTCCGAGCTGCACCAGGCGCACTGGGCGGTGCCGTGCATCGCGGATCTCAGCCTGGCGCGGCTTCGTGAGACCCTTCTCCTGCACAACCCGTAGTCGTGTTTCGGGATGGACCCCCGTGGACAAGAAAGGTGCCCGCCATGCTCCTCGTCCCCTCTTCGGAAATTGCTCAGAGAATCGTGGCCTTCCAGAGCCTCCTTACGGCCCATCAGGTAGATGCGGCTCTCATCCGCCAAAACACGGACCTCTACTATTTTGCCGGAACGGTTCAGGACGGCTGGCTCCTCATCCCGGCCTCAGGGCATCCCGTCTTCGCCGTGCGCCGGGACGTGCATCGCGCCGAAGAGCAGTCGCCTCTGCGGCCCATTCTTCCCCTGGAAAGCCTGAAGCATCTGCCGACGCTGGTCGAGGAGGCCCTGGGGCGCTCATCGCCCCGCACCCTGGGCATGGAATTGGACGTCCTTCCGACCAACACCTTCTTTTTCTTTGACGAAAAGCTCTTTCCCAAAGACCGCCTCGTGGACGTGAGCGGGCTTATCCGTCAGGTGCGCATGATCAAGTCCCCGTGGGAACTGGAGATGATGCGCGGCGCCGCCGCCATCTCGGACGCCGTCGCCCCAGAACGTCCCCCACATCCTGCGGGAAGGCATCCGGGAATGGGACCTTTTGGCGGAATTGGAAAAAACGGCCCGACAGGCGGGCCATTTGGGATTCGCCCGAGTGCGCGGCTTCAATCTGGAAATCTATTTCGGGCATGTCCTTTCGGGGCCCGAAGCGGCGGAAGCCTCCTACGCCGACCAACCGACGGGCGGCCCCGGCGTGAGTCCGGCGTTCAGCCAGGGATCGGGGTTTCGAACCATCCGCAGAGGCGATCTGGTCAGTGTGGACACCATGATGAACCACAACGGCTACCTGAACGATCAGACGCGGAATTTCAGCCTGGGCCCGCCCCCCACGGAACTTGAAGACCGATACGCCGTGTGCCGGGAACTCCACCAACGCCTTCGGGAGGGCGCGGTGCCCGGAACGGTCACCGGGGAACTCTACGACCGGCTTGTGGACCACGTCCGAAAGGCCGGCCGCTTGGAGCATTTCATGGGCCCCAACGACGGCGGCGTCTCGTTTCTCGGACACGGCCTGGGCTTGGAGGTGGATGAATTCCCCTTCATCGCCAAAGGTCAGAAGGTGGTGCTGCGGGAAGGCATGACGTTCGCCTTCGAACCCAAGTGGGTCATTCCGGGAACGGGGGTGGCCGGTTTTGAAAACACCTACGTGGTCACGGCCCGGGGTGCCGAACCCCTGAACGTGACGCCCGAAGACCTCGTCGTCCTCGACTAACGGTTGCATCACTGCAACGCCAAGTGGGGCGCCCGGAGGAGCCGGCTGATGCGACGGCTGTAGTATTGGATCTGCTGCCGATCGGCGGTGTATTCGAACTTCTCCACGGCCTTGTCCGCGCCCTTGGATTCGTCCACCCGACGTTCCAGCAGGCCCTTTTCCACAAAATAGGTCAGGGCGTTGCCGCATACGATCTTGGAGATGGATTCGGGTCTTTCGATGAGGGCCATTTTGAAGTGCTTTTCCCCGGTGGAGAGGACCTTCTTGATGAGGTCTTTTTCCGTATACGGCTTTTTTTGGACGTAACGCAAAGACCGCAGCACGAGCCAGTAGGTTTCGAAGAAGTTGCGGATCAGCCCGTGGAAGGCCTGAGCCGCCATGAGGCCCCGGTGGGTGAGCATATAGGGCTGGTTGTCCGCGGGCTCCAGGCTTCGGAGCCATCCCAGCCGCTCGAAAACATCCAGCACATGCTTGACCAGTTGATGGTCTCGGGTGTCCATGTCGTAGACGAATTCGTATTTGAAGAAATCCTTCATGAAGGCCACATCGTCCAGAATATCCCCGAGGCTGAATCGGAACGTTTCCTGCCTGAGAATCGAGGTGGACACAAACGTCGCCGGCAGAAGGAAGTGAAGGATGTTGTTCTTGTAGTACTCCAGCGTGAGCCGCTTTTCATCGTCCAGGATGAACACTTCTTCTTCCAGTTCGTCGTCCTCATCCTTCAGCCGATCCAAGAGCTTGCTTTTGACAAGGTCCTTCAACGTGTCCTCGATGACCACGTCGTAGTTCTGAAAGCCGCGGGAAAAGCGCACGCCGTTTTGTTCCAAGTATTCCAAAAAGATCTGGATCGTCTGGAGGAGCTGGCCTTTGGCCGTCCCCTTGCGCGATCCGGAAAGGAGCGCCGCGGACACCAGGGCGTGGGAGGTGACGAGAGACGCCTGGTTGATGCTGGAAATGATGCGGAAGGCGAAGTCCCGGTACATGGCGTGGCGCACCTTGGACGGCAAGGTCTTGAGATCGTAGCGGTGCCGTTCCAGATACCGCTGCAGGGACATGGGCTCGGCGAATCGGACGTAAACCCGGCCGTAGCGCTTCTTGAGAAAGCGCCTTGCCCGCACGAGCTGGCCCAAGCTTTCCTGCTTTTTCACCCCGCCGGTGATTTCGCTGACGTAGACCTCTTCTTCTGGAATCCTATCGTAGCAGATGGAAGTGGGCACAAAAACCAAATCGTCGCAGAATCCCTCCTCCACCGCCTGGATGAGGATGGCCAAGAGCCCTAGTTTGGGCAGGACCATCTTGCCGGTGCGGCTTCTTCCCCCTTCGATGAAAAACTCGATGTTGTGTCCGAATCGGACCATGGTCTTGACATAAAGGGAAAAGACCTCGGAGTAGAACCGGGCGCCCTTGAAGGTTCTACGGATGAAGAAGGCGCCGCCGCGCCGAAAGATGGGGCCCAGAGGCCAGAAAGACAGGTTCTTTCCCGCAGCGATGAAAGGCGAATACAGGTTGTTCCGAAAGAGCACGTAAGACAAAATGAGATAGTCGATGTGGCTCTTGTGGCACGGCACGTACACCAGGGTGTTGTGCCGGGCGGCCTTGCGGACGCGGTGGAGACTCTCCAGGTCCACCTCGACGCCGTCGAACAGGTTGTTCCACATCCAGGTCAAGACCTTTTCGCCCAATTGGATGAGCGTGTAACTGTAATCGGCGGCGATTTCCTCCAGGTATTCGTCGGCTTCCTTGCGGATCTTCCACACGGGTTCACCGGAGGCCTTGGCCCGCCGCTTCATGAAGGCCTCCAGTTTGGGATGGTGCAGGATGATTTCCTTGAGCTCCAGTTTGCTCTTGATCCGAGGTCCCACGACGGCCCGACGGATCTCGTCCCCCGATTCGATGAGGCTCCGGCGCAGTTCGAAGACCTGCTTTCGGCGTTCCCAGCGATCATCGGACAGCTCCGTCTGCACCTGGGACAAATCCAGAGGTTCCCCGACCTCGATGGCCGCGTAGGAATAATTGCGGATAAAGGAGACTAGCTTGCGCACTAGGCCGGGATTTTCCGGATTGCCGAAGACGATTTCCCAAAAACCCCGGCGCTCCCTTCGAGGCGCCCGGCTGTAGAGCAGCACCAAGGGCACGACGTAGATCGGTCGCGCCATCTCTTTCTGGAGGTCCAGGAGGTGTTCCAAGGGATCGTGCTGGACCATGACGGCGCGCTGATAGTAGCCTTTCTCCCCGAGGAGGAACAGGAGTCCCGAGCGGCCTTGGGCGACCATGTCGCGGTAATAGCCGTGGTCGTAAGGGTCCGGCACGCCGTCCCGGCTGAGGTGTTTGAGGAAATTGCGGACGATGATCTTGGCCGCGTAGGTGCGCGACTGCCAAAAATACGGACGGAGGTCGAAAAGATACGTCGGTGTTGGAAGCCCCAATTGGTAGAGCCGCAGGCTCACGTAGACGAAATCCAGCTGGGATCGATGTCTCAGGGCGTAAACGATGACCCCCTTATGGGCCAGGCTTTCCAAGAGCCTTTGCTGGTCGTCCGGGATGGACGTCTTGGCGATGAGCTTTTCGAAGATCGGGCTCAGGAGAAAGCGGGGTCTGGAGGGCACGGAAAACCCGAAGGCATCGTCTTGGATCCGCTGTTTTTCCTTGTCTTTTTTTCCGAACAAACCATCCTTGACGGACTGGAACCAGGTGCGCATCATGCAATCCTTCCCGAAGGAGAAGATCCGGCGGTCTCGGCCTGCAAAACGCAGTAAATTACCAAAAGCCGAACCGTTTAGGAAAAGTTTTTTCCGAGCGGGATCATCGGAGTTTAGCCCGTGCTCAGCGAACTGGTCGTGCACAATTTCGCCATCATTTCCCGGCTTCACGTGACCTTCGACTCCGGCTTCACCGTGATGACCGGCGAAAACCGGGGCCGGCAAGTCCATCCTCGTCGGTGCCGTAAACCTGCTCCTCGGGGGGCCGGGGCGTCCCAGAGATGATCCCGCACCGGGGGCCGGAGGAGGCCCACGTGAGGCCCTTTTTACCTTTCGGAAAAACCCCGAGAGAAG
>VSSL01000095.1_pt1 | contig 21163 bp, 19 predicted proteins | sample 4557531 | NCBI WGS metagenome assembly VSSL01 (sample SAMN10986726, study PRJNA523729) | hot springs metagenome | isolation source: hot springs | place: India:Timba, Gujarat | collected 2018-05-31 | reverse complement strand
CCCCCCAGAAAGATCCCCTGGTTCAATCGATGTCCCTGGGTGGCCGGACGCCACAGGAATCTCCGTGGGTCGATCCAAGCGGTTTCCCGAATCCGGCCCTGGTGCGTAAGGAGTTCCGCATGGAGAAAAAGAAACCCGACCAGAAGATCGGCGTGTGGCTCATCGGCGCTCGAGGGGCTATCGCCGTGACGGTCATGTTGGGAACGTTCGCCGTCCGGCGGGGGCTCATGTCCCCGACGGGCATGGTCACGGCCCAGAAGCTTTTCGATTCCTTGGACTTGGTTCCTTTGGACCGAATGGCTTTCGGCGGCTGGGATATCCGCCGGGCCCCGCTGATGGATGGCGCCTGGGATTTATACCGGCAAACCCTTGCCTTCGACCCGGATCTTCTTCGGCGGGTGGAAAAGGATATCCGTGCCGTGGAGTCCTTCATTCGTCAGGGAACGATCCATAATTGCGGGATGGGGATCGAGGGGCTTGCCGACCAGCCCAATCGTTCGGGGGAAACCCTCATGTCGGAAATCAACCGGCTGCGTGCGGATCTGCGGTGGTTCAAGCGGCGGATCCGGGCGGATCGGGTCATTGTGGTCAATGTGGCGTCAACGGAACCCCCCGTCTCCTGGCAAGAGGTCCATCACAGGGCGGACGTTTTCGCCGGCGCTTTCGAAGACGGTCGATTGGAAGGAAAAATCCGAGCGAGTACACTTTACGCCTACGCCGCGGTGCAAGAGGGCTGTCCCTACATCAACTTCACGCCGTCCAACGCTGCCCTTTTTCCCGCCATGGTTGAGCTTGCAGAGCGCCGCGGCGTGCCGGTCATGGGAAACGACGGCAAGACCGGGGAAACCCTGGTCAAATCAGCCCTCGCCCCTCTTTTTGCCTGTCGAAACCTGGAGGTGATGAGCTGGGAAGGGTTCAACATCTTGGGCAACATGGACGGGAAGGTTCTGGAGTGTGAAGACAACAAGGCTTCGAAGCGCTCCACCAAGGAGGCCCTTTTGGAGGAAATCCTAGGATACCGGCCCCACGCCAAGGTGCACATTCATTACGTGCCATCGTTACACGACCAGAAAACGGCCTGGGATTTTATTCACTTCAGAGGATTCCTGGGCGTGCGCATGTCGCTGCAATTCATCTGGCAGGGTTTCGACTCCTTCCTTGCGGCCCCGTTGATTCTGGATCTGGTGCGTTTGGCGGATCTGGCCCATCGGCGCGGCGAAGCGGGTTTGATGCCCCAGACGGCATCCTTTTTCAAGGCGCCGCTCGGCGTAGCGGAGCACCGGTTGAGTGAGCAGTATGCCCTTTTGGCGCAATATGTGGAGAAGGTGACCCACGAATCCGCTACCAGGGGGGCGCGAACGGAGTTATCGCTTACCCGATCCGGCCCGTGATCTTTCCAGGCTGGAGAGTAGGCGGCAGATCGACAGGGCGAGCGGCAGGAGGGGTGGTTTCAGGGAGGATCTTCATGAGCATGGGAGGAAAGAGAGCGTGAAGAAAAAATGGTTTCTTTTCTCGTGCACGGTGGTGATGACGGCAGTCCTTGTCGGTCCCGGAGTGGTGTTCGGTCAAAGTCAGGCGAAAGAGGCGGTGGCAGCGGCCCAATCCGAACCGAGGCCTCCGTTCATTCCCCCGGTGTCGGCTCCCGGGGCGCCCGGTTCGGAAAAGCAAGTGCCTGCGATCAAAAAGGTCGGGCCGGGGGTGTTCGAGGTCGGCGGATGTCGTCTTTCCAAGGCGGAAGGCTGGGTCCGCTTTGAGGCCGCCGTCAACATGAACCAAGGGCTCCTCGAGTACCTCATCGTGGGCGAGGCGGGAAAGCTCCACGAAAGCCTGCTTCGGACGGCGGTGGATCCGTACGCCCTCCAAATTGCTTTTCTTTTGGTCGGAATGGAAGGCACCGCGCAACCCTTGAGCGCACAGGGAGAACGGCGTGTTCCGTCGGGTGATCGGGTGACCGTGCATGTGCGTCGCCTTGACGAGACCGGGAGCCGGGAGGTGCCCATTGAGCACTGGGTGCGGCTCAAGGACAAGCCCTTGGAGAACGTCCCATGGGTGTTTACGGGTTCCGTAATTGCGGGCGGGGTTTTTATGGCCGGCGTGGAAAAATCCATTATGGCCCTGTATCACGATCCGGTGGCCCTCATCGATCACATCCTCGACGAAGGGGCGGATGACGAGGTGTGGTTCGCGAACGAGAAAGCCGTGCCCCCGGTGGGAACACCTGTGGAAGTGGTGGTGGCGCGGGTTGGCTCGCGGTGACAACGGGTTGGTCTTTCAAAAGGAGTCGGCAATGAGGCTCTTGGGAAAGCAATGGGGGTCGAGGGAATTTTGCCTCTTTTTTGGCATTCTTATCTGGGTGGGCGCTATGGTGTGTCCGCAAGGGGCCGCGGGCGGCACGGAGCAGGAGGCGGTGTCGCTCAAGAACGAAGTGCAGCATGCCATAGACCGAGGGCTACTGTGGTTGGAAAAGCAGCAGGCGCCTTTGGGGTTTTGGTCCCAGCCGGACCATCCGGCTCTGACGGCCTTGGCGCTTACCGCATTCATGGGGGAACCCTCCGGGAGGATCCGTGCCACCATGCCCGAAGGGATTCGAAAGGGCTATGAGTATTTGTTCAAATGCGTGCAGCCGGACGGGGGCATTTACGTCAAGGATCTTCCCAATTACAACACGGCCGTCTCCATCATGGCGCTGATTTCGGCCTACAATCCGTCATATGAACCGGTTTTGCGGAAGGCCAGGAATTTTGTGATCGGGCTTCAATGGGACTTCGACGCCAAGGGCAAAGCCGATCATCCCATGGACGGGGGAATCGGCTACGGTTCCAAATACCAGCATTCCGATCTTTCCAACACCATGATGGCCCTTGAAGCCGTTCACTATACAAAGTTCCTCACAAAGGACCTGGGAGAGAAGGATCAAGAGTATAAGCAGCTCAATTGGCAGGCCGTCCGGACCTTCATCCAAAGATGCCAAAACCTACCCCAATACAACGATCAGCCGTGGGCCAGCGATGATCCCATGAACAAGGGGGGCTTCGTGTATTTTCCCGGAGACAGCAAAGCCGGGGAGGTGGAACTGCCGGGTGGCCGGAAGGCGCTCCGCTCATACGGCAGCATCAGCTACGCGGGATTGTTGAGTTACATTTACGCCGACATGGACCGACAGGACCCACGTGTGCAGGCCGTGCTGGAATGGCTCCAGAAGAATTACACTTTGGAAGAAAACCCCGGCATGGGATCCCAAGGGCTCTATTATTACTATCACACGATGGCCAAGGCTTTGACGGCGGCGGGCGTGGATCGACTGACCCTGGCGGACGGCACACGCGTCGATTGGAGGAAGAGTTTGGCCCTGAAGCTGCTGAACCTTCAGCGGGAAGACGGTTCATGGGTGAATGATAACGGCCGCTGGTGGGAAAAGGATCCCGTATTGGTCACCACTTACGCCGTGCTGAGTTTGGAGATTCTGTACCGCGGATTATAAAGGGGACGATCCGTGAGGTTTTCTTTCAGCACCAATGCGTACACGCGCTACGCCCTGCCCGAGGCTCTGCGGCGGATTGCCGCCGCGGGGTATGATGGAGTGGAAATCCTGGCGGATGTGCCGCATTGGTATGCTTTCAGCGTTTCGGAAGGTGACGTCAGGTCCCTCAAAGCCCTGTTGGGAGAACTCCAACTGTCGGTGGCCTCCCTGAACGCCAACACGGCCGCGGGCTATTATGGAAGAATGTTCTGGGAGCCGCTTTTCGAACCGTCTCTTGGCAATCCGGACCCCGAAGCCCGGGCTTGGAGGATCGACTACATCAAGCGGTGTATCGACCTGGCGCGGGAACTGGAATGCGACACGGTAAGCGTCACGTCGGGTCGGATGGTTCCTGGGATGCCGCCTGAGGAGGGACGGAAAGTCCTTCGCCAATCGCTCGAAGAGCTCCTGGATTACGCCCAGGGCACGGGTGTTCGTCTGGCCATGGAGTACGAACCGGGATTGCTCGTGGAGCGCGGGGAGGAGGTGGCCGCGCTCATTCGAGAAATCGGAGCGTCCCATTTCGGGGCCAATATGGACTTCGGCCATAGTCGGGTACTCGGGGAGAATCCGTGGACGGTCATCATGGACCTTGGGGCGCATATTTTCCATGTTCACCTGGAGGATATTCGCGAGGGGAAACATTATCATCGAATCCCCGGCGACGGCGATGTGAACTTTCCCTTGATCTTGAGAGGCTTGAGAAGAATCGGGTACCGAGGTTTCCTGACCGTGGAGCTCTACACCTATCCCCATGAACCGGATCACGCGGCTCGGGAGGCTCTAAACTTTCTGCGGCATATATATGAAAAGGGAAAGGAACAAAGTCATGCGAATGATTGAGCCACACATCCACTGCACATCACGAACGACGGATGACTATTACAACATGGCGGTTGCGGGCATCGTCGCCTGTGTGGAGCCGTCGTTTTGGTCAGGGACGGATCGCCGGGCCGTGGCCTGTTTCGAAGACTACTGGGAGCACATGATCCGCTTTGAAACGGAACGAGCGGCCAAATACGGGATCCGCCATTACGTCATGATCAGCCTCAACCCGAAGGAGGCTCGAAACGATCTGGCGGACGACGTCCTCAAGGCTATGGAACGGTACCTGGATCGGGAGAATGTGGTCGGCGTCGGGGAGATCGGTTTGGATCTCATGACCGCCAAGGAAGAGGAAGTGTTTCGAAGGCAGCTGCGCATGGGGGACGAGCGCAAGATGCCGATCCTTATCCATTCGCCGCATCATAATAAGAAAAAGGGCATTGAACGGATCATGCAGATTCTGGAAGAGGAAAAGGTGGAGCAGAGCCGGATTCTCATCGACCACAATACGGAAGAAACCATCGAGTTGTCCCTGAAAACGGGCTGCTGGGTAGGCATGACGGTCTATTACGTCACAAAGTTGAGTGCGGAACGGGCGGTGGCCATCATGAGCCGGTACGGCACCGATCGAATGATCGTCAACGGGTCTGCCGATTGGGGCTACTCCGATCCTCTGGCGGTGCCCAAGGTGGCGATGCTCATGCGCAAAAGCGGGGATTTTTGGGAGGAGGCGATTCACAAGGTCGTTTTCCAAAACCCTTATCGGTTTCTGCAGCACTCGCCGAACTTTGACCTCGGAGACTAACCGGCGCCTTACGGCCTTCAGGGGCTGAGAGAGGACGGCTCCAGGCGCAGGTGTAAGGATGGACACCGTGAAATTCGCCTTCAGCAGCAATGCATTTCGGAAATACACGCTCCGGGAGACCATCGAGGTCCTGGCGTCCATCGGCTATGAAGGTGTGGAGATCATGGCGGATGTTCCCCACGCCTATCCCAAGGACTTGACCCCGGAGGATGTGATCGGCCTCCGCCGTCTTCTGGAGAAACACGGTATGCAGGTGTCCAACGTAAACGCTTTTACCCTGCATGCGGAAGGGGACACCTGGCATCCCTCGTGGATCGACCCGGACCGGGAAAAGAGGCGCCAAAGGATCAACCATACTCTGGCGTGCGTGGATTTGGCGTGGCGTTTGGGGGCCGCAACGATCTCGACGGAACCCGGCGGGCCTCTCGATGGAATGGATCGGCTGCGCGCTTCGGCCCTCTTTCGGGAAGGGCTCTCCGTTGTCGGGAAGCGAGCCCGGACTTTAGGTCTTCGGGTGCTCATCGAACCGGAGCCGGGCTTGATGCTGGAAACCAGCACGGAGTTTATGGATTTTTATCGCGATCTGGATCCCGAGGTCTTCGGCCTCAATTTCGACATCGGGCATTTCTTTTGCGTGGGCGAAGACCCGGCCTCTCTGGTGGAGCTTCTGAAACACTGCACTTTTCATTATCACCTGGAGGATATTCCGGCAACGCGCGAACATGTTCACACCGCCTTGGGTCGAGGAGCGCTCGACATCCCCTCGGTGCTCCGGGCCCTGGAAAGCTCGGGTTATGAAGGTTTCGTCACCGTGGAATTGTATCCGTACCAGGATAATCCCGCTGAAGTGGCCCGCGACGCCTTGGCGTATCTGAAAGCCCTCTCTGGATGAAGCGTAGGGACGGGATGGTTGACGGGGGACAGGCCGTGGAGGTAAGGGCCTCGGGAGGTCGAGCGCGGGCGCAAAAGGCACGCGCCGTTTTCCAGCTTTTGAGAATCCCCAATGTGTTTACGGCCATGGCGGACGTCCTGGCGGGCTACCTCATCGTAGCCCTCCATGTGTTTTCCGTGAAGCCGCTTCTCGGCGTTCTTGCGGCTACGGCCTGCATCTACTCCCTTGGCTGCGTACTCAATGATCTCATGGATCGGGAAACGGATCGCATGGAGCGGCCTTCTCGACCCATACCGTCTCAAGCCGTGACCATCGCGGAAGCCGTCGTTATCACCTTCATCCTGGCCGCTCTTGGGTTCTTGAGCGCCTGGGCGGCGGGATTCCATGCGCTTGTCACGGCCTGCCTTTTGATCGTCCTCGTGGTCGTTTACGACGTCTTTTCCAAGCAGGACGCTTTTTGGGGCCCTTTAGGCATGGCCGGCTGCCGAGCTCTGAACCTTGTGCTTGGGATGAGCCCACATCCGGCTGGTATCGGCATTTACGGCGTCTTGCCTCTACTGACTTTGGGATACGTTTTTGGGCTGACCGTTCTAAGCCGCCTTGAAACGGGTCGGAAAGAAAAGGGTTACGCCGCACTCCTGGCGATCGGTTGGGGACTTTTCGGAACAGGGGTAATTGTGCTCCTTGGGACGAAGCTGGTTAAGCCCATAGCTCTTGTCTATCTTGCGGTGCTCCTTGGCGTAGCGGGACCATTCGTGGTGACCGCCCTGAAGAGTCTTCGGCCTCAGGCTGTGCAAAGAGCCGTCAAGTGGCTGGTCTTGGGTATTGCGGCGGTCGATGCTTTTTATGTCTCGGGGGTGCATGGCTTTTCTTATGGACTGCCCGTTATGGCCTGTCTCCTTCCAAGCGTCTACCTTGCCCGAAAGTTTTATGTCACTTAATAGGTCGCCAAATCATTCCATTAACCCGCCGAGGAATTCAGGAGGGACCAAAATGAGCGCTCGACGTGTGGTGGTTCTTGACGTGGTGGGCTTGACGCCGAAGCATCTCCGAATGGAAAGGGATGCTCCCCATTTGCATCGGCTTGCGCTTTCCGGACAATGCCATCTTTTGAAACCCGTTTTCCCGGCGGTGACCCTTCCAGTCCAGGCCAGCCTCTTGACGGGTGTCTATCCCGAAAGGCACGGTGTGGTTTCCAATGGTTTCTATTTTCCCGAGACGTATCATGTGGCGTTCTGGGAACAGGCAGCACGGCTGGTACGTGCCGAAAGGTTTTGGGAAAAGCTTAAAAGGCGGCGCGCTGATCTGACCACGGCGCTTCTCTTTTTCCAGAATTCTCTCTATGCACCGTGCGAGATCGTCATCACACCGAGACCGCTTCATACCCATGACGGCATGATCCAGTGGTGTTACTCCAAACCCGTGGGCCTTTACGAAGAGCTGTGTCGGCGAATCGGCGAGTTCAACCTGATGCACTTTTGGGGTCCGATGGTATCCATCGAGAGCACCCGGTGGATCGCCAAAGCCGCTTTGGAGGTACTGGATCGATTGCGCCCTGACCTCCTGTTCGTTTACTTACCTCACTTGGACTACGGTTCGCAAAAGCTGGGGCCGGAGGATCCGAGACTCTTGGGAGAGCTCTCCCAGGTGGACGCGGAAGTGGGCAGAATACTAGACGGCCTTGGCGCTCTCGGGCTGGATCACGAAACGGCCCTTGTCGTGCTCTCCGAATATGCCTTTTCCTCCGTTGTGGGAGATGTGCCCCTGAACCGCATGCTGAGGGAGGCCGGCTTCTTGAAAGTGCGCACGATTCAAGGAAGGGAGTACCTGGATCTCGAAAGGAGCGAGGCTTTCGCCATGGTGGACCATCAGGTCGCCCATATTTACACCAAACCGGGTGTGGAAAAGCAGGTCCGGGCCGTGCTGGAAAAGACGGATCACGTGGACTTTGTTTTGGACCGCGAGGAGCAGAAAGAATTTCGGGTGGCTCATGAGAGTTCGGGAGACTTTATTGTCGTGAGTGCTCGCGATCATTGGTTCAGTTATTACTGGTGGGATGATTCGTCAAAAGAACCGGACTTCGCGGGACATGTAGATATCCACCGAAAACCGGGCTATGACCCACTGGAAATGTTTTTTGACGCCAAAGCACAGAAAATATCTCAAGATACCGGTCTCATTCGAGGCTCCCACGGCTATATTCCTTTGGATTCCTCCGATCTCGTTCCGCTCGTGATTCAAGGGCCGAGCCCTGGAATGACCCTCGAAGGAGAATCATTAAGTATAACCGACGTGCCGCGGATCATCGAAGGGCTTCTTGGGTTGTGAAAATTTTCGAAATCCTCTTCCAGTGGCGCCTGATCATGGCAGTGCGGTTTCCCGCCTGCGAAGGTGTTTGTCGAGGCGAGATGCGCCTCGTAGCGGTTGCCCTGCTCATGCTGTGGCTAACGACGGCGTCAGCTCTCGGAAGCGGATACGCTAGCTTTGATAATCGAAATCAGAGAAGCGCCAAGGTTGTGGCGGTCGCGGATGGGGATACGGTGGTCCTGGAAGATGGAACGAAGGTGCGCTATCTTGGGGTGGATACGCCCGAGATGGATCACGAGACGGGCCGCCACGAATGCTACGCCCGGGAAGCCTACGAAAGGAACAAGGCGTGGGTTATGGGCCGAAGGGTCACTCTGGTTTACGATGGACCAAAACGGGACGAGCACGGGAGGCTTTTGGCGTATGTCATGACGCCCGAAGGGACGTGCGTCAATGCCGAACTCATCCGCCAGGGTTTAGCCTATGTGTTCCGAGGTCCACGGGAATTTTCCAAGTTCCGGGAATTCCTCGATCTGCAGCGCGAAGCGGTGCTCGCCCGGCGCGGCATGTACGGGCGGTGCGCGGTCCGCGAGGAAAAGGACTATATCGGCAATCGCCAGTCTTTCGTCTTTCATCGTCCGGGGTGCCCTTTCGGCGCCAAGACGAACCCTGCGCACCGGATTTTCTTTCCTTCCCGCTGGGACGCCCTCACGGAAGGTTACCGGCCGTGTCGCCGCTGCGCCCCTTGAGCCCGTGAGGAGCCGCCTGCGATGACGCACCGAAAATACCCGGATCGCCCCCTCGTGGGCGTGGGCGCCGTGGTCTTCCGAGACGACGAGGTGCTCTTGGTGCAACGAGGCCGTGAACCTGCCTATGGGCTGTGGTCGCTGCCCGGAGGGCTCGTCAAGGTGGGGGAAAGCCTGGAAGCGGCGGTGCGAAGGGAGGTCCTCGAAGAAACCGGAGTCCTTGTCCAGGCGGTGGATGTGGTGGCCTGCCTCGATCGGATCGTCCCGGACGATGAGGGCCGCATTGCCTATCATTACGTCCTCGTGGATTTTCTCTGCGAACCGAGGGGCGGTGAACCCAGGCCGGGAAGCGATGTTTTGGCGTGCGCCTATTTCGCCCCGGAGGGACTGCCTGACCTGGAACTGACCCGAGGCGCCGCCGAAGTCATTCGAAAAGCGCGCGCCCGGCGTTTTCTCTCCTCGCCCGCTCTCTACGATCCCTTACTCTAAGCCTTCTTTCGGCTTGACAGATCCGCCGGCGACCATTAAGACGGACCGGTCCGTCACGATAAGGGTCAAGATGGATCGAGGCCGGTATGATGAAGGGGCAGCACAGCCTCGCCGTGGCTTTAAGAAGAGCGGGGAAAAACAAGAGCCCAAAGGATTTGGCGAACATTCTCCGGCACATGGTCACCGGAGCCGAGGGCGTGGACCTCGCCGAACGGGCCGTGCACGTTTTTGAGGCAGCCGTCGGCGAGTGGGGCCGTCTTCCCGGGGAATCCCGGCTCGCCGCATCGGCCCTCATCCACACGTTCCGGACCGTGATCGCCGACGCGGGCATCTCGGAAACTGATCTGGTGGAAAGACTCCTGTCCACCATGGTCGAACAGGCCGCAGGCGAAAAATCGGTCGCCACGGGGAGACACGACCCACGAGGGAGCGGATCCTCGCGGCCGCTCAAGAGGTGTTCAGCCACAAAGGCTTTCATCAGGCCACCATGGATGAGATCGCCGAACGGGCCGACGTGGGCAAGGGCACCCTCTACCGGCATTTTCCGAGCAAGGAGAACCTCTTTCATCAACTGGTGCAGATCCGCCTCCGGGAACTGGAGGCCGAGGCGGAGCGCATTTTGGACAGCGACGATGACGTCCTGTCCATGATCGAAAAATATCTCCACATTTACTTCGAATTCTTCGACCGCAATCAAGGGCTCTACCGGGTCATGGTTCATGAACACCCGGATCTGGACGAGCGGCTCCAGGATCTCTATGTGGAAAAGATCATGCGCCGGATCCCGCGCCTCAAGCGCAAAATCCGCGAAGCCCGCCAGCAGCAAGTCCTCAAGGATGTGAATTTCCACACCGTCTTTCACGGGGTGATGGGGTTTATCCACGGCGTGATCCAACGCTGGCTGGCGCAGGATTGCACCTATTCCCTGGTGGACGAGTTGCCGACGGTGCGTGAGGTGCTCTTTTACGGGTTTGTGAACAGTCCGATAACACGGAAGGAGGAAAAGCCATGGACATCAACGCAATGAAGGCCAAAGTGGTGGATATTATCGCCAATCAGTTGGGTGTGGAAAAAGACGTCATCACGCCCCAGGCCCACGTCGTCGACGATCTGGGGGCCGATTCCTTGGACGTGGTGGAACTCATCATGGCCTTGGAGGAAGCCTTCGATTTGGAAATCCCCGATGAAGAGGCGGAAAAAATCCGAACGGTCCAGGACATTTACGACTACATCGAAAAGATTCAGGCCGCCTGATCCCCCGGCCCGGGGCGGCTTGTCGATCCCGGGCCGACGCACGAACCCCTCAGGCTTGAGGGACAAGGAAGTTTTCCGCTCGGCCAACCGCCCGACCGGTTCCCGGGCGGTTCTTTTTTTGCGCATCCGATGGGGCGGTGGAGACGGTCGCGTTTCTCAGCCCAAGGCCTAGGCGTCGGCCGGGCTTTCCAAAAGTTCGCCGTCAAGGGCGGAGGCCCGCGAATCCACCAGCGTGTTCTTGATCGCCCAAAAAACGGCTCGGAACGTGGCCTCGAAATTGGTCGGCGACACCCTGCCCAATTCGATGAACTTGATGACGATCTCCTTGGCCATTTTCAGGATCATCTCCTCGTCGGCGTTCATTCTTCTTCCCCGTTTTGGTAGAGTGCCCTGTCGGGATGGCAAAAGAAAAAAGCCTCTGCTGGTTGGAGGGAAGGCCTGACGGTCTAAGCAGAGGCTTTTTAGGCCGACGGACAATACCCCGGAAGGCATTCTCCCGACCCGAGAAATTCTTACCACGGGAGTCGGGAGGAGGGCAAGAGCGGACTTTTGCCCCCTCGGGCACGACAGGCAGGTGCTGCATGGCGACGGATATCTTCATCATCATTGCTCTTCTGGCGCTTTCGGCCTTCTTTTCCGGGTCGGAAACGGCGTACATGGCCGTAGATCGCATGCGTCTGCGCCAGAGGGCCCGCACCGAGAAGCGGGCACGCGTGGCGCGAGGGATCCTCAAGGAACCCGAAAAGCTGATCGCCGCTCTCTTGTTTTGCAACAACCTGGTCAACGTGGCCCTATCGGCCTTGGTCACCGCCTTGGCGATCCGGTTTGTGGGGGAGCAAGGCGTGATCGTGGCCACGGCCCTCACGACCGTCTGTCTCCTTGTTTTTTCGGAAATCACCCCGAAAACCGTGGGCGTCTACTACGCGGAAAAAATCGTGGTGAGGGTCGCCCCGCTTCTTCTTTGGTGCATCCGGCTCTGCTATCCGTTCGTGCATCTCTTGTCCCTGGCTTCCAACGCGCTCATCCGGCTCGCGGGCATCCCCAAGCCCAGTCGGCGCACGCGGCTGACGGAAGAAGAGATCGCCATGATCATCAAAGCCGGCACGGAAGAAGGGGTGCTGGACCCGGAAAAAGAGGACATGCTCTTGGGCGTCTTATCTCTGGAAAACACCCAGGTGGGCGACATCGCCGTGCCCCTTCGGGATGTGGTCAGTGTGCCCCTGGACGCCTCCTACGAGGAAATTTACCGCACCATCGACACGCACAAATACGCCCGCTACCCGGTTTATCATGAAGATCCTGCCAATATCGTGGGCTTTATCCACGAGCGCGATTTTTTCCTCAGCCCGAACAACGGTTCTTTCCGCCTGAAGTCCATCGTCCGAGCACCCAATTTCGTCCCGGAATTGCGCAGCATCCGCCAGCAGCTGCTCAGTTTCAAAAAAGATCGCGCCCACTTGAGCATCGTCGTTGATGAATACGGAAACATCACGGGCATTGTCACCATGGAGGATGTCTTGGAGGAGATTGTCGGCGAAATTCAGGACGAACACGATCCCCAGCGCCGCTGGGTTCGAAAAATGGGGGACACGACCTACATCGTGGAAGGGCGCACCATGGTGCGGGACCTCAACCGATGGCTTCGGATCGCCCTACCGGAGGAAGATGTGAAAACCATCGGCGGATTGATCCAAAAGGAATTGGGCCGGATTCCTCACCCGGGTGATGAGGTCGTCTTGGAATCCTACCGCCTGCACGTCCTGGAGATGCGCGGGAGAAGCGTCAAGAAAATCCGTTTGGACGTTTTCGTCTCGCCCCCGCCGTCGTCGCCGACCGCTCGACAATGAAGCTGGACCTGAGAAGTCAAAACGCGTGCCCCGTCGCAGGCCGTGTCGAGCCGACCGTTCGAGGAAAAAATCGCGCCCAAGGGGGAGCGCCGTAGGCTTCTGGTCCGACATGCCCCTTGGGGGTTGTCGCTTTCCGGAAGGTGCACCCAGCCGGGCTGAATGAAGCCCCAGTCGAGGCCTCGGCGTGCGTGCTGCCAAACATCCTGCCGTGCCCGTTTGGAAGGCCATGGGGCGCACCGGCAACCTTTTGAAAGGCCTCGATTTTTCAAAAGAAAAAAATGACCGACCAGGGGATTTTCCGGCCTCTTTAGGTTTGACAGAGGGAGGTGGTGGTGCTAAAAGTCAACCAGGTGGGAAAAAGTGGGCATATAGGGGGGAAATGTGGGACTCCTCAAAACGCCGCGATTCCGAGGCCAGTTCGTGGTGCGCCTGGACGAGAAAGGCCGCTTGCGGATTCCCACCAAGTTGCGGGAAACCTTGCAACAAAACTTCACCGACGGGCTGATCTTGGCCGCCGGTCCTCGTTGGCTGGACGCCTACCCTCCCGAAGTCTGGGAAGTGCTGGAAGAGAAGATCATGGCGAAAGCCGGCCTCCACGAGGACTACCGTGCCTTGATCCGCTATTACATCGCCAGCGGCGTGGAATCGGAAATCGATAAGCACGGCCGCATCCTCATCCCCTCTTTGCATCGAGAACGGGCGAAAATCCAGCAAGAAGTCTTGGTCGTGGGCAGTTTGGACCATATTGAAATTTGGGATATGGGCCATTGGCGGGACTACGACAAGTGGGCCGAGAACAATTTCGAACGTCTCAGCAAGGAGGCTTTCTATTAAGGGTTATGCCGTGAAGGAGTTTCCCGAGCCCGCGAGTTGTCATTGTCCCGTATTGCTGAAGGAGGCCGTGGGTTTTCTCGGGTGTCGTTCCGGCGGCCGATACGTGGACGCCACGGTGGGCGGCGGGGGCTATGCGGAAGCCATCCTGGAAGCGTCGGCCCCCGACGGTCTTCTCTTCGGCGTGGACTGGGATCAGGAGGCCGTGGATCGGGTTCGGCGAAGACTGGCGGCATATGGAAGCCGCGCGATCATCGAAAGGGCTTCCTTTGATGCCCTGCCGGATCTCCTGGCCTGGTATGGGTGGAGCGCCGTAGACGGCATTGTGGCCGACCTGGGCGTTTCTTCCGACCAACTGGACGATCCCGGGCGGGGTTTGAGTTTCCTAGAGGAAGGGCCGCTGGACATGCGGCTGGATCGCACCCAACCCGTTACGGCGGCCCATCTGGTCAACACCCTCGCGGAAGAGGAGCTGGCGTCGCTGATCCGGCGATTGGGTGAAGAGCGCTTTGCTCGAAGGATTGCGGCGGCCATCGGGGCGCGACGGCGTGAACGACCTTTTGTGACGACGAAGGATCTCGCGCACGCAGTGGCGGCGGTGGTTCCTCAGAGCGCCGACACACGACGCATCCATCCGGCGACCCGCACGTTCCTGGCGCTACGGCTGGCCGTGAACCGGGAGTTGGAAGCGTTGGAACGATTCTTGGGTTCTGTGCTCGGCCTTCTGAAACCCGGCGGGCGTCTGGTCGTGGTGACTTTCCATTCCCTGGAGGATCGGCTGGTGAAAAGTGCCTTTCAGCAATGGGCGAAATCGTGCCGTTGTCCCGCGCAGGTGCCGATCTGTCGCTGCGAAGGCCGCCCCCTGGTACGGATCCTCTCCCGCAAGCCGATCCGTCCGAGTGGCGAAGAATTGGCAGCAAATCCGAGGGCTCGGAGTGCCAAGCTCCGGGCTGTGGAAAAGCTTTCCTAGGCGAGGCTTCGCATCGGCGGCTCACCGTGGGACGGTAAGCGCGATCTCTGCGCGGTGGGCGCAACGAAGGCCTTCGATTCGGGCTCCGGGGCGTTTGGGAGCGTACTGGAAAAGCGGCGCACGAGGGATCGGGTCATGCGGTTTCTGGCGATCGTCTTGGGGCTCTTCGGTGCGGTTCTGGCGGGGGTTTACATGTGGCTCCAGAGTCGTCAGGTGAGCGACAGTTATCGGATCATGCAATTGCAGCAGGAATACGCCACGTGGTTTGAGGTCAAGCGACGCGTGGAGTTGGAATGGGGGCGGCTTCAGGCTCCGGATCGGTTGCAGGCGTTTGCCGGTAGTCGATTTCAGTTGCGGGAGGCGCGGGAGAGCGAGCGATGGTTTCTTGAGGAGCCCTGACGCCACGGGGCCCTGAAGGCCGGGAAGGGTTTCTGAACAAAGCGGGTGCGCCATGGGTTCATGGGAGCAGCGAGCGGAAAAGAAAAGGCCGGGATTTCGGTTCTGGTTTTCGTGTCGTTTGCTGCAGGGCCTGGGGCTTGTGCTCTGTAGCGCCATCCTTGGCCGTGCCCTTTACATCCAGGTTTTGGACAATGCGAAGTGGAAAGAGATCCACATCGGTCAGGCCCAGAGCGTGGTCGATGTGCCGGTGTATCGCGGCAAGATCGTAGATCGTCGCGGTCATGATGTGGCGCTGTCCGTCAAGTCCCCGTGCCTTTTTGCCGACGGCACGCTCATTTCGGACCCTAAGACGGCGGCCGAGCGGCTTGCTCCCATTGTGGGAGAGCCTGCCGCGCGAGTGGAGGAAAGGCTTCGACAGAACAAGAGGTTTATCCGGCTTCGGCGAGGGCTGTCCGCGGAGGATGTCGGACAGGTGCAGGCCTTAAACCTGCCGGGTGTGGGCATCAGTTCGGAATGGCGCCGATATTATCCTTTTCGGCATTCGGGCGGCCACGTGGTGGGCTTTGTGGGGGTTGACGGGGTCGGTTTGGAAGGGATCGAAAAGGCCTACGACGGCTTGCTGCGGCAATCGCCGCGATCGACGACGGCTTTCCGGGACGGGGGCCGGCGCAAGATTTGGTTGCGCGAAACCCCTCCGCCCGTTCCTGAGGAACGCTACGGGTTGCAGTTGGCTTTGGACGGGTATCTCCAGTCGGTGTGCGAACAGGCGTTGCAGAAAGCCGTGGAAAAGCACCAGGCCGCCGCCGGGCAAGTGATCCTGATGGATGCGGAATCCTTTGAGGTCATCGCCTTGGCCGTATGGCCCACGTTTGATCCCAATAATTACGGCCAGCATCAGCCGGCGGAATGGCGTAACCGGGCCATTGCCGACGCCTTTGAACCGGGCAGTTCCTTCAAGACCTTTCTCCTGGCCGCCGTGTTGGATGTGCGGGCGGCCAAGCCCGAGGACCGCATCTTTTGTGAAAACGGAAGGATCCAGGTGGCCTCCCATACCATTCGGGACGTGCATCCCCATGGATGGCTGACCGTGGCGGAGGTGCTCAAGTATTCCAGCAATATCGGGGCGCTCAAATTGGCCGACGGGCTGGGGGCGGAGCGATTTTATCGCTACCTGGACCAATTCGGATTCGGTAAAAAGACCGGCGTCGATCTACCGGGGGAAGTGTCGGGGACCCTTCGGCCGTTGGCGTCGTGGCGCACCATCGATTTGGCGGTGACGGCTTTCGGGCAGGGGGTCGCGGTGACGGGCATGCAACTGGCCAGCGCCGTGGCGGCCATCGCCAACGGGGGTGTGCTGAAGACGCCGAAGGTGGCCAAAGCGGTGGTGGGGCCGCAAGGCCGCCTTGTCAAGGTGCTCGGCCAGGAAGAGGGGCGGCGTGTGCTTGCCCCGTCGACGGCGGCGAAGCTCCGGGAGCTCATGCAAGGGGTTGTGGAACCTGGAGGCACGGGGACCAAGGCGGCTCTCGCCCAATACACCACGGCGGGCAAGACGGGCACGGCCCAGGTGGTGGAGCCTGGGAGCCGTCGCTATTCCGCGGATAAGTACACATCCGTTTTTGTCGGGTTTGCGCCCGCAAGCCGCCCTCGGCTGGTGCTCTCGGTGGTGATCCACGAGCCGCAGCCCGAACATTACGGGGGCGTCGTGGCGGCGCCGGTGTTTCGGGATGTGATGGAAAAAGCGCTCCCCTACCTCGGGGTTCTGCCCGACAAGAAACCGCAGGAGCTGCCGCCTACGGTGCGGATGGCGTCGGCCGTGGCGGGCGACGCCGCAGCCGAAGGACCGCCCATGGCCTCGGCGGAGGACGGTTTGGTGTTGGTCCCCGATCTGCACGGCCTGTCGCTTAAGGCGGCGGTTTCCCTCCTCAAGGAATCCGGCTTGGGGGCGGCGCCTCAGGGGCGTGGCCGCGTCGTCCGGCAGCAGCCTGCGGGCGGCTTGTGGGTGCCGAAAGGGTCCGCCGTTAAGATTCAACTGGAAGAGGTGTCGTGAATTCTTTGGAAACTCGAGAAAATCCCATCAAACCGCTCGGGGCGTTGTTCGAGGATGTCCCTGGGGTGCGCATCCTCGGGGCGTGGGACGTGCCCGTGAGCGGTTTGGCCACTGACAGTCGGAAAGTCCGACGGGGGGACCTTTTCATCGCCTTGAGCGGGTCGCATACGGACGGTCATCGTTTCGTCGGCGACGCCGTACGTCGAGGCGCCTGTGCCGTCTTGGTGGAAAAGATCCCCGACGGACCCCTTTCGTTCCCGTCGTTGTGGCGGAAAATGTCCGGAAAACCATGGCGGCGGCGGCAGCGTCCTTTTTCGACCATCCGGTTCGCCGCCTTGTTTTTGTGGGCGTCACGGGCACGAACGGGAAGACGACCACCTCGCTGCTGGTGGAAAGCATCCTCAGCCATGCGGGATTCCACGTGGGGGTGATCGGCACGTTGGGCTATCGTTGGGGGGGCGTCAAGGAAAAGGCGGACATGACCACGCCCGATGCGGCCGATCTCCAGCATATCTTCTTTCGAATGGTCCGGGACGGCGTGAGCCATGTAGTAATGGAAGTTTCGTCCCACGCTTTGGAACTGTGCCGCGTGGACGGCGTCTCCTACGACGTCGGAGTTTTCACCAACCTGTCTCAGGACCATCTGGACTTTCACGGCTCCATGGAGGCGTACTTCGGGGCCAAACGACGCCTCTTTTCCGAGCACATGAAAGGCAACCCCCCGGCACCTTGGACCCTGGTTTTCAACAACGACGATCCTTACGGAAAAAGGCTTGTCCAAGAGTTCCGAAGCGCGGCGTGCACCTATGCCATCGAGGACCCTCTGGCGTCCGTGCATCCCGCCCGGTGGCGGCTCGGCTCCCACGGGATTGAAGCCGTGCTGGAGACGCCTTCGGGACCTGTCTCGGTGGCCTCGCCCCTCATGGGCCGGCTCAATCTCTACAACATTCTGGCGGCCGTCGGGGCCGTCCAGTCGTTGGGAATCCTTCGGGATGCGGTGGAAAGAGGCATCAACGCCGTGCAGACCGTGGACGGTCGCCTGCAGAGGCTGGACAATGATTGCGGTTTCGAGGTCATCATCGATTTTGCTCATACGCCGGACGCCATGGAAAAGGCCCTGGAATGCCTTCGCGAGCTGACCTCGGGCCGTCTCTGGGTGGTCTTCGGGTGCGGCGGCGACAGAGACCGAACCAAACGGCCCGTCATGGGCGCCGTGGCGGGCCGATTCGGGGATGTGGTGGTGATCACCAGCGACAATCCGCGAACGGAGGACCCCGAAGCCATCGTGCGGGAAATCGAGCCCGGTGTGCGATCGACGGGAAAGATCCGCTTTTCTTTCCAAGACCCTGTGGTGCCGAGGAACGGCTATACGGTGGAAGTGGACCGCCGAAAGGCCATCGAAGCCGCCATCCGGTGGGCCGAACCGGGGGACCTGGTGTTTATCGGGGGCAAAGGCCACGAAACCTATCAGATCGTGGGCACGGAGGTGCGTCCTTTCGACGATCGACAGGTGGCCCGGGATGCCTTGGAACGCCGTCAAGAGATCCTGGCGCGGACGACTGCCACGGGAGGGGGTGCGTGATGTGGACGCTTGACCAAATGGCCGAAGCCGTCCGCGGGGAACTCTTGGGACTTTCTCCGCAAGGGCCTCCGGGTCGGGTGGTGACGGACACGAGAATCCTGGCCCCCGGTGATGTTTTTGTGGCCCTGAAAGGAGAACGTTTCGACGGGCATGACTTTGTGGAAGAGGCCGTCCGGCGCGGCGCTTCGGCCGTGATCGTCCATGCGCGTCCATGTGCGGAATGCGTGAAAGACCGAGCGGCCGTCATCGTTGTGAAGGATACGCTTCAGGCACTCGGCGATTTGGCGCGCTCCCTTCGGAAAAGATTTTCCCTCCCCGTTCTCGGCATTACGGGCAGCAACGGCAAGACCAGCACGAAAGAAATGACGGCGTCCATCCTTTCCCGGAGGATCCCCATCCTGAAAAACCCGGGAAACTTCAACAACCTCATCGGCGTGCCCTTGACCCTGCTGGAATTGACGGCCGATCATGAAGCGGCCGTCATCGAGATGGGCATCAACGTGGTCGGGGAAATGGAGCGACTGGTGACCATCGCCCAGCCCACGGTGGGGATCATCACGAACATTCAGCCTGCGCACCTGGAGGGTTTGGGCTCCATTGACACCATTCTTTCGGAGAAAGGAAAGCTTTGGGAAAGTCTTCCCGAAAACGGCACGGCCGTCGTCAATGCCGACGACGATCGGTTGGCCTCCTTGGCTCGGACCCTGAAAACCCGCTGCGTTCGTTATGCCGCTCTCGGGACGTCGGCGGATTTTTCCGTTGACGGCCCGGTGGCCGTGGTCCCCGGAGAAAGCCGTTTTCGACTTCGGTGCCCTTCGGGCGTAGCGCCCGTCCGTCTTCAGGCCATGGGGATCCATCACGTGAGAAACGCTTTGGCGGCGGCCGCCGCGGCCCATGTGCTCGGCTTTTCCTTGGAGGAGATCCGCACAGGGCTGGAAGCCTATCGTCCCGTCAAGCAGCGGATGACGATGCTGGAGCTCCACGACGGGGTGATGCTCGTGGATGATACCTACAACGCCAATCCCGGCTCCATGGCGGAGGCCTTCCGAACGGTCCACGCCGCGGCGGGCGGAAAACCGATCGCTCTCGTGCTCGGCGAGATGCGCGAGTTGGGTGAGACATCAGCCCGGTGGCACCGATGGGTGGGGGAGCAGGCGGCCGCGGCGGCGCCGGCTCTCTTGGTGGCCTTGGGAGCGCACGCCGCCCACATCGTGGAAGGGGCTCGAAGCGCCGGCCTTTCCTCCGGCCGGTGCTTTCTTGTCTCGGACCATGATGAGGCGGCCCGCACGGTGCTCCAAAGGCTTGAGCCGGCGCAATGGATTCTGGTGAAAGGCTCGCGTGGCATGACCATGGAGCGGGTGGTCGAAAAGATCATGGCGGAAAAAGGGATGAAGAAGGCGGCGCCCGCATGCTGAACCAGAAAGCGATTCCGATGCCCGACAGGGGAATTTCCACACGACAACCGCTTGTAGTTGTGGTGGGGCTTGGCGTTTCAGGCCAGGCCGCCTGCCGGTGGGGACTTCGGCAAGGCTACCGTGTGCTGGGAACGGATCTTTCCCGCGATCCACGCATCCAGGCCGTGGCGGCCTCCCTCGAGGCTGAAGGGGTTGTGGTTCGGCTGGGCGAACACCGCCGGGAGGATTTCATTGGGGCCGACCTGGTGGTGGTCAGCCCCGGCGTGCCTTTGGACACGGACGTCTTGATCGCAGCCCGAAAGAGCGGAATCCCGGTCATCGGGGAACTGGAATGGGCATGGCGTGCCCTAAAGGTTCCGACCATCGCCGTGACGGGAACCAACGGGAAGACCACCACAACGGAACTGGTCGGCGCTCTGATGCAAAATGCCGGCTTGAGGGTTTTCGTGGGCGGAAACATCGGCACGCCGCTGAGCGGATGGCTCGTAGAACACGGCCGTGAGCGGGCCGCCGATCCGTCCGTTGACGCGGCGCTGGACTGGTGTGTCCTTGAGGTGAGCAGCTTTCAATTGGACAGTGCCCCGAGTTTCGCCCCGGAGATCGGGATCGTTCTGAACGTCACCGAGGATCACTTGGACCGCTATCCGGATTTCGATGCCTATGCGGCATCCAAGTTCTCCATGTTTCGAAAGAACAGGGCGGTGCAACAGACAGCCGTGATCAACGCGGACGATCCGGTCTGTCGCCGATGGGCTTCGGCGCTGGATGGGCCGAAGCTTTTCTTTTCCCGAAAGGAGCCGTCGTCGGCGGCTTTTACGGACGGCCGAACGCTCACCGTACATGCCCGCAACGGACGGCGCCATCATTTCGATCTCAGCCGCTGGGCGCTCAGAGGGGGGCACAATCTAGAAAACCTCATGGCGGCTTCCTTGGCCGTGCTGCACTGCGGGGTGGATCCCGACGTCGTTCAAGAAACCATCGACACGTTTCGGCCGTCCCCCCATCGTATGGAATGGCTGGGAAGCGTCAACGGCGTGGGTTTCATCAACGACTCCAAGGGAACGAACGTGGGAGCCGTGATGAAAGCCCTGGAAAGCTGCACGCAGCCGGTGGTGCTCCTGTTGGGGGGCCGTTCCAAGAAGACGGACTTTCGCGAATTGGTGGCTTTGTGCGCCCAAAAGGTCCGGGCCGTTGTGGGCTTCGGGGAAACCGGTCCGCAGGCGGCCGCCGAGTT
>VSSL01000094.1_pt1 | contig 21182 bp, 18 predicted proteins | sample 4557531 | NCBI WGS metagenome assembly VSSL01 (sample SAMN10986726, study PRJNA523729) | hot springs metagenome | isolation source: hot springs | place: India:Timba, Gujarat | collected 2018-05-31 | reverse complement strand
AAAATGTGCCGGACTCATCTCCGATATAAACATTACCGTTCTCATCCAGTGCCGGCGCACCCACCACCGGCTCCAGCGTCGGTGCAAACCACTTCAGAAGCGAGGGCACCACCTCCACCGGCATCTGCCTGCTCCAGTCCGAAGCGATACCCAGGCGGTCCCGGAGCATCACCCGCACCCGGTAATTCCCGGGCTGGCGATAGCGGTGATAACGGTAAACCTCGGTGCGCGAATTCACCGGCTCGGTCCAGTCCAGGGTCTCGCCATCGCCCCAGTCAATCCGGTACTGGACCGGCAGACTGACATTCTCCGGCGGCAGAATCGCCAGTTCCAGTTCCTGAGCTGTGTCCACCCGCATCGGGCACACCAGCGAATCTGGCGGCAGAACGGTCAAAATTAAAATCAGGCTCAAACTGCTCATATCACAATCTTAAGTCTGCAGGGCTGATTGTCAACAACTTGGAACGTCAAACCCGGGTTACTGCTCCCGCTCCAGGACCTGTCTGATTTTAACAATATCGGCAGCAATCTGCGCCCGGAGTGCTGACGGATCAGGAAATTTCTGCTCGGGCCGGATGCGCTCCAGCAACCGGACCGTCACCGGCGTACCGGCAGCCACCTCATCCTGAAAATCCAAAAGATGCACCTCCACGACCCTGCGCGTTCCCCCGAATGTCGGCTTGAACCCGATGTTCACCGCCCCCAAAAAAGTCCTGCCCCCGAACTCGGCATAGCCGGCATAGACACCCTCTGCGGGCAGCAGTTTGTCCGCACTCACCGGTTCAACATTGACTGTTGGAAAACCCAGTTTTCTGCCGGTGCCGGTCCCGCGCACCACCCGGCCGAGAATTGCGTAACGCCTGCCCAGCAGTTCGTTGGCAAGCCGGATATGACCCAGGACCAGATGCTCCCGGATTCGGGTGGAGCGGACCGGTGCACCAAGATGCACAACCTCGGGAATGATCTTCAGCGGAATTGAATACTGAGCCAGAATTTCCCCGAGCAGCCGGACATCGCCCCGGGCATGCTGACCGAACCGGTGATCCGCACCGATTACCACCCCGACCGGTTTCAGCGGCTTGACAATCTCCTCCAGGACAAACTCCTCCGGCGCAAAGCTCCTTATCCGTTCGTTAAAACCGATCACATGGACATAATCAACCCCGAGTTCTGCCAAGACCAGCTTTTTCTCCTCAAGCGGGGTCAAAAGATAGGGAAACTCCGGATGGAGCACCTGCGCCGGATGGGGCTCAAAGGTCACCAGCCCGGCAAGGGCGCTGTGGCTTCGTGCCTCCTCCTGGACCGCCTGGATGATTGCCCGATGGCCGAGATGCACGCCGTCAAAACCACCGATGGTCAGAACCAGCCCGCCACTCCTATCCGGCATAGACAATCCTTTCCGGAATCAGCACCCCGGCCCGGCACTTCACCAGCGCCAGAAAATCCCGCTTTTGGTTGACCGCCAGCAGAAGCCCGGTATCAGCCGGCATCGCCTCATTCCAGACCGGCCGTTTTCCCATAAGCAGCTGCTCGGCAATCTCCGGATCGATCTCCAGCCTGGGCAGATGGCTGAGCGCCTGCTCGATCGGCACAAGCAGGCTGGCGAGCTCAGCACCACCCGGCACCTGCTCCAGATTCAGACTGTCCTTCAGCATAAAATCACCGACCCGGGTCCGCACCAGCCGGGAAAGGGTTGCTGCCGACCCCAGCGCCCGACCGACATCCCGTGCCAGCGCCCGCACATAGGTGCCGGAAGAAACCCGGACCGCAATCCGGGCAACCGGCGGCTCCCAGGCGGAAAGCCGGATATCATAAATATTAACCCGGCGTGCCCTTTTTTCAACCGGCATACCCGCCCGGGCCCGGTGGTAAAGCGGGACTCCCGCCTGCTTCAGCGCCGAATAGTCCGGTGGCACCTGCCAGAGCTCGCCCTGAAAATTGTCCTGGAGCAACCTGCTCAGCTCTTCGGCACTGATCTCCGGCACCGGCGCCTCCCGGATCACCCTGCCGGTGACATCATCGGTGTCGGTCTCAATCCCGAAGGTAATTTCTGCCTCATACTCCTTGTCCAGCGCCATCAGCAAGCGGCTGATCTTCGTTGCCTCGTTCAAGAGGACCAGCAGCACCCCGGATGCCATCGGGTCCAGCGTGCCCGCATGGCCGATCCGCTTCGGCTCCAGCACCGGCTTCAACCGTCTGATTACATCATAAGAGGAAATCCCGGCCGGCTTGTTGATATTCAGCACCCCGCGCACACCGATACTACCCTGACCGGCTATTTATCCTGCTCACCTTCCGGCTCTGGCTCTTCCATCTCATCCAGCAGCCGGTTGATCCGCTGCTCCTGCGCCAGCACCTCATCCAGGGCAAAATGGAGCTCGGGCAGAAACTTCATCTTCAGACGCCGGCTCAGCTGATAACGGATGAAACCCCGGGCATGCTCCAGATGGGCAAGCGTGCGCTGCCGTTCTGCCTCATCACCCATCACCGAAAAATAGACCGTGGCATTCCGCAGATCCCTTGACAGTGAACATCTGGTCACAGTGACAAACCCCACACCCGGGTCCGAGATCTGCTTCAGGATGATCTCCGCAACAATATCCCGGATCGCATCCGCCACCCTTTGCTCCCGATACCTCATAACTTATATTAAACCGGCCGGCAGCAAGGTCAACCTTCAACCTGCCACCGCTCATTCACCCAGAGTCCGACCACCCTTACCCCCAGACCCCAGGACTCCACCCGCCTGATCGCCCGCTCCAGCTGACGGCGCTGGGTTTGCTCATCGACCGGATTTCCCGCACAGTCATGATGGGCAATGATCGCAACCAGTTCTGAGCCGTGCCGTTCAACCGAGATCTTCACCCGGCGCCGGATCGAACCCAGCAGCACCCGGTTTCTGCCCTCAGCAAGAATCTTCACCGGACCGGGCTCAGTGATATTGTCAACATAATCGGCACCGGTATCCGCCTTCAGCCAGGCAATCACCGGCACCTGCACCCTGCCGTCCATACAGTTAATTGCGGTCACAAACCGTGATTCTGCCACACGCTCCTCCTTTAAAGGCTGCAGAAACAGTATACCGGCAATTCTGAAATGTCAAAAACGGACGCAGATTCAAGCCGGACCGGCACCAGACCCGAAAAGCCCGCAACCACCGCTCAGCACCGACACCAGCGGTATGGGGAACTGCCCCCCAGACAGGACAAAAAGGGGTCCAATTCTCCAACATATTGAAATTTTTCAGCTTACAAAAAAAGGACCGCACCCGGCAGGGCTGTAATTGTATAAATTATTAAATTAAAGGGTTTTACGGCGTCAGGCGGAAACGGTCGCGTGGGAAGAGGCTTGCCTCCCGGACATTGGCAAGGCCCAGAAACTGCTGGGTCAGACGCTCCGCGCCGATCGCCAGTCCGCCGTGCGGTGGCACCGCATATTTGAAGATCTCAAGATAAAACTCAAAACTTTCCGGATTCATTCCGAACCGCCGGATGTTCTCCACAAGCATATTGTAATCATGAATCCGCTGGGAGCCGGTGGTCACCTCCAGACCCCGGAAAAGCAGGTCAAAACCGAAGGTGTGCTCCGGATCATCCGGGTCCCAGAGGGTATAGAACGGCCGGGTCCGGCGCGGATAATGGGTAATAAATATGAACTCCGAATTGTGGACCTTCTGGGCATAGTCACACAGCTGCCGTTCTGCCTCCGGGTCGAGATCATGCATATTGCTCACATCCCGGTTGTAATCCCGCTTTAAGACCTCCAGCGCATCCCGGAAATGGAGATAGGGGATGGAGCTGATCTCGGGCAGCCGGGCATCAAGGAGCCTGAGCTCCTCCGCACAGTTTTCTGCGAGATTTTTTACCAGCTCCTTCAGGAACCGCTCCTCAAGCCGGGTCACATCCAGAAATGAGTCAATGAACCCCATCTCGTAATCGAGCGACAGATACTCATTGATGTGCCGGGAGGTGGCGTGGTCCTCAGCCCGGTAGACAAAGCCGACCTCAAAAACCCGCTCATAACCCGCACCGACGAGCATCTGCTTGTAGAACTGCGGACTCTGGGCAAGATATGCCTTCTGCTCAAAATACTGGATCGGAAACAGTGCGGTCCCGCCCTCAGTGCCGGCAGCGATGATCTTGGAGGTGTGCACCTCCAGAAACCCCTCCCGGCGCAGAAACTCCTGAAAGGTGCGCACGATCTCGGCCTGAACCCGGAAGACCGCGCCGATCTCGGGGTTGCGCAGGGCAAACGCCCGGTGGTCTAAAATCATATCCAGCTTCAGATTCAGCTTCTTCCTTGACCGGCTGACCTCAAACGGCAGGGGTGCCACCGGTGCGACCAGCACCCGGATTGACTCCAGCTCCAGCTCACACCCCTGACGCGCCTGCGGCTCGGGCTTCACCCGGCCCACGAGCTCAACAATTGACTCCCGCTCAATCCGGTCCAGGCCGAACCGCTCCGGTTCGCCGGTCACCGCCTGGGTCACACCGCTGCGGTCGCGCAGAAGCACAAATGAGATTTTGCCCAGCTGGCGGATGTGATGCACCCAGCCCAGAAGCCGGACCCGCTCACCGATATGCTGAGGCAGATCCCGTGCCAGTGTCCGTTCCATAACCTTCAATTTACCGATACCGGCGCCGGAGTCAAGAAACAGAGCGGGTATAACGTTTGACCCGGACCTTATTCCGCCTATCATACAGCGATGCGCCGGCTTTTCTCCTCCGGAACAGTTGCCATTTTCTGCCTCCTCAGCAGCGGATTTTCTGCTCAGCCCGGTCCGGATGAACTGATCAAGGGGATGACGCTGATCCGGACCTCTGCCCGTTATTCCTACGACTCCCCTGCTGCGGAAAGTGCCCTGTTGCAGATGAAGTCCAGCACCGGAATCAACTGGGTGGTGATTCAGCCGGTCTGGTGGATGACCGACACCGGCAGAAGCGGAATCTTCTGGCTGCCCGACAGCTCACCGTCTGACCGCGAAATCAGCCATATCATCCGCCTTGCCCGCAACCTCGGCATCAGGGTCTTTCTCAAGCCCGAGCTGCGCTGTCGCTCCGGGGTCAGCCCGCTTCTTCACAACCCGCACGATACCCTCTGGTTTTCCGCCTACCGCCGGTTCATTCTCCATTATGCCGAAATCGGGCTCAGAACCGGCTGTGAACTTTTCGCCATCGGCACCAGACTGGACCGGACCGCAGATGAAAACTGGGAAAAGGCGGAATGGCACCGGACAATCGCTCAGGTCCGGAAAGTTTTCAGAAAAGCCAGCCAGCCTCCAGCCCTGACCTATGGTGCGGACTGGCGCACCTGGCGCCAGATTCCGTTCTGGCAGTCTCTTGATTATATCGGCATCAACGCCTTCTTCCCCCTGACTACTGATGAACCGCCTTATCCACCGCCTGAATTTCAGCCGGGTTCGGTTGACGGGCTCGCTTGGTTCTGGAAGCACAAATATCTTCCCGAAATTGAAAACTTCCTCAGCGGTCTTGACCAGCCCCGGCCGGTGCTTTTTACTGAAATCGGCTACCGGAGTATTGACCGCTGTTACCGGCAACCGGAAAATGATACCCTGAGCGGAAACTATGACCCGGTTGCCCAGCGCAACTCCTATATCGCCGCCTATCATGCGCTTGCGGGCAGACCCTGGTTTGCCGGCTGGTGCTTTTATGCCTGGCAGACCGACACCGGTGATGGCGGTGCGGGCAATACCGGTTATACCCCGCAGGGCAAAAAGGCGCAGGAGGTAATGAGAAAATTCAACGCCTGCCTTGCCACCCACAGGGGTTTCTGTTTTCCCGCCACCTATGATTCAACCTATTTTTACTCCCGGACCTTTCCGGCGCTGGACTCACTGGCGGAGATCGGTGCCAACTGGGTGGCAGTAAACTCCCGCTGGCTGATGCAGGACACCGGACCGGGCTGGAGCTATCTGAAACCGCTCTTTGGTGAATCACCTGCCGACAGTTCAATCAGGCTGGTCATTGATTATGCTCACGCCCGCGGTCTGAATGTGGCGCTCAGCTGTTATCTTGCCTGCTCCACCCGGACATGGTGCGGTCGGCATAACCCTCAGGCTGATACCGCCTGGTTCCGGGCAGAATCGGTTTATGCCACCCATTGTGCAAAGCTGGCAGAGGAAAAAGGGGTGGAGATGCTCACCATCGGTCTGGAAATCAATCAGACCCTGGACTCACCCGAGGAAGCACAGCTCTGGCGCACGAAGGTCATCCCGGCGGTGCGCGCCTGCTATTCCGGACCGCTCGCCTACGGTGCCTCCTGGAGCCCGGTAAACGATTACTTCTGGGACGGAATTGACATCTGTGGCATCCATCCCTACTTTCCGCTCGTGGAGACAACCGCCTACCCGGGTCGGTATCCGGCTGATACCGCAATCACCCAGCAGCCGGACCTGGAGCAGATCTGGCGCCTGAGCCCGCGCTCCTGGGAGCGGTTGCGGCTCGTGCATTTAAACGAGCTTTATCAGCGGATTCACCGGCCGATCCTGTTCACCGAGATCGGCTACCGCAGTCTGGACAGCGCCGCCCTGGGCACTCCGGACACCTCCCATGCCTGGCATTCCGTCCGCCACCGGCTTACCACCAGAAGGCTGAATGCGGTCTGCTTTCCGGTTGACACCATGACCGGTTATATCGCCGGTGACTCAGGGATAATTCTCAAAACAACCGACAGCGGCAGAAACTGGAACTTATGCCCCTCCGGCACAAACAGGACAGTTTATGCGCTCAGCTTTCCTGTCCGGGATACCGGTTATGCGGCAGGAGAGTCCGGGACCGTTCTGAAGACAGTTGACGGCTTTGCCCGGGTTCAACCGCTCCGGACCGGCACAAACACAACCCTCTATTCGGTCTGTTTTCCGGCTGATACCCGCACCGGCTATGTCGTCGGAGCTAACGGCACAATTCTGAAAACCACTGATGGTGGCAAAAGCTGGGAAAGAAAATTCTGCCTTTTCCCCTCAGGCGAAACCCTCCAGCTTCAGCTGCGCGCAATCGATTTTGCCGGCAGACAGACCGGTTATATTGCAGGTGAACAGGGGACGATTCTCAAGACCACTGACGGTGGCAGCTCCTGGCACCGGCTGAACAGCCCGGTAACGGTCCGGCTCAACAGCATTGACTTTCTGACTCCGGATACCGGCTTCATCGTCGGCGATCAGAGCACCCTGCTTTGGACCACCGATGGTGGTGCCAGCTGGCAGGTTGAGCGGTTCCGGACCGGCTCCTGGGATTTGCTCTCGGTTTCAGTTCCGGAATACGACTCCGCCCGGTTTGCCTGCGGGACCGGCGGGCTGATTCTCCGTGCCGGCTCTGCCTGGCAGTTTAACGGCAGTGTCCAGTACTCCAATGTTTATCTGCCCCTGCGCTCAATTCAGGTCCGGCTGGTGAACCGGCAGGGATATTATGACCTTGTCGGCTTTGCGGTTGGCGACTCGGGCAGGATTCTTAAAACCTCAACCGGTGGCAGGATGCGGGTGGACTTCAATGAGCAGGCAAACTGCTATGAGGCTGCATTCCGGGCGTTCTGGCGCAACCCGGAGAGACCTGAACCCCTTCCCTGGTTTTACGGCTTCCACTTCTGGAAATGGGAAACCGACCCGGCACCGATGGACATCGAGCATGAACTGGTCATTGACGACTATACCCCGCAGGGTAAAAGGGCAGGGCAAATTGTCCGCCACTGGTTCAGCCGGTAATCACCCTGCCCGCCGCTCCCGCACCAGATAGATCATCGGCAGGGAAACAAATGTAACTATTCCCTTGAGAATCACATTTGCCCAGAAGATACTCACCACAACCGCAAACGGCATCCTGCCGATAAAGGCAAGGGAGCAGAACAGCGCCGAATCAAGCGGCACACTGACGCTGTTGGACACCAGCACCCGCAGCCACTGGTGCCGCATCCCCATCCGGTTGACCCAGAGCTGATAGACTTCACCGTCCACCAGTTCTGAAGCCACCTCCGCAATGATTGACGCAATCACAATCCGCCACACCGGTGACAGCACGATCCCGAACTCAAGCTGAGGTCCAACCTGCAGATCCGGCGGCAGCCGGGCAACAAGCCAGAACAGACCGGCCATCACGAGATTAATCACACCGGCAGCGACAATCACCCTCCGCGCCACCCTGATTCCGGCGGTCTTGTGCACCAGATCCCGCAGGGTAAAGGTGAAGGGGTAGACGAGCGTGCCGGCATCAATGCTGAAGCCGAAAAGAAAGACAATCCGCAGGCTGGCGATGTCGGAAAGGATCTGGGCAGCGATATAGGCGGCGGTCACGAGCGCCACACCGGCAAGCACCCGCTCAGTCCGGAACTGAATCTCAGCGGTCTGGGTCAACCGGTTAACTTAAATCCCGGACAGCAGATGTCAACCTCTTTCAGCCCCTTGACATTATCTCCAGCTCCGCTATCCTGAATATGATGAACGTCATTCTGCCGGAAGAAGGTCTGAGCGGTGAACTGATTCCGGTGACACCGGAGCGGGCGCTCACCCCGAGCCAGATTGTTGCCGAACTGGACCGCTACATCATCGGTCAGGAGAAGGCGAAGAAGGCGGTGGCGATCGCCCTGCGCAACCGCTGGCGCCGGAGCCGGATTCCGGACCGGCTGCGCGACGAGATTCTGCCCAACAACATCATCCTGATCGGACCTACGGGCGTCGGCAAGACCGAGATCGCCCGGCGCCTTGCCCGGCTCGCTCAGGCACCGTTTGTCAAGGTTGAAGCCTCCAAGTTCACCGAGGTCGGCTATGTCGGCCGGGATGTGGACTCGATGATCCGGGATCTGATGGAGATCGGGGTCAATATGGTCAAGGCGGAGAAGACCCGGCAGGTGCAGGCACGGGCTGAGGCGCTTGCCGAGGAGAAACTGCTGAAACTGCTTCTCGGTGAGGATGGGTTCCGCTCGGCCGAAACCCGGCACCGGCTCCGGGAAAAGCTGCGCGCCGGTGAGCTGGACAGCCAGCTGGTTGAGATCAGAACCACCAGCCAGCAGTTTCCCTTTCCTGATGCCCTTGCCCAGCTCGGTGGTGAGGAGATTTTGATCCAGCTCCAGGACATCCTCGGTCCGGCGATGCCCAAGCAGACCAAGCGGCGGAAGCTGACCGTTGCCGAAGCCCGGCGGGTGCTGACTCAGGAGGAGGCGCAGAAGCTGATTGACATGGAGGAGGTGATCAGCGAGGCAAAGACCCGGGTCGAGCAGACCGGGATTGTGTTCATTGATGAGATTGACAAGGTGGTCAGCGCCACCCCCTCGCAGACCGGTCCGGATGTGTCGCGCGAAGGGGTCCAGCGTGACCTTTTGCCGGTGGTGGAGGGGTCAAGCGTTCTGACCAAATACGGCATGGTCCGGACCGACCATATCCTGTTCATCGCCGCCGGTGCCTTCCACAAGGTCAAGCCCGCAGATATGATCCCGGAACTGCAGGGCAGATTTCCGATCCGGGTGGAGCTTTCACCCCTGACCGCCCGGGACTTTGTCCGGATTCTGACTGAGCCGGAAAACGCCCTGATCAAGCAGTACACCGCCCTGCTGGCGACCGAAGGGGTGAAGCTGACCTTCACCCGTGAGGCGATCCGCAGAATCGCCGAGATCGCCTTTCAGGTGAACTCCGAGACCGAAAACATCGGTGCCCGGCGCCTGCACACGGTGATGACCACCCTGCTTGAGGACATCCTGTTTGCCCTGCCGGACAAAAAGACTGAACGGGTGCGGATCACCGCCGGCTATGTTGAGCGCAAGCTCAAGGACATAGTTGCCAACCGGGACTTGAGCCGGTATATTTTATAATTATGAAAAAGGATCTGACCTCAATTGCCGATTTAAGTAAACAGGAGATTCTGGATCTGCTGCACGAAGCGGGTGCACTCAAGGCGGAGATCAGCCGTCAGGGGATTGTCCCCCTCGCCCGGGGGAAGATGGGTGTCCTCATCTTTGAAAAGCCCAGCCTGCGCACCCGGGTCACCTTTGAGCGGGCGCTCCATCAGCTCGGTGCAACCAGCACCTATCTCAGCCCCTCGGATGTGGGCCTCGGGGTGCGGGAGAGCGTCCCGGATGTCGCCCGTAACCTGTCCCGCTGGGTAAACTGCATCATCGCCCGGGTTTTTGAGCATGAGAAGATCACCCAGCTCGCCGAAAATGCCACCATTCCGGTGATCAACGCTCTCAGTGATCTCGAACACCCCTGCCAGATTCTGGCGGACCTGCTGACGATTGTTGACCACCGCGGTTCGCTGGACGGAGTCACCGTCGCCTGGACCGGTGACGGCAACAATGTCTGTCACTCGCTGATGCTTGCCGCCGCCACGGTCGGCTTCAACCTCAATGTTGCCACGCCCAAGGGATTTGAACCCGCCCCTGCCATCACTGAGCAGACACGAAAACTTTCTGAAAAGAGCGGGGCGAAAATCCGTCTTACCTATGATCCGTGTGAAGCGGTTACCGGGTCTGATTTCATCTACACCGATGTCTGGGCATCAATGGGACAGGAGAATGAGGCGGAACAGCGGCGTCAGATCTTCCGGCCCTATCAGGTGAACCGCCAGCTCCTCTCCCGGGCAAAACCCGAAACCAAGGTCCTGCACTGCCTGCCTGCGCACCGGGGCGAGGAGATCACCGACGAGGTTCTGGACGGACCGCAGTCGGTTGTCCTGGATCAGGCGGAAAACCGGCTTCACATCCAGCGGGCGATTCTCGCCCGGCTGCTGAGAAATGGCTGAGCCGGAAATCCTGATTGTCGGTGCCGGTCCTGCCGGACTGACCGCCGGCATCTATTCTGCCCGTGCGGGCCATTCCACCCTCATTCTGGAAAAGGAGCTGGTCGGTGGTCAGATGAACAAGACCGCCACGGTGGAGAACTATCCCGGCTTTGCCCAGCCGGTCCATACGCTCGAACTGGTCCAGAACATGGATGCCCAGGCGCGCCGGTTCGGCTGTCAGATCGAAACCGGGGAAGCAACCGGTCTGAAGCTCAACGGCACCCAGATTGAGCTGGAAACCACGCTCGGCACCATTCGGACCCGGGCGCTCATCATCTGCGCCGGCACCGAACCCCGGAAACTGGGGCTGGAAGGGGAGACTGAGCTCACCGGCAGGGGGATATCCTACTGCGCAATCTGCGACGGACCGCTCTACCGGGACCGGGAGGTGGCGGTTGTCGGCGGCGGAGACTCGGCGCTGGAGGAGGCGGACTACCTGACCCGCTTCTGCTCCCGGGTGCATCTGATTCACCGCCGGGATCAGTTCCGGGCGGCAAGGATTGTTGAGGAACGGGTCCGCAGTAATCCGAAGATTGTCCTCCACCTTTCCCGGGTGGTGAGCCGGATTCACGGCACCCGTCAGCTTGAGGGGCTGACCCTGACCGACCTTAAAACCGGCACCAGCATTGACCTGCCCGTTGCCGGGCTGTTCATCTATGTCGGGCTGATCCCCGGCACTGGCTGGTGTCAGAATGCGGTTCCGCTCGATGAAGCGGGTTTCATCATCACCGATGAAAAAATGCAGACCGCAGTTCCGGCCATCTTTGCTGCTGGCGACATCCGGAAAAAGACCGTCCGGCAGATTGCCACCGCGGTTGGCGACGGTGCCATTGCCGCCCAGTCCGCCCACGACTTTCTGACCCTCAGCCGGTAGCCTCACCTCCCCTTTGACTTGCCGTTAGGGTTTCCTATCATTTGGCAATGCGCATCGTCGGGTTTGTTCCGACCTCAATGATTGACTGGGACGGAAAGATTACCGCCGTCCTGTTTATCGGTGGTTGCAATTTTCACTGTCCGTTCTGTCATAATGGTCCAATCGCTGATGATGACCCGGCACTGCCCTCCCTCCCGCTTGAGGAAATCATGATGAACCTCGAAAACCGGCTGGGCTGGCTGGACGGTGTCGTCGTTACCGGCGGCGAACCGCTGATGCATCCGGAAATCTTTGAACTCTGTGCCACCCTCAAACGGCTGAATCTGAAGATCAAACTTGACACCAACGGTTCATTTCCCTATCCGCTCAAGCGGGCACTGGCGCTCGGACTGGTCGATGCGGTGGCAATGGACATCAAGGCACCGCTCAACGAACGCTATGCCGAAGCAGTCGGTAGAAACCTGCCCAGCCTTGCCCATCTCCGGCGCACGATCCGGCTCCTGATTGAGTCAGGAATTGAGTATGAATTCCGGCTTACTCTGGTGCCCGGATTGATCAACCCCGAAGACATCCCCCAGATCGGCACCGCCCTGCGTTCCGCAAGAATCGCAGTTCTCCAGCAGTTTGTACCGGAAAACGCCCGTGCCGCCGGATACCGCCGGAAACAGCCCTATTCGCTCGCTCAGGCAGAGGAGATGCGCTCCGAGCTGGCAAAATTTGTCAGTGATGTCAGACTCCGGGGCAGATTTGTCTGAAACCTCATACCGAAAACCTGCTCAAATCCGCTGATTACCGCCTTGACCACCTGATTTCTGCTCACCGTCTGCCCCAGTTCAATTTCCATTGAGGTCATGATCCGGCTGCTCAGCCCGCAGGGGTTAATCAGCTGAAATCCGCTCAGGTCTCTGCCGATATTCAGGGCAAACCCGTGAAAGGTCACCCCTTCCTGAACCGCTATCCCGAGCGAGGCGATCTTTTTCTCACCCGCCCACACACCGACAACCTTCGGTCTGGTTTCCGCCTTGATCCCGAACTCCCCCAGCGCCCGAATCAGGGCTGACTCCACGAGCTCAACAAACCGGCGCACCCCCAGAAGCCCGCTTTCCAGTTTAAAAATCGGATAGCCGAGCAGCTGTCCCGGACCGTGATAGGTGATGTCCCCGCCCCGCTCAACCTGATACACCCTGATTCCCCGGCGCTCAAGTTCGGATTCAGTTGCGAGCAGGTTGCGCCGGTCCGCCCGTCGTCCCAGGGTAATTACCGGCGGATGCTCGCAGAGGATCAGACTGTCCTCAATCTCATTTTTGACCCGCAGTTCCCAGACCAGCCGCTGCAGCGCCACCCCGGCTTCGTAATCAATCCTGTCCGGTAAAATCAGATAAGCGGTCCGCACCCCATTTCCCATCCGCAGGCGCTAACGGTTCAGAATGTGCACCGCCCGGCTGAGCAGTGCCTCGCCTGCTTCAAAAACAAGTTCGCTCATCGTGGGGTGGGGGTGAATCACCCGGCCCACCTCGGCGGCGGTCAGCCCCAGCTCCACCGCCACCGCCGCCTCGGCAATCAGCACATCCGCCTGAGGCGCCAGAATGCTGGCTCCCAGTATTCTGCCGGTCTTCTCATCAGCAACCATTTTACACATTCCTTCTGCCCGGCCGAGCGTAAGCGACCTCCCGACCGCACTCGCCGGCACCCGGCTCACCCGCACCTTTATTCCCTGCCGCTCCGCCTCCGCCGGCGTCAGACCGACACTCGCAAACTCCGGGTCAGTATACACCACCATGGGTACTGCCCGCGGTCGAGCCGGTTTCCGGACACCGGTCAGCAGCTCCGCAAGCAGGATTCCCTCATACATCGCCTTGTGGGCAAGCAGCGGACCGCCCCGGACATCGCCGATCGCATATATCCCTTCAACACCGGTCTGCAGGTAGTTATCGGTCCGGATAAACCCCCGTTCATCCAGCTCAAGACCCAGCCGTTCCAGTCCGATACCTCCGCTCAGGGGTTTTCTGCCCACCGCCACCAGAATCCGTTCCGCGGTCAGTTCCGCCAGCCCAGCTCCGCTCTCCCAGCAAACCCTGGAGACACCACCTTCAGCCTCAGCACAGCTCAACCCCTTGACACCGAGCCGGAACTCAATTCCTTCACGCTCCATCTGCCGCTGGAGCATGACCGCCAGCTCCCGGTCCGTTCCGGGCAGAATCTGATCACATACCTCCAGCACCGTCACCTTCACTCCGAACCGGTTGAAGATTGTAGCAAACTCCAGTCCGACCGCACCGGCACCGACAATTATCATGGTTTTCGGCAGTTCCACGAGATTGAGCGCACTGTTGGAATCGATGATATTCCGGTGATTAACCTCCAGCCCGGACAGGACCGCCGGCTCCGAACCGGTAGCGATCACAATCCGTTCAGCGGTAATTTCCAGTCCGTCCTCGGTACCGACCTCAACCGTCCTTTCGTCCTTCAGCTGTGCCTTTCCCCGCACCAGCTCTACGCCGTTACCTTTGAAGAGGAACTCGATGCCCCGTGCCAGCCGTTCCACGATCCGGTTCTTCCATGAACCCAGACTTACGAGGTCAATCCGGGGTTGGTCAAAATTGATACCCATCGTCCGTGCCTCCGCAGCATTACGGATTACACCCGCCGCATGCAGCAGTGCCTTTACCGGAATACAGCCCCGATTGAGACACACCCCGCCAACCCGTGACTGCTCCACCACCGTTACCTTCCGACCCTGGTGTGCCAGCCGGATCGCCGCTACATAACCGGCAGGACCGGCACCGACGATGACCACATCCGCCGCTTGCTGCTTCACCACAGCGTCCCCTTGATCAACTCTGACGCAATTACCAGCCGCTGAATCTGATTTGTCCCCTCATAAATCTGGGTAATCTTCGCATCCCGCATCATCTTCTCAACCGGATAATCCTTCATGTAACCATAGCCACCAAGAATCTGCACCGCATCGGTGGTAACCCGCATGGCGGTATCCGATGCCATCACCTTGGCCATCGCTGCCAGCCCGGAGATATTCTTGACCCCGGCATCAGCTGCCCGTGCCGCCTCGTAAACCAGTGCCCGTGATGCCTCAATCTGAATTGCCATGTCCGCCAGCATCATCTGCACCGCCTGGAAGGAAACAATCGGCTGGTCAAACTGAATTCTGGTTTTGGCATACTCCAGCGCCTCATCCAGGGCACCCTGGGCAATTCCCAGCGCCTGTGCCCCGACCCCGGGCCGGGTCCGGTCAAAGGTGCGCATCGTATGGATAAATCCCAGCCCCTCCTTGCCGCCGAGCAGATTTTCCGCCGGTACCCGGCAGTCCTGAAATACCAGCTCCGCCGTCTTGGAACACCGGATCCCCATCTTGTCTTCAATCTTACCAAAGGTAAACCCCGGCGTGCCATCCTCAACAATAAAGGCAGAAAGCCCCCGCGCACCCCGGCTGGGATCGGTTGAGGCGATAACCGTGTAAATCTTGGCAACACTGCCGTTGGTGATGAACTGCTTGGTTCCGTTCAGCACATAGTAATCCCCTTCCCGCCGGGCACGGGTCTTGACATTGCTTGCATCTGAACCCGCCTGTGCCTCGGTAATGGCAAACGCCGCCAGCTCGCCGGCAGCCAGCCGGGGAAGATACTTTCTTTTCTGCTCCTCGGTGCCGGCAAGAATAATCGGAAATGTCCCCAGCCCGCACGCCGCATAACACAGCGCCACCGCCCCGTCAATTCTTGACAGCTCCTCCACCACCAGGCACATCTCCAGTATTCCGCCCCCGAAACCGCCGTATTCCTCCGGAATATAAATTCCCATCAACCCCAGTTCCGCCATCTCCTGCATCAGCTGATGCGGAAACTCACCGGTCCGGTCCAGTTCCGCCCGAACCGGTTTGATCTTTTCCACCGCAAATTTTCTTGCCAGTTCCTTGATTTCCTTCTGAGTATCAGTAAAAAAATACTCCATCAGTTCACTCCTTTCTGCAGCTTTTTTCTGACCTCCTGAACAACCTTCAACACCCCGGCTCTCATCAGGAGCGCAACCTGCCGGTAAAAATTGACATCCTGTCCCATCGGATCAGGAATTTCCAGCTCCTGGTCCGGATACCCGCCCAGAAACTTCACCTTGGGCACCGCTTCCGGTGCCAGCCGGGAAATCCAGTCACGTTGCCGGCGCTCCATTACCAGAATCAGATCTGCCCATCCCAGGAGTCCCGGATCAGCGGTTTTTGCCCGGTGACTGCTGAGCTCCAACCCCATCTCCGCCGCTACCTGCTGAACCGCCGACGACGCCGGCATCCCGGCGATCGCTGCCATGCCGGCAGACTCAACCCGGACCGGAAAACCGGCAAGCTCATGGCGAAGCATTGCTGCTGCCAGCGGACTGCGGCAGGAGTTACCCGTGCAGACTACCAGAATATTGAAAAATTTCGGCGCCGCCTGTTGCTCACCCATCTGGATTCTATTCCTCGGCAATGTGCCGCAGCCCCCGGAAACCGATATCGTGCCGGTATTGCATTCCGGAGAAATGGATCCGTCCGACCCCGTAATACGCCCGCTGCCGGGCTTCAGGCAAACTACGCCCCAGACCGGTGACCGCCAGTACCCGGCCACCACTGGTCACAAGCCGGCCGTTCTCCATTCTGGTGCCCGCATGAAAGACCAGGAGGTTTTCCCCATCATCAACCTCACCCGAGATCGGCAGCCCTTTTTCATATCTGCCTGGATACCCCTGACTCGCCACCACTACACACAGCGCCCAAAGAGCGGATCGGAGGTAATCCCCCGAAGCCTCATCCAGCGAGGCCTCAGCACACTGCCGGCATACCTCGGCAAAATCGCCCTCAAACAACGGCAGTATTACCTGTGCCTCCGGATCTCCGAGCCGGCAGTTGAACTCCAGAACCTTGGGTCCGTCATCTGTCAGCATCAGCCCCGCATAGATCGCTCCCCGGTAATCAATACCCTCCTGAGCAAAACACTTCAGCAGGGGCTCAAAAACCCTCTCGACAATCTGCCGGAAAACTTCTTCTTTTACCACCGGAACCGGTGCATAGGCACCCATCCCGCCGGTATTGGGCCCCTCATCATTATCAAGCAGGCGCTTGTGATCTTGAGAAGGGATCATAAACCGCACCCGCTTCCCATCACACAGCCCGATAATCGAAACCTCTTCCCCGGTAAGATACTCCTCAATTACGACCGTTCTTCCTGCCGCTCCCAGCCGGTCCTCGCGCATATACCCCGAGAGCACTTGCTGTGCCTGCTCAAAACTCCTGGCAATCTCTACCCCTTTACCTCCAGCCAGTCCGCTCGCCTTGATCACCACCGGCGGTCTCCTGCCGGTGAGAAACCGGATTGCCCGTTCATAATCGTCGAACACCTCAAACTGCGCCGTGGGAATCCGGTAACGGAGCATCAGCCGTTTGGCAAACGATTTGTCCCCCTCCAGCTGTGCTGCCGCTGACTTCGGACCGAAAACTTTCAAGCCCTGCTTCTCAAGCTCATCAGCCAGACCGGCGACCAGCGGTGCCTCAGGTCCTACAATCGTCAGATCAATTTTCTGTCGCCGGGCGAAATTCACCAGCGCCGGGATATTCAGCGGTTCAATATCTACACATTCTGCCAGCCGGGCAATTCCTGCGTTTCCCGGCGCGCAATAGACCCGATGACCGTGCCGGCTCACTGCCCAGACAATCGCATGCTCACGTCCGCCACCGCCAACTACCAGAACTTTCATAATATCTTTTTCAATTTAACGCTGATACCTTGAATGTCAAATTTCATACCTGAGGCAGTCTTCATCAGCACCATTGAGCTGAATAAAAAAGGCAGGGGCGTAAAGGAATACGCCCCTGCGGTGATCCACCCTGATTTTAGCGTCGCCACTGACTGCCGAACTTGCCGGTATGACGCACATCGTGCCGGAACATCGGCCAGTCACTGGGCATCAGCGTTCCCTGCGGTCTGCCGGCGATGGCATAAATGCCGCCATTTTCTGTGGTAATATAAATAATCCCGTAGCGGTCGATCACTGGTGAGGGTAAAATATCAACCAGCAGACGCTGGGGACGTGGTTTGATACTCCCACCCCGGAGAACGGTCCGGGAGAGCATCGTCTCCCACTGCACCACTCCTGAACCCGCATTAACCGCCACCAGTTTCTCAGTCACCGAATCTACCGGTGAGAGAACATACACCAGACCGTCAGCAGTAAGGGCGGGAGACCCGGTAAGGGAAGCATTCGCCTGCACGAGACAGCGCCATTCCAAACCGCCACTTGCATTGACCTTGTAAAGATAACCGTTATTACATCCGAAATAGATATTACCGCTCTGATCAAGTACCGGCGAAGAGAGGATGTCGTTCATCGTATCGCTGACATGGTAACGCCACGAAAACCCGCCGCTGGCTGAAAGTGCAATCAGGTCTCCCTGATCAGTCCCAAAATAGATATTACCCTGATTATCAACCGCTGGTGAGGAGATAATACTCGCATCTGCAAAGTAGCGCCACGACAGCGCCCCATCAGCAGTCAGACAGTACACATACCCGGAGTCGTCAATCACCACGACCCGGCCATCAGGCATCACCGCCGGCGAAGAGTACCCCTCCTCACTCAACGGATAACTCCAGACGACCGAACAACTCGTGCCATTATCCTGAAGTTTGTAAATCTGCTTTCCAATCCCGGCAACATAGATGAAATTTCCGTCCAGTGCTACTGAGGCGTTAACCGGCTCACTGCCCAGCGTCTCGGGAAAAGTCCATTTCAGGTTACCGCTTGCACTGAATGCCATCAGCTTCCCATTCTCGTTTCCGATATAGACCGTGCCGTCTGTGCCCACTGCTGGCGACGCACAGAACTCCTCCCAGGTTCCATCACCAGTCTGGATGAAAAGCGTCTCTGCCTGATAGGCGTCAAAGGCAAAAATCCGGGCATCAGTTCCCCCCACTATCACCGCTGGTCTCATTTCCCTGCCGGTATTGACCGCGCCTAAGGCGGGTGAGGAAACAAATTCATCAATCGTCACCTGCCAGAGAACATTCCCCTCATTTACCACCTCAAAAACCTTGGGCGCCGAAGTATCGGAATCCAGCCCCAGTGAATCCTGTGCCACCGCCCGTACATAATAGGTTCCTGCCTGAGTGAAACGGATTGAATCCATTCCCCAGTGACCGCTTGGTCCCAGTGGCGTCCAGCTGGAAACCGTGCCGTCGCTGAAGATAAACCGGTAGCGCACCTTGTCACCCTGCGGGTCCGCTGCGCTGGCATAGAACCGGTAATAGGGACCGTTTGCCACTCCCCGTGCCGGACCCCTGACTACCGGCAGATAGGGGGCGGTGTTCTCTTGCATTGCATAAAACTGCTTTACCGGTGAAGTATCGGACATCAGCCCGTCTTGGTCCCATGCAACACACCGGATGTTTTTGAAACCGCGGTAAAAATATCTCACCGAATCAACCACCGTATCACCCGAACCAACCAGCGGGCTCACCAGTCCGGTCTGTCCCTCATCCCAGAGAAATTTGATCTTCACTGAATCCCCGTCCGGATCAACCGCAACCGCCCTGAATACCTGCCACTCACCAACCCAGCCGGAATCCGGTCCCACCGGTGCCCCGACAACCGGAGCCCGGTTTGCCCCGACCCTTACCTCCACCTGCAGCGTATCTGACCACTCCGGACTGAAATCGCCTTTTTCGTCCTTCGCCCGCACCCTTACCGCATAAACCCCTTCACTACTCCAGCTATGGCTGACAAAAACTGTATCACCTGACCGTTTCAACCCCGTGGTGTCGGCACTGCCGTCTGCCCAGTCCCAGATGTACAATATCCGGTCCTTATTCGGGTCTGTTGCCACACTGCGATAAACTCCACTATCCCCGGGACTGAGAACCGCCGGACCCGCCGGCTTTGAGGGAATTGATGGCGGTTTGTTCCGGCAGCCAGCGCCGGCGATAATCATTCCAGTCAGGATGATAATTACTCCCGGTTTTTTAAACATATTACCTCCTTTTCTCTCGCTTGCTGAGAATTATTCATCTCTTATTTAATCTCCACAAAAATTTCGCGCCGGATACGGTCAAGGTAACTTCTCAACCGGCGGCTGAACTCCTGCTGGTACAGATAGTTCCGGATTTCATCCTGCATTTCTCCGAGCGTCAGCAGTCGCTCGGGCTGCTTCTCAATTACCCTGATAATGTGAAATCCGTGCTCAGAGAGAACCGGCTCGCTGATATCACCGGTGTTCAGCTGCGCCAAAACCCGGTCGAATGGAGGCATCAACCCTTCAAGAAAAAACTCACCCAGATAACCGCCCTCCTTTGAGGTTTCCGGATCATCAGAGTAAATCCGTGCCAGTGAATCAAATGATACCCCGGTCAATGCGTAACTGCGAACTGTACTGGCTCTCCTGCGGGCACGAACCGTGTCTGCCCGGGTTAACGGCACCTTGAATAATATTCCCCGAAATCGCACCTGCCCGCCGCGTACCGCCTCCTTCTGTAAAATCCAGTAACCCGCTCTTCCCCGGACTGGAGGGGACAGCTGTCCCTCTTTTAACTGCGTTAACACCAGCTGCAACTCCGGCGCCAGTTCGCTCAAATTGCGCCACCCCCAGTCTCCACCCCGGTCCCGAGTTACCGCATCCTCGCTGAAAGAACGGGCAAGGGTTGCGAAGTCGCCGCCGCGGGCAAGCAGCTCCAGCACCTCCCAGGCACGCGTGCGCACAGCACTCTCAACCGAATCTGAAGGCTTGATCACAATCAGGATATGAGCCAGCTTCACCCTGCCGGGAACGCGGGCAATGGAATCCCGGTGCTCGTTGTAAAATCGTTCCACTTCAGTCGGCGAAATGTAAATCTGGGTAAGCCCGGCCTTCTCCAGGAGACGCCTGGAAAGCAGATTGCGCCGGACCTCATCGGTAATCCGTTCCTTCAGCCGGCGCTCGGTCAACCCTTCCGCCTCCAGCGCCGCCTGATAATCCGCCTCGCTCTCAAAGCGCTCTCTGACTGCGTTCAACTGCTCGTTAACCGTCTGCAACAGCTCCTCACGGCTGACCTCAATTGACTCCCGCTGTGCCTGCTGAGAAAGTAATGCCTCATCAATCAGGCGGTTCAGCGCCTCTGCCCGCACAGTCGAATCTGGTGAAAGGGTGTCGCCGGTCATCAGACGGAAGTAAACTGCCAGCTCCTGAACCTCACTCTCCAGAATCGGTCTGTCGCCGACAACCGCAGCGATCCGGTCCGCCGTTCCCCCTGCTGCCAGTCCGACGAGCACGACAGATATCCAGCCCGCTATTTTATAACTACTGGCAGCTTTTCTCTTCACCGCACCGTCCTGCTGTCTAACAGATTTTCCGGCTAACGACCGTACTCCTCCGGCTTCAGTACCACCTTCGCCCGCGAACGCAGACTGGTCAGCAGACTGTCAAGTACCTGCCGCCGCCGCTGCTCCTTGAGCCCTTCGGAAATATACATCTGGATCATCTCATTCAGTGTGGGGTTTTCGTTTAATGTCTTTTT
>VSSL01000093.1_pt1 | contig 21217 bp, 23 predicted proteins | sample 4557531 | NCBI WGS metagenome assembly VSSL01 (sample SAMN10986726, study PRJNA523729) | hot springs metagenome | isolation source: hot springs | place: India:Timba, Gujarat | collected 2018-05-31 | reverse complement strand
GGGCTTCCCCCTGCCGTTAAGCAGGTTATGATACATCCACGCAAACAGACGCTTGTAGATTGTCAACCGCGCTACCCTGCTGGAATGGGTGTTACCTACTCTACTTCCGCTGTCTCTACCTGAGCCTGCTGGCCTTCCTTATTCATCCCATGGGTGATATGGCGGTAGACATAGTAAGCAAAGCCTGCCAATAGCACGATCATGATCGGGATGTCAAAGGGGCGCATGATAGCCCGCAGTTCTTCCCAGCGCGAGCCAAAGAACCAGCCGCCCAACGCCAGCCCTCCACGTCGCCATCCTCCACGGTTGAGCTTGAAGGGCCAACCGGGTACCCTTCCCAAGACGAGTCGCTCCAGTCCCAGTATTCGTAGTTCCAGAACTTGGAACCCCCGCAGAAACAGTTATCGGCCGGGCAACCCACGCCGTTGATGGCGCACACCGCCACCCCCCAGCCGAAATCCTTGGTGACCACCTCTAGGCCACTGGCTTGCAGAGCCTCCAAACCGCTCAGGCTGCCTTCAAAGGTTACGGCGCGGACGATCTGCTCGCCGGGGGCAAATTGCACCGCGACCCAAGCGGTGGACGGCGCGCTGGGCGCGGCTTGGCCCGGCTGCGCCGAACCCCAAGCCGGGGATAGAGCAATGAGGGTGGCAATCAGTAGGAGAAAAAGGGTTCTTTTTTTCACAGTGTCACCTCGTTTTCGACGAAATAAATCGGAACGCCTCTCGACAGGGAGAGGCCGTTGCTTGGGAAAATGAAACCCGCCCAAATTCGGGCGGGAGGCAGATACCATGCTTAGCATAACGCTAAGCTGCTCGGCCTCCCTAACCGCGAGGGAGTGAACGAGCGAGGAACAGGCGGGTAATCGGGCTTCGCTCTGTTGAGCGTTACCGTTGCGGGACAGCGCCGGACTCTCCAAAAAGGACCACCGGCTTCCCCACTTGCGCGCTACGCATCCGGGCGGCTAGCGCACCTGCTCCTTGCTATTAAGTTTGGGCTAATGTACCACGTGAGGGGGAGTTTGTCAATGGGCGGCGTGGGATTTTTTTAACACTTGACGGCGAACTCTCCGCTCTTCCTATGCCGGGAGACAGGAGAGGTACACCGAGTCCTTGGTGGTTCTGCTCCCCTGTGAGACCAATAAATGCGGGAGAATCATGGGAGCCGTCCTTAGACGGCTCCCTAGTGCCGTGGAAACCTTGCTAGCAGCGCTCTTTCCTCTTACGAGGAGAGATTTAATTCCCTCGGCTCCATGGGCCGGGGACGCTCAGGCAAAGAGCGCCTCACCCATGCGCCGCAGCATGTCCACCCCGCGCACCTCGGTCTCATAGAGGGGTAGGGTGGCCCGCACCATACCATCGAACTTATGCCTAATCTCCTCCATATAACGGGATTGCATCTCGACTCGGTTGCGCACAAAATCCGGCGAGGTTTCGTCTACCTGAGCGCGATCAATCAACATATTAACAATCACCCCGCCTACCGGGATGCCGAAATCGTGGAACCAGCCAATGAACCGAGTGATCACGGCAATGGGGAGAGCCTCGGCCAGCGTGACAAAGAAGAACGCCGTCAACTGGTCATCGGTGAGCAGTTTGCGGGCTTGTCCCATACGATCTCGGAAAGATACTAAGTAGTCCATCAAGGGGTCTGCTTCTTTCTTTTTGGTGAAAGAGAGCAATTCCCGTAAAGTGCGCGCCTCTTCGCGGCTCTTTAGCATCTTGTTGACCCACAACGAGTAGACCTTGGACATACCCAACAGGCGGCGGGCGTTGGCAGTAGGGGCGGTGTCAAAAACGTAGATGTCGTACTCGTTCTTGAACATCAAGTCCACCATGTTCTCAAACATGGCCGATTCTTCAAAGGCCGGATTCATGGTGGCCGATTCGACGAAATCCTCGGCACGGGTGGAGATATCGGCGAATTTGAGGAACCATTGAATCTTCTCGCGAATTTCCTGTTTGGAGCGTTCGATGGTGTCTTTGGTGTCGATCTCATAGGCCCAGAGGTTTGGCGCTCCTTGCACGAGAGTGGGTTTGCCGAAAACATCCTGCCCCAACAAGCCACTCAGGCTGTGCACCGGATTGGTGGAGGCTAGGATTACTCGCCGACCCTGCCCCGCCAGCCAGAGGGCGGTTGCGCCGGCCATCACGGTCTTCCCCACACCGCCTTTTCCGCCGAAGAAGATATAGCGTAGGCTGGGATGATCATGGACATACTTGCGCATGGAGGTTTCGATGGGGATCATTGCGCACGCTCCTACTCTCCGTACATAATTCCGGCTAGCCTTTCGATCATCTCTAGACCGGTGACATCGCGTTCGAGCTCCGGCACGCGAGCTGCCACCTGCCGACCAAAAAATTCGTCAATCTGCCTCAGGTATTTCTCCTGCATCTCGATGCGATTACGCAGATAGGGAGGGATGTTCTCGCGCAGCAACTCGCGCGGCACCACACGATTGACCACATAGCCGGAGATGGGCACGTCGAACTTGGCAAAGAGTTCGGCGGCTTTGAGGGTATCAATCAAGATCATCTCTTCAGGGATGACCACGAAAAAGAAAGCCGTTTTCTCCCGATCGGTCAGGATGCGCGAGGAGGCGTTGATGCGCCCACGTATGTACTGCAACTCGCGCAGGATCTGATCCTCCTCGGTCTCCTTTTGGCGCTTCAGGCGGGCGACCATCTCTTCGTACTCACGCATCTCTTCGCGCAGTTTGGTGATCTTGTTGATCCACTCATCATATACCTTCGCCATGCTCAGATAGTAGAGGGCGTGGCCTAGGGGAACTAAGTCGTAGATGTAGTAGTCGTAATCCCCCTGAACGACGATGTCCACCACGGCATCGAAGATGGCGCTCTCCTCCATCGCCGGCTCGGCAGAGGCGGCCTGGATGTACTGTTCGATCTCCTCCGGCACCTGGTCAAAGCCGTACATATCCAGGATTTTCTGACGGATTTCGGCTTGGTAGGCTTTAATGTGCTGATCAGCGTCAATTTCCTGGGCCCACAGGTTTTCCATGATCTGCACAGCACCTTTGCCGAAGATGTCGCGCTGGAAAATATCCGAAAGGCTGGCTTGGGGGTCCACAGAGAACACCAGCACTTTCTTGCCCTGTTTGGCCAGCCAGTACGCGGTCGCGGCCGAGAAAGTGGTCTTGCCCAGCCCGCCCTTGCCGCCAAACATGATATAGCGCCGTTCGGGGTGTTCTTCGAAGATTTTTCTCAGGGACATGGGAATCTCCAAAAGTTGGGGATGATGGCCGGTAGGCGCCTAGAACATGGCGTCTGAAACGTCTTTCTCACGCAGCAGACGGCGTTTCCATGTGGAAATTTGCGGCACCACATAGGGCAAGAGCCGAAGGCTGTAATAAGGTGGCAGGATCGGGATACCGATCATATCGCCCATGGTGATCAGGATGAAGAGGTGCTCCATGCTGGCTCGCGTGCGCAGGGCATAACGACTCATATCGTGCGAGGCCATGCCGTAGATGACCTCTTTCAGGTTTTGCCAAAAACTCTTCCTGTCGCTCAAATCTGCTCGTTCAGTCATCGGACCATTCCTTTCTACCTATGAGTACAATAGTTTCATCTCCTCTCGGCCGGCGAGGGGAGGGAGATCCATGCCATACTGCCGGTCTATTGGCCTGGCCAGAGGTAGCCAGCCTCGTTGCCCCAGGCAACGCTAGAGCCCTTCCAGGTGATAGTCGTGCTCGTCGGTAAACTCCCGTTCACGTAATACGCGCCGTTTCCATACTTCAAGGTTCGGGATGAGATAGGGTAACAAGCGCAAGTTGTAATAGGGCGGGATAATGGGAACACCGATCATATCGCCCACGATAGCCAGCATGAACAGGTTTTCCATGCTCGCGCGCATTTCTAAGACGTGTTCCACGAACTCCATGATGAACATGCCGTAGAAGAATTCGCGCACCGCTTGCCAGAAGGGTTTTCTCACGCGCTGGGCATCCATAAACTTATGTTATTATATACAGAACGCTTGTCCATAAACAGCTCACTGCATCTGTCATATCCATGAATTCGCAAGTAATTGTCATCCTGGCCGTAGCCATCTTCATGGGTTGGTTCGCCCTGGGAATGATCTACAACCTGCGGCGTGGCGACCGGCTCTTGAAGTGGATGCAAGAAGGGTTGCCCCTCCTTGGACAACGCACTACCTTCCGCTGGCTGGGCACGTCTGTGGCCGAGATGGGGATTGCCAAAGCCAAGCGCCCTTTTCATCGCGTGGATACCCTGTTGGTGTTCAAACCGCGCGATGTCTTTTGGATGATGATCCTGGCTTGGGTTCAAGGGAGGGACGATATTCTGATCTTTCGGGCAACCCTGAGCACCCCTCCTCTGCTTGACCTCGAGCTGGCGGACCCCAAGACGTGGAGCGGACGCGCTGCGCTGAGCCAGGTGGTAAAACGGGGTTGGGAGGCCACCGACTACCACGGCCTCCGACTGATGGCTCCTAAAGGGTTGCTCAACTTGGCAGTGCAGACCCTCGATCGTCTTGCATTGCCCATGCAAGCCCTTTCGCCGCGCTACATACGTTTCAGTTTGCGCAAGACTGCTCCGAATATGGAAATTCACCTGCCGTTTCCCAAGCCCTCCGAAGTGGAGGCGAGAGCTTACTTCCAATCTTTGTGCGATTTGGGGCGCGCCGTCGGCGAGCGATATTAACGGAGGGTGTATGATCTAGGGGAGACGCGGGTTCGCGCGTCTCCCCTACCCTAGCAAATTATCCCATCACTGCTCTGAGAGCCTCTCCCGTGGTGATGTAATCAGTCTGCTGCCGCGGCTGCTTCCGCCTTGCCACCCTTGGCGTAGCGCTGATAGGCACGGTAGCCATCCCAGCCGATGACCACTGCAGTGGCAAAGAGCAACAAGGCGATTACGATCATCACCCAAGCCCCCAGAGCGGCGGTGCCGCCTTTGGGCACGATGGTGACGAACAGATTGCGCGCTGTGACCAGCGTGGCGGCCAGGGTGGTAAGGTACATGAAGACCGTCGGCCAGAGAGCAAAGGTGGGGTTGCGTTTCTGCTCCTTCAGCCAAACGGTGACAATGAGCAAGCTCAGGGCGGCCATCAGCTGGTTGGCGGCGCCGAACAATTGCCATAGGTACACCCAGGTGCCGGTGAGCACCAGGAGCATGGTCAACAGCATTGACGTCACGGTCGAGACGTGCATATTCTTGAACAGCGGGGCTGCCTCGCCGATCCATTCGGAGAGGGTGACGCGCATCACGCGGAAGATCAGCTGGGTTACAGTCAGCACGATGACCATGAAGGCGCCAAAGCCGAGGGCTGTGCCGAAAGTGCGAAAGCCCTCGCCAAAGAGCACCGTGAGCAGGGAGCCTACTCCGGCCGCAAAGCGCCCCGCACCACCGCCGGTGCCGGCGATGGAAACGGCTACTAGGGAGAGCAGGGCGAGCGTGTTCTCGGTGAACATAGCGCCACCGCCCACGGGCAGGCCGTCGGTCTCATATTCCAGTTGGCGCGCCGTTCCGATCGAGCCGATCAGGGCGTGCCAGCCGGAGATAGAGCCACAGGCGATGGTCACGAAGAGCATTGGCCAGAGCGGTTGCCAAGCCTTGGTTGGATCGTACGCAAAGCCCCAAGTTTTAAGCGGCTCGAGGGCAAACATGCCCACTTCCGGCTTGATGAACGGCGCGAGGACCGCACCCACGGCGCTAAACCCAATGGTTAGCAGGGTGATCCAGAAACCGATGTAGTTAACCGGCTGGGCAAAGCGCCAAATTGGAAGGGTGGCCGCCAGATAGGAAAAGACCAAGATAAACAAAGCCCAGAACAGGTAAGAGGGCATTGTTTTGATCGCCCCTGTTTCGGCGTCGTAGACTGCGGTGGAGGGACGCTTACCATCTGGGCCGGGGGCAGGGATGCGGGGGTCGGCGTTGGTCGGGTCGTAGACAACCATCACGGCCTGACCGCCGGTGATCTTATTGATTGCCCCGTTCAGCGCGGCAACGGTGCCGTTGACCGGCCCAACCCATTGTAAGGCTTTCGTCTCGGGGTTGATGGTAGCGCCAAAGGGGCCAAGCATGATCGCCAGCAGAGTCACAACGACCACAATAGCGGTCACGGCGATAAGGTCCATCTTCCAGCGATAGAGCATTTGCCCGGCTAAGAAGCCCATGACGCCCAACATAAGGATGCCGAAGGGCACATCCGGCCGGGCGGCCATCAAGGCGCTCATGATGCCCATAAAAGCCCCGGCTACCAGCAGCAGATAGAAGAAGATGAACACGAACAGGATGGTGCGTGCTCGCGGGGCGATCAGGCGGTGGCTGATGGCGCTCAGGCTGTTGCCATCGTTGCGCACAGCAACCATAATAGCGCTGTAGTCGCTCACCCACCCGATGAACGAGACCCCGATCAGCAGCCAGAGCAGGGCCGGCAACCATCCCCAGATGTTGGCCGCGGTGATCGGGCCTACAATAGGCCCCGCCGCGGCGATGGATTTGAAGTGATAGCCGTATAACACGTTGCGGCTGGTGGGCATAAAGTCCACCCCATCCATGTACATCCTGGCAGGAGTGGCTTTCTTGGGATCCGACTGAATGATGTCGCGATCGATGCGCCGCGCATAGTAGTTATAGATGACGTAGATGACGATCGCAGCAATGACAACAATCCAAAAAGTGTTCATTCTGGTCCTCCGTTGGCAGAATCAACTTCTTGATAAGGTTTTGTCCTTGCTACAACCCTACACCCATACACTGAGAAGAAAACAGGAGACTCTCCTTTCGCTGCCGCATCACCTCCTTTCTAAACTTCTGCAGGCTGGCCTAACGTCCGATGGATGTACTGGCCAACCAAGGGTAGCGCCTGCACCCCCATGAATTTTTCTCGATGGTTGACGATGATGGCGGGGTAGCGATGGGCGCCATAACGTAAGGATTTGAGCACCCCTTCAACCGAAACCGCATCGATCACTTTGATAACGATCTTGTCGCAGTGCTGGCGGGTGATCTCACGCACCCAATCCGAGATAGCTCCGTACTCTTGAGCTAATTCGGCGGGCAGGCTGCTTTCCAACTGTTCTTTCTGAACCTGGTTCGACTTCCCCATTTCTCGCCAGGCCACTTCACAATGCGTGCAGTGATAAAAGGCTGTAGGGGCGTAGGCAATAATTTCTACCAGTAATGGTTCGTCCATCTCTTTCTCTACGAGGTGTTAATCGAAGAAACGCCACCGAGCAGGAGAAACCGCTTGGTGGCGTTTAAGCATAAGTACCAGCCTGGCAATCCCACATTGCCCGCTGAGCCAAGAATAGTGGTTTATGCAAGCGCAATAGCCTGTCGCTCATTCTTACCTAAAGGCGTTTCGCTGGCAAGGCTACAGTTTTGGCGCTATGCAATCCTTTTTGGATATTATACATAGAAACGGTTAATTGTCAAATTCTGTCTAAAATTTCTAATATGGTGACCCATATCAAAAAACCCAAAAATAGGAAAATCGTTGCGTAAGCAAGGCATTTATCGTAGATCAAGTAACGTTTCAATCTCTTCCGGCTCTTTCGTCGGGTATAGGGTGGGGGGTAATGGACCGTCATGGTTTACAATTTCCTTCTTGCTTAAGGCTTATCCCACCAGTGAGGCAGGGGAATGCGGGGGCCGAATTCCACAGGCAGCCGATTGCGACCTTTGGGTGGCAAAATTTTCTCTTTCTTCACCCTTGACAAATCCCCCCAGTTAGGTACAATTCTTATCGTGATTATCATAAATATTCGCAGGAGTAAGGAATGATGGCTGTGTGCATGTGTCTGAGGCGGGGTCGCTAACCGCCTCGTGACACAAAAGCCGTAGGAGAAGTTTGCCTTTCGCCGACGGCTGGCAGGACTGACAAAGAACGGGCGGTTGCGGCCCCGCAGGCGAGAACTCTCGTCTGGCGTGGAGGCGCTCCAAGCGCCAACGCACCCGCCTCGTTTTTAAGTCTTGTCAGCCGTCTTTGGCGTTAATTTAGAGAATGAGAGCGATGAACCTGAAAACGACCTACCAGCCTTCTGTGAACTTGGCCTTTGAGGCGGCCAACAGCCTGGAATCCAGGGTGGGCAATACGCCGTTGTTGCGCTTGCGGCGCGTAAGCGCTGCTCTGCCCCCTGGGGTACAACTGTTCGCCAAGGCGGAGTGGTTCAACCCTGGCGGCTCGGTGAAAGATCGCCCCGCTCTGAACATCCTGCGCACCGCCCTTGCTGAAGGGGCTTTGCGCCCCGGCCGACGCTTGCTCGATTCCACCTCCGGGAATATGGGTATCGCCTACGCCACCTTTGGGGCGGCTTTGGGCATTCCGGTGACCTTGGTGCTGCCGGCCAACGCCAGCCCGGAGCGGCTCGCCATCTTGCGCGCCCTGGGAGCCGAGCTGGTGCTGAGCGACCCCCTAGAAGGCAGCGATGGTGCTCAAAGGCTCGCCCGCCAGATGGCGGATGAGGAGCCCCAGCGCTATTTTTACGCCAACCAGTATGATAACCCCGCCAACTGGCAGGCGCATTTTCTGAGCACCGGCCCTGAAATTGTGCACCAGACGCAGGGCAAAATCACCCACTTTGTGGCCGGCTTGGGGACTTCTGGCACGCTTACCGGCGTGGGACGCTACTTGCGCCAGTACAACCCCGCCGTTCAGCTGGTCGCTGTGCAGCCTGAGGGGCCTTTCCACGGCTTGGAAGGGCTCAAGCACATGCCCAGCGCGTTGCGTCCCGCCATTTACGACCCCTCTTTGGCCGACTGCACCGTTACCGTGTCCACCGAGGCTGCTTACGAGATGGTGCGCCGCCTGGCTCGAGAGGAGGGGCTTTTTGTGGGCATCTCCTCCGGGGCGGCGGCAGTCGCTGCCCTAGAAATAGCCCAAGAGCTGGACGAAGGGGTGGTGGTGACCCTCTTCCCGGATGCCGGCTACAAGTACCTCAGTGAGCGGGAGCTGTGGCAACCTTGAGCGTTCCTATGAGGCAGAACCCACATAAAGAGGGGGCCTCTGATAATATGCTTTTGGTTTTAGGGCAGCATCTCTTAGAGCAAATCCGAGACCACGCAGAGCAGAGCTACCCCGACGAAGCCGCCGGCTTGCTTCTGGGCGAGGGCGATAGGGAGCACAGGCGCGTGGTTCAGGTGCTGCCTCTGGACAACGCCCGTGAGGCCGAAGCGCGCCACAACCGCTATCTGCTCACCCCCCAGGATTACCTGCGCGGAGAGGAAATGGCGGCGCGCCTTGGTTTAGAAGTGATCGGGGTATATCATTCCCATCCCGACCACCCCAACCGCCCTTCGGAGTTCGACCGCCAGTGGGCGATCCCCGGCTTCTCCTACATAATCATTAGCGTTCAGGGTGGAAAGGCCACCGAGAGCCGCTCTTGGCGCTTAGCCGAAGACCGCAGCCACTTCATCGAGGAGACGCTGGTGTGTGAGAATCAACCCTAGGAGCGCATAAACTCCTGAACGCCTCCATCCTGATGTAGAATTACGAGGAGTGAACCATGCCTACCCTACGCATCCCTTCCCCCTTGCGCACCTATACCAACGGTCAGAGTGAAGTGATCGTTCGCGGCGAAACCGTGGAACAAGTGTTACGCAGTCTCATCGAACAGCACCCCGCTCTCCAACCGCACCTTTACAACGAGGGTGGAGAGCTGCGTCCTTTCGTGAATCTGTTCATCGGGGAGAACAACATCAAAGACCTGCAGGGGTTGCACACCCCGGTCGGCGAAAGCGACCGCCTGTTGCTTATTCCCAGCATCGCTGGGGGATGAGGTGAACGATGTTGCCCGAACTCTCGCGTGAAGAAATTCTGCGCTACTCGCGCCACTTGCTTATCCCCGAAGTGGGGTTGGAGGGGCAGCGCAAGCTTAAGGCGGCCTCTGTCCTGGTGATTGGGACAGGAGGCTTGGGTTCGCCGGTAGCGCTCTACCTGGCCGCAGCCGGCATTGGGCGCATTGGCTTGGTGGATTACGATGTGGTGGATTTCTCCAACCTGCAGCGCCAAGTGATCCACGCCACCTCCAGCCTGGGGGAGTTGAAGGTTGAATCGGCGCGACGGCGTATGTTGGACCTCAATCCCTCCATTCAGGTGGATGTCTACAACGAGCCGTTTACCTCGGCCAATGCCCGCCAAATCGCCGCGGATTACGACTTAATCATTGACGGCACCGATAACTTCCCCACCCGTTACCTGACCAATGACCTGTGCGTGCTCACCGGCAAGCCTAACGTCTACGGCTCGATCTACCGTTTCGATGGGCAGGTGAGCGTCTTCGACGCCCGGCGCGGGCCATGCTACCGCTGCATCTTTCCGGAGCCGCCTCCGCCGGGGTTGGTGCCCTCTTGTGCTGAGGGCGGGGTATTAGGAGTGCTCCCCGGCACAATCGGCACGCTGCAGGCCACCGAGGCGATTAAGGTGCTCTTGGGGATTGGTGAGCCGCTCATCGGCAAGTTGCTGCTTTACAACGCCTTGGATATGTCCTTCGAGTTCGTGCGCCTGCGCAAGAACCCGAACTGTAAGGTGTGCGGTCCCAACCCAGAGGTGACCGACCTGATTGACTACGAGGCGTTTTGTGGCGTGCCCGGTCACGACCGCGGTGAGACCACCTTAGGGGAATGGGACATCAGTGCTCGTGAACTGGCGGAACGCCTGCAACGGGGCAACTCAATTCGCCTGCTGGATGTGCGCGAACCCCATGAGCTGGAGATTTCTCGCCTGGAAGGGGCTACGCTGATCCCACTGGGGCAGTTGGCGGCACGCCTCTCCGAACTGGATAGCGCCGAGGAAATGGTCGTCTTCTGCAAAGCAGGCACGCGTTCGGCGCGCGCCTTGGAGTTGCTGCTCAGCGCCGGCTTCCGCAAGGTGCGCCACCTGCGAGGGGGCATCAACGCCTGGGCTGAGGAAGTGGACCCCTCCTTGCCCATTTACTAGAAGTCAAGTACAGGGGGGTTTATTGGAGTGTTTTCAATGGAATGCCCTCAAGGGTCCAATCCCCCATCAACGGGAAGCACCATTGCAAGAAGCGCCTAGCGGTGGGAAGGGGGATGAATTCTCCGGCGCCACAGCAACAACACTACGACTCCCACCCCCAGAATCCACCCCGAAGGGCAAGCGAGGGGCGACTGGGCCCAGGGGAGGGGTGGTGTGGCGCTGGGTGTGGGGGAAGGAGTGGCGCTTGGAGCCGGCGTGAGGGTAGCTGTGGGTGTCGCCGAGAGTGTGGGGGTGAGCGTCGGTGAAGGAGGTGGGGTCGGGCTGGGCAACCAAACCACCGTAGCCATAAAAGGGACGACGGTGTTCGCTGGGCGCGGCTCGGCTGTCCGCCCGGAAGGCGGCTCAAGGTCGAGCGTCGGCGGTGAGGAGGCGAGATCTAAAACGCCCAGGCTGCCGGCAGCGAGCGGCAACGACGTGAAGGAAGCGTAGACGATCCCTTCCCTCTGGTTATAGAGAGCGGTCAACGTTATCGGGCCGGAGGCGACGGCGCGAACGGTGAGCGAGGTGACTTCACCACCGGGCAGCAGGATGAGTTTGTTGCGGCTGGTGAGGGCCACCTTAGATGAGGGGATTTCCTCCACGATGACCCCGTTTTCTAAAAAACCCGCTCGCCGCCCGAGGCGGTCTACCGCCAGGTGAGTGGCCGGCGAGGTAATGGCGAATGCGTCTATGGCGAAGCCATAAGTGTTTAGGCCGCGCAGCAGGCTGAACACGTTCCACGGTAGGTTGGTGCAGGTCGGCTGACCATCGGAATCTTCCACGGCTTGCCAGAGGAAGAGAATGAGCGCCTCACGCCGCGCGGCGCGGCGCTCCAGATGTGCCCCAAGCCCTTCGCCCAAGCGCTGCAGGATGTGCTCTGCAGCACAGGAGGGATTGTCATCGCAGGCCAGAGAGGTGCGCAGCTGTCGGGCGTAGTCGCTCAGATCGGTCGTGAGGGTGGGCCGCACCGAGGCCAGCTCTTCGAATTGGGCCGCGGCGCTCTCTAGGAGGAGCTCGGCGCACGTGAGCGCGGCCTGTTCGGGGCGCGGCGTAGCGGTAGGCGCTCGCGGAGTACAGGCATTGCAATCCTGGATAGGGGTGTAGGCGCTGAAGCGCACGATATAGGTGTCCAGGCGTCCATATTCCAGGCTCCACACTTTCGGCTCCTTTAGCCAGCACCGCATCCTCAATGCGGTAATAGGGGTGTAACTCAGCGGGTCGTGCTTTGAAGAGATAAGGGCGGCCGGCGCCGCAAGGCAACAGCCCGATCAGCTTGGCTTGGGTGCGGAAATCCTGAAGGAACACCAAGCGCCCGCACAAGCCGGGCTTGGTGGTGCGCGCTGCCGGTGGAGCAAAAGCGGCTGCCTGCGGTGGGGTGAGCGGCCTGCTCACCACCACGAGCAGCAACATGACCAGGAATGCGTCCAGGCGCAGGGTTTTCGCCATCCTTATTCCCTTTGTTTGGCCGCTCACACGGCGTGACAGGCCACCCAACGGCCAGGAGCCACCTGGCGCCACTGCGGGCGCTCTTGGGCGCATATCTCCATAGCAATAGGACAGCGAGGGTGAAAACGGCAGCCGGCTGGGGGGGTGATAGGGCTGGGGACATCCCCGCTGAGCACGATGCGCTGGCGGGTGCGGTCCTTTTTCGGGTCGGGGATGGGCACGGCGGAGAGCAACGCCTGGGTGTAGGGGTGCAACGGCTGCTCATAGAGCTCATCGCGCGGCCCCAGTTCGACAATCACCCCTAAGTACATCACCGCCACACGGTCACAGATGTGCCGCACCATGCTTAGGTCGTGGGCGATAAACAGATAGGTGAGACCGAACTCGTCCTGTAGGTCCTCGAGCAGGTTGACCACCTGTGCCTGAATGGAGACATCTAAGGCGGAGATGGGCTCGTCGCAGACGATGAACGCCGGCTGGGAGGCCAAGGCGCGGGCAATGCCAATGCGTTGGCGCTGGCCACCGGAGAACTCGTGGGGAAAGCGGTTTAGCAAGCGAGGGCTCAAACCAACGCGCGCCATCAGTTCGCGCACTCGTTCGGCGCGCTCTTGAGGGGTGGCGCAAATGTGGTGGACGCGCAGCGGCTCGGCGATGATGGCTGCTACCGTCCAGCGTGGGTTGAGCGAGGCGTAGGGGTCTTGGAAGATCATCTGCGCTTTACGCCGCAACGCCCGCAGGGCGGGGCCTTTAGCCTGAGACACCTCAATTCCATCAATCCACACCTGGCCGGCAGTGGGGGGATATAGGCCAAGGATGGTGCGGCCGGCAGTGGTTTTGCCGCAGCCGCTTTCACCCACCAGGCCTAAGGTCTCCCCTTTGGCGATCTCGAAGCTGATTCCATCCACTGCCTGCACAACGCCGATAACGCGGTCAAGGATTAGGCCGCGCTTGAGGGGAAAATGTTTGACTAAATTCACCACCCGCACCAGCGGAGGCTCACTGGACGAGGAAAGCGCGCCTGGTTCGGTCATCATCGCCTCACCTTCAGGGAACCAGGATAGGAGGCCGTAGCAGCAGAGCTAGAAAGGGCGGTTGTTGAGCACATCGTACCAACAGCGGGCGGTGTGGTGCAAAGCCACGGGCAGCAAGGGAGGGGTCTCTTGGCGACAGCGCTCGAAGGCAAACTCGCAGCGCGGGGCGAAGGGGCAGCCTTGAGGTAAGACCAACAAGTTGGGCGGTGCACCGGGGATGGATTTCAAGCGCCGCCCCCGGCGGCGGTCAATGCGTGGCAGGGCGGCCAGCAGAGAGATGGTATAAGGGTGACGCGGGTCTTCGTAAAGGTCATCGACGCGGGCCTCCTCGACGATCAGGCCGGCGTACATCACCAAGACGCGCTCCGCCAAACCGGCCACCACCCCTAAGTCGTGGGTGATCCAAATGATGGCCATGCCCAGTGCCTCGCGCAAGCGCACCACCAGTTCAACGATCTGGGCTTGGATGGTGACATCTAGGGCGGTGGTGGGTTCATCGGCGATGAGGATGCTCGGCGCACAGGCCAGCGCCATGGCTAACATCACCCGCTGGCGCATCCCCCCGGAGAACTGGTGAGGGTAATCGCCCAAACGGCGAGGGGCATCGGGGATGCCCACCTGTTCCAGCAGTTCGATGGCGCGTTGGCGGGCGAGGGATGGCTCAATGCTCAGGTGTGCCCGTAGGGTCTCGGTGATCTGTCGCCCGATGGTGAGCACCGGGTTGAGGGCTGTCATTGGGTCTTGGAACACCATCGCGATCTCCTTGCCCCGCACCTGCTCTAGCTCGGGCTCGCTCAGTTTCAGCAGGTCTCTTCCGCGGTAGCGCGCCTCTCCGCTGGCGATCTCCCCCGGTGGGGTCGGGATGAGACCCATAATGGAGAGCATGGTGACCGACTTGCCGCAGCCACTCTCCCCCACCAGGGCGAGCGTCTCTCCCTCGTGCAGGTCAAAAGAGACGCCGTTCACCGCGTAGACGGTGCCTTCGGCAATGTGAAAGCGGGTGCGCAAATCGCGCAACTCAAGGAGCACCTGCCGTTCGTTCATGGGTGTTGGCTTCGCATTTTCACTCGCCGATCTCACATCACGCGGCTGTAGGGGTCGAGGGCATCGCGCAGGCCATCGCCCACGAAGTTGATGCTCAACACAATCAAGGCGATAAGCGCGCCAGGGAAGAACCACAACCACCAGGCGGTTTCGATGTAGTTATAGGCGCCTTCCAACATATTGCCCCAGGTGGCGGTGGGGGGGGCGCACTCCTAATCCCAGAAAGCTGATGTAGGCTTCCAGGGTGATGGCGTTGGCCACGCTTAACGTCCCGGAGACAATGATGGGAGCGATGCTGTTGGGCAGGATGTGGCGTAGGATAATCTCCGCGGTGGAGGTGCCTGTAGCGCGCGCTGCCAGGACGAAATCGCGCTCCTTTATGGAGAGGAACTGAGAGCGCACGATGCGGGCCAGGTACGGCCAGGCAGTGGCACCGATTACGAGGATGATCACCACCACACTGCCACTGAAAGTGCGCCCTAGTATGGTGAGATTGGGAAGGGAAGTAGCAAAATATTTCGCCATCACCAAAAGGAGGAAGATTTGAGGGATAACGATAACCGCCTCAGTGAGGCGCATCAGCACACTATCCAACAGCCCGCCGAAGAAGCCGGAGAGCGCCCCAATGGTGACACCGATGAAGACTTCCACGAGCATGGCTGTCAGACCGATGAGGATTGAAATTTGTCCCCCGTAGATGGTGCGGGCGAGGATATCGCGCCCGACAGTGTCGGTGCCAAAGGGGTGCTCACGCGAGGGGGGTTGCAAGCGCAGGGCGGTGTCGGTGTGGTTGGCGTAAGCCTCGCTAAAAAAGAAGGCGCCTCCAAAGGAATAGAGCACCAACAGTAGGAGCATAAGGGCCCCGAAGTTGGCCATGCGGTGACGGCGAAAACGCAGCCAGGTGAGTTGCCACAAAGAGAGGGGTGGAGTCTCCAGCTCGTCGGGAGTGAGGCTAGCAATGCGGCCAGGCGGGGAAAGGGGAGTGACGCTCATAGGGCTTTTTGCAAGAGTTTACGGAGTGCCTTGCGAGGACGCTTCCTCGAGTTCATTGGTAGCGAATGCGCGGGTCCAGCCAGGCATAGAGAATGTCGGCGATGAGCTGAAAGAGCACAACGGCCACGGCAATCATCATCAGAATGCCCATCACCACCGGCGTATCTCCGCGCGAGACGTGATCCAAGAACAGACGTCCCATCCCCGGCCAACCGAATATACGCTCGGTGACGATCGCTCCCCCAAGCAAGAAAGGCAGGTCGAGGGCGATGATCGTCACGATGGGCAAGGAAGCGTTCTTCAAAGCGTGAATGTAGATGATCTCCCGCCGTGGCAAACCTTTGGCGCGGGCGGTGCGCACGTAATCTTGGCCGAGGGCTTCCAACATGGTGCTGCGGATGTAGCGGCTATAGCCCGCGATGAACCCGAACGAGAGGGTGGCCACAGGCAACACCATGTGCCAGAGCACCTGAGCGGGTGTCTTACCCACCTGAGGGTCGAACATGCCCACGGTGGGCAGGTAAGGCAGTCCCCATTTCTTAAAGTTGACGGCAAAGATGTACATCGTCACCAGGGCGAAGAAGAAGACCGGCATAGAGTAGAACAGAAAGGTGAGCGTCGTCACCGCGTTATCCATCGCCGAGTAGGGGCGCAAGGCGGAGTAAACCCCAATGAGCAGGGCAAAGAGCAGGATCACCACCTCGGCGGCCAACATGAGCAACAGGGTGTTTGGCAAGCGCTCGGCGATCACTTGGGCGACAGGCTTTTTGTTGACCAAGGAGAGGCCAAAATCGCCGCGCAACACACCACGGCGAATGCCCGGCGTTTCGGGGATGCCATCGCCGTCCAGGTCGGCTTTATCCCAATCGTTGCCGATGAGCCAATAGAGATATTGGACGAGAATCGGTTTATCCAACCCCAATTGGCGCTTTAGGCGTTCGCGGTCAGCGCTGCGGGTCACCGTGCGCCCGCCCATGGTGGCGATGGGATCGCCCACGTTCTGCATAAGCACGAACAACACCAGGCTGACCAGGAATAGGAGAGGGATTGCCTGAAGCAAGCGGCGCAGGATGTAGCGCGTCATCGCCCAATGCCAAAGGGGGGCGGCGCAAGCGACGGGAGCTTGCGCCGCCCGAATCTCACGTCATGCTCATTTGACCAAATCCCATTCTAAGATGTTGAAGAATGGGGTGACGCCGGAGATCTTCACATTGGTCAGCCGGCCGCTGAAGCCGAACAGGTCAGGGTCCTGCCATATGCCGAGCCAGTAGACGTTCTCGAAGATGTGCTTGGTGATCTTGTGGAAGGTCGCCAACCGCGCTTCGTAATCCACCTGGGTGGCCTGCAGGCGGAAAAGACCATCCAATTCTTCATCACAGAGGCCGGTGGGGTTCACCCCGGAGGGGTTTTCGTCGGAGGGGATCTCCGAGCATAGCCAGACGACGGTATCCGGATCGGGGAAGTCCGGCGAATCGGAGTACTCGATCAGGTCGAGGGAGAAGTTGGCCGAGGGCCCATTTTCGGCGTAACTGGCAAAGAAGATGTCGGGGTCGAAGCTCAGCAAGTCGAGTTTGATGCCCACCTTGGCCAGTTGCTGTTGAGCGACTGCCTGGGTGTCCTGGCGGATTTCGCGCGTGGTGGTGCCGTACTTCAACACCAGTTCAACCCCGTCCTTATCGCGCACGCCATCGCCGTTGCTATCCACCCAGCCGGCTTCATCGAGCAGTTTGTTGGCCCGCTCCGGGTCGTAGGGCCAGGGTTGGATGCTGGGGTCCACAAAGGGGGTGTTGTCCCAGTCAGTGGCGGCCACCTTCGTGCGCCCGAGGAGCAAATCCTGCACCAGGGTGAAGCGATCGAAGGCCAGGGCAATCGCCTGGCGCACGCGCACATCCTTTACGGCGGGGTGCCCCTTTTCGGGATGCATATTGAAGTAGATGCCTTCGTTATAGCCGGAGAAAGAGTTGATGATCTTCACCCCGGCGGCTTCCAATTCAGGTAGGTCGGAGTAGGCGAAGAAGGTGCCCACATCCCCATCGCCGGCCTTCAGGGCAGCAATCTGCGAAGCGTCGTCCGGGACGAAGCGGAAGAAGGCTTCGTCCAGTTTGGGTCGCCCGAGCCAGTACTTCTCGTTGGCCACAAAGCGGGCGAATGAGCCCGATTCCCAACTTTGGAAAACGAAGGGGCCGCAGCCCACTGTCGGCGCTTTGTTCCATTCGGCGGTATCGAGTGTGCCTTCCTTTTCGAAGACCGGTTTCAGCACGTGTGCCGGCAGCAAACCGCGCCACAAGGTGGCTATCCAGGGTACGTAGGGCTCTTTGAAGGTAATCACCACAGTGCGCGGGTCAGCGGCAGTCACCGATTCCATGAGGTCATAAGGGTTGCGCGAGGCCACAGTGTTGCGGTCGGCCATGATCATCTGGTAGGTGAAGACGAAGTCCTCGGCGGTGATGGGGGTGCCATCCGACCAGACGATATCCGGGCGCAATTTCATGGTAATCACGCGGCCATCGGGCGAGACACCACCATTCTCCAGGCTGGGCAGTTCGCTCACCAAGCGCGGGATAGGCTCGTTGTCTTCGTCAAAATCCCACGCCCAGCAGTTGTACAGCTGCTGGACAACCGTGGAAAACCACATGTTGGTGTAGTAAGGGTTGAGGGTGTCAAATTCTTGCGTCCAGATGAAGATGGCCACTTTGCGGGCGGCTGGGGCTTCGGTGGCGGCGGGAGTGGCCGGTTGTTGGGCACAGGCAGCGACTACAAGGCTTACCACGAAGAGCCAGGCCACAAACCAGTAGAGACTCTTGGGCATTTTCATGGGATCTCTCCTCCTTAGCAGAGAGCAAAAGCAGCGAGCAAAGCCTGAATGGGAACAAGAGGCGTAATAGGGATTCTGCCGAGTGAAGCGCCTCTCTCGAACCATCCCCAGCGGCCTGTGGGCGCAACAACTTGGGCGCGAGACACAGGCTTCGCTCCAGAGCGAGTTCAGGGTAGGGTCACCACCTCCTTTCGTCTCTGCCGTAGAAAAGCCTCCACCTTTGCCTAAAACCAAACACTGAGAATCTTTACCGATACTTTCATTATAGCCAAAAAAGCCCACTGTGAATCAACGTCTAGGGCGCGATCTCCCATTCGGCGATGTTGAAGAAGGGCGTGACCCCAGAGAGGCGCACATTGCGCAGATTTGGGGTGGCTGCCCAAATATCCGGGTCGCTCCACAAACCGAGGAAGTAGACCTGCTCAAAGATGAGCTTGCTGATCTTATGGAAGGTCTCTTGACGTTCTTGGAAGTCCATTTGCGTGGCTTGTAGTTGCAACAGCGCGTCGAGTGTCTCATCACATAGCCACGACCAGTTCTCCCCCAGCTCGTCTACAGAGGGGATTTGGGCGCAGAGGAAATCGTTGGTGCCCGGATCGGGGTAGTTCTTGGTGCGCGGGGCGTATTGAAAGATATCCAGTTGGCCGGTAGCGGCAGGGCCTCCTTCGTTGTAGCCGGCGAAGAAGACCTCAGCGTCGAAGTCGAGCAGTTCCAACGCAATTCCCAGTTCGCTCAGTTGGATGCGCACCATACGCTGGACGGCCTGGCGTAAGGGGTTCGTGGTTGTGCCGTAGGTGAGGGCTAGGTCTACCCCTTCTTTCTCGCGCACGCCATCCCCGTTACGATCCACCCAGCCGGCCTCATCGAGCAACTGGCGTGCCCTTTCGGGGTCGTAGGGCCAGGGCTGAATGTCGGGAGCGTTGTAGGGTGTGTTGTCCCAATAGGTAGCCACCGGTCGTTGGCCGCCGCCGAGCAGGTCGCGAATCAGACGCTCGCGGTCAAGGGCCATGGCCAGCGCTTGGCGCACGCGCACATCCTGCAAGGCAGGGTGACCTTTCTGGGGATCCAAGTAAAAGAACCACCCTTCGTTGTAGCCGGCGTTGGCCGGGATGACCGTCAAGCCGGCGTTACGAATATCCTGCATGTAGAGCGCCGAGTTGATGAGGAATACGGAAAGATGCGCTTGGCCACTCTTCAACGCTTCCACTTTGGCGGCGTCGCTGGCTACAAAACGCACCACGACCTCGTCCAACTTCGGGCGACCAAACCAATAGCGCTCATTGGCGACGAAACGGGCTTCTTCGCCGCTCTTCCATTCCTGAAAGACGAACGGGCCGCAGCCAACCGTAGGGGCGCGATTCCAGGGAGCGTTCTGTAACGTGCCCTCTGCCTCGAAAATCGGCTGCAACACGTGCGCCGGCAAAAGGCTGTGCCACAGGGCACTCAACCAGGGGGCATAGGGTTGTTCAAAGGTCACCACCACGGTGCGTTCGTCGGGGGCGGTGACCGATTCCACCAGATCGTACGGCGCAAGGCTTTTCGCTCCGTTGTTGGGGTCGAGGATCATCTGATACGTAAAGACGAAATCCTGGGCGGTGAGCGGGGTGCCATCCGACCATATGACATCGGGGCGCAGTTTGAGGGTGATTGTCCGTCCATCGGCGGAAATACCACCGTTTTGCGTTGAGGGAATTGCTTCCACCAACTGGGGCACGGGGTTGTTCTGGTCATCGAAGAGCCAGGCGCGGCAGTTCCATATCTGCTGAGTGTAGAGCGAAGAGAGCGCTTGGGCGTATAGCGGATTGAGGCTATCGAATTCCTGTACAAAGGCGATAACTGCGCGCTTCACCTCTCCGGGCGCTTTGGTGCTCGGAGGGACGGCTGTTTCTGGGGAGGCAGGTGGCGCTGCTGGGGAAGTGTCGGTAGGGGTGGGGGGCGCTGGGAGTGGGGCGGTGCTTGTGGCCAGGGGACTCCCCTGACAGGAAGCCAGTAACAGGGCACATAGGAAGGCAAAGAGGGACAGCACGCCCGTTTTAGAACTTTTACTCATATGCATCTCTCCTCGGTTGGCGAGGCCACAGGGCTAGTGCCATGGCTACAGTTGCAAGTTGCGTGTATTATAAGCCAAGCGAGGCGCTAAGCGCCGTCTGAATCACCGTCCGAGCTGGGGGAAGGCGAATAGGGGAGAGACATGATAGAATAGTGGTCTCAGCCAATCCTTGAACCGTATCTCGTTCCCAGCATCCCTCTCCGCTCTCCCTGCGGATTGGCCGTGGGGGGAGAGAGGGAGTACCCTATGCCTCGGTGTTCAAGCCACCCTCGATCGCCTCAATCGTATACCTCCGCAGATGCTAGGGAGAGCTTCCTACGAGAGGGAGCTCCGGGATGCGAGTTCATGGACATCTTTTGAAGGTATGACGCCAACTAAGTGTTAGGACTAGGACAAGGAAGTATGAAAAACACCAAGCTGTTCACCATTTTCGTCATCGTCTTTGTAGATTTGCTCGGATTCAGTCTCATATTGCCCCTCCTTCCTTACTACGCCAGTGAATACGGGGCGAGCCAATTTTTGGTGGGTCTGCTGGTTGCTTCGTACGCGGCGGCCTCCTTATTGGGGTCGCCGCTCTTGGGGCGCCTCTCCGATCGCTACGGGCGCCGTCCCATCCTGCTGTTGAGTGTGTTTGGGACGTTGGTCGGTTTCCTGCTATTGGGGTTTGCGGCCCCCATTGGTACTGCCTTGGCGGCTTGGTTGGCTCCCGGTGCGGCCTCCTCGTTCGTCCTGGGGGTGCTCTTCCTTTCTCGCATCTTGGATGGGATCACCGCCGGCAACCTAACCGTGGCTCAGGCCTACATCTCAGATGTCACCGATGAGGCCAACCGCGCTCGTGGTTTGGGCTTGATCGGGGCGGCCTTTGGGTTGGGG
>VSSL01000091.1_pt1 | contig 21633 bp, 21 predicted proteins | sample 4557531 | NCBI WGS metagenome assembly VSSL01 (sample SAMN10986726, study PRJNA523729) | hot springs metagenome | isolation source: hot springs | place: India:Timba, Gujarat | collected 2018-05-31 | reverse complement strand
CCGGGGCAGGAGGCTCCTGCCACACGGTGCGCCATGACGCCAGCGCGAGCAGAGCCTGCTGACGCTCCACCCACCGCTCACCCGCGCGATAGAGCCATGTGCGCAGAGGAGGCTCGTCGCTGATGAAAAGCACCTCCTTTCGGGAGCGAACCCACTTCTGCAACGGCTCTGCCAGTAGTGCAGGCAAGCGATGCGCCTCCGGCACAATCAGCAGCGACATCTCCTGCGGAAATCGCCCGCCGGCGAAATCTTCCACCGATATCGGAACGACACGTGCTTCAGGATCAACCTGACGCACGGTTTCCTGCAGTGTCCTCGCTTGCCGCTCGCCCCATTGCAGCACGCCGATCGTCGGCGCAGCCAATACGGTTGTCGAGAGAGCCATCATAATGAGCATCCATCCCAAACGTCGCATAGTTCACCTCGTCAGGTTTTCGCCTTCCTGAGGGTGAGGTTCGTCGTCACCTCACCATTTTAGCAATGCCACCACCTGCGCTGGAGCCTGCAGATTCTGCTCCTGTGCGAAACGGACGGTAACCTGATTGCCTTCCAGCTGCGCAGAGGTTTGCACCGTTCGCCCACCCACCTGCACGCTGGCGGAGCGCAGGGTTGCGCCGTCGGGTAGCTGGAACACCATCTCGCGCAAGCACAGGGAACCGTAGCGCAGGTCTATCTCCTCGCGCTGTTCGTTTCGCCCGCGTTTTTTGGGCAAACAGCCCCCATCCGGTGCCGGTGATGAAGAAACTGCGATGGTCCTCAGGTTGCCAGCGCGGGGCAAAGCCCAGCACGCCGTGAGGCGTGTCCAGAATCAGCCCCTGTGCTGCCAGCAATAGACCGAACGAACTCATGGCGCGGGCGTAGAACTTGCCGCACTCCAGCTCGTTGAACGGGTTGCCGCCGGGACCCGAATCCAGTCCGTCGCGTCGGCGCCCGTCGTAGCGGCTGCGCGCGGTGTTCACTATCTCCACCGCCTCTTTGACCATGCCTTCCCACAGCATCAGTCCGGCGGTGGCGTACTCGATACCCGTCCATACCTCATCGGCGTAGATGATGAACGGGTTCGGGCGACCGCCGTGAGGCCAGGTGCACATCAGCAAACCGCCTTCGTCGTCCAGCACGTAGCGACGCGGTATCTGGTTGTGCCCGCGCATGTTGCGGCGGAAGTTGTAGCGGAAAATCGCCTGCAACGCCTGGCGCACCTTCTCGCGCGGATACAGATAGCCTAACCCCAGCTGGTGCGCCCACCACTGCCCCAGCAGCTGGTCGCTGTGGCAGCCCGTGTTGTAGTCGTGGGCGGGCGGGGTTCCGGGCTTCTGGATGTAGTACTCCCCGTTCCACAGCTGAGCGTCCTGATTGCGCGTTCCAGCCAGACGGATACGCCGGTATCGCTGGGCAGAGGCGTTATCGCCCATGCGCAAAGCCATCTGCTCCGCCGCCGCCAACGCGCACAGGTACTGCGAACCGATAAAGGTGCTTGCCCCCGACACCGCGCAGTCGTAGGTGTTCCACTGGTGACCGGAAGGCACGCCGTCCTCATCGGAGTCTATCGCGGAGATGAGCCAGTCGGTCGCCAGCTTCACCCGGCTCCACACCTTGCGCAGGAAACCCGAATCGGGCGAGGTGAGATGTTCGCGATAAGCGGCGCATATCGTTGCGCAGTGCCCATCGATGAAAGCGTTGTGCGGAGCGTGCTGCCGGTGCGAGGTTTCGCCGTTGGGGTGCAGGTACACCAGCAGGTCGCTCTCGCGCATATTGCGCCCGACCTCGGGGAAAAGGCGGGCATGCGTCTGAGCGTAGTTCCACACGTGCGTGCAGTTGAGCGGGCAACAGCCGTAGCTGCCCTCGAATCCGCCGAAGTAGCCGTCACCGGACCAGAAGCAGGTGGGACCGCGCAGGATGACTGCCTGCGAGGTAATCGCGTCCAGCATCAGCGGCGGCAGGTTGGACTGGTACATGGTCTGGTGGTACAGGCGCGTCCAGCCCCAGAGAGCGTTCAGGTGTTGAAGAACATACTGGCTCACCTCGTACGCGCTGCGGAACCAGCGGGTGTACAGGTTGCCCTTATGCCCGAAGCGTTCTACGTTGGGATAGTGCCAGCCCAGCACGAAACTCACCGTCTGCGATTGTCCGGGACGCAGGCGCAGGGGTACGTCCATGGCGCTGTGCACGCCCACCGAAGTGGCTTCTTGCTTGAGGTCGGCGAGAGTGCGCCACCGCTGGAAGCGTGGCTCCGGGTGGTCGGTTGCGAGCGCAACCTCGCCCCAGCGCGGATGCGCCGAGACAAGTTGCACCGGCTCCGTGATTTCCATGCCAGACACTGCGATAAACAACCTGGACATCCACGCGGCAGGCACATTGCCTGTAAGGCACAAGAGGACCTTGCCCTTTTCCGCCTGGCGCAGAAGAAGCAGAGGTGCTCCGTCCGGCGTTTGCGCCAGCACCTGCCAGCCATCCGGCTGGAACCCTTCCAGCCGCAGATAATTGCGCACCCGCCACTGCGAGGCGTCCAATCCGGGCAGGAGCTGCTGTCCCTCCGGCGTCCATTGCGCCGAAAACCGCCCGCTTTCATATCTCATGGCGCTCGCGCGAAGCGACAGTATCTCTCGCAGCGGCTTCCGGTTCTCTATGGCGGTGAACAGCGACGCAGGAGGCGCGTCCGAGAAGACGATGTGGTCGATGTTGATGTGTCCCCATCCGCCGGAGTGTTTATCCACAATCTGAATCTGCGCTTGCTTGCCGATGAACTCTGACACATCCCACTGGTAGGGCTCCAGTCGTTCGCTGTTGCGCCCGGTAGCGGTGCGAACGACTTTGCCATCTACCAGCAGGTTCATGCAGGTTTCGCCCGCATGACCGCCTCCACCGATGAGGAATCCAATGTACCGTTTGCGGATAGTGAAAACGCGAGAAGTCAACGTACCCTGTGGTTCGTCGTTGGGCAGGAAGGTGTTCACCAACCCTTTGCCCCAGAAACCGCTGACCGGTTGTTGTCCGGGCGTGGTTCCGGTGTGCGGTGCGTTGCCGAACGCTGTGCCTTCCACCGTCCAGCCCTCGTAGCTGCCCTTTTCGAAGTCCTCGAAGACCTCCCAGGGAACGGTATCGTCGCTCCAGAAGTCGGGGCGCGGGTCGGTGACCAGTACGGTTCCCCCTCGTTGCAGGGTCTGCAGAACACCTGCCAGCATTCCCGGCAGTTCGGGGCGCGATTGCGATAGCGAGGCAAGACTTCCCAGTCGTGGCAGCCAGAAGAGAGGAGCGGATGGAATCTCGTCCCCCTGCGCGCTCTTTATTGTCAGCGCTCCGGGTGGAGGATATCCACCCGACGCCATATAGGCGGGGGAACCCGGCGCGCAGAGAAGCACGTTGCCTTGCGGCGCGGATTGGGGCAGGGTTGCCAGCAGAGAGAGCGAGACCGTGCTCTTGCTGCGGTTGCGCACCGTCCAGCGGAAAATAGCACAGGGAAGCGACGAGTGGAAGGCGTCCAGCGGAATCAGCGGGTTGAACGCCTCCAGCATCACGTCTACCGGCAGGTCGCTTGTGTCCAACTGCAGGCGGGCAATGGGGTAACCGCCTTCGTATGTCAGCGACGGCAGGGCTGGGACGTTGTGCTCCGGCGTCGTTTGTAGCACGCGCAGTTCGTCTCCGATGCGCATGGCAAAGAAGGCGTTCTCCAGACGCTCCTCCGTAAAGTTATTGAATATCTGCCAGACCGCCAGCCGTCCCTGTCCATCCAGCCACACCGTGCCTGTGCCGATCCCGCCGATGGGCATCAGCACATACTCCAGATTCTGCCCGCGATAGATGCGCGGCGTCTGCGTGGGGTAGGCGCGTGGGGAGGGAAGGGAAGGCAGCGTACCTTTAGAAACCTGCCACACCGCCGGTTTTCCGTCTTCGTCAGCAGCGGACAGGGCAGGAACAAATACCGTTCCCGCCGCCCCTGCCAGCATGATTTGCAGAAACTCACGTCGGTTCATCTCACCGCCACAATGCCCGGAGCAACCACATTCACGCTTCATCTTTCGCCACCTCGAATAACCTGTTGTCGTTCTGTTGCGGGAATGTCCCGCCGTGCTCTCTCAATCGCCCCGCTGGGGAGGGCGAGGCTCTTGCCGAACCGTTTTCCGTTGCGCTCAGAATGACAGGCAGGCGAAGCTGCCTCGCCAACGTCCAAACAACGACGATTGGCATACCGCTATTAGTGCGTCAGGCGGGTCACCCGGCGACTGGAAGTCGCGGGCAACAAAGGCACAAAACCCCACAAGAAGGGCTTTTCACCGCAGAGAACACAGAGTTCGCTGAGCAACAGGTTAGGCTCTCCGCGTCTTTTGCGTCCTCAAACCTCATTATCACGCTTTGACGCACAGTGCTCCTTTCCTCTTCGAGGCGGCGCTGGGCGATACCTGCGCCTGCTCCGTGGGAACACAGGAACAGATTGGAGAACGTAAGAATCCTGCAGAGAGTGTTTTTGGATGAGGAGGTAGAACATGCGCCGAGCGATTCCAGTCGTGCTTGGGGCAGTAGTGGTTGCCCTCATCTTCTACGCTTTCCAGCCCGGTGCACCCACCGCCGGGCAAACCGCCCCCGATGTAGTGTTGAGATTCACAGAGGGCGGCGAACAGCGTGCTCTTTCCTCGTATCACGGTGAAGTGCTCGTGCTGGATTTCTGGGCGACCTCCTGCGCCCCCTGCCGCAATACCATGCTCCAAATGGAAGAGTTTCACCGAAAGCACAAAGGTCAGGGTGTGACGGTGATTGGGGTAGCGGTGGATGTTGACGACTATAACCGTGTGGTGCAGGCTGCAAGAGAAGCTGGCGTTACGTACGCCATCGCGGTGGATACCAGCCGAGAGGCGAAGCAGTACTACCAGCCCCGTACCCTGCCGACGCTGGTGGTGATTGATAAGGACGGCGTGATTGCCCTGCGTGTAGATGGCTATGACCCGCAGAGCGTACAAAAGCCACTCGAGGATGCGGTGAGACGTGCATTAGAGAAGCCGGCCAAGCCAATTATTCAGTAGTGAAGGGCAGGTCTGTGTGTCATTGCGAGGGAGCATAGCGACCGAAGCAATCTCCCGCAGGAATCGCCCTTGCTTGCTCGAATCAATACACCAGTCTGTTTGCGTGAGAGGAGCGGTTGATGATTAAACATGTGACCCTGCAGTACGGCTATAACTCGCTCGTCGAAGCGGGCGAGATGGAGTATATCGAGTTCGGCGTCTTCAAGGGGAAGGCAGGCGATACGTTCGCATGGAATACAGAAGGCTACGAGGCGGTGCTGGTGTTCCTGTCGGGCAAATGTCGTCTCATGGTGAACGGCAAGGACTGGTCTGTTGTCGGAGGGCGACGTAGTGTCTTCGAAGGCAACGCCTGGAGCCTGTATGCGCCGAACGGCACGCAGGTCAACATAGAAGTGCTGGACGAAGCAGAAGTCGCCATGAGTAAAACGCGCGTGGCGACGGGCGCTTCTCCTCAACTGATTAAACCCGAAGAGGTGAACGTGCGCGACGTGGGCGTGTGGAACTGGCGGCGCGACGTGAAGGACATTGTGGATAAGCGCACCCCAGCCTCGCGCCTGCTGGTCGGTGAGACCATCAACCCGCCAGGCAACTGGTCCAGCTGGCCTCCCCACAAGCACGACGTGCACAACCCGCCATACGAGAGCAAGCAAGAGGAAGTGTACTTCTTCAAAGTGCAACCTGCGAACAGCTTCGGCATGGCAAGGCTGTACACCGCGGAGGGCGACGTGGATGAAGTGCTGCCCATCCGCGAGAACTCTGTCTTGCTGATTCGCCGGGGCTACCATCCCATCGCCGCCGCGCCGGGCACGCGCGTGTATTACCTGTGGACGCTGGCGGGCGAAAGCCGCGACCTCATCCCCAACGACGCACCTGACTACCGCTGGATGAAAGATACCGAAGCAGTGATGCGTGAGTGGCAGCGCAACCTGTAGGAGGAGTAGATGATAGACCACTGGCAACGGGTGCTGGTATTTGCTGCGCATCCCGATGACGAGATTATCGGCTGTGGCGGCACGATTGCCCGCCTTTCCGCGATGGGCAAACAGGTGTTCGTGGTCACCTTCTGTGCGGGCGAGACAGGCTACAGCACGCCGGAATTAAAAGACAAAATCGCTGAGGTACGCCGTGCGGAGGCGGAAGCCTGCAACCGGGTACTGGACGTCGCCGAACGGGTGATTCTGGGCAAGCCTACGCAGGGCGTGGTCAACGACCGCGAGACGTATCAGGAATGTGTGCGCCTGATACGCCACTACCGCCCCGACGTTATCTTCACCCACTGGCGCGAGGACAAACACCGTGACCACCGCGCCATCTGCGAAATCACCGATGAAGCGCGCTGGAAAGCATACGAAAACGTGCTGGCGGACTTTGGAGAGCCCTGGTACACGCCCGAACTGTACTACTACGAGGTGCTGGAACTGTTCCCGCACCCCTCGCTGCTGATAGACATCACCGATACCTTCGCGAAGAAGCTGGAGGCGATGCAGACCCAGCAGAGCCAGTTCGCGGTGCTGCCGGGCGTGCTGGAGTACATCGAGGGGCTGGCAAAGGTGCGCGGCTACGCGCGGGGAACCCGTTACGCGGAGGCTTTCTTGAGGTCGAACTTATTGCCGGAGTTTGGATAGGAGGAAAACACGATGAAAATCAGTTGCTGCTGGCTATACGCCATCTCCAAATACGGCTATCCGCCCAGCCTGGAGGACACCTTCAAGGTACTGGGCGAGATGCGCGAGATGGGCTTCACCAGCGTAGAGCTGGAAGGCGTGCGTGAGGAGAACCTGATGGAGGTGTACCGCCACCGCGCCGAACTCAAAGCGCATTGTGAGAATCTGGGGCTGAAGGTGATTAACTTCTGCCCTGTGCTGCCGGACATCGTGTCGATGGACGAAGCCAAACGCCAGCGGGCGAAGGAGCTGTACCTCATCGGCATCGAGCTGGCGACCTACTTCGGCTGTGATACCATCCAGACGGATAGCTTCATCCCGCCGTTAGAGTTCGTGGGCGATGTGCCCTATAAGGAAGCGGTTAAGTTCGGCAAGCAGTTCAGGGTAAAGATAGACCCCAGCTTTCGCTGGGAGGAACTGTGGTCAGCGATGGTGGACAGCTTCCGCTTCTGCGCCGAGCGGGCAAAGGATGCGGGGCTGAAGTTCTGCCTCGAGCCGCGCGTGGGCGAGCTGGTGAGCAACACCGACGCCTTCCTGCGCCTGTGGGAGCACGTGGGCAGCGACAACTTCGGCATGGTGCTGGACACGGGTCACCAGAACGCGCAGAAGGAGATACTGCCGCTATCGGTGGAGAAGCTGGGCAAGCGCATCTTCTATGTGCACGTTTCGGATAACGACGGACGCACCAACGAGCACCTCGCGCTCGGCAAAGGCACCATAGACTGGGAAGGGGTGTTCACCGCCCTGAAGAAGCACGGTTACGACGGCTACATCGCCATTGACATCGGCAACGTGCCCGACATCGAGAAGGCGTACATCGAATCGCGCCAGTTCCTGGAGCAGATGTCGGCGCAGCTGGGGTGGTAGCGTCTGGGCTCGAATGGTATAATGCACCTGGTGATGTCAGTATGTCTCAAGCGGTGCTAGTTCAACCCACAAAGCAAGCCGCTCCCGCCCGGCGTAAGTTCACGCTGGACGAGTACCACTGGCTCGTCCAGCAGGGCTTCTTCGGGGACGAACGGGTAGAACTCATCGACGGGGAGATTGTGTGCATGGCGCCCACAGGACCAGAGCATAGTACCAGTAATGACCGTGTTAGTTCCAAGCTTATTCTGCTGCTGGCAGACAAACCGTACTACGTACGCGTGCAGAATCCGCTTGCCCTGGGCGGGCATGAGCCTGTGCCCGATGTAGCGGTGGTTCCGGGTAGCCCCGACGATTACCGACAGGCGCACCCCACCACCGCCCTGCTGGTGATAGAGATAGCGGACACTTCTCTGGAATACGACCGCACGGTGAAGATGAGCCTGTACGCCAGCGCAGGCATCCCCGAATACTGGATAGTGAACCTGGTGGAGAGGCGTTTAGAGGTCTACCGCGAGCCCTGCTCGCCCGCGCCGGAGACGCCGTTCAACGCCGTGTACAAGAGCCTGCGCCTGTATCATCCCGAAGAGAGCCTCTCCCCGCTATTCGCGCCCGAGGTGAGCATGAAGGTGGAGGAGTTGATACGTTAGTAACCCATCACGCCTGTTTCCTGATATTCTGGTACGCCCCATGACAGCATGGTCACCCGGCAGACCACTACTTTAAAAACCAACCACTGAGGACGCAGAGAGGCTCACTCACTGCTCAGCGAACTCTGCGTTCTCTGCGGTGAAACACCTTTTTGCAGCAGAGCTGACCCTGTGTGAGAATTGTCTTCCCTGCCGCCAGAGGACAACCCGTGCGATACAGCGAAAACATCTCCAGAGGACGCAGAGGGAGGGCAAGAGCGGTGAAAGCGGTATTCCGGTGTGTGGGAATTGGCATTCTTTTGCTTTTCATCCTTTCCTCAGCGGGGGCGAAACCGATGAACTTCTACGTCTCTCCACAGGGCAACGACGGGTGGTCGGGCACGCTGTCCAGCCCGAACCGGGGGCGCACAGACGGTCCTTTTGCGACTTTGGAGCGCGCTCGCGACGCCATCCGTTATCTCAAACGGCAGGGCAAGCTACCCGAAGGTGGCGTGACCGTGTGGCTGCGCGGGGGAATCTATTTTCGCCAGAACCCCTTTACGTTGACCGCCGAAGACAGCGGCACAGCAGCATCGCCCATTACCTACAGCGCGTACCGCAACGAGAAGGTGCGCATCGTGGGCGGCAAGAGCGTCGGTGGATGGAAGCCGGTCAGTGAGGAAGCGGTGCTGCGCAGGCTACCCCCTGAAGCGCGTGGCAAGGTGGTGTACGTTGACCTGAAAAGGCAGGGCATCACCGACTTTGGGCAGATGCGCCGGCGCGGTTTCGGGCTGTCCGCTACCATCCCCGCCGGCTGGAACTGTTCTACGGGGCAAGCCGATGCCTCTTGCCGGTTACCCCAACGAGGGCTGGTTGAAGATTGCCTCCGCTCCCGCCGGACCGCAGGGCGGTCGCTTCACCTGCGACGACACACGGGCGAAGCGCTGGGCAGAAGCGAAGGATGTGTGGGTACACGGTTACTGGACGTGGGACTGGGCGGACAGCTATGAGAAGGTGGTTTCCATAGACCCGGACAAAGGCGAAATCGTCACTGCCGAACCGCACGGCGTATACGGCTACACGCCCGGCAAACGCTTCCGCGTACTGAATCTGTTGGAGGAGCTGGACACGCCCGGTGAGTGGTACCTCGACCGCGACACGGGTGTCCTCTATTTCTATCCACCCGACGAGGGCAAAGGGGAGGCGATGGTGTCGCTCACCGAGACGCCGCTGGTGACTCTGCAGGATGCCTCACATGTGAAGATACAGGGCGTTACCTTTGAGGTATGTCGCGGCACGGCGGTGGAGGTGCGCGGCGGCAGCCGTGTGGTCATCGCCGGATGCACCTTCCGCAACATCGGCACGGTGGGCGTTATTATCGAAGGCGGCAACGAGCATAAGGTGGTCTCCTGCGATTTCATAGACCTGGGCGACGGAGGCGTGCAGGTCTCCGGCGGCGATCGCAACACGCTGACCCCTTGCAAACACGAGGTGTTGAACTGCCTGTTCACCCGCTTCAACCGCTGGAGCCGAACGTACCGTCCGGCGGTGCTGGTTAACGGCGTGGGCGTACGTGTGGCGCATAACCTGATGTACGATTCCCCCCATACCGCCATCCTGCTGGGCGGCAACGACCACCTGATAGAGTTCAACGAGATACACCATGTCTGCACCGAGACGGGCGACGCGGGCGCGTTTTACATGGGGCGCGATCTCACCCAGCGGGGCACAGTCATTCGCTACAACTACTTCCACGACCTTGGCAAGTCGCTTCAGGCGGATACTTTTGTAGACGTGATGGCGGTATACCTGGACGACTGCACCTGCGGTACCACTATCTTCGGCAACGTGTTCGTACGCGCCGGGCGGGCGGCGATGATCGGCGGTGGGCGTGACAACACCGTGGAGAACAACATCTTTGTAGATTGTGAGCCGTCCGTGCATGTGGACGCACGCGGAATGGGCTGGGCGAGCTTCTGGTTCGACGGGCGCGACAGTACGTTAATGGACCGGCTGAAAGCGGTTCCTTATCAACAGCCACCGTGGAGCGAACGCTACCCCGAGCTGGTGAACATCCTGAACGACGAGCCCGCCGTGCCCAAAGGCAACAAGATAGTGCGCAACATCAGCGTGGGCGGGCGATGGATAGACCTGTACGACAACCTGACCGATAAAATCGTCACCATCAGCGATAATATTACAGAGGGCAACGCGGGCGTGGAGGTCACCTCAAAGGGCGTACGCCTCCGCAAAGACTCGCCCGCGTTCCAGCTGGGCTTTCAACCGATACCGGTGGAGAAGATTGGGCTGTATCGGGATGCCTATCGGAAGAGGTTACCATCTCCGTAGCATGGCGAGCACGGAGCCTCACTTCTCCTGTCCGATCACCTTCACCAGCTCGCCCAGATACGCCTTCGCGTCGCCGAAGAGCATCAGTGTCTTGTCCATGTAGTACAGTTCGTTTTCGATGCCCGCGAAGCCGGGGTTCATGCTGCGCTTAATCACCATTACCGTACGCGCCTTGTCCGCCTCGATGATGGGCATGCCGTAGATGGGGCTACCCTTGTCGTACTTGGCGGCGGGGTTCACCACGTCGTTTGCGCCGATGACCAGCGCCACGTCGGCGTGCGCCAGCTCGGAGTTGATGTCCTCCATCTCGAATAGGCGGTCATAGGGGATGTCCGCCTCTGCCAGCAGCACGTTCATGTGTCCCGGCATGCGTCCTGCCACCGGGTGGATGCCGAACTTCACGTCGATACCGCGTCGGGTGAGCTGGTCAAACAGCTCGCGCACTTTGTGCTGCGCCTGCGCCACCGCCATGCCGTAGCCCGGGATAATCACTACCGATGAGGCTGCCAGCAGGATGTCCGCTGCCTCTTCGGGGGTCGCACTGCGCACGGTGCGCTCCTCCGTTTTCAGCGCCTGCGGCGATACCTGTCCGAACGCGCCGAACAACACGTTGGTAAACGAACGGTTCATCGCCTTGCACATGATGACGGAGAGGATAAACCCCGAAGAACCGTCCAGCGCACCGGCGACCACCAGCAGTTTGTTCTCCAGCACGAAGCCCATTGCCGACGCCGAAATGCCCGCGTAGGAGTTTAACAGGGCAATCACCGTTGGCATGTCCGCACCGCCGATAGGCAGAATCAGCATCACGCCGAAAGCCAGCGCCAGCGCAATGAAAATGGGGAACAGCCCGATATGCGCGGGATTGACGGTGAGATACACGCCGATAGCCACCGCAATTGCCAGCACGGAAAGGTTGACAACGTTCTGCCCCCCGGTAAACGATGGGGCGAGTGGGAAGAATCTCCTGCAGTTTGCCGAACGCCATAAGGCTACCGGTGAAGGTCAAAAAGCCCAGAAGCACCTCGAAGCAGAGCACCGCCATAATGAAAGTGGTGAGGCGCTCGGGCTCGCTTTCATGCCAGAGGTAGTACTTCGCCGTACCAACCAGTCCCACCGCCAGACCGCCGAAAGAGTGCGACAGGGCGGTTCGCTGAGGGACGTGCGTCATGGGCATCAGGTAAGCGATGGGGATGCCAATGGCTGCTCCGATAAGCAGTGTGAGTGCAATCCACTTGTAACTGACGATTTCCGGTAGCAACAGGGTGCCCACAATCGCTACAACCATGCCTACTTCGCCCGCAATAACCCCTCGGCGAGCGGTAGGCACTGCGCTGAGCCATTTCAGCGAGAGGATGAACAGCGCGGCGGCAATGATATAGCTGACTTGCGCGATAATCTCCTGTGTGCTCATCGCTACCTCCCTCGCTCACCCGGCTCGCGCTTCTTGAACATCTTTAACATGCGGTCGGTGATGAGGAAACCGCTCACCACGTTGATAGAGGCGGCGGTGACCGCCACACCACTCAGTACCATAGAAAGCGTATTATGCTCTGCCCCAAGCACCAGTAACGCGCCCACCAGACTGATTGCGGAAATAGCATTGGTGAGCGACATCAGTGGGGTGTGTAGCAGGGGCGACACGCGGCGTATCACCTCAAAGCCGATGAAGGTCGCCAGTATAAACACGAAGACGTAGTTGAGAATGTCCTGAATGCCCATACTTTTGCCTCCTTACGAGTTCAAACCCAGCTTTTCACGAATGCGCGGATGAACGACCTGCCCGTCCCGTGTTAACAGCGTATCGCTGATAATCTGGTCTTCTGTATCCAGATTCACCTCGCCCTCTTTCAGCAGGTTCAGGGTGAAGCTGCTGATGTTTTTGGCGTACAGCTGACTGGCATGGTACGGCATGGTAGCGGGAAGATTCACGGGACCAATGATGGTTACCCCATGATGCACCACCGTTTGTCCGGGTTGGGTGAGTTCGCAGTTGCCTCCACGCTCGGCGGCAAGGTCCACAATCACCGAGCCGGGACGCATTCCCTCCACCATCTCGCGGGTGATGAGCACAGGCGCACGCTGACCCGGTACGGCGGCAGTGGTAATCACCACGTCGTTCTCGGGCAGTACGCCTTTCATCATCTCCGCCTGGCGGCGGTAGAAGTCCTCGCCCAACGCCTTCGCGTAGCCGCCTGCGTCCTGAGCCTCCTCTACCTCCAGAGGCAGTTCCACGAAGCGCGCTCCCAGGCTTTCCACCTGCTCGCGAACGGCAGGACGCACGTCGTATGCGCTGACCACTGCCCCCAGTCGCCTGGCAGTTGCTATCGCCTGCAAGCCCGCTACCCCTGCGCCGACCACAAACACGCGAGCCGGGGTAATCGTGCCTGCTGCAGTCATCATCATCGGGAAGATTTTGGGCAGAGCGTTAGCAGCCAGCAATACCGCCTTATAGCCTGCGAGGTTGGATTGGGAAGAGAGCACGTCCATCGGCTGGGCGCGTGTGATACGGGGAACCAGCTCCAGCGCAAAAGCAATAATGCCTTTCTGCGCTGCCTCAGCGACCGGCTCCGGCGCCCAGAGAGGGTCCATCATTCCTATCCACACCTGTCCTTCTCGCGCCAGGGACAGGTCTGCCTTCCAACCATCGGGGTTTGCGCCCAGCGCACGTACCTGCAGGACAATATTTGCACTGGCAACCACTTCCTCGCGCGTGGGCACTACCGTTGCTCCAGCCTCCGCATACTCCATGTCGGAAAAGCCAGCCGCTTTGCCCGCTCCTGCCTGCACCAGCACTTCTGCCTTTGCCTTCTTCAGTGCAGCGATGGAAGCCGGCACCAGCGCAACACGTGTTTCGCTTGAAAAAGTTTCTTGTATAACTCCAATGCGCATCTTGTTGTAACCCATGCTTACAGAGTGGACAGATTCAGTATATCCTTATTCACGAAAAGCACCGCTTTTTCCTGCCTGCTCAGAACTGGCATTGTGAAATTCCTACAAAAAAACCTCAATGTTCCCGCTAACCCTTGCGTTTGCTTCAAAAACATGGTATATTAAATATGATAAATAAAATGGGTCAGCTAATATCTTCCGCTCAACGGCGAGCGGAGAGAGCGAGGTACAGCACCATGAAACTGATAGACAAGGCAAGAATGAAATCCCCGTGGGTGCTGCACTATAACTCCGGCAGCTGTAACGGGTGCGATATAGAAATCCTCTCCTGCTTGACCCCGATGTACGACCTCGAACGATTTGGCATTGTGAACGTTGGAAACCCGAAACACGCCGATGTCCTGCTGGTGACCGGTCCGGTGACCCATCGGGGAGCGCGGGTGCTTCGCAATCTGTACGAGCAGATGCCTTCTCCCAAGGCAGTGGTCGCCGTGGGCACGTGCGCCTGCTCGGGCGGCGTGTTCCGCGACTGCTACAACTGCCTCGGTGGGGTAGACAAGGTGATACCGGTCGATGTTTATATTCCCGGGTGTGCTGCCAAGCCCGAAGCGATTATCGAAGGCGTGCTGATGGCGGTGGAGCGCATGTCGGAGCACACGCCGCTGAAGCGCGGAAAGTGAGGGAAGTATGGGCGAGGCGCACGTACAGCATCCCGAACTGCCCGATATCGACAACGTACAGGTGGTGGAGAAGGAGCATCTCCGGCAGCGTGTTGAGGAGCTTGCCGCGCAGGGAATGCGTTTCATTACCGCCACCTGTATCGATAACGGCGAGCGGTTCGATGTGTATTACCACTTCGACCACAATCTGGAATTGACCCATCTGCTGGTCACTATCGATAGGGACGAAGCGTTGCCCAGCATCACGCCGGTCTACTTTTGCGCCTTCGTCGCGGAGAACGAGATGAAGGACCTGTTCGGCTTGCGTGTGGATGGGCTGAATGTGGACTATCAGGGCAGAATGCTGGTGTCCGAAGAGGTGCCTGCGCCTCCCATGCGAAAGAGCGATACCTCGGCGAGGAGGAACGGCGATGGCAGTTAAAACCGTTTTGCCTTTCGGTCCCCAGCATCCCGTCCTGCCCGAAGCGATACAACTGCGTATTACGCTGGAAGACGAAAACATCGGGCAGGTGCTGCCCGCGTTAGGATATATCCATCGCGGGATTGAGAAGGCGGGCGAGAAGAACGACTACCCGTTGAACGTGTACCTGGTTGAACGTATCTGCGGTATCTGCAGCGCGACGCACGGGCTGGCTTACTGCCTGGCGGTGGAAAAGCTGCTGGGCGTCGAGCCTCCCCCTCGCGCTAACTACCTGCGTGTGGTGTGGACAGAGCTTCATCGCCTGCACAGCCACCTGCTCTGGCTGGGATTGCTGGCGGATGCCTTTGGTTTTGAAAGCCTCTTCATGCAAATCTGGCGCATCCGCGAGATGGTGATGGACATCCTGGAGAAGACAGCAGGCAATCGGGTGATTATCTCCGTTAACACCCTTGGCGGAGTGCGCCGTGACCTGACGGATGAGCAGGTCGAGGAAACATTGAAAACCCTTGCCGAGTGCGAGAAGCAGCTGAACGCGATATTGCCCGTGATACTGGAAGACTACACGGTGAAAAAGCGCACCGTTGGCAAGGGTGTGCTCACCGCCGAGCAGGCGCTGCGGCTTGGCGCGGTCGGACCCACTCTGCGAGCGAGCGGCGTCGCGCAGGACCTCCGTATGACGGGCTATGCTGCCTACGGAGAGCTCGAATTCCAGCCTGTTGTGGAAAAAGCCGGTGACTGCTATGCGCGCGCGGTAGTGCGGGCACGAGAGTGTTACCAGACCATCGACCTTATCCGTCAAGCGCTGGAACGCCTGCCGGAGGGTGAAATTCAGACCAAGCCGCGCGGCAACCCCAACGGTCGTGCCATCGCGCGAGTGGAAGCGCCGCGTGGCGAGCTGATGTACTTCGTGGTAGGCAATGGTACCAAAAACCTGGAGCGGATGCGCGTGCGAACGCCGACGCTCGCTAACGTACCAACCCTGCTGGAGATGTTGCCCGGCGCAGAGTTCGCCGATGTGCCGGTGATTACCCTGTCCATCGACCCGTGCATCAGCTGCACGGAGCGTTGAGAGGAGAACAGCTATGCCGAAGATGCTACCAACTGTGGTGGGTAACCTGGCTTCCAAGCCAGCGACTCGACCGCATCCTTATAAGCGACGCGAAGCCTTTGACCGGGCGCGAGGCAGAATTATTTTCGACATCAGCCGATGCATCTTCTGCGGAGCCTGCGCCCTGCGTTGTCCTGCGAAGGCTATTCGGGTTAATCGTGCCGAGCGCGAGCTGGTGTTCGAGCCCTTCCGGTGCATTGTATGCGGAGCGTGCGTAGATGGCTGTCGGCGCGGCTGTGCGCAGATGATCCCGCAGTACCACTCGCCTGCCTACACCAAGCCCGAAGAGTACTATCGCGCCCCGGTGGAGGTGAAGGAAGAGGACCAGCTGTAGAATATTCCCCGCAGGCAGTAGCCTGCGGGGGCAGTTTTTACCACGCATACGCCTCCGGTGCGGGACCGCCCGGACCGGGGAAGATTTCATCCAGCTTCTTCAGTACTTCCTCACTCAGTTTGATTTCCAGACAGCGCATCGTTTCGTCCAGCTGCTGGATGGTGCGCGGACCGATAATCGGCGCGGTGACCGCAGGCTGGTGCAACAACCACGCCAGCGCGACGTTCGCAGGTGCTTCGCCAATCTCCTTGCACAGGTTCTCCCACGCTTCCAGTTTGTCGTGCATCTGCTCGATGCGCTTCTGCATCCCTTCGGAGGCGCGCCGTCCCTCCTTCACCCCCTGTAATACGCCGCCCAACAATCCGCCAGCCAGCGGGCTCCACGGGATAATACCGATGCCGTACGCCTGGCAGGCGGGGATGACCTCCAGCTCAATCATGCGGGCGGTGAGGTTGTACAGGCTCTGCTCGGACACCAGCCCCATGAAGTGGCGCTGTCTGGCAATCTCCTGTGCCTGCGTGATGTGCCATCCCGCGAAGTTGCTGCTGCCTACATACAGTATCTTACCCTCGCGGTACAGCTGCTCCATCGCCTGCCATACCTCTTCCCAGGGGCAGTCGCGGTCGATATGGTGCATCTGGTAGAGGTCGATGTAGTCCGTCTGCAGGCGGCGCAGGCTGTCCTCACAGGCGCGTTTGATGTGCAGGATGGACAGGCGCGACTCGTTGGGCCAGTTGCCCATCGGGTTGTACACCTTGGTAGCGATGACCACCTTTTCGCGTCGTCCGCCGCCCTTGGCAAACCATCGTCCGATAATCTGTTCGGTAATGCCCTCGCCCAGCTTCCAGCCGTACACATTGGCGGTGTCGAAGAAGTTGATGCCCAGTTCGAGGGCGCGGTCCATAATCGCATGGCTGTCTTCCTCGCTGGTAAGGGGACCGAAGTTCATCGTGCCGAGGCACAGGCGGCTGACGCGCAGACCAGAACGTCCCAGGCGAACGTATTCCATCGCTCCGCCTCCTTTCAACGACATTTTCCATAGATACAGTTCTCGTGCCGGAGATAGAGTTCCTGCACCGCTATTCCGAGAGGTTCATGAGCGCATAGCTCTCGCCTGCGGCGGATGTCAGCACCCATGTCACCCCGACATTGACGAGCGCTACCAGCATCGCATTGAGCCAGAGTGGTAATCCGAGGATAAAGGCGAACACGACGGCGACCACAGTAGGCAACGCCGCGATGAGCGCTACGGGGAAAAGCAACAGACCGAGCAACGTTCGTTGCGTGTAGTCGGCGGGGTCCGGGTTGGCAAGGGAAACCAGCATGACGCAGAGGTTCAAAGGTAAGGCGAGGGAGAGACCAACGACGTAGTTATATGTCAGCAGGTGAATATGCTTCGGCAGCAGCATACAGCAGATTGCCCAGTAGGCGGTCAGGAACAGCATCAGCAGGAGCGTCGTGGGAAAAAACCTCTGCCAGTACGACTTGCCGTGCGGGAAAAGGCAGGGACCTGGTCAGCTCTGCCCGTTTGAGCGTGTTGGTAATCCATGTTTGCGAGAACGCCAGCACGAAAAACGTCCCTGAGTGCTGAAACATAATTGCCATCGCCGGATCGAGCACGTCACCGTGACGCGACAGCACGCTGGCAACGGTTATGGCGGTGATCCCCAGCAGCATCAGCAATACCGGCGTTAGCAGATATCCCCCCATGCGCATCAGCAGAATGCCGTTACACCACCATAACGCCCACACACCTTGCGGTGTCCACTGGTGGAACAGGCTCCAACGCGCCTTTCCCGCCCGTTTTGCCCTGCGCCGCACGGCGAAGTCCTGCGCCAGCATCAAAGGATTCTGGCGTTGCGCCCGGTAGGTGGTTGCCGCAGAAGCCAGTTTCGTGCCGAGTTCATACAGCCAGCCCTCTTGCCTTGCCAGCAACAGGAAGGCGCATATAGCGAGACCACCCCATACCACAAACCCGACGGTGATGTACGGGGTCCATCCCTGATAAAAGCCTATTGCTGCCTCCGCAAGGGCTCGGAGGGGTATCAGCGGGGCGGCAAGCAGGGGATGATACAGCATGTTCCAGACGATAGCCTCCAGAGGGTTCTTACCTTGCAGATATGCGCTGACAGCATACCACGTCAGCGCTCCGCCCAGCAGTCCGAATGCCCCCCACAAGAGAAGCCTCAGGCGAGTGCGAAAGCCCTCCTGTCGCTCCTCTTTCAACAGGATAACCATACCCGTAGCCAGCAGTCCCATGTAGGCGAGCAGATACATCGCGGGATACGCCCAGACCACCCACGATTGCGTCTGGTGCAGTCCCGCAATGACCCGGGCAATCAGTTCGTTACCCACCCCAAGCACCATGACAATCAGAATAAGCAGTGCGAAGATACTGGTAAACATCCCCCGCACCAGCAGCAGAAAGAGAAACACATGCAGTCGTCGGAGCGGCGAGGGAAACAGAAAGTTCACGTCCGCCTGACTGAAGACAGGCATGGTGGAGGAGCCTGCCGACGAGGACAGGGCGGACCAGAGCATGGACAGGTGTATCAGCATAATCAGTGCGACTAGCTGGTCGCTGGGCATCACGGAAGGGGGCGGCATGGGATAAACAGTTCTGTGACCAGACAGGTTTTCGACCACACTCATCGTAAAGATGAAGGCAAAGAAGGCAACCGTTAGCGCAAAGAAAACCACTCGCACCGGGTGGCGCAGTGCCCGTCGGACGCTATTGACCAGGAGTCGCCATGTCAGAAACCACAGCGCCCGCATCCTGTGCCTCCTCCGTCAGGCGCAGGAACACCTGCTCCAGCGTGCTATCCGCCATCTGCGCCTGCGCTTGCAACTCCGCCAGAGTGCCCTCTGCCAGCTTGCGCCCCGCCTGCATGATAATCACCCTGTCGCACAACCGCTCCGCAGTATCCAGCTGGTGCGTGCTGACCAGAATGGCGCAGCCTTCGTCGCGCAGGCGTTGCAGCTCGCTCTTCAGCTCGTGCTGCCCCCTGGGGTCAATGCCAATCAGGGGTTCGTCACACAAGAATACCTTTGCGTTATGCACAAAAGCGCACGCCACAGCCAGCTTCTGCTTCATCCCTTTGGAGAGGGTTGCTACCAGCTCGTGTTCCTTCTCTTTCAGGTCGAAGCGTTGCAGCAGCTCCTCGATGCGTTCGCGAAAGGTATCCATCGTGCCGTAGCACATCGCCACAAACTGGATATGCTCGCGCACGGTGAGCAGTTCGTAGGGGTTGGGCACTTCCGGGATAAACGCCATCAGCCGTTTCGCCTGCTGTTCCTGTTTGGCGAGATCGTAGCCACCCACCACGATTTGCCCCCCATCGGGACGCAGGATACCGCAGATACAGCGCAGGGTGGTGGTTTTGCCCGCGCCGTTGGGTCCGAGCAAGCCCACAATCTCTCCCGACTGCACGTGCAGGCTCAGTCCGTTCACCGCACGCACATTTCTGAACGATTTATGGAGATTGGTTACTTCAAGCATCTCTCGTCCGCTCCAAGAACATCTTATCCAGAACCAGACTGCTTTCCTTTTGCCCGAATGGCGCGTTAGGGATGATTGCGAACAGCCACAAGGAGTTGTCTTCGCACGCAACGAACACGTACAACCGCAGGAGCAGACCCCCTGTCTGCCCCCGTAGAAGATGACGGCGACCTCTGGAGGACTCCTATGCGGGCGATTATGCTGATACTGTTGCTCATTCTGTTTCTGAACGGTTTCGCTGCTGCGCAAACCATTACCGCAGAGAATCCCTTCCTGCGCATCCGGGTAGAAGGCGGCTGGCTGCGCGAACTGCAGGTAGACCCCTCCGGCAAGGGGAAATATCTTCCCTCGCGCTTCCTCGGGCTGGCGGCGGGCGATGAGGCGACGCTGAGCATCCCGTCAACGGGCGAAGGGCGAGTGCAGACAAATCGTCTCGTATGGCGTGGAGCCACCCTTTTGGTTCCGCGCAAAACGCTGGCTACCGCCGAGCGCAAAGAGGCTTTGCGACTGCAGCCCGGGCGCACATTGGCGCAGGAGTTTGAGTTAGACGAGCCGGGCTGACGGTGGTGGAGGTCAACTGTCCCACCTGGCACACCAGCGATAGCGGCATGACGCTGAGCCTGCGGCGATGGGAGAACGGCTCATGGCGCGAGATTGCCCGCCAGCGGTACGCTAACGTACAGGACAACGGATGGGTTCGGCTCGTGGTGGCTCCACAGCCTGCCGGTCGCTACCGCTTGCAGATGAGCGAGCCGAAGGGCACGATTGGCTGGTGGAGCACGCCCGAACGGCGTTTGCCCGGGTCGGTTCCTCTGCGCGACGGAGAAGCTGTCGAAGAAGGCGAGCGATGTACGCGCTGATACTCTTCGATGCCCGGCGAGTGGATGTGGTTTACACGTTATTGCGCAACCGACTGCAGATAGCAGTGCAGGGGGGCGAGGTGAAAGAGTGGGTGTTGCTCACCCCGTGGAAGGCGGAAGGAACCGATACCACCGACCCCCAGCGCATTCTCTTCCGTCGCTTCTTTTCGGATACCGGCAGGTATCTGCCGGTGGAGCAGCTGAAGCGGCGCGACGGTCTGGAATGGGGCATGGAGGCGACCGACTGGCTGGAGATGACCGGCAACGGCGACACCGACTACCGCTGGCGCAACCTGAACGGCGAACTGCGCTGGCAGATGACCTCCGACCGCATGAGGCTGAGCCTGCGTACCGGCGCGACGCTGACACTGGAAGTGCTTCCTCACGATGAGCGGCGCTTGCCCGCGTTCTACCCGCGCTTCTTCAGCTCCGACCCGCGTCTGGACGCCCTGCTGAATCGCTTCTACTACGAGCGCGCTTTCAGCTGGCCCCTCTCGCCCGGACTGGCGGACTGGATGGAGTGGCTGGCGCGCACGCGCTACTGGGTGGCTCTGCCCGGTTTGCACGCACGGGAACGAGCGCACCTGCTGCACTATAAGTTGGATGAAGACGGCTATGTGTACACCTGGGGTGACCGCAAGGAGTGGCCCTTCCCCGACAACGAGAAGTACGACGCCCGCCACTTCACCACCAACGCCAACTTCATCCTCGGTTGCTGGCGGTACTATTGCTGGACCGGCGATAAGGAGTTCCTCCGGCGCAACATGGGGCGAATCCGCCGCGCGATGGAGTGGCAACTTCGGGAATGTAAGGGCGCGGAAGGGTTGTTTGTCATCACCAGCCCGGACCACGACGGAACCACTCGTGGCGTGCACTCCAACTACTGGGACGATATCCCCTTTGGATACCTCTCCGCCTACGAGAACATCTACTTCACCGCCAGTCTGCTGGCGATGGCGGAGCTGGAAACGGTGATGCAGGGCGTGCCGATACCGGATGCCCCTCCCGCCCGCTCTCCCTCTGCCTACCGACAGCTGGCGCAGGTGGTGAAGCGCCGCTACGATGAAACCTTCTGGAACGAGACGGCGGGGCGTTACATCGGCTGTGTGGACATTCACGGCAACCGCCACGATTACGGCTTCACCTACGTCAACACCGAGGCGCTGGCGTACGGGCTGGGTGATGCCGAGAAGGCAAGGCGCATCTACCACTGGATGGAAAACGAGCCGACCGCTACCGGCAAACCCGATACCTATTTCTTCGAGTTCGCGCCGCGCGTGAATACGTTGGACTGCTCGGGGTGGTGGTATCTGGAGGG
>VSSL01000090.1_pt1 | contig 21680 bp, 18 predicted proteins | sample 4557531 | NCBI WGS metagenome assembly VSSL01 (sample SAMN10986726, study PRJNA523729) | hot springs metagenome | isolation source: hot springs | place: India:Timba, Gujarat | collected 2018-05-31 | reverse complement strand
CGGGAGGCGCAGGCGGTCCGGAGGCTGAGTCTCCTATCTGCCTGAGGATGCCGGGGCATACAGAAACCTTTCCGGACTGGAGTATCTGCGGTTCATGGCAACATTCTATTCCGGCGATACGGTGGAGCGGGACCGGCTCGTGGAGCGGGGGATGGAGATTGCCGGTCTGGGCACAAGGATTAAGGACCGGGTGCGCACCTATTCCAAGGGGATGGCAAGAAAACTGCTTTTAGCCCGGGCGCTGATGACCGCGCCGAAGCTGGCGATTCTGGATGAGCCGACCTCAGGTCTGGATGTGGAGAATGCGACCGAGGTCCGGAAAATCATCCGGGATTTCGCCCGCTCGGGAACGACCGTGCTGCTCTCCTCGCACAACATGCTCGAGGTGGAGTTTCTGTCTGACCGCGTGGGTATCATCCGGCAGGGCAGGCTGATCGCCACCGGCTCACCTGCGGAGCTGAAGACACAGTTCGGGGCGGAAAATCTGGAGCAGGTTTTTCTCCGGGCGGCAGGATGAGGTTTCTCGGCACACTCGTCTGGAAGGAGATGCGGGAGCTTCTGACAGTGCGGATGCTCGTGCCGTTTGTGGCGGTGCTGGTATTGTTTCTCTTTATCGGCAGGATGCTGCGCGGTGAGCGGAAGCGGGCAGAATTGCCCCAGCCGGTGCTGGTGGTCAGCGCTGACTCGGGTCCGGTGTCCGACCTGATCGTCCGGCTGCTCGGGCAGAGCGGGTTGATGCCGGAGCGGTTTTCCGGACCGCTGGATTCGGCGCTGATTCAGAGAAGCGGGAACTGGGTGGCGCTGGTCCGGGTGCCGGAGAGTGCGGATGTCCGGCTGACGCGGTTTGAGCCGGTTGGGCTTGAGGTGTATACACCCCTGCGCGGGCTCTCATTCGGCCAGACGATGCGCGGGGCAAAGGTGAAGACCGCGCTTGCCCGGCTGGATTCGGTCCTTGCCCGGCAGCAGATTGAACGGCTGGCAGGCGGACAGGAGCCGGAGGCAATCCAGCATCCGCTGCGGAAGCAGGAGTATGTGGTGCTCAAAGGCAGGGTGGCACCGGGCAGTCCGGAGCAGGCGCACGGGCTTCTGCTCGGTCAGACCTTGCTGGTGCCGATTATTCTGCTCCTGGTCATCATCTATGCGAGCCAGATGATTGCCGCCTCAATCGGTCAGGAGAAGGAGAACAAGACCCTGGAGACGCTGCTGACCGTGCCGGTGAGCCGGGTGCTGATTGTTGCGGGCAAGATGCTCGGGGCGGCGATTGCCGCGGTGGTCATTTCCGCGGTGTTCATGCTGGCGATGGGGTATTATACCACCGGCTTTGCTGAAGGCAGGACCGGGGTGCCATCAGCCGGAACCGGGCTCAGCGGGCTGGGGCTGAGTCTGACAACTGAAGGGGTGGTTGTGCTCGGGATTACGCTGTTTCTGGCGATCATGGCGGCGCTGGCACTGGCGACCCTGCTGGCGGTTTTCTCTGAGGATGCCAAGAGTGCGCAGGCAAACATCACCCCGCTGATGATGCTCTGCCTGATCCCCTATTTCTTTGTCCTGATGTTTGACATCAGCACCCTTTCCCTGCCCCTGCGGGTCCTGGTGCTGGCGATCCCGTTTTCCTATCCGTTTCTCGTGCCGCAGGCGCTGATCTTCGGCAATTACCGGCTGATCATCTTCGGCATCGTTTATACCGGGCTGTTTGCGGTGATTCTCGTCCTCCTTGCCGCCTGGTTTTTCCAGGGGGAGCGGGTCCTGACCGCCCGGCTGCGGCTCAGGCGGCGGTAAAGGGTTAACGATTTCCGGCCCGACCGCGGGCAAGCGAAGCAAAAATTCCCAGAAAACAGAGCAGACTGAAGATGACAAAACCCAGCCGGAGCGCGGGCAGAAGTCCGGGGGCACTGCCGGGCTGGAGTCTGACCGGGCCGACAAAGATGCCCAAAAGCATCATCGCCAGCCCGAGAGAAAAACTCTGGCCGAGCAGGCGCATGGTGGCAAGGATGGCAGAGCCGGTGCTGTAGTCTGCCGGAGCGAGTGCACCCATGACCGCACTGGTGTTGGGTGCGGAGAACAGGGCAAAGCCGAAGCCCAGAACCAGCAGGCCGGCGATGATCAGCCCGGGTGGTGTGTCCGGACCGAGCAGGGCAAAAATCCCGAGTCCGAGCGTGGTCAGCCCCATGCCCACTGAGGCGAGGAGCCGGGGTTCGTGCCGGTCGGCAAGCCTGCCGGTCAGAGGCGAAAAAAGCGCCATGACCACCGGCTGGCAGACCAGAAACAGACCTGCGGTCTGGACATCAATCTGCCGGAGATACTGGAGATAGAGGCTGAGCAGAAATCCGACCGCAGCGGTTGCCGCATAATTGATGAGTGCGGCAAGATTGGAGAAGGTGAAGGTCCGGTTGGTGCGCAACAGCTGAAGGTTGAGGAGCGGGCTGGCAGTCCGCCTTTCCCAGAAAAGGAATGCCAGCAGGCTGATGATGCCGGCGATACTCAGAATGATGGCGGTGCGGTCCGGAATCCGGGTCAGACCGTAAAGCAGTCCCAGGATGCCGGCGGCATAAATGACTGAGCCGGTGAGGTCAAGGCTCTGTGTCCGGTCTGGTGCGGATTCAGGAATCGCCGGGCTCATCAGCAGGGCGGCAAGGCTGAAGGGCAGGTTGATGCCGAACACCATGCGCCAGCCCAGATAACGGGTGATGATCCCGCCGAGAAATGGTCCGAGCGAAAGGCCGAGATAGGTAACTGCGGTGTTGATGCCCAGCGCCCAGCCCCGCCTCTCCCGCGGATAGACCGCGGTGAGGATGGCGATACCGGTGGCAAATATCATTGCACCCGCAATGCCCTGCAGCAGCCGGCAGGTCAGCAGCAGTGTGCCGGAAGGGGCAAGCGCCGCACCGAGCGAGGCGATGGTATAGGTCCCGAGACCGAGGTTGAAGATTGTCCGCCGGTGATAGATGTCCGCAAGCCGGCCGAAAGGGAGGAGCAGAATTGCCGAGCTTAGAAGTGCGGCGGTGGGCAGCCAGCCCAGTGTGATCGCATCCAGACCGAGGTCCTTGCCGATGGCGGGCAGGGCGATGTTGATTGATGAGCTCATAAACGGGGTGACAAATGAGCTGATGCTCGTGGCAACCAGAGTTAAAACCGGATCCGGGATTCAGTTACCGCCACTTAAAACCACCAGTTTCTGAAAACGGGTGTGCCCGTCTGGAACAAGATAGACACCGGTGCGGTTGATTTTGACCCGGGTGCCGGCAGGGGTGAAACCGGTAAGCGCAGGGCACGCAACGATGTTAAAGAGCCGGGCAGGTGGCGGGCGGTCGGGCGCGCTGATACCGGTGGCAGGCAGTCTGCCTCCAAGGTAAAACAGGTCGGTGTTCCCGGCGCTGTCCCCAGCGAACAGAATGTGCAGGATGCGGTTCTGAGCAATGAGTGCCGGCTGTTTCACCTCGTGGGTCGTCAGACCGGTAAGCTGCTGTGGTCCGGTCCAGACACCCGCAGAATCCTGGAGGGCAAAGAGCAGCTGTCTGTGGTCCGGTGAACCGGCGGTTTTTCCGTACCAGACCGCAGCACACCGGTTGTTAAAGAGATGGGTGATTGATGGTGACTCCTGATTAAACTGGACATAACCGCTGACAGCGGTGATTTCACTCCAGCCCTGAGTGCGCCGGCAGCGGTAGCAGATCTGATAATAGGGAGAGTTCGTATCATTCCCCTGCCAGACGACATGCCAGCAGTTGTTACCGCCCGCGGTAACCGCAGGTGAATACTGGGCAAGACCGCCGGCAAGCTCTGACACCTGCTCAATCTCCTGCCAGACACCGCCGATCCGGCGCCGGCACAGCACCTGATTACTGGAACTGCCGAGATCCCTTCCCAGCCAGACAACACACAGATTACCCGCGCTGTCAACTGCTACTGACGCATCCTGGTGTTCCGCGGGAAAGGAGGTGATCTGCTCTGCCGGCAGCCAGCCGGTCCCGGGCTGATACTCCTTGTGAAACACCTGCGGAACACCGCCGGTATCCGGGTTGCCGTAATAGACGATATGCAGTGCACCGGTAACCGGCTGGACCGCAACCGCCGGATATTTGAGATTATACGGCAGGGGTGCGAACACGAGCAGGGTCTCATCAAGCCACCGGCTGGTGGCGGCATCAAACCGCTTGTACCAGATTCCGCGGAGCTGGGGGTAGTTCTGGGCGTCAAGGTGCCAGAGGAGATGGATATTGCCCGCCGGGTCGGCACCGGCAGCGGGCAGATTGAGGTTGATGTCAAACCGGGTGAGCTGGGACTCGGGCAGCCAGATTCCACTTCCTGCCTCATAACCGCGATACCAGATCTGCCGGAAACCGGCACGGCTGTCCAGCCAGAAGACGAAGATATTTCCCTGCGGGTCAACCGCAATGCTCTTCTGACAGCTCAGTCCGGGCACCTGCACTGCCGGGTGGCTCGTAAGCCGGACCAGACTGTCCCACTCCACTGCCGGACCCGGGTGGGCAAGGCTCAAAATAACAACAATCCAGATTCCGCACCGTGCCATCGGTAAAAGACTGGCTTAATTAATCAGATTGTCAAGGAAATGACGGGCTTTTCAGCTTTCGGGTCTTATCCCCGTCAGCTCTGCCAGCACAGTGCCGGCGAGGTAGAAGGAGCCGGCAACGACAATCGGCATTCTGCCGACCGCGAGCTCGCGGGCACGGGCAAGCGCGGTCGGGATGTCGGGCGCGGTCTCAGCCGGGACCCGAAGCCGGGTGAAGATGCCCTTGAGAACTGTCGGGGCAAGGGCGCGGGGCGATTCGGGCGCAACCGCAAGCGCATAGTCAACATAGGGGGCAATCGGCTCCAGGGTTTTCTTGACCAGTTTGTTGCGGAGCGAGCCGTAGACCAGAATCACCTTTTCCCGGAAGCAGTCGTGGAGGACCCGGGCAAGTGCCTGCCCGGATTCGGGGTTGTGGCAGGTGTCAACGAGCAGGGGCGGGCTCTGTTCAATGAGCTGGCATCTGCCGGGAATAACCAGTCCGCTCAAGCCCTCAAGAACCGTATCCAGCCGGATCCGCGGGTCATTGCGGGCGAGGATGCCGAGGGTGGTGAGGGTGGTGAGGCAGTTTTCAATCTGGTGTCTGCCCAGGAGCCGGAGCCGGACTCTGCCCGCACCCAGTTCGGTGAAAGCGGAGAAGGCGGTGCCGGTGATGTCGGCGGTCTCATCCCAGTAGCGGGCGTGCTCTTCCACCAGCAGGGGCAGGGCGCCGGTTTTTTTCGCCTGCGCCAGCAGTTCGGTTTTTGCCTCAGGCATTTGCGGGGCAATGATGACCGGTTTTTCCGGGCGCATGATGCCCGCCTTTTCCCGGGCAATTTTGGTAAGGGTGTTGCCGAGGACCTTGAGATGGTCATAGCCGATCCGGGTGATGACCGAGATTTCGGGATTGCTGAGGTTGGTGGCGTCCAGCCTGCCGCCAAGCCCGACTTCAATCACCGGATAGTCCAGCCCGCGCCGGGAGAAGAGGTCAAAGGCGGCGGCGGTCAGCAGTTCAAAGTAGGAGACCGGCTGTTTTGCCACGAGCGGGCGGAATCTGGTCATGAGCCGGGCAAACTCCGCCCGGGTGAGCCAGCTGCCCTGGAGCTGAATCCGTTCCCGGACCGAGAGAAGATGGGGAGAGACAAAAAGTCCGGTCCTGAGTCCGCAGGCGCGCAGGCCCGCCTCAATCATATAGGCGACCGAACCCTTGCCCTTGGTGCCGGCGATGAGGATGACATTTCTGATCCGGTCCTGCGGGTTGCCGGCAAGCGCAAGCAGATTGCGGATCGCATCAAGTTTGAACCGGTCACGCGGTCGGGGCTTGCGCTCATAGTTGACGAGTGCGTCCAGAAACAGAAGCGCCTCCTGGTAGTTCATTGTCCCTCCTGATCAGGTGAGCTTTTGAGCAGAATCCCCCGTTTTGAGCTTCCGCAGAACTGGAGCAGATGCCGGAGTTCCGGTTCTGCGGGCCCGGGCAGGAGTTCCGCCTCAATCCGGGTGAAGGCGGTGTCAGGAAGCAGACCGGAGCGGAAAAGGAGCCGGAAGGCATCCCTGATAATGGTGATCTTTTCCGGGCTGAAGCCGGCACGCTCCAGTCCGGTGCGGTTGATGCCCAGTATCCGGCAGGGGTTGCCGGCAGCGAGGGCAAAGGGCGGGATGTCCTGGTTGACATAGGAGTGGGCACCGACCATCGCCAGTCTGCCGATCCGGCAGAACTGGTGGACACCGGTGCCACCGCCAATGTTGGCGCCATCCTCCACTTCAACATTGCCGCCGAGCAGGACACCGCTGGTCAGAACGCAGTCGGAGCCGATCCGGCAGTTGTGGGCGATGTGGACATAGCTCATGATGAAGTTGCGGTCGCCGATGGTGGTGGTGTTGTCCGGACCGGTTGCCCGGTGCACGGTCGCATATTCAAAGATGATGTTGTCGGTGCCGATGATGACCGCGGTCGGCTCACCCTGATATTTCCGGTCCATCGGTTCGGCACCGACGACGACACCGGTTTTGAGCCGGGTGCGGGCGCCGACCGTAACCCTGCCTTCAAGAACACAGAAGGGTCCGATTTCGCAGTCGTGCGCCAGCTGTGCCTCGGGACTGATGATGGCGGTCGGATGGATCAGCGGACCGCACCGGTGACCGTGGCACTGCATGCCAGCTCTTCCCCAACGAGAGCTTTGCCCTCAAACTTGAACACTCCGGCTTTTGCCGAGACGAGCCGGGCAATAATCCTCAGCTCCTCGCCGGGCCGGACAATACGCCGAAACCGCACCTGATCAATGCCAGCAAAGAGCGGTGTTTTCCCTTTGAGTTCCGGCTGCTGGAGCAAAACAAGCAGGATGCCCGCCTGGGCGATCGCCTCCACCATCAGAACGCCGGGCAGGACCGGATTGCCGGGAAAGTGGCCCGGAAAGTAGAACTCCTCCTGCCGGACGGCCCGGACGCATTCAATCTCCTCCTCGTTAAACCGGACCACCCGGTCAATGAAGAGAAACGGCTCCCGGTGGGGAAGATACTGTCGGACATCAATGGACTGGTTCAAACTGCCTCCTTTCTTAATCTCCGGACCAGTTTCAGGTTCAGCCTATGCCCCGGATTGTAGGCAAAAATTTCTGCCCGGAGCGGTCTGCCCAGGAGCGCCAGATCACCGAGCAGGTCCAGTATCTTGTGTCGGCAGGGTTCGGCACGGAAGCGGGGTTCTGCCGGAAAGAGCCAGCCGTCAACCATTTTTATCCGGAAGGGCAGGTGGTCGAGCAGCGGCTGGAGTTCAGTGTCTGCTGGTCCGAAGGTCCGGGCCGGTGCGATTTCTCTGAGGAAGCGTCCGGGGGTGATGAGAGCGGAGAAGAACTGGGGACCGGTCTGGGGATAGTCAATGAGACAGCTGATCTTCAGGCGCGGAGCGGGCAGGGCGATGAGGAGGCCGCCGGCAGCTGCCACCGCAACCGGTCCGGGCAGAAAAAACGGGCTGTTTCTGCCGGTGATGCCGGCATCATGAAGGCGCCGGGCAAAGGTGCGGCTGCTGCCGTCCGCAAAGGGCGGTTCACCGCGGTCAAGGGTAATGTTGAGGTCGGTGATACCCAGTCCGGTGCAGGCGGCAAGCAGATGTTCAACGAGTGCGAGCCGGCAGGAATTATGAGCAAGGACGGTGGTGTGATTTTCCGCCCGGGCGTACCGGATGTCTGCCCGGATTTGGGAGTTGAAGACAATTCCGGTGCCGGCAGGTGCAGGACTGAGTTCGAGCCGCACCGGCCGGCCCTGCCGGTTCCAGCCGCGGATCGTGACCCGTTTTCTGATCGTCACCGGTTTTCTCCAAACTGGTGCCAGAGCCGTGCCCAGAAGCGCTGCATCTGCCGGAGCGGCCGGGCCGGAATTCCCCAGTAATGGCTGCCCGGCGGCAGTGAGCGGAAGACCGCGGATTTGGCATAGATGACGCTGTTGGCGCCGATGGTGATGTGGTCCCGGATTCCGGACTGACCGGCAATAATCACCCCATCCTCCAGCCGGGCACTGCCGGCGATACCGCTCTGGGCGGTGATGATGCAGTTTTCGCCGATCCGGACATTGTGGCCGATGTGGACCAGGGCATCAATCTTTGTGCCTCTGCCGATCCGGGTCTGTCTGCCGGTTTTTGCCCGGGCGACTGAGACCAGCGGTCCGATCTCAACCTCATCCTCAATGATCACCTCACCCTCATGCTCCAGAAGGTGGTAGCTGCCAGCGCGCCTTTCATATCCGAATCCGTGCCAGCCGATGACTGTGCCCGGTCCGATCCGGACATCTCTGCCGATCACCGTTCTGCCGAGGATGGTGACATTCGGACCGATGAAACAGCCGGCACCGATCTCAACTCCGGCGCCAATGTAGACAAACAGGCTGATGACCGTGCTCGGGTCAACTTTTGCCTGCGGGTCAATCCAGGAGTGCGGGGACGCTTCAGGGTGCACTTAGGGTGTGAGGGCGGAATAGAGAATCTGGATGACACCACTTACCTTTTCCCGGAGCGCCTCAATCCGTTCGGCTTCGCCCTCCTGGGTGCGGAGCAGCGTGCCGGTGCTGACCTCAAGGAGTGAGAGTTTGAACTGGATTTTCCGCTCCCGTTTTGAACATTCCCCGAAGATGCAGTAGTCGGCATTCAGAGCCCGGGCAACATCCAGCGCCTGGTCCTGGGTGATCTGTATACCCGCATAGCCCCGGTTCTGGACTGTCTGATCAACCTTGGCGTCCGGGATGATTTCCACCTGCGTTTTATCCTTGAGCAGGGCGCCGGCGAACTGCCGGATGCGCGTGCCGAGCCGTTCCCGCTGGGCTTCGTCACTGGCTTCGTAGATCGGAGTGATGACAAAGATCTTCTTGCCCGAAATTGTGGCGGGCAGCGGGGCATACTCCCGGTTGAGCTCCTCAAGCACCAGTTCGGTCAGATCCAGTCCGGTTTCACCGTAGACAATTCCCGCCTTGGTGGCATCCAGGACCAGGGCGAACCCTTCAATCTGGGCGATCTTGCGCACCGCCGAGTCAATTCGGGTGACGATCGGCGCCAGCAGTTCCTGATTTTTCTGCTCTATTTTTCCCCCGGGACCGTAAATCTCGTTCAGATAGCTGTCATACCGTTTTTTTCTTGATTCCACCTCAGCCAGTTTTGCCCGCTTGCCTTCTTCCGAAAGGGTGAGCTGCTGGGATTCGTACTCCTCCTTTGCCTGTTCATATTCGGCCCGCAGTGATTCCGCCTTGGCCTGAAATTTGGCGATCGCATCATTGAGCTGTTTTTTTGCTTCGCTTGCCGCCTCGTAGCGGGCAAGGAGCCGGTCGGAGTCAATGTAGCCGATCTTATACTCCCGGGCACCGGCAAGGGCGGTGAGTGCCAGCAGGATCAGGAGTGCCCGGAACAGAATCAGTCCCTTGGCGTTCATAGCCGTTCCTCCCTGTTTATATCATAACTTCTTCTGCTCTCGTCAGCCGGAGCCGGCATCAATTACTCTCCCTGCCAGCCGGTCTTCAGCCGGTTTCAGCATGAGCCGCACCAGTCTGCCTGCAGGTATTTCAGCTGGGAGCGGCTCACAGGTAAGCCGGAGATAGTTGTCAGTGAGCGCCCGGCCGTCGGGTTCAAGCACCGCCTCCCGGACCGTGCTGATAAACCGGCGGGCATATGCCTGACGCCGCCGGTCTGACCACTGACGGAGCAGTTGCACCCGGTGCTGCTTCACCGGTTTCGGGACCGGATCGCCGAGTCCGTAAGCGGGGGTTTGAGGGCGGGGTGAGTAAGGGAAGACATGCAGGTAGTGAAGAGGAATAGTCTCAAGAAAGTCCAGGGTATGTCTGAAGGAGCGTTCATCTTCGCCCGGATAACCGACAATCACATCCGCTCCGATGCAGGCATCTGGTTTCACCTGAAGGATTTTGTTAATGAGCCGGGCATAATCTCCGGTCCGGTAGCGCCGGTCCATTGTCACAAGCAGCCGGTCGTCACCGCTCTGGAGCGGGATGTGAAAGTGACTGCAGATGCGGGGATCGGCGATCACCGTCAGCAGTTCATCGGTGAACAGATCCGGTTCAATTGAGGCGAGTCGGAGCCGGAACCGGCCCGGTTGCGCCAGCAGGAGTTGCAGCAGCCGGGCAAGGTTGCAGTCTCCGCTTTCATACCGGCCGAGATTCAGTCCGGTGAGGACAATTTCCTGATATCCGGACTGGAGGAGATGCTGAAACTGGCTGAGCACCTTTTCCGGAGGCACGGCTGCCGGAGCACCGCGCAGCTGGCGGACAACGCAGAAGGAACAGGTCCGGTCGCAACCGTCCTGAACCTTGAGCAGGGCACGACTCCGGACCGGTGCCGGCAGAATGTCTTCCAGCCGGCTTTTTTTCTCCTCCGCGGTCCAGATTTCGTCAATTCCGGGAATGTTTTTCAGCAGTTCGGGCGCCCGCACCGGCAGACAGCCGAACACAATCACCCGGGGTTTCGGGTTGAGACTGCAGACCGAACGGATGAGCGCCAGCGAACTTTTCTCCGCATTGGCGGTTACCGCGCAGGTATTGACAAAGCAGAGATCGGGAATCGCTCCGGGGTCATTGACGAGCCGGAAGCCCTGAGTCTGCAGCCAGCCGCGCAGCAGGTCACTTTCTGCCTGATTGAGCCGGCAGCCGACCGTGGCGATACAGGCGGTGCGCCCCGGTTCAGTGGCGAAGGGCACAGCGGTCACGGGTGGTTAAAAGTCCCTGAAGTCCCGGAGGTGATCCTCAAGTGTAAACCGGTCTGAAGGCCGTTCCGGCGGCAGTTCCTCTTCCTCTTTTTCTTCCGGCTTGGGCTGGAGCGCCTTCTCGCTCAGAGCGACGCGCCGGTTGTTGAGGTCAATTCTCAGGACCTTCAGTTCCAGCTCCTCGCCGATCTGGTAGTTTTCCCGGACCTTCTTACCGCCACCCCGGGCGAGCTGACTCAAGGGCACAAACCCCTCAATTCCGTAATTCAGGGCGACCACCAGCCCGGGTTTCGGGATGTCCACAATCCGCGCCCGGACAATATCCCCCTCCTTCAGCTCCTGACTGAGCTTGTAGAACGGGTCCTCCTGAGTCTGCTTTAATCCCAGGGAGATCTTCCGGTTTTCCTTGTCAATTTCCAGAATGATTGTCTCCACGACCTGGCCCTTGCGCAGCTCCTCGCGCGGGTGTTTGATGCGCTTGGTCCAGGAGATGTCCTGATTATGAATCAGTCCCTCAATTCCCTCCTCCAGTTCGACAAATGCCCCGAAATCCTTGAGCGACTTGACCTTGCCGGTGACCCGCTGTCCGACCTTGTAGCGTTCATCAATCAGCGACCAGGGGTCAGGTTGAGTCTGCTTCAACCCCAGAGAGATGCGGCGGTTCTCCTTGTCAATATTGAGCACCACCGCTTCCACCTCCTGGTCAACCGAGAGCAGCTGTGCCGGGTGGTGGATGGACTTCGTCCAGGACATCTCCGAGATATGGATCAGCCCCTCGATGCCCTTTTCCAGTTCGACAAAGGCACCGTATTCGGCAAGGGTGGTAACCCGGCCCCGGACGCGGGAGCCGATCGGATACTTCTCCTCCACCTTTTCCCATGGGTGCGGGGTCAGCTGTTTCAGTCCGACGGTGATCCGGCCGGTATTGGTGTCAGCGGAGAGGACTTTGACCTTCAGTTTTTCGCCCGGCTGCACCACCTCACTGGGATGAACCACCTTGACCCAGGCAAGATCGGAGATGTGAAGCAGGGCGTCAACACCGCCGATGTCGATGAAGGCACCGAATTCGGTTACGGTCTTGACCGTTCCTTCAATAATGTCGCCAACCTGGATCCGCTGCAGGAGTTCCCGGCGCAGCGCCTCCTGCCGTTCCTCAAGCAGTGCCCGGCGGGAGACGACGATGTTTTTCTTGTGCCAGTTCACGGAGAGAATTTTGACCTCCAGTTCCTGGTTAACCAGGGCGTCGAGATTGGGGACGGGCCGGAGGTCAACCTGCGAGCCGGGCAGAAAGGCGTCAAGCCCGAAGACATCAACCGCCAGACCGCCCTTGACCCGGCGCAGCACAACCGCCTTGACCGGTTCACCGCTTTCTGACTTCTGTTTGATGATCTCCCAGGCGAGCTGGAAGTCGGCCTTTTTCTTGGAAAGGACCGGGAATCCGTCCTTGTTTTCCAAAGCGTCAATATAGACCTGAATCTTTCTGCCTTCGACCGCCTCATCGGGATTGCGGAACTCCTCGAGCGGCAGAATTCCCTCCGCCTTCAGACCGATGTCCACCAGCACCGCATTCTGCACCCGCTTGATGATCGTGCCGGTGACAATTTCTCCCTCACGATAACTGGGGAAAGAGGTGTCGTAAAGCGAGTTGGTTTCTCCGGTATCCGGAGCCGGGTTTGACTGGTAATTATTCATCTTTTCGTCCTCCTGACATTCTTAAAATTCGGGCAACTTCTGTCACCACCCTTGCCGGAGTTGACGCACCCGCAGCAATCCCGATCCGGCAGAACCCCTGCCACTCAGCAGGATCGATTTCTGCCGGGCCGGTGATATGCACAACCCGGCGGCAATGCGGCCTGATAATCTCCGCCAGGCGGGTGGTATTGGCACTGTTTCTACCGCCAACTACGACTACCGCCTCGACCCGCTTGGCAAGCCGGACCGCTGCCGCCTGCCGGGCGGTCACTTCAGCACAGATGGTGTTGAAGACCCGGATTTCAGTATAACCAAAATCAAGCAGGTTGGCAACTGCTGCCTTGAGCTGGTCCCGGCCGATAGTTGTCTGGGCAACGACGCCGATTCTGCCCGACTTCGGGTATCGGCGTGCAGGTGAATAGACGGACGCCCCGGGAGCGGCGGCAGCGAGGATCGCCCGGACCTCGGGGTGATTGCGTTCGCCGACCACCACCACCCGATAGCCTTCAGTCGCCAGCCGGCGCGCCACCTGCTGAACCCGGCGGACATAGGGGCAGGTGGCGTCGATGATTTCCAGTCCCCGAGCCCGGCATTGCGTCAGCACTTCCGGCGGGCAGCCGTGGGCGCGGATGATGATGGCACCATCCCGGACCGCACTGATGCGGGCAGCGATTCTGATGCCCTCGTTTTGTAGTTCGCGCAGGACATCAGGGTTATGGACCAGTTCGCCATAGGTCCAGACTCTGGGGTATTTTCTTAATGCGTTTCTTGCCAGCCGCAGTGCCCGCTCGACACCGAAGCAGAAACCGGTCGGCCGGGCGATCAGGACACGGGGCATTTCAGCCTGCCAGTGTTTGGACCCGGGCCAGGATTTCCCGGGTGAGCTGTTCATAACCGGTCCTGTTGTTGGCAAATCCTTCGGGCATTACGGGTGGAGCAAACTGCACCGTGATCGGCACACACTGCCGGGGACGGGTACGCAGCCCCTGCCGGACGAAGTCGCGGTCCACACACCAGGAAATAAAGGACTTGTCAACCCCGGCAATGTAACAGGGGATAACCGGCACCGAGTTCCGGACCGCCAGCATTGCCACCCCGGGTTTGAAACTGCCCAGTTTGCCACTGCGACTGCGGGTACCCTCCGGGAATAGCACCAGGGTCTGGCGGTGCCGGAGGAGTTGCGAACAGCGCCGGAGGGCGGTAAGGTCCATTCCGCCCCGCCGGACCGGTATTGCGTTCCAGCTCCGGATAAGCCAGGCAAAGGGCCGGTAACGGAAGAGCTCCTCCTTGGCGAGAAAGAAGATTTCCCGGGCGGCAGCCCAGCCGAGTATGAGCGGATCGAAGTTGGAGGTGTGATTAGCTGCAATTATTACACCGCGATCTTTTACCGTGCGGAGGTTTTCCCGGCCTGAGACCCGGAGGCGCAGCAGCAGCCGGGCAAGCGGGTAGGTGAGACTCCAGGCGAGCCGCCAGCGGAGTTTCATTTCAGTCCGGGTCTGCCAGCCGACGCCGGGCAAGGGCGCAGACGAGCGCCACCTGCTCTTCAATTGTGAGGTGGGTGGTGTCAATGAGAATCGCATCCCGGACCCGGCGCAGCGGGCTGTGCCGCCGGCGGGAGTCAATCCGGTCACGCTCGGCAAGATTTTTCCGCACCTGTTCTAGGGTCGCCTTTCCTTTCAGTTCTGCCAGCCGGCGCCGTGCCCGTTCTTTCAGATCACAGTCAAGATAGATCTTGAGCTGGGCATGCGGGAAGACCACACTGCCGATGTCCCGACCTTCACAGACGACGTTTCTGCCTGCCGCCAGCCGGCGCTGTTCGGCAACCAGTTTTTCCCGCACAGAGCGGATTGCGGACACCGGTGAGACGAGCGCACTCACCGCTGGCTGCCGGATGGCTTCGGTAACATCCCGTTTATCCAGCAGGACTTGCAGCCGGTCCTTTTCCCATTTCAGGTCCAGCTGGGTGCTGTCCAGCAGTTGCTGGAGCTGGCGGCGGTTGGTGAGCCGGATTCCCGCCTCAATGATTTTCAGCGTGATTGCCCGGTACATCGCACCGGTATCAAGATGGAAGAAGCCCAGCTGCTGGGCAACGAGCCGGGCGGTGGTAGACTTGCCGGACCCGGCAGGACCGTCAATGGCAATAATGAAGCCGGCAGAGTTTTTTTTCACTCGGTCGATTCCCGGAGGGCAAACTGCTGGGCAAGCTGCAGCTGGATGTGGCGCAGGCGCGAAGCAATCGTCCGGGCAACGAGCCGCATGAGCACATAGCCGAGCCGAGGGTCCTGGTCAAAAAGTCTTTCCAGTTCCGCGACCTCAAATTCCAGAAAGGTGCAGTCGGTGAGGGTCCGGGAACCGGCGGTGTAGTGGGGATTGCCAACCAGTCCGGACCAGGCAAACATCTGCCCAGGTCCCAGCGTCATAATCTGATAGGTCTGCTGGGCAACACCGAAGTCAAGGGTGAGAATGACCGCCAGCCTTCCGGAGACGAGGATGTAAAACCGGTCTGCCGGCTGACCCTGAACATCAACCGGTTCACCGGCACGGGCCGATTTCAGCTTTCCGAGCCGGGCAAACCGTTCCAGTTCGCTGTCTTCCAACCGCTCAAAACCTTCAATCGTTTTCAGAAACTCCTTGGTGTCCATTTTTCCTCCTTAGAAATGCTCGTTGATGGAGAGGTCAAATACCCGGTTGCGCCGGGTAGCGTCATTGTTGCCGAGCAGGTCCCGCAGTGCCAGCCCCAAACGAACCCGTTCCTGAAAGGTCCAGGCGATGCCGAAATTGAGCCAGCCACCGCGCCAAGGGCGGTCCGGTTCCAGGGTGTTCAGCGCCGGATCATACTCAGCGATGAGCTCAACATTACCGGGCAGCAGCTGGTTCAGGACGATAAAGCCGTTAAAACCGCGCCACCAGTTGACGCCCAGTTCGGCATATGTTCGACTGATCTCAACAGTCTTACCGATCGCCAGATATGCTCCTTTCTCGCGGACGGTGAATTCCTCATTGTCACAGTAGTCGTAGCCCTGGCTTTCAAATCCGAATGTCAGGTCCGGCACATAGCCCGCCTCCCGGAAAATCGCCACCCGGGCGAACAGTTCCGGTCTTGGCCTTGATAACTCCGGCGTGCTGCCGCCGATGATGTGGTTGGCGCTGTAGGACATGCCCATGGTCAGCCGGTCAAAAAGTCCGACTCCGAACCGGGCGAGAACGCCACCTTCACCCCAGAGGCGCAGTCCGGCATAGTATTCGCCGTGAGTAAGGGAGATCGGCACCGGACTGTCAATATGGTAAAGGATGGCACCAGCCGGGACAGCGAGACTCAGAGTGATCAGAACTAATTTCATCAGATGAGCATAAGTCAAACCCGAGCCCAAGTCAAGCCAATGCCGATGGGGCCGGCAGTAAGCGGTAATCGGAATATTCTGTATTGACAAAATCAGTTCGCTCGCTTATAATTAAGCGAGGTGCCGGGGTGCATTAGCATCTAAAAGGGCAAAAAAGAGAGGAGGTTAAGATGCCAAGAGGTATAGCTTTGCTATACATTGCTGCCACAGGGCTGGTGGCATGGGGTTTGCCACTGGCTGATTTCCATGCAGGTCTGGTGTCCACTCCGCAGAGTGCACCCACTCTTTCTTCTGATGAGTCTTGGGGGCTGACTCCGGGTGTGCCGGTATCGGAGACCGATGCCATCTGGGGTGGTGATGAACGGCTGACCAGTAACAGCGTCACCGATTATCTTTACGGCTATGGCCGGCACACCGTTGCAGTGGACCCGGCAGGCAGGGTCCATGTGATATGGCAATCGGCACAGTCACCCGGGAGCTATTCACCACAAATCTACTATAAGCGTTATTATCCAGGTTCAGGCTGGACCGCGGACACATGTATTTCTGCCGACATCGCCGGAATCGGCGGTTCATACTATCCTGCGCTCTGCGTGGATTCATCAGGTAATGTTCATGCGGTCTGGCATGTGAACCGGCAAACCGCTCCCACCGGTTATTACATTGCCTATAAGATGTGTACGCCGGGCAGTGCCGGCAACGGCGGCTGGCAGTTGAATTCCACAAGAATCAGTGAGGATACTCTGCTCTGGAATAAGCTTTATCCGGCGGTAACGGCAAGCCCGAATGGAAGAATCCATGTGGTCTTCTACTGTTATCACTCAACGCTTGGCTACTGCATTGGTTATAAGGAGAAAATTAGTAACACCTGGCAGCCGCGGGTCTGGGTGGATTCACAGCCTGCCGGTAATTACCGGTTCTGGCCCAAGATCGCTGCGGATGGGACAAATAAACTGCATGTGGTCTGGTACGGTTCTGCACCCGGAAGTTCATATTATCAGATTGGCTACCGGTGCCGTTCCGGCTCAGTATGGGGCGCGGTGCAGCCGAATATCTCCCGCGGTTCTTACAATCAATGTTATCCATCAATTGCAGTGAACCCCGTGACCGGAAGGGTTCAGGTGGTTTGGCAGGGGTATGATGCCGGCAATTACTGGTCCCGGATTATCCATAAGGAAAAACTGGGTACAGGTGCCGGTGATACCTTTCCGCTGACCGGAGATACGGTCAGTGAACCGGGGCTCAGCTACCACCAGTATTGTCCCTGTATTACCGTGACGCCGGACGGGCAGACGCATGTGGTATGGTATGGTTACAGCACTGCCAGTACCGATTACCCTCAGATTCGCTACAATGTGCGGCGGGCAGATGGGGTCTGGTTAACTCCGCTGAATCTTACCAGTATGGCCGGCTCCTATCGCTATACGCCTTCGGTCAATAATGGTGGTAGCAGTTCCGCTCCGAACGATATCCACGTAGTCTGGTATGATAACCGTGATGGCAATTATGAGATATATTACAAGCACGGAACGCCCCAGCCGGCTTGGGACCTGGCACTTTACCGGATTAGTGTTCCCGCAAGCCTGCATGAGGTAGGAGAGGATATCAGCCCGTCGGTCTGGGTCCAGAATCTGGGAAGTGCTGCAGTTTCCGGTTTCAGCGTGAAACTGGATATCGGTTCGCTTTACAGCTCCACGGTAATTGTGAATCAGTCGCTGGGACCTGGTGATACTGTAAATATTACCGGATTTGACATCTGGGAACCCGGTGCTGCCGGTTTCTATCCAGTGTGCTGTTCGGTGCGGTTGAGTGGTGACGCTGTACCGGAGAATAATCGTCTGACACTCATAACCGCGGTCGTCGATTTCATCGAACGATTTGATACCACAGACGGCGGCTGCAGTTCAACTCGAGGCTGGCAATGTGGTGTACCGGTAGGAGGGTCGCGGACACCGCCTCCATCAACTCCGGACTGCTGGGGTGACCGGCTCAGCGGGCAGTACAGTCCGAATGCGAATGATACACTTGTTTCTTTTTCGCTGATTGCAACTGTTGATACGCCGGTGATACTGTTTCAGCACTGGCTTAACGCTGAAGCCGGCTATGACGGTGGAAATGTCAAGTATTCAACTGACAATGGGGTAACCTGGCGGTTGATTTATCCGGACGGGTCACGCCCCTACCTGAGTTCTGTTGCCGGACTGGGGGAAGCCGGCTATTCCGGGTCATGGGGCTGGGAGCGGGCACAGCTCCGGGTTCCGGTGTCAGGCGGCACCGGCTTCCGTCTGCAATGGCGGTTCGCCTCGGACACCAGTATTCAGTATGAGGGCTGGCTGATAGATAATGTCGGTGGCATCGGCTGCCGGAGACCGGTTGATGTCGGAGTTGCAGAAATTCTGGCTCCGACCGGTACGATTCCCTGGGGCGTACCGGTCACACCGCGGGCAAAGGTTGTAAATCAGGGTGCTGGCAGGCGGACATTTGCCGTGGAGTTAAAGGTCGGCACAGTTTATGCCGATACACAGTGGGTGAGCAATCTGGGGACCGGTGACACAGCCGTAGTGGAGTTTAGATCCTGGCAGCCGCTGGCGAAGGGCCGTTTCCCAGTTCAGGCGGTCACCCGGCTCAGTGGGGATGAGCTGCCGGGGAACGATACCGCTGAGGCACAGGTTGAGGTTTATCTCCTGGATGTTCAGCCAACAGTGATTGTCAAGCCGGCAGGTGAGGTTGATTCAGGGACGGTGGTTGAACCTGAGCTCAGGGTCCGTAACAACGGCTCGGCAACCGTGCCGCTGTTCTATGTCCGGCTGCTGATTGGTTCCTTTTATGACCAGCAGCGGCTGGTTGTAAATCTGGCCCCGGATGAGGAAAGGGTGGTTACCGGTTTTCCGGAATGGGTGGCAAATCAGCTGGGTGAATTTGAGGTGCGCTGTACTACCCGGTTAACCGGTGATATGATTTCTGAGAATGACCGGCTGGTTGCATCGGTCAGCGTGGGAAAAAACGATGTCGGGGTAGTCGGAATTACGGTACCGGCGGGAAAGGTAAGACGGGAAACAGAGGTTACTCCAGCAGTACGCATAGCAAACTGCGGAACCCGAACCGCCCGGTTCTGTCTGCACTATCAGATTTACGATGCAGGGATGAATTCGGTTTACTACCAGAGTGACACCGTTGCCTTGAACCCGGATGAGGAAACCGAGCACACATTTAGCAGAAGCTGGATTGCCGAGCCAGTCGGAACTTATCAGACGGTGGCATGGGTGAGCTGTGAACCGGACTGCAACCGCGGTAACGATACCGCCCGCTTGCAGTTTACTGTGGTTCCACCTTATGCACCCGGCTGGGTGGAGATGACCAATATTCCTGCTGAGGTCAAGGATGGCGGGTTTCTGGTAAAAAATCCCGACGACAGGTACATTTATGCCGTCCGGGGTTACAAATCCGGCGATTTTTACCGTTTTGACCCCAATACTGACCCATCCGGCGCTTGGACGGTGCTCGAATCCTGGCCCTTGGGACGGGAGGGCAGACCCCCAGCAAAGGGGGCAAACGGATGTTATGGTGGAGGTTATATCTGGGCGATGAAGGGCAATAATACCCGGGGGTTCTGGCGGTTTGATGTCATTAACAATCTCTGGGAACAGCTGCCGGACATTCCGACCGGCAATTCGGGCAGAAACCCGAAGGGTGGTGGTGATCTGGTGTATCTGGTGCTCAATGATACCGGTTATGTCTATCTGCTTAAGGGTTACAAGGGGGATTTTCTCCGCTATAATACAGAAACTCAGGGCTGGGAGATTCTGCCGGATGCACCCGGCAATGCCAGTCCCAAATGGGAGAAGGGTTCCTGGCTGGTGTATGACGGAGCGCGGACAATCTATGCCCATAAGGCGAAGTACTGTGAACTCTGGGCGTTTGATGTAATCACCGGTGCTTGGGCGGAAGTGCGTCTTGAGGGAATACCGGTGTCCAGCATGCGCACGGGTAAAAGCCGTAAACCCAAGGATGGCAGCGATGGTGTCTATTACCAAGGGTTTCTTTATGCACTCAAGGGCGGGAATACCTGTGAGTTCTGGAGGTATGATATCGCAGGCCGGAGCTGGGTGGAGCTGGAGACAATTCCTCAGGTGGGTTCGACCGGCAAAAGGAAGCGGGTGAATCAGGGTGGTTCAATTGTGAGCAACGGGGATGGCGCCTTTTTTGCCTTCAAGGGTGGCAAGACACGGGAGCTCTGGCGCTATTATGATGATAATATGCTCCGCGGTTCAGAGACCGGACGCTGCGGTGTGCAGACGCAGTCGCTGATCCCGACGGTTCCCCCGGTTTTTCAGCTGATGTTCAATCCGGTGGCTGCCCGGCAGGCGCTGATTGTCTTCAAGGGAGGTGCAGTCCAAACTGTTCGGACCCGGCTGTATGATGCGGGTGGTAGAATGGTTATGTGGTCAGATTTACAGATCAAAGGCAGTGGAATTACTCCGCTGGATTTGCGGCGTCTCAGTGCAGGAATCTATCTGTTGCGGATCGATTCTGGCAATTTTAGATGGTCGCAGAAACTGATCATTTATTAGCGCAGGTCGGAGATATAAAAAATTAGATTCCTGTAAAGTGCCGGATTTAACAGTCAGCTGAGAATGATTATTATAAGCAGCGAAATGGTAATTAATTAAGAAATCGATCCCATGGGAGGGGGTGGTTCCGGGTAGGGTAGCGGTCAGGGTCCGATTTCAGATAAAAATTGCGGAGGTCGAGGAGTGTAGCTGGAAGCTGATATCGGACGGACAGAAATGGAAATTCAGGTTTTTAGCGAAATTCAGCATTGACAGAGGTGGACGGTCGGGGTATATTGAATACCGGAGGTGACAGGTGAGTCGATTCATTTCTGCACTGCTGATCAGCCTGAGTCTGAACTGGGGTGCAACATTGGCGCCGGTTCAGGATCGTATTGGCCTGCATGCCCGTTTTCAGGGAATGCAAAGGCGGAAAGCGGACCTGAGTTTCGGCCGGTTCTGGAAGGAAAATGGGTTTCTTAAAAGAGCACCACAATCATCAGCAGTAAAAAGATCTGGTCCGGACCAGAAAACGGGATTTGAGCTTCAGGAGTTTCCGTTTGATACTACTCTGGTTCTGGGTCCGGGGCCGGGAGAGGAGGACTTTGCCGATGTCGCCTCTGACGGGAACAACTTTCTTGTCGTCTGGATGGATTATGAGCAGGGCGAAATTTCCGGTGCCCGCATCCGGACAGACGGCGTGGTGATTGATACGATGCCGATCCAGATATCTTACGGTTCGTGGGGTGGAGAGTATCCGGCAGTGGCTTTTGACGGGGCAAATTATCTGGTGGTGTGGACCGACTGGCGCAACTCGGATGCGGACATTTACGGCACGCGGGTGACGCCTTCAGGTGAGGTGCTGGACCCGGACGGGATACCGATCTCGACGGCACCGGAAATTCAGTCGATTCCTTCGGTTATCTTTGATGGCACGAACTATCTGGTTGTCTGGAATGACCTGCGGAACGGAAACTGGGAGTCGGATATTTATGCGGCACGGGTGACCACCGATGGTGAGGTGCTGGACCCGGACGGCATTCCGGTAAATACTCAGCCCGGTGACCAGATCATCTATCGCGGGCTGGTGTTTGACGGCAGCAATTATCTTTTCGTCTTTTCCGACGACCGGGATGGCGATCAGTATTACGATGCCTACGGTGCCCGGATGAGTACCGGGGGTGTGGTGCTGGACAGCCTTGGTTTTGTCATTTCGGCGGAAGACAATGATCAGGCCCTGCCCCAAGTGGCCTCCGATGGCACGAACTATTTTGTGGTCTGGTTTGATGACCGGGAGGCAGTTGAGGATTACCGGATCTACGGGGCAAGGGTTAGACCCGACGGCACGGTGCTTGATCCACAGGGCATCAGGTTGAGCGGGTATCTGAGCCTCTATCCGGCG
>VSSL01000089.1_pt1 | contig 21843 bp, 17 predicted proteins | sample 4557531 | NCBI WGS metagenome assembly VSSL01 (sample SAMN10986726, study PRJNA523729) | hot springs metagenome | isolation source: hot springs | place: India:Timba, Gujarat | collected 2018-05-31 | reverse complement strand
TTTTGGCAAGGCGCGTGGCGTGCTGGTCGTCGATGTAGAGCGCAAGCAGTTTGATCTTGGTAGTGACGAGGCGGCAAGAGGACGCATGGTGACCTTTGGGTTGCCTGACCTCCAGATGAGGGATATGAGACTGTCGCCTGACGGGAAGGAAATCTACATCGCCTTGACCCAGTTGGCATGGGAGAAGGATAACGATAGGTACCTGAACGGTCGGGTTGCTGCGATAGATACAGGCTCATGGAAGGTCGTGCGCACCCTGCGGCTAAGCGATACTGGCTGCTTCTCCCTTGCCGTAGTAGGCAACAAGCTGTTCGCTGCCTGCCTAGACGGTATCTACGTGATAGATATCGACGCCTGGCGCAAGAAACCCAACTACCAGCCGCCGTGGGTGAAGCTGGAGGGGAAATAGACAAAGAGACAGCTCCAGCCCTTTGGTCACGGTGGAGCATAACCTTCCTTGGTTTCGGCTCGATGGGAGCCTCGCCCTCCACGCAGGGCGCGTTAGATGTATATCTTATACGTCTGCACGTCCATCACCGCGCCGAGGATGCTCCATAACGAGCCCATCGTGTAGTCGCCCAGTATCAGCCCGAGGAAGAAGGGCACGGCGATATTGTGTGCGCGCATACCGCCGTAGCGAATCAGCAAGCCCTTAATCACCCACGCGATGAAGAAGTTGAACCAGAAATAGTCCATCGCGTAGGAAACCGCCAGCGCGTAGCCCGCAGGATGTAGAGGCCACCACAGAAATACGTTGCGCATCAGGCGCAGGAAGACCACTATCAGGAAACCGCCCATCATGTATCCAATGCGTGTGGACTCTTGTTTGACAGGAGCGTTAATCCAGTTGGTCAGCCAGCCAAAGGACTCCCAGCCCAGCCAGTCCTTAAAGCCTACCGCTTTCGCATCCGCCCCCGCACGATAGGTCACATGCAGGTTCGCCCAGCAGGTAGCTACAAAGCCGAACAGCGTAGCGACCACTATCACCCATATCAGTTTGTTGAGCGACCTCGGATAGCCTTCGAACATCTTCATCGCTTCCAGCTGATTGGGCATCGGGTGCGAGCGATAGCCGCGGTTAAACCAGTATAGGGTTTGAATCAGCGTCAGGTCGCGCGTGCCGATGTTCTGACTGCCGAAGAGGGCGGTCATCATGCGATTGGGGTTGACAAAGTAAATCTCGTGAGGCGTGCCCAGCTCCGCACGCACGCGGGTAATCGTGATAGCGAGCAAAAAGTAGATGGCAAAGAAGGTGAAACCTACCCAGAACGAGATGCCCAGCTGCTGGGCAAAGACGATAATCACCACCAGACATACCGCTATCAGCCCGAAAGCCCGGCGGAAGCGACGGCTCTCTTCGGGGTCGTCGGGATTTTCTGTCCATGCCTGTCGCCAGGCGTTGACAAAGTAACGCCGCGCACCGTAAACCACCACAATACCCAGGGCTGTCCACGCGCCCGCCGCCTGCTCGGGGAAGAAGGGAAACCCCACGTTGGTAGGAGCATCCCAGCCGAACACCGCGCCCACCACCTGGAACAGCTTCCGCGCCACGTAGAAGAACCAGCACGAGAACTGAAGGTCTAACGGCGTGAAGAACGCCAGCCCGATGCCGAAGGGATACATACTGATAGGAGTCCAGCCTACGGCGTTCCACGGGCGGTTGGTGATGTGCTGACTCAAGTCGTAGAGCTTGATGTACTGGATATACGGCACGGAAGGGTACAGCCAGTGGATGCCGTTCAATCCGCTGACCGCCATGGCGAGAGCGAAGCCTATCCACATGGGTTTTTGGCGGAAGAAAGGCACCCCGCCGATATGCCCCGTCATTGCCATCGGCAGTTGCACGATGGGGAAGACCAGTCTTTCGTGCTCTGTCCACGAACGGCGCAGCAAGATGTTCACGCCCAGCATCACGCCGATCAGAGCCAGAATCAGCACCGCCCACAGCAGAAGAGGTTCCAGGAACGGCTGGATGCGGTACCAGCGATACGGCGAGACGTTGCCCTGATAGAAGTCCTTCAGCACGTTCTCGTCCTGCACGAACAAACGCCAGGGCAGGTACTGGAACCACAGCGCCTTCCAGTTGTTCTCCGGCGTGGCAAATTGCACGGGATGTCCTAACACCCCGAACATGTTCTGTAGCATATCGTGCGCCGCCAGCGTGGAGGAGATAACCAGCATGATGTATATCGTCAACAGTTCGCCGGGGGTCAACGCGGAGCGTGGGCTAAGCCACCGCCAGAAGAGGTTCAGGATAATCAGCACGAACAGCATGAAGATGGGTGTAATGAACAGAGGCAGTGAGGTGCCGTCCAGTGTGTACAGGCGCACCTCTACGACCGTAATCCAGAAGCAGTTGATGGCGATAAGGGGCAACCCCAGCAGTACCGCTCGCAACGTGACCACACGAGGCGTGAGAGATTCTGTGCCAACGGCTTCTTCGTGTGTCGTTCGGGCAGCGATTCGGCTGGCGATACTGTGCAAAGACAAGGCTTCCTCCCTCGTACTGCAGCATCGTTTTGCTCAGACTCATTTCGGATCGGGCACGTCCCATTCCTGCGTTCCACACGGGAAACAGGGGTTGTGGAATCTGGGAGCTGGCTATCCATGCCATCCTGTGATATAATGGTCGCGGGCGAGAAGGTAGCTGACGCCCTGTGGCAGAAGTACGCTATCAGCCGAAACCTGCAGAAGGTCCCAACTGTATCCGCCAGAGAGAACCCTTTTCCCAATGGAGGTTTTCTATGCGAAAGGATGTACTGCGCCTGTTCATGGGCGCGATGCTGCTCGCGTGGCTGGTTGTACAGGCTTCCGCCGACGCTCTGCTTCGGGCGTGGGCGCAGTCTGGCAATGAGTTTCCGGTGAAGCTTTCCCTTCAGGGCGTGCGCGGCGGGTTCCCGACGGGCACCGTCCAGACGGTGCGCTTCAGCCTTCATAACCCTCTGCCTCGCCAGACGTTCCAGCTGCAGGCTACCGCAACCTATACGACGAAAGACGGACGACAGGTAACCACCTACAGTAATCCCGTCACTCTGGAGATTGACCAGACCGCACGCAACTGCCGTATTTACTTCTACATCATCAACGGCTACGCGCTGGAGGATACATTGTTCATCAATGGCACGGAGCTGCATCTGCCTTACAACGCCTCGTTTGTCGAAGTGCCCATTCCCGAACTGCCTGCGGGCACGGTATTGCGCGGGCAGATAAGCATCTTTGCGAAGTAGAGCGATATATTCTCACGGGCAGGTAAACTCTTTCGCCCTGTGAATATTATCATGGGAAGGGAGATAACCACCATGAACAACTACCGCATCGAGCGCGATTCTTTAGGCGAGGTAGGTGTGCCTGCCGATGCGCTGTACGGAGCGCAGACGCAACGAGCAATAGAGAACTTTCCTGTGAGCGGTATTCGTTTTCCCCGCGTGTTCATCCGTGCGCTGGGACTGATCAAGGGCGCAGCCGCCGAGGTGAACCACGAGCTGGGGCTGCTGGACGAACCGAAAGCGCGAGCCATCCAGCAGGCGGCGGAAGAGGTTGCCGAGGGCAAATGGGATGAGCATTTCCCCATCGACATCTTCCAGACCGGCTCCGGCACATCCACCAACATGAACGCCAATGAGGTCATCGCCAACCGCGCCACGCAGATTCTGGGCGGCGAAATCGGTAGCAGGCTGGTACATCCCAACGACCACGTGAACATGGGACAGTCCTCCAACGATGTCATACCCACCGCTATCCACGTGAGCGCGTATCTGCAGGTGCAGGAGGTTTTGCTACCCGCCCTGCGCCACCTGCACGAAGTGCTTCTGAGACGCGCCGCCGAGCTGGACGACGTGGTGAAGACAGGCAGAACGCACCTGATGGATGCCATGCCTGTACGAATGAGCCAGGAGATAGGAGGGTGGGCGTATCAGGTGGCGCAGAGCATCGAGCGCATCGAAGGCTGCCTGTCCAGGCTGGCGAAACTGGCGATAGGCGGCACCGCGGTGGGCACGGGCATCAACGCCCATCCTGAGTTCGCCTCGCGCGTAGCAAAGAAGCTGGCAGAGCGCACCGGTATCCCCTTTGCGGAGAGCGATAACCACTTCGCAGCGCAATCGGCGATGGACACCGCTACCGAGCTCAGCGGTCACCTGAAGACTACCGCCACTGCGCTGATAAAAATCGCCAACGACTTGCGCTGGATGAACAGCGGTCCCATCGCAGGGTTGGGAGAAATCGCCCTGCCCGCGCTGCAACCGGGTAGTAGCATTATGCCCGGCAAGGTGAACCCGGTTATCTGCGAGGCGGTGATGATGGTGTGCGCTCAGGTAATGGGCAACGACCTGGCGGTATCCATCGGCAACGAGCGGGGCAACTTCCAGTTAAACGTGATGTTGCCGCTCATCGCTCATAACCTGTTGCAGTCCATCACTATTCTGGGGAACGTCGTGCGTATTTTCGCGGACAAGGCGGTGGCAGGCTTTACCGTCAACCGTGAGCGCATTGCTGAGGCGGTGGGCAAAAACCCCATTCTGGTTACCGCTCTGAACCCCGTCATCGGCTATGATAAGGCGGCGCAGATTGCCAAGCGTGCGTATGCAGAAGGGCGATCGCTAAAGGAGGTCGCACTGGAGATGACCGACCTCACCGCCGAACAGCTGGACCAGCTGCTGGACCCTCGTCCCATGACCGAAGGCGGCATCGTGGGCAAGGCAGACGGGGGATAAGAAGTTGCTCTGTGTTGACGAAGGCGGTATACTGTTTGGTAGGGAAGAATAGATAGGGACATCGCTACGGGGGAGGCAGAGGTTGCTCATGGGTGCGCTTCCGATAGAGCTATCATATAGCCTTGAGAGCAACACTATAGTGGAGCAATTGGAACGATTAGGAAAGCTTCCTGCAGATACGGACCCTGCTCCGTTAATGCAGTTAGCACAGCATCCTAGTCCCAAAGTGCGTGCCGCCGCGGCGAAGAATCTTGCCAAGCTGGAAAACCCTTCGTTGCTTGGTTTCCTTGTGGAGTGCGCCAGAAAAGAGCCAAACACGATGGCTCGTCGTGAGTTTGTTTCAGCCATTGGACGGTTGCGCCATCCATCTGCAATCCCTCACTTGATTCACTTTTTACAGGATGTGGACCCCAAAGTGGTGTTGCAGGCAATCAGGGGGCTTTTATGTTTTCGGCAGGACACCGAGGTGCTATCTCGCCTCCAAGACCTGCGTCATCATCCGAACGAGCTAATACGCAAGGTAATCCATTCAGAGCTAGATGGGAAATATGATTCACGGGAAAAGAGCCGAGACCACGTACATAGCCCCGAATGGCTGCACAATGTGCTGGTGAACGCTGATGTGCTGGATGTGTTACGCTATGTGCCCGATGAGTCAGTGCATCTCACTTTTACATCGCCTCCATATTACAACGCACGAGATTACACCATCTATCGTAGCTACGACGAGTATCTGCAGTTCTTGGTGCGCGTATTCACCGAGGTCCATCGCATCACCAAAGAGGGACGGTTTTTCGTGCTGAATACGTCGCCCGTCCTCGTACCGCGTATGAGCAGGCAGTACTCGAGCACGCGCTATCTGATACCCTTCGATATCCACCCTCTGATTACTAGAATCGGCTTCGATTTTATCGATGACATCATCTGGGTAAAACCGGAACCCAGCGCCAAAAACCGCAACGGCGGTTTTTATCAGCACCGCAAACCACTGGGCTATAAAGCAAATTCGGTGGTGGAATACGTTATCGTCTATCGAAAGCATACGAACAAGCTCATAGACTGGAACATGCGCCAGTACGACACGGAAACCGTAGAGGCAAGCAAAGTAACGGGTGACTATGAGAAGACCAATGTCTGGCGGATTGCCCCGTCAGCGGACCCAGTGCATCCGGCAGTCTTTCCTGTGGAATTGGCAAAGCGCGTTATCGAATTATATTCCTACCGCGGCGACTTGGTGTTTGACCCTTTGCCGGGCGTGGAACCGTCGGTATCGCTGCAATCCAAACGGGAAGATCCTATTTCCTCATAGAGAAAGAGCCACAGTACGCTGTCTACGCCAAAGAGCTTTTGAGCGAGGGCACTTTATTCGGTGGCGATTCTGTTCGGATGATGACGTTGGAAGAGTTTGTCCGTACCAGTACGGGTTACGCAGGAGAACCAAAGTGACTGCAACTGCTGCATTGATTAGCGACATTATCCGTAAGCTCATATTTGGTGAGGACTACCGCTCAGAAGTTGTTGCTCTCATCGATGCTCAGTTTCTGGAATACGCCATCGATTTCTTCAAGCGCGTTGCCGAAGCCAAAATGCGAAACCAGCAAATCACCCTTGACTGGTACCGCCAAGAAATGCTTGCTGAGGACCTGCCGAAGGAGGATATCGCTATCCATGCAGGGTTGAACCTCAAAACCATCAACAACATGTACAATACCACCCGCAAACAGATAGTTATCGAGGCATCTCTGGAGCACTATAAAACCCTCTACGAGGCTATACGCGACCTGACGAGAGAAACGGATGTAAACATCATTCTCACGATAAAGTTCAACAAAGTAGCAATTGACTTGGATATCAATGAGAGTCTGATTGTCATCAACGCCCTCGCAGTCGCCCGCGCTGCCCTGCGTGGTGGTATATGGAGCACTGCTGGCAAACAGGTGGAGAAGCCTTTGATGATGACACTATGCGCTCTGCATCAGGTTCCTCGTCGTTACTTTATGCTGTCCTCACCTCCCGAACACAAGCGAGAGGTAGATTTTTTTCTGGTAGACAAGCAGGGTAAGGCATACCGCTGTGAGGTGAAACTGATGGGCAAAGGCAATCCTGAGAGCGCAGATGCTGCTTTTGCTCGCGATGCCAATGTCTTCATCGCGGATAAGCTATCAGACAAAAACAAGGAGCAGCTAACGGAACGCGGCATCTTATGGATGGAACTTCGCGGCGCAGCCGACCTCTCTCAATTTTCACGTATACTGAGCGCACTGGGCATCCCGCATAAGCCTCTGGCAGCCAATTTGGAGAGTAACCTAGAGAAGGTGCTACAAAAAGTGCTGGAGGAGCCAAGTGCTTCCTCCACGAACCCTTTCAGCCTCCGTGAATCCGTTAGTGATTACGAGGTTTCCGAATATCTTGTGGAGTTTGAAGACAACACCTGATATACCTCCTCCGCCTGCGCTGTGCACCGTTGACTGCTCTGCTTGCCTCAAAAGCATGGGATATGTTATCATGTTTAATCGGATTCCAAACCACCGATAATTGAGAGTGCCATGTTAGCTCAGGAGTTACGCGAAAAATACCTGCGGTTCTTTGAGAGTAAGGGACATAGACGACTGCCCTCAGACAGCCTGGTGCCAAACGACCCATCGTTGCTGTTTACCAGCGCGGGCATGGTGCAGTTCAAGCCCTACTTCCTCGGTCTGGCAACCCCACCTCACACGCGGGTCACTACGGTCCAGAAATGCCTGCGCACGACTGACATCGAGTCGGTGGGCGACCACTCGCATCTGACCTTCTTCGAGATGTTAGGCAACTTCAGCTTCGGCGACTACTTCAAGCGTGAAGCCATCCTGTGGGCGTGGGAGTTCCTCACCGAATGGCTGCACATCTCGCCCGACCGCCTGCGCATCACCATCTATCTGGACGATGACGAGGCGTACGAGGTGTGGAACCGCGAGGTGGGTGTGCCCGATCGTAAAATCTTCCGCTTTGGCGAAAAGAGCAACTACTGGCCCGCTAACGCCATCTCGGAGGGTCCCAACGGTCCGTGCGGTCCCTGCTCGGAAATCTTCTACGATACCCGCCCGGACCTGCCTCCTACCCCCGATGGCGTGTGGGACGATGTTCGCTGGCTGGAAATCTGGAACCTGGTGTTCATGCAGTACGAGCGACATGACGGCGGAAAACTCACCCCCCTGCCGCGCAAGAACATCGACACGGGTATGGGTCTGGAGCGCACCGCTGCCATCCTCGCGGGCAAGGCAAGCGTGTTTGACACCGATGTGTTTCAACCGATTATCGCCCGCATTGCCGACCTGAGCGGACGCGCCTACGGGGGCACCGACACCGCCGAGGACGTTGCTTTCCGCCTGATTGCCGACCATATCCGCGCTACCACGATGTCCATTGCGGATGGCGTGCTGCCATCCAACGAGGGGCGCGGTTACGTGATACGACGCATTCTGCGGCGGGCGATGCTGCGCGGTCAGAACGTGCTGGGCTTTGACCGCCCCTTCCTCGCCGATGTGGCAACGGCGGTCATCGATACACTGGGCGACGTGTACCCCGAAGTGCGTGAGCGGCGCGACTATGTGCTGCGCACCATCCGCAGCGAGGAAGAACGCTTCCGCCAGACCATTCAGGTTGGCTCGCAACGGCTGGCGGAGATGCTCGAGTCGCCCGAAGTGCAGGAGAGCAAGGTGCTGTCGGGTGAGCAGGCGTTTATGCTGTACGACACCTACGGCTTCCCGCTGGAGCTGACCCAGGAGGTCGCCGCTGAAGCGGGTATTGAGGTAGATACAGAAGGCTTCCGCAGGGCAATGGAGGAACAGCGGCAGCGTGCGCGCGAAGCCAGCGGAATCGCCACGCAACTGTTCGCCATCGCGGGCGACGCCGCCACTGAACTACAGAAAACCCTTCCGCCCACGAAGTTCGTGGGATACTGGCAGCATGAGTGCGAGTCAAAGGTGCTCGCCATCATCCGACAGGGAGAACCGGCTACCTTCGCCAGTGAAGGCGAAGAGGTGGAGCTGGTACTGGACCAGACCCCCTTCTATGCGGAGTCGGGCGGACAGGTCGGCGACACGGGCTGGATACAGGGCGAAAACTTCCAGTTTGAGGTCAGAGACACCCAGAAGGTAGGGGACCTGTACCTGCACATCGGCACCGTCACGCGCGGGCGCGTGGAGGTAGATGTCCCCGTTACCGCTCGCATCGATGCACAACGTCGCTGGCATATCATGCGCAACCACACAGCCACCCACCTATTACACGCGGCATTACGCCAGGTGCTCGGTTCCCATGTGCATCAGGCCGGCTCGCTGGTGGCTCCCGACCGATTGCGTTTCGACTTCACCCATACCAGCGCGATGACTGATGAGGAAATCGCTGAGGTTGAACGTCTGGTAAACGAACGCATTCTGGAAGATAGACCTGTCGCAGCGCACTGGGATGTGCCTCTGGAGGAAGCGAGGGCGCGCGGCGCAATGGCGCTGTTCGGCGAGAAGTACGGCGACACCGTACGCATGATCGAAGTGCCCGGAGTGAGCCTGGAGCTGTGTGGGGGCACGCATCTGGAACGCACCTCGCAGATTGGGCTGTTCAAGATAGTTTCCGAGGGAAGCGTGGCGGCAGGCGTGCGTCGCATCGAAGCAGTAACCGGTTGGGGCGCGTACCAGTACATGCGCCAGCAGCAGGAACTGCTGGAAGAAGCAGCGGCGCGCCTGAAGTGCGCGGTGTCTGACATCCCGCTGGCGATTGAACGCCTGCAGGCGCAGCGACAGGAACTGGAAAAGCAGATACAGCAGCTGCGTACCGGCGCGGCGGCTCGTTCGATGCAATTTGAGCCGACCGAGCTGGCTGGTCTGCAGGTGGTTACCGGACGCGCCGACGGCGTAGACGCACAAACGCTGGCTTCGCTGGCGGACCAGGCGGCGCAGAAGGCTTCAGTGGACCTGGTGGTTCTCGCCGCGGCGACTGATGGCAAAGCGCTGTTTGTGGCGAAGGCGAAGCCATCAGCAGTAGCAAAAGGGGTTCACGCGGGCAATCTGGTGCGTGAACTGGCGAAAATCAGCGGAGGGGGCGGCGGTGGACGCCCTGAGTTTGCTCAGGCAGGAGGGCGCGACGCCAGCAAAATCCCCCAGGCTTTGCAGCAGCTGCCTCATCTGCTGGAGCAGATGATGGGGAAGTAGCGAAAAAATTTTCCTGTTTTTTTCGCAACAAACCCGCGAAAACCCCTTCTATGGCACGAATCTTGCTATATATAGGATATAGAAGACCCCGCGTGGCGGGGTGGGTCAGGCAAGCCGCTGGGTATGAGGACCAGCAGGCTGTGCCGGCAGGGCGCGAGAGAGACACCTTTCGCGCCGGTGCGCCTGGACGCGCTTCGCGTCGGGCTGCGAGAAGGTGAACAACCACCTTCTCGCCTAACGGTGCACTCGCAGTGCCGCCGGGTGACGACATCCGGCGGCTTTTTCTTTATACATGCACGTTGAACAACACACCAATCAGATAGGTCAATACGCCTACCACAAAGGCGATGGCGGTCATCTCCAAACCACTTACCCACCACTTGCGGGTGGTCACGAGACTCTTCGCCGCGCCTACGGCGAAGTGCGCCAGCACGCTCACAAACGCCGACCAGAACACCGCCGCCCACCCCCGGGCGAAGAAGAAGGGCAACACCGGTATCAATCCACCAACCGCTGTTGAAACCATCGACGACACCAGAGATACCCACGGGTTGGGGAAGCTGGCTTCGGAAAGCCCCAGCTCTTCGTGCGCCATCAAACGGAGCATCTGGTCGGGCTTTTCCGCTAAACGGCGTGCCATCGCCTCTGCTTCCTCTTCGGAAAAGCCTTTGAGCTGGTAGAACAGGCTCATCTCCTCAATCTCTTCTTCAGGGTTCTCGTGCAGTTCCCTGCGCTCACGAGCCAGCTCCGCCTCGTACACTTCACGTTCGGACTTCGCTGCCAGAAACGCTCCCGATCCCATCGATAGCGCGCTGGCTAAGGTGCCCACCAGACCCGCAATCAGCACCGTCTGATGCCCCGCTACACTGCCCGCACTGTAACCTGCCATGCCGGACACGATGCCGAACACTGCGCCCAATCCATCGTTAATGCCGTAGATGGCGTCGCCTATCCAGGACCCCCCGCGCACATGCCAGTGCTCTCGCTTCAGGATGCGCTCCACCGGGTGCTCGGCGCTCGACGCGGAATACAGGGCGTGGGTAACATGAGCATGTTCCTCCTCGTCCTGCATTATTCTCCGCGCGATTTCGGCGGTGCGCTCATCACCTGAGTGTTGCATCTGCAAGTAACGCGCCACCGCCTCGTCTTCATGTTCCTCCATCCGTCGCAGCAACAGCTCCGGGCTTGCCAGATACGCTTGCCAGCCAAACAGGGGTTTTACCTTGCGAACTTCTGGCGGCTTGCCGCCCAGCTCTATCAGCCGCTGGCTCCACTCCTGTGCGTGACGCTCCTCCACCTGCGCCAACTGCTCTAATATCTTCCTTTTGTGCGGGTCCTTCTCGCGCTTTGCCAGCAGGCGATAGGTCTCCGCACTGGACAGCTCGCCCTGAATCACATCCTGAATAGATGCAATCAACCGGCTATCGGCACCCATAGCGTTCTCCAATCAGTAATGAGTATCGTTATTATTATATCACAGATATTGTGAAAAAGGGAACAGGGATTTCTGTTGACAATTCCCAGCCTGAACCTGTACAATTTGCACACGGAGGAAGAGGAAGGATGCTGGGCTCGATGGGCAAGACGTTGATTCTGTTTGGCGTGATGCTTATCCTGTTTGGCGCGCTGATGTGGGCAATAGAGCGATTCGCCGGCGCGCGAGGCGGAGGTCTGTTGCCGGGTGACATTGTGTGGCGTAAGGGCAACTTCACCGTCGGCGTCTTTCTGGGAACCAGCATCGCCCTGAGCATCCTGTTGACCGTTATCCTGTGGGTGATTGGATGGTTGAGCAGACGATAGAGGAAGCAGCACGACTGCTGGAAGAATATCACTACGACCTGCCGGAAGAGCGCATCGCACAACAACCGGTGGAGCCGCGCGATAGCTCGCGCCTGCTGGTTTTGCACCGGCACACTGGCAACCGCGAGCACCGTATCTTCCGCGACATTGCTGAATACCTGCGCCCTGGTGATACGCTGGTACTGAACAATACCCGTGTGAGCGCGCGCCGCCTGCACGGTTTCAAAACCACTGGCGCACAGGTGGAAGTACTGCTGCTACGCGAGGTTCAGCCGGGCGTGTGGGAGGCACTCGTACGTCCGGGCAGGCGTCTTTTGGTGGGCACTCAGGTGATTCTGGAAGGACACCTGAAGGCAGAGGTGACCGCCTGCCTGCCGCGCGGGATGCGCCTGCTGCGTTTTGAGGACCCGCGGGCGGTGCACCAGCAACCCATAGGCGAGATACCCCTTCCTCCGTACATCCGGCGCAAGCTGGAAAACGAGGAACGCTATCAAACGGTATACGCGGCAGTAAACGGCTCCGCAGCAGCGCCAACGGCTGGGCTACACTTCACGCCGGAACTGCTACAGCGCATCCGCGAGATGGGCGTGCGCATTGCAACCATTACCCTGCACGTAGGGATTGCTACCTTCCGCCACCCGGAGCCGGAGCAGCTGGCGCAGGGACGCCTGCACCCGGAGTGGTATACCATTTCGGAGGAAGCGGCTGAAGTCATCAACAGCACGCCCGGACGCATCGTGGCGGTAGGCACGACCTGCGTGCGTGCGCTGGAAAGCGCGGCGGCGGGCAAACGACGGGTAGAGGCACGTTCCGGTAGTACCGAGCTGTTCATCATGCCGGGTTTCCAGTTTCAGGTAGTGGAAGCCCTGGTAACGAACTTTCACCTGCCTGCCTCTACACCGCTACTGCTCACCTGTGCCTTTGCGGGCAAGGAAAGGGTTTTCGTAGCCTATCGCGAAGCGATTGCGATGGGCTATCGTTTCCTGAGTTTTGGAGACGCCATGCTCATCATATAGGGGGATTGCACCGTGAGAACGTTAGAGGACTGGTTCAAATATCTGGAACAGCAGTATGTGGACGAGAAAGAGCAGAAGGAACCCAAGCCCTCATCGGAACAGACGCCACCAAAGCAGGAGCCTGCACGGACCGAGCCGGTGACCAGCAGGGCGGCAACACCTGCCGTGCAGGAACCAAAGCGAGAGGAGACCCCGAGGGAGCGTCCGCCTGCCACACCATCCGTGCTGGAACAGGTGCAGGTAACCGAGGTATCTGTACCCGACCCGGCGGATTACATCTTTACCCTGCGCCGCCCTGTGAGTGAACCAGCCGAGACCATCACAAAGCCAGCTGTTGCTGAAGAGGCAGTTAAGCCGAAAGAGCCTGTGGAAACGGAGCCGGAGATAAAACAAGCGGCTGCACCATCTGCCGCCTTGCCAGCGCAAGAGCGGGAAGAGCCTCTCGTTGAGGAATCCCCAGGCGAGGCAGCCGAATCATCTGTTGAAGAGGAGCAACCTGAAGTCGTTATTCAGCAACGGGAAAGCCCACAGCGTGCGAAACCTGTGAAGCGCGCGCCTTACACCCGTAGCGTGCGCCCGGTTCCGCCGCCCCAATCTATCGAAGAGCTCTGGAAGCGCGTGCCCAAGCACGTGCGCCTGCTGGTGGAGCTCGGCGATGACGAGGTGACGCAGAAGTACTACGACCGGCAGTTCAAAGAGAGCCGGCAGGAGCTGGTGGAACGCCTGCTGAACCCGTCGCTAACGCTGGAGGATACCGCCCGTCTGCTGGGGGTGTGCCCGACGACGGTGCGCCGCTACACCGAGCGCGGGTTGCTGAACCACTATCGCACGCCCGGCAATCAGAGGCGGTTCCGCTTGTCCGATGTGATTGCCTTCTTAGAGGCGCGTCAGCAAGCACAGGAAGCTCGTCGACGAAAGCGGTAAAGCGCGGTGCATGTCGTCATCTTCTCCGAGTCGTACCCGCCCATTACCAACGGGGTGGCGGTATCCGTCAGCACCCTGCGGCGTGAGCTGTTGCAGAGGGCACATCGCGTCACTGTGGTCACCGCGCGTCATCCGCATGTCCCTGCGCAGGAAGAAGATGTGATACGGCTTCCCTCCTTTACATGGCTGTTCGCCCCCGACTACCCTTTGCCCCAGCCCCGTCCCCTGCCCCAGTTGCACCGGTTCTTCCTTGAGAACCGCGTGGATGTGATACACGTGCAAATCCCCTTCCTTCTGGGGGTTATCGGCTTGCGAATGAGCAAGCGGTACGGAGTACCGGTGGTGGCGCACTACCACACGCTCTATGACCGCTACCTGCATTACGCCCCCATAGCGCCTCAAGGAGCGTTGCGGGCGTTATTATGGTGGCACCTTCGGCGGTTTTACCGGTGTGTCCAAGCAACGGTGGTGCCCTCCCATTTTGCCTGTCAGTACCTGCAGCGATTTGGGGTACAATCTCGTGCCGTAGAGGTTATCCCGACGGGCGTGGAGTTCCACCCGCGGGTAGTGGGACGTGAAGAGGCACGGGCGCGCTATGGTTTGCCCCGTGAGCGTCCGATACTGGTATATGTGGGCAGGCTGGCACGCGAGAAGAACCTGAACCTGCTGTTAGAGATGCTTCCGCTGGTGCAGCGCGACGTGCCGAACGTGTTGCTGTGGCTGGTAGGTAGCGGCAACGCGGAAGAGGCTCTCCAGAAGCAGGCTCAACAGATGAGGCTGTCGGCATCCGTACGCTTGCAGGGCAGGGTTCCTCACGAGCACATCAGTGCGGTGTACGCGGCAGCAGACCTGTTCGTGTTCCCGTCGGTTACCGAAACGCAAGGACTGGTGCTCTGGGAGGCGCAGGCACACGGTCTGCCCTGCGTCGTGGTCAACGAAGGCGGTGCACCGGAATCGGTACGCGACGGCGTAGATGGCTTGCTGGTGCCGAACGAAGCGCAGGCGTTTGCGCAGGCGGTAGTCCGCCTGTTACAGAACGATGACCTGCGCCGACAGATGAGCGAAAACGCCCTGCTTTCGCCGCGGCTGACGCCCGGTGAAATGGCGGAAAAGATACTGGGAGTGTATCAACGTGTGCTGGACGAATCCGTCTGTCAATCAGCAAAGAGGAGGCCGATTTGATAGATAGCATTCTCAAACCTGTTGCCGAGTGGGTGATAACGGTTATCTCCACGATGGGGTATCCGGGCATCGTGCTCCTGATGGCGATAGAGAGCGCATGTATCCCCCTCCCCAGCGAGATTATCATGCCCTTCTCAGGGTATCTGGTCTACACCGGGCGCTTTGACCTGCACGCGGCGTCGTTCGCGGGCGCGTTAGGCTGTGCCGTCGGTTCGGCGGTGGCTTACTGGGTGGGTATCTGGGGCGGAAGACCGTTCTTGGAGAAATACGGTCGCTACGTGCTGATACGCCGCAAGGACCTGGACGCCGCTGACCGTTTCTTCGAGCGGTGGGGAATGTGGGCAGTGTTTATCGCCAGACTCTTGCCCATCATCCGCACCTTTATCTCTCTGCCTGCCGGCATCAGCCGGATGCCGTTTGTCCCGTTCCTCATTCTTTCCTTTGTGGGTTCGCTACCCTGGTGCTATCTGCTGGCGTACGTGGGCAAAGTGCTGGGCGAGAACTGGCAGAGCATTCGCAGTTACTTTCACGAGGCAGACTTAGTCATCGGCATCCTGCTGGTAGCGGGTTTCGCCTTCTGGCTGTGGCACCATCTGAAGCCCGAACCGGTAGAGAGCGAGGCAGGAAAATAGAGCCGCAAATTGACCAAAGAGCACGCGGTTGCTATAATGAGGCGGGGGAGTGATAATGATGGCATTGCCTCAGGCAATGGAATCCGGTCGCACAAAGGTCACTTTCGAGCAGTTTCTGCAGATGCTGGACGAGGATACCCGCGCGGAATGGGTAGCGGGTCATAGAAGGGTGTGCGCTGCCTGTGGAGTGGTTATGGCAACACCCTCCGCTGGTAGAAGCACTCCAGAGGCTGGAACTGGTTTAATCGGCTATGCTGAAAGAATTACGTGAGCTGTATCGCTATCGGGAGCTGCTGTGGACGCTGGTGCTGCGCGAGTTGCGCGTGCGCTACAAGAACTCCTATCTGGGCTTCTTCTGGTCACTGATTGTACCCCTCGTAACAGTAGCAGTGCTCACCATCGTCTTCAAGCGCGTGATGGGTATGGTTATTCCGAACTATTCCGCTTATGTGCTGGCAGCGTATTTGCCCTGGATGTACTTCCAGACGGCGTTGCTGGATTCGTCACAGTCCGTGTTAGCACAGATACAGCTGGTGAAGAAGGTGTACTTCCCGCGCGAGGTTCTGCCACTCGCGGCGGTGCTGGCGAACCTGATACACTTTGCGCTTGCCCTGATAGTATTCTTCATCTACTTGCTGGGCTATGTGGGCGCACCTTTACTGCCCAGTGTGGTATTGCTGCCCGTGCTGGTGTTTTTCCAGACGTTGCTCATCGCTGGATTGAGTCTCATCATCTCCTGTCTCAACGTATTTTATGAGGACACCAAGTATATCGTCAGTATCGGCTTGCAGCTGATGTTCTACCTCGTGCCGGTCATCTACTTCTCGGAGCAGGTGTACCATGCGCAGCTCGCTTCGCCGGAGCTGCAGCGCTGGATATACCTGGTGTACCATCTGAACCCTATCGCCATGTTGATGACCGCTTACCGCAAGATTCTGCTTCCGCCTATCACCGTTCAGCAGGTGGGAGCAGTGCAAAAGCAAACGTTTGTCTCCCTACCGATGGACTGGGGTTTGCTGGCCGTAGCCTGCGCGGTATCTGTGGTCATCTTTGTGTTAGGTTACGCTTTCTTCAATAAACGCAAATGGGACTTCGCAGAGCAGCCATGAAAGACGCCGCCATCTTGCTGGAACATGTCTCCAAGAGCTATCGTCTATCTCATCAGCCGTACTCATCGCTGAAGGGCATCCTACTGTCGATGTTCCGGTATCGGCGGCGAATTGAGGTGCATCAGGCGTTGAACGATGTGAGCCTGACCATCCGGCACGGCGAGACGGTGGGGTTAATCGGCGTTAACGGCAGCGGCAAATCTACCCTGCTGGCGATTATCGCTCGCGTCATTCGCCCCAGCGCGGGAAGGGTTCAGGTGAACGGGCGCGTTGCGCCGTTGCTTCAGCTGGGTGTAGGTTTCCACCCCGACCTGACAGGGCTGGAAAACGTGTATTTTAACGGAATCATCCTGGGTCTGACACGCCAGCAGATTGCCGAACGATTACCCTCTATCGTCCGCTTTGCCGAACTGGAAGAGTTTATCGATACGCCCGTACGCGCCTATTCGTCGGGAATGGTGCTTCGGCTGGGGTTCGCGGTGGCGGTACATACCGACCCTGAGATTATCCTGATGGATGAGGTGCTGGCGGTCGGCGATGAGGCATTCCAGCACAAATGCCTGCGAAAAATACAGGAATTCCAGCATGAAGGCAGAACTATTCTATTAGTATCACATGACATGAATCAGGTGCGGCAGGTAGCAACCCGAACAGTGTGGTTACACCAGGGGCGGGTGATGGCTGACGGTGCTACCGACGAGGTGGTTCGGCAATATCTGACGTTCACCGCAGAATTAGAAAGACAGACGTTATGAATATCCGTGTTCGCGTTGATGCGGCTCACTGTCGTTCGGGTACTGTTCTGAGATAAGAAGGTCGATTACAATGAGCGCACATCCATACACTGTCGAGACGCATTACAGCTTTACCCGGCGTATCGCCCAGCAGATTTCGTCGCACGCACCGGATACAGCGATAGAGGCATTACTCCTGGAAGCCCAGCAGTACTTCGCGGCGGCGCAGACAGCACTGTGGACGGTAGATACGAGTACGCGCCAGACCGTGCTCCTGAACGCCGTGCCTTATTCACCCCCCGACGACCATCTTCCCACCGATACACTCACCGAAGCGGTTGCACATGCTGCGGAAGCTAAGGAACCATCTCTCATCACACTGGATGGCTACTTTGTGTGGTTGTATCCCTTTACTCTGGAAACTTATCAGAACACGTATGTCATCACCCTGCTCACCAGAACGCCTTTGCCGGATTGCGCTCAGGATGTACTGCTTACCTGGTCCGCGCTCCTGCGCGTATCGGTAGAGCGTTTACAGGCGCAAGCGCACCTGCAACAGGCTCAAAAACATCACGAGCAGCGTCTACGGGAAGTGACCGCGCTTTACGAAATCGGTCAGGCGATGGAGAGCAGTAACTTGCAGGACCTGCTCAACTTGATCACCCGCAAAGCAGTAGCGGTGATGCAGGCTCAGGCGTGCTCGCTCATGCTCCTGGACGAGGACGAACAGATGCTGGTGATTCGCTCCAGCCACGGTTTACCGGAGACGGTGATCGAGCAGGCACGCGTACCGTGGGGACAGGGCATCGCGGGACGAGTTGCTGCCAGTGGCCAGCCGATGCTGATTACCGACCCCCGCACCGACCCCCGCCTCGCAGGCGAGGACGTACCCTACCGCGAGGACATCGCGGCGTCGTTATGCGTTCCGCTGCGCGATGGGCACGGACAGGTAATGGGCGTGCTGAATATCCACCGGCGTAAGCCAGCCCATGTTTTCACCGAGCAGGACATGCGCCTGTTCGCCATATTTGCCATGCAGGCGGCGGCTGCCATCAAGAATGCCCAGCTGTACAACGCCCTCAAACATCGGGTGAACGAGCTGTCGGTGCTCTCCGAACTGAGCGCGGCGGTAAACTCCACTCTGGAGCTGGAGAAGATTCTGCAGCAGACCGCAGACGGCATCGTGGAAACGGTGCGATTCGACCGCTGTGCCATCTTCTTACTGGATGAATCGGGCAAGCTGGCGATACCCCGCGCCCTGCGTAACTACCATCCCAAAACACTGGGCGACAAGCCGGTGCATGTGGCGGATGGCGTCATCGGTATCGCGGTGCGTAGCAAAGAGCTGGTGCTGGTGGAAAACGCCCAGCGGTCCAGTCAGCCGGCGCGAGGGTTCGGAAGAATGCTGGGTACGAATGCGTTTCTCGTCGCCCCCATTGTAGCCCGCAACCGCGTGATTGGCGTGGTGGTCGCCGACAACAAGCCCTCAGGGCGTCCTATCGAGCGGGCGAATATCCAGCTGCTCACTACATTCATCAACCAGGCAGGCATGGCGATTGAAAACGCTCGCCTGTATCACGATCTGGACAGGCGATATAACGAACTGCATAACCTGTGGGAGTATACGCGCAACCTGCTCAGCAGCATCGGCGTGGGCGTGGTGAGCATCGATAGAGAGGAGATAGTGCTTACGTGGAACGACGCCGCCGAACGCATCACGAACGTGCCTCACGAAAAGGCACTGGGTTATAAGCTCGAGGAGCTGATAGCGCATTTCTGGCTACCCGAGGAGGAGCAGAACGAGCTGATAGAGATTGTTCGCCAGCCCTTCCGTACGGGGGAACGCTATTCGCGTTTCAAGTGTGTGCTACATCCCCGCCGACGCGGAGAGGTATACTTTAACTTCGAGAGCTCGCCGCTGCGCGCACCCGACGGCTCGGTGCAGGGTGTGGTGTTTGTCTTTGAAGACGTTACCCACGAGGTACGGATGGAGTTGGAAATGCAACGTGTCGAACAGCTGGCGGCGGTTGGACGGCTTGCCGCAACCATCGCCCACGAAATGCGCAACCCGCTCAGCTCCATTCGCGCCTCCGCACAACATCTGCGCAGCGAAAACGCCGATAACCCCGCCCTGTGCGAGTTCCTCGATATCATCATCTCCGAAGTGGACGTAATGAATACGAAAACCACAGAGTTTCTCCGCTTCGCCCGACCGGTGGAGCCGGTTTTTCAGGAAGTGAATGTGTCCGAGCTGATGCACGGGCTGGCGAGCTTCATGAAGCCCTACGCCGAGGAGCAAAACATCCACGTCGAAATAGAGGTTGCTGCGCCGCTCCTTATCGAGGCAGACCCCACTCAGTTGAAGGAAGCGTTGCGTAACCTGATGATCAACGCGGTGCAGGCTATGCCGGAAGGGGGTACGCTATCTCTGAGCGCCTCTCCAGCTCCCGGCGATGCCGTCTGTATTGTTGTGAAAGATACGGGTGAAGGTATACCCGCCGAGAATCTGGGGCGCATTTTCACACCGTTCTACACCACGAAAGCCAAGGGCACGGGTTTAGGACTGGCTATCGTGCAGAAAACCGTAGAGAGCCACGGCGGCAACATCGAGGTTCGCAGTGAGGTTGGTGTTGGAACAGAAGTGCGTATCACGCTACCGGTTCACCCGACGCCACGTCCCCAGCGCATCGATCTGGGCGAATCGGACAATCTTCGCACGAACATCCCGGACCTCTGAATGACGAAATTGAATCACAGGAGGATATAATAGCCATGGCAAAAATGACACCCGAAAAACCGGCGCCGTTGACCCTGTTAATTGTAGAAGATGAGCCGGGTCATCGCCGAGCGCTTGAGGCGCACTTCTCCAAATATTACAACGTGTTAACTGCCGAGCATGGTCAACGCGCACTGGAAATCGCATCGCAACAACCGATCCACCTGTTAATTATCGACCTGATTCTGCCGGGAGGCACAGATGGGCTGGAGGTGTTGCGTCGGATCCGTGAAATCCATCCGCATAGCGGCGCGATTATGATTACCGCGTTCCCGACTATCCGCACCGCAGTACAGGCAATGAAAGACGGCGCAGTAGATTACATCACCAAACCGTTTGACCTGGACGAGCTCAGAGCGAAGGTCGACAAAGCGGCTGAGGAGTACCGTCTGAGGGAAGAAAACCTGCGGCTACATCAGCAGCTGCGCACCACCTTCGACTTCCGTAACATCGTGGGCAAGAGCGGAGCCATGCAGGAGGTATACCGCACGATTGAGCAGGTAGCTCGAAGCCGTGCCACCGTTCTGATACGCGGTGAGAGTGGAACGGGTAAGGAGCTGGTAGCCAAAGCCATTCACTACAGCAGCAACCGGGCAAATGGTCCGTTCATCGCGGTATCCTGCGCGGCTCTGCCAGAGACCCTGCTGGAAAGCGAGCTGTTCGGTCATGAGAAGAACGCATTCACCGGCGCCATGATGCAGAGGGCAGGACGATTTGAACTGGCACACAAGGGCACGCTGTTCCTGGATGAAATCGCCGAAGTGCCTCCCAATATTCAGGTCAAGCTGTTGCGCGTACTGCAGGAACGCGAGTTCGAACGGCTCGGCGGCACCAAAACCATCAAAGTAGACGTGCGCCTTATCGCCGCGACAAATAAGAACCTGGAGGAGATGGTGAAAGCAGGCACTTTCCGTGAAGACCTGTACTACCGCCTGCACGTTATCGAGATTTATCTACCGCCCTTGCGCGATCGAAAAGACGATATCCCGCTTCTGGTGGAACATTTCCTGAACCGCTACAGCGCGGAAAACGGTAAACACCTTAAAGGCTGGACGCCTGAGGCAATGGAGATACTGATGAAGTATCACTGGCCCGGCAACGTGCGCGAGCTCGAAAACGCCATTGAGCGAGCGGTGGTACTCGCCGACAGCGATGTAGAACTGCTCACGCCCGAGCTCTTGCCGAGGTCTATCTGCACCGCTGCAAAAATGGGATAAATTTTTCGCTCGAAATGGGCAAAAACGCTCTGAATGGCACGGAACTTGCAGCTATATAGGATTGGTGCAGGGCAAGCAGGAAAACCTGTCTACGATGCAGGAAACCTGTTTAAAATGCAGGAATTGTATTTTATTACTAAAATCGCGTAGAAACGCGATGATGAATACTGGAAAGGGGAAGGTAGAGTGTCTAGACCCAAGGTGCTGGTGGCGGACAACGAAGCCAACCTGTGTAAAGTACTGGCTGCGCGACTGGAACGAAGTAACCTCGAATGCATCATTGCGCATGATGGACTGCAAGCGCTGGAGGTTATCCGGTCGCAACCGGTTGATGTAGCAGTTCTTGATGTTCGTCTCCCACGTAAAAACGGTGTAGAGGTGCTGAGGGAGATACGCCGGGATTATCCCCTGCTACCATGTGTGCTCATCACCGCCTTTGACGACGCCGCTCTGCACGCAGAAGCGGTGCGGCTGGGGGCGAACGCTGTACTGCAGAAGCCTTTCGATCTGGATGCCTTCATTGACCTTATCTGGCGGGAGATAAGCACCACCCCC
>VSSL01000088.1_pt1 | contig 21932 bp, 14 predicted proteins | sample 4557531 | NCBI WGS metagenome assembly VSSL01 (sample SAMN10986726, study PRJNA523729) | hot springs metagenome | isolation source: hot springs | place: India:Timba, Gujarat | collected 2018-05-31 | reverse complement strand
TTTCGACGCAGGTTGCGCAGGGTCACGCTGTGCTGAGTGCCTGCTTCGCCCGCAACCGTCGTCCATTCCGCATCCGCCGTGCTCCGGTACATCACCTCGGTGCTGGCAAGTACATGCGTGTTCCAGCGGATGGTCAGGTCGGTCGTACCGATGGTCGTGCCGTTGCCCGGCGTCAGGTTCGTAATAATGGGCTCGGCGATGATTCGCAGGGTGCGCTGAGCGGAAACCTGCAGGCTGTACGCGCTGGCGGTGGCAGCGACCGAAAAAACCACGTCGCGAGTAGTGACATTGGACGGCACGCGGATGCGCAGGCGTTGCTGCACCTGCTGACCCGGCACCAGACGCAGGCTAACCTCGCTCAGGTCGCCCCAGCCTTCGGGCAAGCCGGTTACCTGCAGCACAGGAGTCAACTCCAGCTGCCCATTGTTGCGCAGCACGATGTCGATGTCCACCGTCTGTCCGGGTGCGACAGGCACGGGCGGCTCGGAAACCCAAGCCAGCTCCAGTGCAGGGCGAGGAGCGACGTTAATCGCCAGCACCTGCGCCAGCGAGTTGTTCTCCTCGTTGCTTTCGGGAATGATGTTATCGGGGTCAATGACCGCCGTCAGCGGATGGTTGTTGCCCTGAATAGCGGACCACTGCACTACAACCTGCCGGCTGCCGCCCGGCTCCGGCGCAAGCACACCGAGGTCACGCTGGAACGCTCCACCGATGCTGATCCGCACGGGTACGCTGCCCTGATACGCGCCGCCGTTGTTCAGCACCTGCATCCGCACGCTCACGAGGTCGCCCTGTCGCACACCCTCCGTCGGCTCATATTGCAGGTCGCCAATCTGGAAATCGGGAGCGTCCACCGGGTAATCCACCACGTGGTTGAGCACGTTATTGTTGTCATCCAGTTCAGGTATCAGGTTGTTCGGGTCTACCTCGGCGCGGATGGCGCGCGCCGCACCGGGCGTCACACTCCACCGAAGCGGGATGTCGGAGGTGCCTCCCTCGCCGATATTCACGTTCGTTTCAACGGGCGTCAGGCGGGTACCGTCTACCTGCGCCGCCACGCTCAGGCGTCCCTGATACGCGCCGGAACTGCGTACGCGCACCACCACGTTGGCGGTGTCGCCTGCTGGTTTGCCCGCTGGCAGGATATCGATAGCCTCCACAGTGAAGTCCACCGGCGCAACGGTCACCGCCATCTGATGTTCGGAGGCGTTGTTGTCCTCGTTGCTTTCCGCGACCACATTTTCGGGGTCTACCATCACACGCACCTGCGGGTTGTCCAGCGGACGGTCCACCGTCCAGACGATGCTCAGCTCGGCGCCGACGCCGGAGTCCAGTCCACCCATCATGGTTTGCGCCACGCCCTGCCTATCCACGAAGAGCCGTACCGGTATGCCTTGCGGATAGCCGATAGGCAATCGGAAGTTGCCGCCTTCGTTGCGTATCTCAACGTTGAAGCGAACCGTGCTACCGAAACGCAGGTCACCGGGTATCTGCGCCGACATCTGCGACAGCACGAAGTCGGGCGGTGGAACCGTCGGCAGGTCAATCTCTATCCTGTTGTCATCGGGCTGAGAGTCGCCGACCTCATCCGAAGGCACCAGTACACGCAGGCGCACTGCGCCCATCGGACGACTGGTCGGCAGGTTCACGCGCTGGTCCAAGCCCGCAGCGAGGTTGGGGATATTCGCGGACGCCGTGGAAAGCGTCTGACCGCCTGCGTCCAGATGCTGGAGCGCGACGGAAAAGCCGCCAGCCATCGCACCGCCCAGATTGCGCACGCGCACGGTGGTGACGTATTGCTGACCCACCTGGGGGTTGGCTGGCAACAACTCCACATCCGACAAGGCGAGGTTGGGCGCAGGCACATCGGGCAGAGCCACATCGCGCACGTTATTGGCGACGTTCGCCTCGCCCAGCGTCTGGTTGGGGTCTACAATCGCCTGCAGGCGGTGCTGTCCCGGTTGGGCGGTGTAGTCGATACGAACAATTTGGCTGGCGCCCGGCGGCATGGGCGGGACAAGGTTGACCGTCAGGAACGGCGTATCGTCCAGACGAAACTGTATCGGCACCGCGGAGTTGATGCGCCCCTGCCCTGCATTGCGCACCTCCACCGCCACGCTTACCCGCTGCCTCATCGGGAAGGTATCTGGTGAGAAGGTGAGGTCGGTTATCTCTAGGTCGGGCGGGATGACCTCCGGCAGGTCTAATGAGGCGCGGTTATTGTCAGGATTGGCGTCCGGCAGGCGGAAATAGGGGTCTGCTACCACGCGCATCGTGTGCGTGCCGGTCGTCGCCGTCCAATCCGCGGAAACCGGTTGGGATGCGCCACTCGCCATGCCGTCCAGCGTGAGCGCCGCAACCGAGTTGTTATCCATCAGGAACTGCACCACAATACTGCGCTGCGTCGTGCCCCCCGCGTTGCGCACGGACGCCTGCAGGTTCACCAACTGCCCGTAGGCGATGTCCGCACGAGGCACATGCGACAGCGATTCCACGATGATGTCAGGTTGGGCAATATCGGGGATGCGCGCCTCGGCGCGTTCGCGAACAGCGGGGTCGTTGGAGTGGATTCCGTTGTTCGTCTCGTCGCTTTCGCCCGCCTCATCCAGGTCGTCCACCTGGGCGCCGATGGTCTGGTTGACGCCTCCCCTCACCTCGAAGGGGATCACCACCTCCGCACTGGCTCCCGCTGCCAGACCTCCCGCGATTCGGGCGTTACCGCTGACTGGCATCGGGTTGCCTGTCACACCCTGTAGCAAGCTCACACGAAAGTCATTCAGCGTATCCGCGCCGTTGTTGGTTACGGTGACGACCGCTTCGATGCGCTGACCATCGACCAGCCCTTCCGCTGGCTGGATGCGCACGCCGCTTACGACGAGGTCAGGCGCGGGAACAGGAATGAACTCGAGTACCTGCCCATTGTTGCTCTCACTCACCTCGCTCACCCAGTTGTAGTAGTCCACCACGACGCGCAGGCGCGAGTCGTTCCCTCGTAAGCGCACAGGCAAAGCGGTATCGGTCGTGGCGTTCGCACCGAGACTGGGCACGTCCTGCCAACCGACCACCCGTTCGTTCGCGCCGCCCGACGAAGCGAACACAAACACCCGGAACGCCTGCGAAGCTGCATCCACACCCTCGTTGCGGATGCGCACGTTCGTAGTGACCACTTGCCCGTCTTTGAGGTTTTCGGATGGCGTAATGGCAACGTTTGCCACCTGCAGGTCACGGTCGGGCACGACGGTGATAATCGCGCTATCCTCGTCCACACGTCCCGCGTTATCGCGCACCCGCACGGAGATAAGGTGCTGTCCCAGCACCTCCCAGCGATAGGGCACCTGTACGCCCGTTGCGTCGTCGAACTCGCCGTCGTTATCGATGTCCCACTCGTAGGAAACAATCTGGTCCACCGAGTTCGAGGCGGATGCGTCCAGAGTCACGTCGCGTCCTCGTCCCACCGTGCGGTCGGGAATGAGTGCTTGAATACCCGCCGCCCCGCCGAAGAAGAAGGTAACAGTAACCTCCCAAGTTTGTCCGGGCGGGAGGTCGCCGATATTCCACTGCAGTCCCACGCCGCCGTCGGCGGTACCAGAAGCGGGATAGCGCGTCTGGTCGTTCAGCTGCCCGTCTTCCCAGTCATCGTTCAGCATGTAACTCCAGTGCCCTACGCCGTGGTGTGAGGAGCGGATACTGCCTGTGAAACCTACCCGATAATAGCTATCATCGTTCATGAACACCGAATCGGAGCCTGCGTTGTACCAGGCGTAGTCATTGCTTGCCCCAGCGATGTCGAAGTCTATCGTCTGGAAGAAGCGAACATCCTGGATGGGCTGAGAGCCAGTGTTTGTGAGCACGTAGGTGATGTTAAACTGGCGCGATGCGCCCGGATAGAACTGTACCCGTCGGATGATGCGCAGGGAACGCCCATTTGCGCTGTGCGTGATCACCGCTTCCGCTAAGCGGTCGGGTTGCAGCTCGCGGAAGCCCTGCTCCACCGTCATGCTTTCCGAGGGCACGATACCGCCCCAGTCGGACGTCCACACCCCGTAGTGTTCATAGTAAACGGCGTCCGCTGTACGCCCCTCCGCATAGCGGAAAACCCATTCGTAGCTGTCGCGGGGACCAACGCGGATGTTCAGCAGGTCGTTTTGCGCTACGAAATACTGCCCGTCCAGCCCGCGGGTATCGAGGTCGGGCTTCTCCTGTGCAAAAAGGGTGACTGCGCCCAGCAGCCAGATGCCCACCAAAATAAACGTACGGAAGGTGGCTCTCATGCTCGCATCCTCCTGATTGGTGAATCCGCCTCAAACTAGCGCTTGAGGACGAAGGGAACGACCGCTCGCGCTTGCTCCAGCTCTTCACTGACAGCGGTTACTTCCACCAGGTAGGCTCCAGCAGGCAGCGCGACGCCTGCCGAGTCTCTGCCATCCCACTGAACGCTTTGCAGCCCCGCGTTGCGGGTAGCCGCTTTTTCTATCTCTCGCACGGGCTTACCGCTGGCGGAAAGCACCTGCACCCGCGTGGTGGCAGACTGGCTCAGCACGAACTGCAGGCTCATGACGCCGCTGCGCGTCTGCTGTGCCTTCATCTGGGAAATTCGCAGGGGCATCCGCGCGTCGGTATCCATCTCCACCGCGAATTGCCGACGTGTGACTCCCTTTCCGCTGCGGAAGGTGTAGGAAGGCGCCGTACGCATCCAGAAACGCCGCCCGGTTTCAACGTCCACCAGGCGCAGGTTGACCTGTCGGGGGACTTTCGCCGCGTTCTCCCACCGTAGCACCACGTCGGCGTCTTCCACGTCCGTTTCCACAGTAAACTCCCAGCGGGTGCGCGCCCGGCTAAAGGCGCGAACGTCTACCGAACCGCCGTGTGCGAAGGTGAGGCGGACTCGTGCGGGATGACCCGGGGCGGATGGGGGGTCCAGAAAAGCGCGGGAAACCTTGCTTTGTCCGAAGAGGTTATCCGTGTCGGAATAGGCACCCACTTGCACACTGAGGCGAACACTCCATGCGCGAGACACGTTGTCCTGTGCGCAAGCAAATCCCGTCCAAAACACAAAGACCAGCAACACACACCGCCACATGGCGAAACCCTCCAGCCCTGAGTGAGTGTCAAAACGGGCAGGTCTCTGCTCTGCGGGAAGCATTTCTACATTTGCCGTCGCTCTATTATCGGCAAAGCTGAGAGATTCCTTCAGGTTTTTGGGACGGGTCAGAAAATTTTTCCGAAAAAATTCTCCGTGACCCTCCCAGGGCGTGTCTGCAAGAACGAGGACTCGAGATTTCATTCCGCTTGAAGTTGGGATACAATAGCGTTGGGATGAACGCACATACACTCAAAGTTCTGGAATACGAAGCGATCCGGCAGAAGCTGGCGGCGCACTGCACCACGCCGATGGGCGCGGAACGAGCACACCGGATGTCGCCGCTTACCGACGAGGACGTCATCCGTCTTCGGCTACAGCAGACCTCCGAAGCGCGTCGGCTGATAGACCTGGCGGAGGAGATGTCCCTGCGTGGGGCGCAGGATGTGCGGTCGGCGGTCTCACTGGCGCGCGCGGGAGGAGTGTTGACTCCGGAAGCGTTGTTGTCCATTGCCGACACGCTGGAGACCGCCCGGCGCCTGCGCACCTTTCTGCTGGCACGGGAGGAGAAATGCCCTTCGCTATGCATCCTGGCTCGGCAGTTGGAACCTCTGCCCGGTGTGGTCGACGAAATCCGTCGTTGCTTGCGCGAGGATGCCACCGTCGCCGATAGCGCCAGCCCCGAACTGGCGCGAATTCGCCAGCGCCTGCGCCAACTGCACTCCCGTATCACCGAGCGCCTGCAGGCAACGCTCAACTCCTCGCGCATCCGCAACATGTTGCAGGAACCCGTCATCACCATGCGCGGCGACCGATACTGCCTGCCTGTGAAAGCGGAGTATCGCGCACAGTTCGGCGGAATCGTGCATGATGTGAGCGCATCGGGAGCCACCCTGTTCATGGAACCGCAGGAGGTGGTAGACCTCGGCAACCAGATTCGCGAGGCGCAGATTGCCGAACAGAACGAGGTGGAACGCATTCTGGCGGAGCTCAGCGCGCTGGTGGGTAAACACAGCGATGTGCTCTTGCTCACCTGTGATGCACTGGGGGAGCTGGATTTTATCGACGCACGCGCCCGTCTCAGCGCAGAGTGGGACGCGGTGGAGCCAGCGCTCAACATGCAGGGTAGAATCCGCCTGCGGAAAGCGCGTCACCCTCTGCTGAAGCCGCCTGTGGTACCCATCGACGTGGAGCTGGGCAACCGCTTCCGAATCCTGCTCATCACGGGACCGAACACGGGCGGTAAAACGGTCACGCTCAAGACGGTGGGCTTGCTGACGTTGATGATGCAATCCGGGCTGCACGTGCCTGCCGACACGGGAACCGAAATGGCGGTGTTTGAGAAGGTGTTCGCGGACATCGGCGACGAGCAGAGCATCGAGCAGTCGCTCTCTACCTTCTCGGGGCATATCACGAATATCGCTGGAATGCTTCCGCAGTGCAACGAGCGCACGCTGGTGTTGCTGGACGAGCTGGGCGCAGGAACCGACCCCGCCGAGGGCGCCGCACTGGCGCAGGCGATACTGGATTACCTGCTGGCGCGAGGCTCGCGGGTGATGGCTACCACCCACTACGGCGAGTTGAAGAGTTACGCCTATGCCCGGCAGGGGGTACAGAACGCCTCGGTGGAGTTCGACATTCAGACCCTGCGCCCGACGTATCACCTGCGCATCGGCACGCCCGGCTCCAGCCACGCCATCGTGATAGCGCAACGATTGGGATTACCTCAGTCGGTAATAGAGACCGCGCAGGCGCGTCTTGCCGGACGCGAAACCGAAGCCGCCAGCATCATGCGCCGTCTGGAAGAGGAACAGCGTGCGGTTGAGCAAGAACGCACCGCCGCCGAAAAGGAGCACCGCGAGGCAGAGAGCCTGCGCAAGCAGCTCCAGCAACGGATAGAGAAGCTGGAGGAGGAGCGCCAGCGGTTACGTGAGCAGGTGGCGCAGGAGGTGCAGGAGCGTCTGCAGGAGATACTCCAGCAGGCAGAGGAAGCGTACCGTCGTCTGCGGGAGCAACCGCGTGAGAACCGGGCGGCTCAGGAGGCGCGCCAGCAGGTGCGTCAAGCTGCCGAGCGCATGAAACAACTGCTCCGGCCTCCGGTCGCTGCTCCTTCCCCCGCCGAAATACGGGAAGGCGACACCGTTCGTGTGACGACGCTGAACGTGACGGGTACGGTGTTACAGTTGACCGAGAAAGAGGCGGTGGTACAGGCAGGAGCCATTCGGGTGACCGTTCCGCGCGAGGCATTGCGCCGGGTGGAAGAAAAGCCGGTTTCCCGTACTCCGGAGGTATCCGTTCCGGTGAACCTCTCGCGCACGACAAACATCTCGCCCGAAATCATGCTCCGAATGCAACGGGTGGAAGAGGCTCTTGCCAACCTGGAGCGTTATCTGGATGAAGCATACGCGGCGGGATTAGAGCAGGTGCGCGTCATTCACGGCAAGGGCACGGGTGCGCTCAGGCAGGCAGTGCGAGAGTATTTGAGAACGCATCCTCTGGTGGCATCGTATCGCAATGCGGAACCTGCCGAAGGCGGAGATGGGGTCACGGTAGTGGTTTTCCGCTAAACACAAACGGCACGCCGTACGGCGTGCCGTTGCACCTTGTTTGTGGTTCGGGCTTACCAGCGTCTGTCGCGTCGCCCGGAGCCGAATCCACCGCGGTCGCTGCGGAAGCCGCCCTCGCGTCGCTCGGTGCGAGGACGAGCCTGGTTCACGGTGATGGTTCTGCCCATAAACACCTGACCGTTGGTGGCATCGATAGCCGCCTGCATGTTCTCGCTGGGGATGTCCACGAAGCCGAAGCCGCGTCCTTCGACGACACGGGCATCCTCGACGGGACCCCACGGGGTGAACAGCTCACGCAGTTGCTCTGCGGTGGTGGCGTAGGAAAGGTTTCCTACGAACAACGAAGTGGTTTCTGGCATTTTTTTACCTCATGTTGGGAAGCGTTCCGCCTCCCGGATTTCTGTTACGGTGCTGCCGGCAGGCTCGAACGCGGTCTCCTCCCATGAGGTATACGGACCCCGGAACCGAACCGTTGCGTGCAACGAACACCGAACGTTGGTATTATACCACAAACGCGGGGCAAAACAAGTGATTTGCGGCTGCTCTGGATGTTTTTTCAGGAAAAATCTCGGAGATGAGGCTTCTACCAGCCCTTCCTCGTGTCGTGGCGAAGATGCACATCACCCAAAGCAGTCTCGCTACGGATGACTTTGCCACGAAGTGGCTCGCGACGGCACTATTGAGGTCACGACGGAGCGTGCCCCTCCACACCTCCTCCCCGCGTGTGGGGAGATTCGGTGGGGCTACCGGAGGAATGCGCTCCGTCGCATCTACTGCATCTTTTACCCGTCTTTATCGGGTTTGCGTACGGTGAATCGCGGCTTCTCCTGTTCGCGCTTCTGGATAATGTCATGGGGTTTTACCAGTTCCATCTGGATGCGCGCCTGCGCTCCACAGCGAAACACCACCGTCTGCCCCAGCTGGATGCCAGCACGACGCGCTCCAAACTTCCCCGTGCGCCCAATCTCTACCAGCGTGGGCTGGTCTACTCTGTATCGCTCGGCGGGCATGGAGACCTCCACCAGCATCTCCGCGTTGCCTTCAGTATTGACGGCGCGATACGCGCCCGGCAGTACCAGCGTGACCGCGAACAGGTCTCCTGCTGGAATGTTCTTTGCACTGTCCAGCAGGGTTTTCTTTTCCTTCGTCCAAATCTGCTCGACAACCACGCTGTAGCGCGACGTACCTCTGGACACGAAGAAGCACATCACCCCGCCTTCGCGGAGCGTGTACTCCGCACGCTTGCCGCAGCCGCAACCCTTCGGCTCTGTACCAAGGCTCGCCATGTCCACGTCCACCTGATGTGCCGCGTTTGCCTCCCGCACCACGTTCACCGTAGCGCGATGTACCACCCGCTCCCCACGGCGGATGAACAGGTCGTATGCACCCGCCTCCGCAAAGCGGTGGATGAAGGTGGTTAACACCGTCAGCGCGCTGCTGTCGAACGCCCGTTGCGTGAAGACGGGGCGATTGAGAACCGCTTTCTGTGTTGCCATGGTTAGCCTCCTATGTTCACTTCCGCAACCATCTCCACATCGTTGACGCGGACGCTCAGGTTGCGCAGAGGGATGCGTACCGGAATCAGCCCATCCTTTGCGGGCAGGATCTCGAAGGGGTCATCGATGCGATATATCGGGTTGCAACTGCTGAAGAAATCCAGTATCAGCGTACCGATGAAATCGAGCAAGCCAAAGCTGACGTTGAACAAGTCGCTCAGCCATTCATCGATCTCGTCGGGGATGTCCAGCAGGAAGCGGATGAAGTCCGCGATGCCCCCGATAATCGCCAGAATGATGTCACGCACAAACCCGCCGGGGATAATCGCGCGGATGGCGTTGCTGAGGGTGTTTTCAATCAGGTTGCCCACGATGTCGGGGAAGTCGAACAGGTCCACATCGATGGTCTGCGGGTCGATGTGGATGTGCCACTGATTGTGGTCAGGCAGGGGTTCGATGCGTATCGGGGCGCACAGGTCGGGCGAAGGTAAGGGAAGGGAGGCGTCGAAGTAACGGGCAACCACGCTGCCCGTAAAGCTCACCTCCTGCGCCACAAACGCCGCCAGGTCGGGTGAGACGGAAACATCCGGGTTTCCGCTGAACACGCATACCCTCGGCAGGCAGATGTCCGGGATGGGCCAGGGCATGTTAATGCATCCACCGCCCACACAGATTTCGGGGATGTTGATGCCCAGCGTAAAGCGCAGCCTGTCCCAGCGGATGTCCAGCTCTTTGACGCTGATGGTGTTGTCGGCACGCAGGTCGACGGCGCCGCCTTCCAGATGCGCCCGCACATCGTAACCAGCGACGAAGATGCCGAAGCTGGTCTGGTCCGCTTTCGCGAACGTCAGGTTGCGCTTCAGCAGGTCGAAGGAGCGCTGGAAGGTTCTCTCGGAAACGGCTAGAGTGAAGTGTGCCATCGTTTATACCTCCACCACCAGATTCACAAACGCCTTGAGCTCGTCACCCTCTACCGCCGGGTTGTTGGGCACTCCGGCGGGCACGGGCGTGGGCTGAAGGGTAATGGTTTCGCCGATGTTCAAGCCCTGCTTGTGCATCAGCTCGGTGATGTTCAGCACCATCGCCTCGATGGGCGTACTGAGCCGGGGTAGAATGCCCAGTCGCAGCACTGTCTTGATGTAGCACTCCACCATCTCCTCCAGCGGTGCGGGACCCAGGTCCACTATCTCCAACCCGTCCAGACGCACCTTCAGCCATGTCTGCGGGCTGCCGGGTATCGTGCCCCATTCGAAATGCAGCACCGCGAACAGCTTCACACAGAAGCAAAGCAGTTTCTGGGTGGGGAAGACAAAGGGTTCCGTCGGCTTCTCGCCTCGCGTGAAAACCGCAAGTCCAAGGGTCTCCTTGCCCCGCTGAGCGACCGCTTCCGCCTCAATGCGTGGCAGGAGTTCGCGGATGAAGCCTTCCGAAGGACAGTCCAGCCCGAAACAACCCCGCATGTAGAGCGCCAGCCGTTGCGCAGGCAGTTTGCCCAGCTCCTGCGGAAGGTCGAAAACGTTGCCGGGGTGGAAGTCGATTTGCAGGTCGGTAAACTGCAAGCACCAGTTTAGCCCTAACGGAATGGGTGCTCCCAGCACGGGAAGAGGGTCTTCCACACTGAAAAGGGGATTGTGTGCCCGTAACACTTCTGGAGCTACCTTGATGCGTTCGCAAAGCAGGTCGGTTCGTTCCAGAAAGAACGCGGTGGCGTAGTTGAACAAAGAGGGGCGCTGTTGCATGATGTGGCGCACAATGCGGTTCATGCCCTCTTCATGCACGCTGCCAAAGATGTTGCACCGGTCAGTGAATGCCATCCCGAGCCTCCTTGAGAGGTATTAGCAACCCGTCTGCTGCGTCCCGGCAGCACAGCAAGACCGATGAGCCTCCTCATCTTTTTGGACTGCTAAATATAAATTTAGCGATTACCACAACTATTCCTGCAGTTTATTTCGTCATGTGGAGAAAATTGTGTAAATTCACTGCAAAAGGGCATTTTACCGCGGAGACCGCAGAGTTTGCCGAGCAACAAACGAGACTCTCCACGTTCTCGGCGATTCGTTCTCGCAGTGGAATAGCTATCGTGACGATCCAGCAGGACCAGAAGCGACGGCTTAACACACACCCAACGGAGGAGCCAGCAGGCATCGGGCACGCTCGGTCAGGGTCTGCACATATCTTACCTGTGCCGGCGAAAGCCCAACCTCTTCGGCAATAGCCTCTACGCCCATCCCCTGCTCCAGCCGCCAGAGCACCCTGTCCAGCGTGGTGTAGTCCAACCCGATTGCCAGTTCATCGGTCAAACCGGGCAAGAGGTCGGGTGAAGGAGGACGGGCGATAATGGGCTTGGGGATGTCCAGATATTTCGCGAGTGCACGCACCTGCGTTTTATAAAGGTGAGCCAGAGGGGCAATATCGGCGGCAACGTCACCATACTTTACGAAAAAGCCCGTCGCTAGCTCGGTTTTGTTTGCGGTGCCGGCGACCAGCAGGTTATACCGTTCGGCATAATAGTAGAGCACGGTCGTACGCAGACGAACCTTTACCCGGTGGTAAGCCACCGTCTGGTTCAGCCAGGGACCACTCAGTCCGCGCGTGCCAAGCATCACCGCAGAAAAGGGTGTTTCCCCCTCCGGCAGAGCTTCGCGGAACTGCTGGTAATAATGGAGCACCGCTTTCGCCTTCAGCCTCCGCCCGGGCAGAAGCCAGAGGGGAACCTGCCGATACACTCCCAGCAGAGCCAACGGCAGCGTTAAACCGACTGTTCGGTAGCGAATGCCCAGGCTCCGGGCGAGCTGGCGTGCCAGTCGTTTGCTTTCGGGCGCGCTGTCGCGCTCCGGCAATATCAGCCCCAGCACACGCTCCGCGCCCAGAGCCCGGGCGGCGAGGGCAGCCACCACTGCCGAGTCGATCCCACCACTCAGCCCAACAATTATCCCCTCGCGGTGGAAGTTATCCACCGCCTGACGGATGAAAGTGGTCAAGCAATCTACTACGTCCGCTGTCTCGATACGTAGCTCTTCCAAGAGCGGCTTTTGCCTCCTTGCACCTCCCTCAGGTACTCCTGTTGCCAGATAGGCTCGAACTTCTCACGCAACCTCTCATCGTACGCTACCAGACCCTGATAGTAGCTGGGGTCTCGCAGCGCATCGGCGGCGGATTCGTCCTCCGGTTCCGGACGGTAACGGTCGATCATCGCGCGTCCATCGCGGTGATGGTCACGTATCGAGCAGGGAATGAGCCAGTTGCCGTGCTCCTCTGGACGTTCCTTGCCGAAGCCATACTCCCACTGCCACTGCCGAATAGCGCGGAAGTAGGGAAGCTCGTAGATGTCGTCTATCGTGCCGCCCCGGCGATAGATGTCGTGGATGTTCACCGGCGAGTAAGGCACGAACACACAGGGCATCACCTTGCCGTTCCAGTCAATGTACAGGTAGCCCGCATCGCGCCCTGCAGCGATACAGCCGTCGCTGACGGTTCCGCAGTTCCAGAAGTCCGCCAGCATGATGTTGCGCTCGCGCACCAGCTGCCAGGTGCGGCGCCACATCCACACCCGTTGCTCCGGTGTAGGCAACAGCTCCAGCGTGTAACTGCGTCCGATAGGCATATACTGGAACAGCCATCCGAACACCGCTTGCTGCTGCTCGAAGAAGAAATCCACGAACTCGTCGGACAAAATCTCCTCGGCGTTGTAGCGCGTAGCGGTCAGCGAGATGCCGAAAATCACTCCCGCCTCGCGCAGATGTTCCATCGCCTTCAGGATACGCTGGAAAACACCCTTACCGCGCCGCGCATCGGTGCGCTCCTCCAGCCCCTCCACCGAAATGGCGGGAACGATATTGCCCGCTTGCGCCATCTGCTCGGCAACGCCCTGGTCAATCAGCGTGCCGTTGGTGTACATCATGAAGAAGCAATCTTCATGCTCGGCAAACAGGTCTAAGATGCCCTTTCCCTGTGAGCGATACGCCAGCGGCTCGCCACCGGATATGGTGAAGAAGCGCATGCCCCATAGCGTCTTCGCTTCGGTGACGATGCGGTTCAGCACGTCCCACTCCAGCTTGTCAAGAGTTCCGCGACTGGAGTTGGCGTAACAGCCGATGCAGTGCAGGTTGCATACTTTCGTGGGGCTGATCACCATGGTGATCGGAGGAGCGTGCCCTTCATGTCGCTGCATGAAGCTGCGCTCGGCGGACTCAATCTCTTCGTTTTGGCGCAAGATAGTGTTCACCACCAGCACACGCAACAGCTGGCGAACAACCGTGCGGGAGACCTGCTTGCGCTCCATCGCCCGGTCGATGGAACGAATCAGCGCACGCATCAGGTCCATCTTGTCGCGCGTGACCTGCGGGGGACGGTTCGGGCTAGCGCTTGCCTGTACGTGTGCCAGAACGCGCTTTTCCAGTTGCCGCATCACTGCACGGCGCAAGGTGTCATTCCACAACGCCTGCTCAGCAAGGGACAACAGAGACTCCAGACTTCCCTCCACGACCTGCTGAACCACAGCCCTTCGTGTGCCCATGGCGAACCTCCTTCACCTCCGTCTTGTCAAGAAGCCTGCAGTTTGCCCGTTGTGTACCCTGTATTATGAGATAACACACAATGGGTTGCTTGTCAAGGGGGGGGAAGTGTCTCTCCTATCTATGCTGAGAAAATTACAAATGCGAAGGAATCAACCCACCACCGACGAATAAGGTTGCGACTATCACCTTGAGGAGCGTGTAGTATGGACGACTTCACCCCCCTGCGCAGGAGTTTACTGAAGGGCATCGGCTCACTGGCGGCATTCGCCGCGTTCACGGAGGGAACAGGTATGCATACGGCTTCGGCAAGCGCACAGGCGGAAGAGCACCAGGGCGTGCTGAACGTGCGGGACTTCGGCGCAAAAGGCGATGGTAAAAGCGATGATACCGAAGCTTTCCAGAAGGCGATAGACGCCGCGCACGCAATGGGTGGAAACATCGTATTTATCCCGCGTGGTGACTATCTGATCGCGGGCACGCTGGAAGTGCGCGAACATGTGGTACTGGAAGGTGTTTTCCGTGGACCCACCTATGGTTCGCAGAACAAGGGTTCTACCCTTCTGGCGGTTGCAGGCAAAGGGCAGCTGGACGGAACCCCGTTCATCACCCTGAGGCAGAACGCTACCCTGCACGGTATCACCATCTTCTACCCTGAGCAGATACAGAAAGACCCGCCAGTTCCCTATCCCTGGACGGTTCGCGGAATCGGCGACAACTGCACGCTGGTAGATGTGTTGCTGGTGAACCCCTATCAGGGCATCGACTTTGGCACGTTTCCCGCAGGCAGGCACTTTATCCGCAACGTGGGAATGCAGGCGCTCTATCGAGGGCTATTCATCGACCAGTGCTACGACATCGGCAGGGTAGAGAACCTGCACATCTGGCCCTTCTGGGAGGTGTGGCAGACCCCGCTGAAGCAGTTCACCGAGCGCGAGGGCATCGCTTTCATCATCGGGCGCACCGACTGGGAGTACATGAGCAACTGCTTCTGTATCGGATACAAAATCGGTTTCCATTTCATCCGAACCAAGGCTGGTACGCCGAACGTTGTGCTCACGCAGTGCGGCTCTGATGTGGGTCCTGTTGCCGTGCGCGTGGAGCAGGTGATGGAACATGCGGGCGTCTCTTTCGTCAACGGGCAGTTCATGGCGGGCATCGAGATCGAGGAGACCAACAGGGGACCGGTGAAGTTCACCGCCTGCGGTTTCTGGGGGGGTAGAGACCACCGAGAGCCACGCGGTGTTGAAGGGCAAGGGACATACCTTCTTCAACGGTTGTCACTTCAATGGCTGGGACCGCAAGAAAACAGGCGCACCATGCATCGATGTCCAGCGCGGCGGCGTAACCATCATCGGCTGTGACTTCATGGACACAGGCAAGACGCATATCCGGCTGGGTTCCGGTATAGACGCCGCAGTGGTAAGCGGTAATCGGTTCCGTGGGCAAGAGGGCATCGTCAATGAAGCGGGAGAGAAGGCGCAGATAGGGCTGAACGTCGTCACACCATGATTCGCATACTCCCACGTCTCGGCGCGAGCCTCCCGTCGTAGAAGGGGCTGGACAGGTTAGCCACCTGTACTTGCTGGGAGGCTCGTTGGCATATTTGCCCTGTGTTGCCTCGTCGTGTTAGAATAGAGAAGCAGTGGACCATAATGGGGCGAGGATATGCTGACGAACGAGGAAAAGCGAGTAGCGATTTACCAGATGGATGCCGAGCCAACCCGTCCAGAGACGGTAACGCCAGAAACCCCTCTGGAAACCCTCAATTTGAACTGGCGGGAACGCGACCTGCCAGAACGAATCCGCACCAAGCACGTCCACCGTTTACACCCTTATCTGGGTAAGTTCATCCCGCAGCTGGTGGAGGTGTTCCTGCGCAAGTTCTTTCGGGCTGGGCAAACGGTGCTCGATCCGTTCTGTGGTTCGGGAACCACTCTGGTCCAGGCGAATGAGATGGGCGTGCACGCCGTTGGCTATGATGTTTCCGCGTTCAACGTGCTGCTATGTCGGGCAAAAACGGCGCGATACGACCTCGATAAGATGGAAAAAGAGGTTATGGATGTGCTGGAAAAGGTGCATCGGCGTACTGCATCACAGGACGCGGGGCAGCTCTCCCTGCTCATGGAGACGCAGGATGTCATCTACGACGCGGAAGGAATGTCCAGCAGTGAGTACCTGCGTCGATGGTATGCACCGCAGGCGTTGCGCGAACTCCTAACTTATCGCGACATTGTAGAGCATGGGGATTATGAGTACAGGGATTTGCTGCGCATCATCCTCTCCCGCTCTGCACGCTCGGCAAGATTAACCACTCACTATGATTTAGACTTTCCTAAGCAACCAGTCACCGAACCTTACTGGTGCCATAAGCATGGTCGTATCTGTGAGCCGACTACCGAGGCGTTCAAGTTCCTCAAGCGCTACAGCATCGACACTATTCATCGGGTGAGACAGTACGCGCTGGTACGCACCGATGCGGAGGTAACTGTATACCACGCGGACAGTCGCACCGCGGATTTTCCACCGGTAGACGGCGTGATTACCAGCCCGCCCTATGTGGGGTTGATCGACTACCACGAACAACACGCTTACGCCTACCATCTGCTAGGGTTGCACGACCTGCGCGATTGCGAGATTGGTGCAGCGGCGAACGGCGCATCGGAACGAGCAAAGCAGCAGTACATGATAGACATTGCCACCGTCTTCTGGCGAATTGCCGAGGTCATGCCCTCCGGCGCACCGATAGTGGTGGTAGCGAACGACAAGCACGACCTATACGGACGTATCGCTGAGATGGTTGGAGTACGGGTAGAGGCGGTGCTGTATCGGCATGTTAACCGCCGTACAGGGCGAAGAGCGAGTGAGTTTTACGAATCCATCTTCATCTGGCGCACACCTTAAGACGATGAGTGTTCTCAGCGATGTAACCCGCTCACGGATACAGGGGTACCTGGAAGCGTTTGTGACGAATGTGGTCGCAGAGGTGAAAGAGCGGCTTTTGCCTGCTTCAATGTCTGTTCGCCAGTATCTGGGGCAACAGTCGTCCGATGGCAGGCTGAAGCCGTTTCATCAAGCGATTATCCCTGCGGAGCTGATGCGCCTGAGCGCATTTGAACGGAGTTTCAGCACGCGGTTAGGTTCCACCTTTGAGGAATGCGCTCGCCTTATCGCTTTGCAATTTCACCGGGATGCACAGCGAGGCTACCGGCTGAGCGGCAGGGTAAGCCAGTCGGCATTGCAGGAGATAGAAAGGCAGGTGAGCCTGTTTGAACACGCTTCTTCATCTCATCCAGTAATGCATGAGATGGTGGAAGCGGTGCTTGCCGCGCGAAGAACCGACGACCTTGTTCCTTTGCGCCTTGTCACCGACCTGTGGGTACAACGGCATGATGGAACACAGCTGTTCTTTGAGATCAAGTCGCCTGTACCGAACAAGGGGCAGTGTCTGGAGGTTACTCAACGATTGCTGCGGGTTCATCTCGTTACAGGAGAAGAGCGTCCCCAAGTAGCAGGGTACTTTGCAATGGCTTATAACCCCTACGGACCGAGCCGAGCTGACTATCGCTGGACGTACGCAAAAAGCTACATGCCCTTCGAGGACGCTGTGCTGATAGGCGAGGAGTTCTGGTCACTGGTTGGCGCGGAGGGCGTTTACGAAGAGTTGCTGGAAATCTACCAGCAAGTTGGACAGGCGCGGGCGAAGTACATTCTGGATACACTGGCTTTTGGTTTCTGACTCCCCTTCACAGGTTGCTTCCTACCCTCTCGATGTGCTACAATCCTTGACGGCAAATCCCCGATGGACGAAGGTTCGCTATGCCTCAGGATAAGATTATCGTTCGTGGCGCGCGTCAGCATAACCTGAAGAACATCACAGTAGAGATTCCACGCGACAAGCTGGTGGTCATCACCGGCATCTCGGGGTCGGGCAAGTCCAGTCTGGCGTTTGACACCATCTACGCTGAGGGACAGCGGCGGTATGTGGAATCGCTTTCCGCATACGCCCGGCAGTTCCTTGGACAGATGGACAAACCCGACGTGGACGACATCATCGGTCTCTCGCCGGCGGTGTCGATTGACCAGAAGTCCACCAGCCGCAACCCGCGCTCGACGGTGGCTACCGTCACCGAGATATACGACCACCTGCGCCTGCTGTATGCCCGAATCGGCATCCCGCACTGCCCCCAGTGTGGGCGCGAGATTACCCAGCAGACGGTAGAGCAGGTGGTGGACACCATCCTTGCCCTGCCGGAGGGCACGCGCCTGCAAATTCTCGCCCCCATCGTGCGAGGGCGCAAGGGTGAGTACCGAAAGGAGATGGAGGACGCCCGCAAGGCAGGCTATAATCGCCTGCGCGTGGACGGCGAACCGGTAGACCTCAGCGAACAGCCCATCCCTGCCCTGGACCGGTACAAGATTCACCATATCGAGGTGGTGGTGGACCGTATCATCGTGCGTCCGGGCATCGAGAAGCGTCTCGCCGATTCGGTGGAAACCGCCATGCGCATGGGGCAGGGCGTGGTCATCGCGCAGATTGTGGACGGCGAGGACATGGTCTTCTCCGAGAACTTCGCCTGTGCGGAGTGCGGAATCAGCCTGCCGGAGATTGAACCGCGCAGTTTCTCTTTCAACAGCCCATACGGAGCTTGCCCGGAGTGTCACGGCTTGGGCTTCAAGACCGAGTTTGACCCCGCGCTCATCGTGCCCGACCCTACCAAGAGCATCGCCGAAGGCGCGATTGAACCCTTCGCGGGCAAGGACGGCTTAATACCCTACTACGAGGGGCTACTGCGCGGTGTGGCGCACAAACTGGGCTTCACTATCCACACTCCGCTGAACCAGCTGAACGAAAAGCAATGGCATGACCTGTTCTACGGCGTGGAAGGAAACGTCACCGTCACCTTCCGCAACCGCTGGGGGCGCACCCGCTACTTCGACAGTGAGTTCGAAGGCATTATCGCCATGCTACAGCGCCGCTACAACGAAACCGAGTCTGAGAACGTGCGCGAGTGGCTTCAGCGATACATGTCGGACAAGCCCTGCCCGAAGTGTAAGGGATTGCGATTGAAGGACGAGAGCCTGGCGGTGACGGTGGGCGGGCTGAATATCGCGCAGCTCACCGCGCTATCGGTGGAAGAGGCGCAGCGTTTCTTCGATGAACTGCCCTTCCACCTCAGCGAGCGTCAACGGCACATTGCGCACCAGTTGCTGCGTGAAATCCAGACCCGACTGGGCTTCCTGCTGGATGTAGGCTTGGGCTACCTGACCTTAGACCGCCCTGCGGCGACGCTGGCTGGCGGTGAGGCGCAGCGCATTCGCCTCGCCACGCAAATCGGCAGCGGGCTGATGGGCGTGCTGTACATTCTGGACGAACCCAGCATCGGCTTGCACCAGCGCGACAACCAGAAGCTGATTCATACTTTGCTACACCTGCGCGACCTGGGCAATACCATCATCGTGGTGGAACACGACGAAGACACCATCCGCACCGCCGACCACATCATCGACATCGGTCCGGGCGCGGGCGAACACGGTGGATACATCGTCGCGCAAGGCACGGTGGAGGATATCATCGCCTGTGAACAGTCCGTCACGGGGCAGTACCTCAGCGGCAAACGTAAGATACCTATCCCGCTCATCCGTCGCCAGCCGGGCGACCGCTGGTTGACCATCCGCGGCGCACGCCAGCACAACTTGAAGAACATCACCGTGCGCATCCCGCTGGGGCTGTTCGTGTGCGTGACGGGAGTCTCCGGCTCCGGCAAGTCCACGCTGATTCAGGAAACCCTGTACCCGCGTCTGATGTATCACGTGTACGGCTCGCATCCGCTATGGGGCGAGCACGACGGTGTGGACGGCATCGAATATATCGACAAAGTGGTGGACATCGACCAGTCGCCTATTGGACGCACGCCCCGCTCGAACCCCGCCACCTACACGGGCGTGTTCGACATGATTCGCGAACTGTTCGCCAGTACGCAGGATGCCCGCGTGCGCGGTTACAAGCCCGGACGGTTCAGCTTCAACGTGAAGGGCGGACGGTGCGAGGCGTGCAAGGGCGACGGAATCATCAAGATAGAGATGCACTTCCTGCCCGACGTGTATGTGCCCTGTGAGGTGTGCAAAGGCAAGCGATACAACCGTGAAACGCTGGAAGTGAAGTACAAGGGCAAGTCTATCGCCGATGTGCTGGACATGACGGTAGAAGAGGCGCTGGAGTTCTTCAAAGCCATTCCGTCTATCGCCCGCAAGCTGCAGACCCTGCACGATGTGGGTCTGGACTACATGAAGCTGGGGCAACCCGCCACCACGCTTTCGGGCGGCGAGGCGCAGCGCGTGAAGCTGGCTACCGAGCTTTCCAAGCGCGGCACGGGCAAAACGCTGTACATTCTGGACGAACCCACCACCGGCTTGCACTTCGCGGACATCGAGAAACTGCTTAACGTTCTGCATCGCCTGGTGGACAACGGCAACACGGTCATTGTGATTGAACACAATCTGGACGTAATTAAGACCGCCGACTGGATTATCGACCTCGGTCCCGAAGGAGGCGCAGAGGGCGGCTACGTCGTGGCGGAGGGACCTCCCGAACAGGTAGCGCAGGTAGAAGCCAGTTACACGGGGCAGTTCCTGCGCAGGATGTTAGGCGCGGAGGAGAGGGCGAGGGAAGCAGTGCGGGTGTAGTTAGACCTGACGATGCGATAAAGGCTTTTGCGATACCAGAGGGGTCATTTCAAAACCGTCCAGCGTAAGCCGTCCCATCCAGCGCCTCGTGCGCTACCGTGTACGCAAACACTCTTGCAGCCCCAGCCGCCAGCAGGGTCCTTGCCGATTCGTTGAGGGTGCTACCCGTTGTCCATACATCGTCTATGAGCAGTACGCTTTTGCCCTCCACTGCTGGCGGATGCACGACGCGAAAGGCGTCTTTCACGTTCTCCCGGCGCTCTGCCCCGCCCAGTCCTACCTGTGGTTGACGATAGACCGTGCGCTCCAGCGCATTTTGCAGCAGGGGCAGACCCGTGCTTTGGCAGAACTCCCCGGCGAGCAGTGCACTCTGGTTGAAGCCTCGCTCCCGTTCTCGCTCGAGGTGGATGGGCACGGGAATAACCACCTCGGCGGCATGTAGCGGTTCGGTGAGCGGAGTATGCCACGCCTCTATCAACAGCCGGGCAAGTGCAGAAGCCAGCGAGGGGCGTTTCTCGTATTTGAATCGGTGAATCGCCGCTCGTACCACACCGCCAAAGTGGGTCACTGCACGAACCGCCTCGGGGACAAGGAGATGTACCGGACAGGAAGGGCAGAAACCTTCGGGGTCTACGGGTGTACCGCACCGGGCGCACACGGGCGGAGTGACATAGGGGATGCGGTCGGCGCATTCCTCGCACCAGCCGTCACAGCCCACCAGCGCGCAGGCGGCGCAACGGGGCGGATACAGGGCGTCCAGTATCTCTTCCCAGATTGCCCGTACCCACCTCATAGCGCACGTGCGATAACCGCCATACTGCGAGCGTCCAGTTTGGTGGTATCGGGGATTTCGAAGCGGTTGCCGTCCATATCGGTGATAATCAGGCGCGTCGGGGTCACCTCCTGCACGTTATCGCGCAGATGGCGCACCTGATACACCCGCCGCCCGCGGTTGGTCTGCACATCCCAGGTGATGGTTCCGTATTCCTCGCGCACGGAGTACACCTTCTGTACGACCGGTACGAAGTAGCGTCTGTCCAGTTCTTCCTCAATAATGTGGCGGGACTCGGGGTCCAAGCCGTGCAGGGATTTCAGGATACCAATCTCCTGGTCCATGCCGTCACGCAGGCTGATAAAGTGATTGGGGTCGGACAGGGGGAAACACCGCACCACATGCACGCGCAGCACACTCCGCTCGCCTTCGATGGTCATACGAATCTGACTGAAACCGGGTGTGCGGAAGAGACGAATCTGAGACGGCTCCAGAAAGCGCACCTCAAAGGTGGGCACGTCCCGAAAACGCAGCATGTCCAGACTAACACCCCGACTATCTACATCCATCGCCGCTATGCCTCTAGGTGAAAAGTTCTCACCAATAGTATACCTGAATCGCTTCGCGGTCTCCGAATGGAACCCTTCCAGCCTTCACAGAACTTTAATAACCCGATAACCTTCCCTTAACCTCCCTTTGTTACGATGAAGGCGCAAATTCACTGTAAGAAGGAGGAGCGCCGATGAAACGCGCTTTCACGTTGATCGAGCTGCTGGTGGTTATCGCGATTATCGCGATACTGGCAGCGATTCTCTT
>VSSL01000087.1_pt1 | contig 22047 bp, 19 predicted proteins | sample 4557531 | NCBI WGS metagenome assembly VSSL01 (sample SAMN10986726, study PRJNA523729) | hot springs metagenome | isolation source: hot springs | place: India:Timba, Gujarat | collected 2018-05-31 | reverse complement strand
TTTTTTGGGAAAAAGGCCCGGTAGAGCAGACCCTACCGGGCCTTGGCTAATCCGTAACCCTAAGGGAAGGTTACTTAATCACAATGAACTCAAAGGTGGCGAAAGCCGGGATGCTAACCACCTTAGAGACTACGGCGACTTCGACCTTGTAGGAGCCGGCCTCAAAGGTACCCGTCACCTCCGGGCTGAGGACTACCTTGTAAAGACCGTCCTCCACCAGTTCGGCCTCACCGGTGGCTACCAGGTTGTTGTTGGCATCGAAGACCAAGAACTTGACGCTCTCGATCTCCTCGGCCGGGTAGGGCTCACCTTCGAAGGTTACGAACACATCAAAGGAGGCCTCCTGACCGGCAGCCACCTGGCCCTCACCCTCCACCTCGGCGGCAGCAATCTTGGGTTCGGCGAAGCGCGCCCACTTATCCGCCAGGTCGGGGTAGTTCTCGTAGCGTTTGAGCACCAGGTTGCCCTCGGTGGTGAAGACCTGATCCACGTACATCGGACCCATGCCGATCCAGAAGTGCCCCTTGGCGGCGTACCAGTCTTGCAGGTTCTGGTAGCGCGCCGCGGCTTCCTCAGCGGTGATGTATTCGCTCAGAGTAGGCGCGTAGGGGATGTAGCTCTCGGCTTGGGCCTGATCCAGGTACTTCTTCTGCACCTCGAGGGTGGGGCCGGCGATCATGTTCGTCCACTCCACACCCAGCTGGCCGGCCTTATCGGTGGTGAAGGCCAATTCGCCGTTCTCCTCCGCCAGGATGGCCGGGGTCAGGTTGTGCCAGGCACCTGGCCCGTAGGCGTACTCCGGCCACCAGGAGAAGCCGAAGCGCTCGGCATCCAACTGGTAGGAGTCGGTGTAGGAGGTGATCACCAGCGGGTTGAGCGATTCGATCTTCACGCCCTTGAAGGTCTCCAGGAAGGCTTCCAGGGTAGGAACGGCGCTCTCGTCGTAGATCTTGCTCTCCGGTTTAGCGGTATCGAAGGTCAAGATCATACCCATGACAAAGTCACCCACCGAGAGCGGCGAGCCATCGTGCCAGGTGACGGTCTCGAAGAGGTCGGCCGGGTAAGTCCAGGTCACCTTCACCAAGGAGGTCGCACCCTCGGGGAATTTCTCGCCCACGGTGATGAACTTCTGGTTGGCAGCGTCCCAATCCGCCCAGGCATCGGCCGGTACTTCGATGTCGCCCGCCTGGAAGGAGAGACTCACCCAATCCAAGGTCTTGCCGATGGGCAGGCCTTCCTTGGCCACCACCGCCAAGGACTCGGCGCGCTGCGGCCAGCGCAGACCGGTGTACGGATCGGGCATGCTGGCCACATCACTGGTGGCGCGGATGGGCATCTGGTCGGAGATCCAGTTCGAACCGCCGATGGGGTTCCACGGATCCACGAAGTTATCCTGCTGGGCGATCTTCACCGAACCGCCCTCTTGGTCGCCGATACGCAGGGTGTACGGCCATAGGCGCGAGCCGGAGATGCCACCCGCCAGGTCGGAAGCAACGGTCAGGTTGGCCTTGTAGGGGAAGAAGGAGAGCGTGTCCACAATCCACACGCGCACCGAATCCTCCATGGCCAATTCCATGGCCTTGCGGAAGAGCTCGTCACGCTCCTCCAGGCTGGCGAAGTCGTTGTTCCACAGCTTGGTGGACACCTGTTTGAACTCCTCGCTGGGGGTATAAGCCTGCCAGAGCAGCGAGCCGCTGCCCAACGGGGTGTAGAAGTAACCGAAGTTGGTGCCATCATCGCGAGAGATCTCGGTGCTGATCCAACCACCGGTGTAGAGGTGCCACTGACCTTCCTTAGGATCGCTGCGGTTCCAGATGGGGGAGGCCTCGCCGCGGGTCTTGTACTGGCGGTCCACGGAGAAACCGATGCTCTCCAATTGGTTGGAGACGTAATCGCCGATCGGAGTGCGCTCGTCCTCGGTGCGGATGATGAAGATCAGGGTGACCGGCTGGCCATTGTACTCCCATTTACCCTCGGCGTTCTTGGTGGCGCCCATCGCCTCCATCTCGGCGCTGATGATCTCGTTGGCCTTCTCTAGGTTGTAGGCGTACTTGGCCTCCAGGGCGCGCGCCACATCAATGTATTTGGCGTAGTCTGGGAAGGCGCTCACCAAAGGCAGAAACTTCGGGGTGCCCAGGCCGCCGAAGATCTCCTGGATGACATAGTTGCGGTCAATGAGCATGTTCATCGCCGCGCGCACTTTGGGGTTGCCGAAGGGGTTCAGGCGGCCATCGTTGAAGGTCTGCACCGGGTTGAAGGTCAACTCGAAGTACAACCCAAAGGCGGTCGCATAGGCCAGGTTGGGATCGCCTTGCACCGTCTTGAACTGATCGGGGTTGGAGATGCCATCGGCGTAGATATCCAACGTGCCCGCCTGCAACTGGGAGATGCCCAGAGCGCTATCGCCCTGCTCCACGAACACCACTTCGTCCACCCAGGTGCCTTTGCGGGTCACGGGGACCGGGGTGGGAGTTGGCTCCTCGGTCGGCTCCTCGGTGGGCGCTTCTGTGACTACCGGCGCTTCAGTAACCACCGCCGGCGGCTGGGTCTCGACCGGCGCCGGGGTAGGCGTCGGGGTCGGTTGACAAGCGCTCAGCACAAAGGCCGCGACCAGAAAGATGCTGAGCACCGTCATTAACTTGACTTGATTCTTCATGTTCTCCTCCGAAAACGATCTACGAAATTGAATTGAGGGGGATCATCTCTCAGGAAATGAGTTTCATCTTGGGCGAGGGCAACCACCTCCTTTCAGGGAAGGCAAATATAATCGTAGCAAAAAGCTTCCTCAACACAGACTGCCAAGATTATACAATAGTCTTTTGCAATTTGACAATCTCTTCTCCTACACTTCTTATCCATTTTTCACTGCTCAAAGCATTTTACGGAGGACAGGTCGCGCCATAGTCCAACGCCTCCAGGTTCCAGAGAGGGCTCTCCACAGAAACCTCTTCCTGAACGCTACAGAAATCCGGACGGGTTACGACCAACCTGGGGCGCACATAAAGGGGCAAGGCCGGTAAATCCTCGGCAAAAATCGCCTGCGCCTGCTCATGGGCAGCCCGAAAAGCCGCGCTCTCCGGCAGGGCCGTGTTCGCCCGGTGGCAGACCTGATCGTAAAGGGAATTCCCATAACCGCCGGGGTTCGCCCCTCCCCAGCCCTTGGGATACTGGGGGTAAGGACCGGGGATCTCCCGGCTAGTATATAAGGCACAGGGCGGTTGCACGGTAGGTGCCCAACCGAACAGAGCAAGGGCGAAGTTCCTTCCAAAAAGGGGGCCCGCCGGCCCGGCTGCGAAGAGGGATTCTTGGGGCAGCGCTTGAACCTCGAGGGAGACCCCGCACTGTTGCAGCGATTGACGCAGAAACTGCGCCACGGCTTGTCGTTCGGGGTCATCGCTGGTCAGCAGTGGGACAACAAATGGGGTGCCATCCGGGATGCCGCTTATTCCTTGCGCCAAGCGCGGTGTGGCAGGGTTGCCATCGTCATCCACCCAGCCGGCCGCAGTGAGCAACTCAGCCGCTGCAGCGGGATCGTGCCCATAGCGCCTAACCTGGGCATTCGCTAAGGGATGTTCCGGCGGCAGATACGTGTCGGGCACAGCGACCTTACCCCCATACAACTCTTGAACTAGGCGCAGACGATCCACGCACAACGCCACCGCCTGACGAACCTCCTTGGCTTGGAAGAAGGGGAGCACTCCGCTCTCAGCAGGAGGGTTCACGGCGAATAACAACTGCTCCCAAGCGCCGCCGGGAAAGCGCTGAACGCGGATTTTTTTCTCGCTCTCCAGCTGCCTTAAGCGTTCCTCCTGGGTCATTACAGGAACCGACTCGTCAAGGTAATCGCATTCGCCGGCCAAAAGGGCATCCAGGGCTTGGGAGGCATCGGGGATAAAGCGAAAGACCAATCGCTCAAAGCGCGGCAAACCCTCGCCAGCCCGAAAGTAACGCTCGTTTCGGCGCAGGGTGAGGTGGTCACCGCGCGTCCATTCCTCGACTGCATAGGCCCCCCACCCAAGAGGAGCACGCTGAACGCTCTCAGCATTGAGCAGTTCCATCGGGGGAAACCCACCCCACAGATGGCGAGGCAGGGGGTGGATAAACGCATTCACGTAATAGGCCGAGCGATAGCCGGGCAAGCCGCGCCATTCCACAGTCACCTCGTCCAAAGCCTGATAGGCGGCCGTGCGCTCCAACCATTCGGCGCGCAGGCGTGGGTAGAGGGCGCGCAGCACCTCAAATGCGTAAACCGAGTCAGCGGCCTGTAGGGGTTGACCATCGGCCCAGGGGATAGCGGGGCGCAGCCGGAAGCGCACGACCATCTGGTCCATTTGAAAAGGGGCCTGAGGGGTGAATGCGAGGGCGCATTGAGGCTCCTCACAACCGCTGGGCAAAACCACCGTACCTTCTTGTAACGGCACCAGCTCCCCTTGAGCATCCACCACCAGATCCCCCTCTTGGACCGTAACGGCTTCAAAGATCACTTGGCCATTTGCCGAGGTGGGGATAGTCTCTAGAATCGGCGACTCCCATTTGCCATCTACCCAGTCTATAGGACCATCGTAGAGCGCCTGGAGTACGGCGCGCGCCGCGGTCGACTCATCACCAAATGGGAAAAGCGAGGTTGGTTCTGCCCCCAAACAGATCGTCAGCAGAGGGGCCGCGGTAGGGGTCGGGGCGACGGTAGGGGTTCTCTCAGCTGCCGTAGGGGTGCTTTCCACGGCAGCCCCGAGCACAGGATAGTTGCAGGCCAAAGCAACCCAGAACCACACTGCGATGAACCAACACTTTTTACCAATTGCTCTCATGGAGAGGTAACCCTTAGAGGTGATCTTGAGTTCACGGATTAACCGATTGTAGCAGGACCGGAGAAAATGCAAAGGTGTCTTTTGAATGAATGTCCCCATAGAAAGAATTAAAAGAGGCCGAGAAGGAAACCTCTCGGCCCCCAAGAAGTCTCTGTGAATGACCCACTTTACTCATTGCGTGCCGCGCAAACGCGGATCCAGCGCATCCCGCAGGCCATCTCCCAGAAAGTTGAAAGCGAACATCGTGATCGCCAATGCTAATGCCGGAAAGACGGCTTGATTAGGGTAGGTACGAATCATCTGAGCGCCGTCAGAGATCATCGAACCCCACGAGGGAGTGGGTGGATTCACTCCGAGACCGATGAAAGAGAGAAACGCTTCTGTAGAAATATAACCCGGTATTGCTAGAGTCTCTGCCACTACTAATGGCCCAATGATGTTGGGCAAGATGTGACGAAACATGATGCGTAAATCCGAAGCGCCGATGGTGCGGGCTGCCTCGATGAATTCTTTTTCCCGCACGGAAAGCACTTGCCCGCGTGTTAAACGTGCCATGGTCTCCCAAGCTGTGAGGCCAATGCCAATGAAAATGAACAACATCCCCCCCATTTTGGCATCAAGCTGACTGACAGCATAAGCAAAGGTGCCTGGTTGTAGCTTTGTCAGGGTCGACCGGAAGAAAGCTAGCAGCAGGATGATGAAAAGCAACCCAGGGAAGGCATAGAGCACATCCACAATGCGCATCATAATATTGTCTACCCTTCCGCCAAAGTACCCTGAAATACTGCCGTAGATCGTTCCAATCAGCAGGCTGATAAGCGGCCCAATGAAAGCCACCGTGAGAGAGACACGCGCTCCATATACAATACGGCTGAACAGATCTCTGCCCACATAATCAGCACCCAAGAGATAATCATTGGAGATACGGGCATAGGGTTTCATTGTGGGGAAGAGCGCCAAGAGCCAGGAAGGCACTGTGTTCTGATCGGTCAACACCTGCTTCTCGTAACTTCGGGGGGCGATTTGAGGGGCGAAGATCGCCATTAGAATCAAGATGATCACTATCGTGCCTCCTACCACCGCCGCCCGGTTTCGGATGAGACGTCGAAACGCGTCTACCCACAAATTCTCACGCTTTTGGGTAAGGGGAAGCCCACCTGCTAATTGTCTTTCTTTCAAAGCCAGCGCTTTATCTGCCATGGCAACTCCGTAGTAAGAAGCTTACCAGACTTCCATCAATCGTAGCGAATTCGAGGGTCAAGATAGGCATAGACAATATCCACTACCAAATTCGCGATTACCAGGAACACCGCGTAAAGGAGGATTGTCCCCATAATGACGGGGTAATCACGATTGGTGATGCTGGTCACAAAATATTTACCCATACCCGGAATTCCAAACACCAATTCGGTCACAAAAGTGCCCGTCACTAAAGCCGCAAACATTGGTCCTAGGATCGTCACCACTGGAATCAAAGAGTTTTTCAAAGCATGGCGGGTGATTACCAATCGTTCATGCAAGCCCTTCGCACGAGCGGTGCGGATGTAGTCCTCACGTATCGTCTGCAGCAAACTAGCCCGGGAAAGGCGGGCAATCACCGCCGAACTGCCTAAACCAAGCGCCACGGAGGGCATAATGGCAAAGCGAAAATAATCCCATCCCAAGCTCGTCGGAAGAAAGCCCAAAAAATAAGGGGGTTTCGCCCCCCAACCGGTAGGTGGTAGCCACTTAAGAGTTACCCCAAAAATCCAGATCAAGATCGGACCCAGCACAATCACCGGCACCGAGACCCCAAAAATCGCCACACTCATGCTGATGTAATCAAAAATCGTATTTTGTTTTAGAGCGGCGATGATCCCCAGTGGCATGCCGATTAAAACAGCGACCATCAATGCCATTGTTCCCAGCTGAGCGGATACCGGCAGTTGCTGACGGAAAATATCATTAACCGTGCGACTTCGGGAGGAGTAAGAAGGGCCAAAATTCATCCAGCGGAACCAAACCGGACCAATTTTTGTCTGGAAAAGAAAATCATCCTCCAAGGCGTTGGAAGGAGGGGTTGTAGTTATGCGAGGGATAAACACATCGTAGAGATATTGCAGGTACTGTTTGTATAAGGGATCGTCAAGATGATAGCGCTTTTCCAAATTGGCCATAATTTCAGGTGGCAAAGCCTTCTCGCGATCGAAAGGCCCCCCTGGGACAGCGTGCATTAGGCCAAAAGTGATGAACGAGACAACGATCAAAACGGCAAACAAATAAATCAAACGTCGGGCAATATACCGACCCATTAGGTCACCTCCAAGATAACCAAAGGAGACAAACCCTACAAGACATATGGTGGGGGAAGGAGAACCCCTCCCCCACCATGCCGTTAGATTAGCTTACTGAGAGACAATGTCCCATTTCTCGATGTGTTCTAGGCCACCGAGCACCGAGAAGGTGCGCTGGACATAGGGCTTGGTCACCGTGACGCGGGTGTACCAGTAGATAGGAATGATGACCGCATCCTCGTAGACCAAGATCTGTTCCGCCTGGGCATACAGTTCGACGCGCTTCTTAGGATCGGTCTCCTTAGCGGCCTGCAAGACCAGTTCGTTGAACTTCTCATTGCTCCAAGAGACACCACCTACGCTGCCGTCGGTATTGGGATTCGCCGAGCCACCCGGGTAGAAGACCTCACGGATGAAGTTATTGGCGTCCGGGTAGTCCTGGCACCAACCCAAGCGCCATATCTGTGGAGTGTCCGCGCCCTTAATGGTCTCCAGATATACCTTCCACTCCTGGTTCACCAGTTTTACTTCAACGCCAAGAACCTCTTTCCACATCTGTTGAATGGCCTCGGCGATCTTCTGGTGACCCGAGGAGGTGTTGAACATTAAGGTGATGTCCAACTGATCCACAGTTAAGCCGTTCTCGTCCAAGTAGGACTGGAGTTCCGCTTTGGCTTTCTCTGGATCATACTTCACACCCAGGTCCGGATATTCGTCAATCGTCGGAGCCCCGGCCAGACCAGGGCGGGAGAACCACTGCGCCGGCTCTTGCTCGCCCTTGGTGACATTGGCAATCAGGCTTTCACGATCCACTGCCATGGAAAGGGCCCGGCGCACGCGCACATCGTTCACGAAAGGCGCCTGGGTGTTGAAGCCATAGTAATAGGTGCACAGCACAGGGGCGATCTTTAGCTCTGCCGAGAGAGTGGGATCCGCCTTGACGCGGTCAATATCCGCCAAAGGTACACCGGCCACATCCAGGTTTCCAGCCTCGTACTCGGCAAAGGCGGGAGCCTCATCCAACATCGTCCAGGTCACTTCGTCAATCTTGGCCTGCGGCACAGAGTCGCTGCCTGGCCAGAAGGGGTTCTTCACTATCGTGATGTAGGAGTCATGCACCCACTCCTTCAACGTGTAGGGGCCATAACCCTGGAAGAAGCCGGTCTCGGTCCAGCGATCGCCGCGCGCCTCGGTGCAGTCATCGCCCTCGATCAACCACTTGGGTTGAGCGTGCGCCACCCACATGCCAGCGATGTTGAGGTTGTAAACGGCCTGGTCCACAAAGGTGATCTCTAAGGTGGTCTCATCCAGCGCCTGAACGGCAACGGACTCCGGGTCCTCGTTCTCACCGCTGTTGTAGGCTTCTGCACCCTTAATGGCAAAGGCCAGCACGTAGGCATAATCTGAGGCGGTCGCCGGCGCCAGTGTTCGCAGAATGCCATACTCAAAGTCCTGGGCAGTTACCTTGCGGGGGTTGCCATCGCAGTCGGTTACTTGGACCACTTCCGTGCCATCATACTTGACCCAATAGACATCATCGCGCAGCTTGAAGGTGACCGTCTGAGTGCCATCCTCGTTGTTGACCACTTCCCAAGAGAGGGCCATTCCGGGTTCTAGGTCGGTGGTCTCCTCGTTCTGGCGAGTGAGGCCAACAGTGGTCTCCTCCACAATCTGAACCGATGAGGTATCCGTTGAAAGCGCCGGGTCAATGGTCGGGATGTCACCAGGACCCATGTTCAGCCGCAGAACCTTGGGGCCCGCTGGCTTGGGTTCCGGAGTTGGAGTAACCACAACAACTTCCGGCTTTCCCTCCACGATCACCGTCTCCACAACGGTCTGAGTCTGAATGACGGTTTGAACCTGCGGTTGGCAAGCTGCGAGCACCAGGCTCACCACCAACAGAGTTGAGAAAACAAACAGCCTCTTGTTCATGTATCTCTTCTCCTCTACAACAAACTTGGAACGAAAATTATTGGACAGGGCTTAGATAAACCCAAAACTTCACTCCTCTTCGAAGAGCACCACCTCCTTTCAAAAAGGGCTAGCCGCAATGTTCCCATGAAAGAAGGACCTTGAATTTTATACCACTTCTCCGGCAAAGTGACAAGCAACAAAGTGACCCGGAGTATACTCGCGCCACTCCGGTTTTACCTCAGCGCAGACATCCTTCGCGAAACGGCAACGCGTGCGAAAGCGGCAGCCCGAAGGGGGATTGACCGGTGAGGGCACATCCCCTTCAAGGATGATGCGTTGCCGCTTTTCCTCCAGAATGGGGTCAGGGATAGGAACTGCAGAAAGTAACGCTTGAGTATAGGGATGTAAAGGATTATCGAAGAGTTCCACCTGATTTGCCAATTCCACGATGGTGCCCAAGTACATGACAGCGATACGATTGCTAATATGGCGGACCATCGAAAGATCGTGTGCAATGAACAGATAAGTGAGTTTGAATTGATTCTGCAAATCCTCAAGCAGGTTAACTACTTGGGCTTGAATAGAAACATCCAAGGCGGAAATCGGCTCATCGCAGACGATGAGCTCCGGCTGCAACGCCAGTGCACGAGCTACGCCAATGCGCTGACGTTGACCACCGGAAAATTCGTGGGGATAGCGGTTCGCAAAGGCCGGGTTGAGCCCCACCAGCTCCAGCAGGTGCTCAACGCGCTGATTCAACTCCTTCCCCCTACATACATTGTGTACCACCAGCGGCTCGCCAATGATCTCCCCTACGGTCATGCGAGGGTTTAAACTGGCGTACGGATCCTGAAAGATCATCTGCATCCGGCGGCGCATCTTCCGTAGTTCATCCCCCTTGAGAGTGGTGAGATCCACTCCTTCAAAATACACATGACCTGCTGTGGGCCGGTACAACTGCAGGATGGTACGTCCGGTGGTGGACTTCCCACAACCCGACTCGCCCACGAGACCGAGAGTTTCTCCCCGGTACACCTCAAACGATATATCGTCTACAGCGTGTACAGCCCCAATCTGGCGCTGAAAAATAATGCCCCGCATGATGGGAAAGTACTTTACGAGATGTTCAACCTTGAGTAAGACGTTATTCGTGGTCATCCTCGTGGTCTCCCGCTATCCGTGTCAAACCAACAAGCAACCCAGTGCTCGCCACCCACCTCTAATAGGGCAGGATTCTCCTCCCAACAACGATCCATGACATACTTGCAGCGCGGCGCAAACGGACAGTACTGAGGTTTCTCATAGAGCACCGGTGGTAATCCATCAATTGAAGTGAGGCGAACTCTTTGCCGACGATCAAGACGCGGTAAGCTGCCCAACAAACCGATAGTGTAAGGATGGAGCGGATGTTTGTACAGTTCTTTTACCTCGGCCTGCTCAATAATGTAACCACCATACATGACCGCCACACGGTGCGCTAAACCAGCAATAATGCCCAGGTCGTGGGTAATCCAAATGATAGCCATGCCAATTTCATCGCGCAGCCTTTTAACCAATTCGATGATCTGCGCTTGGATGGTCACGTCCAGAGCGGTCGTGGGCTCATCAGCAATAAGCACGCTTGGCGTGCAAGCCAAGGCCATGGCAATCATTACCCGCTGACGCATTCCCCCAGAGAACTGATGGGGATAGTCATTCAGGCGATCTCTTGCTCGAGGAATACCTACCATTTCAAGCAACTCAACCACGCGATCGGTCGCCTGCTGCTTGTTCATCCCCATGTGAATCTCAAGGGGTTCAGAGAGTTGCCGTCCAATGGTCAACACTGGGTTAAAGGACGTCATCGGATCCTGAAACACCATGCTCAACTGGGCGCCACGTATATGGCGGATTTCCTCGTTGCTCATGGTAAGCAGGTCTTTTCCAAAAAAGAGCGCCTTTCCGTTGACCACTTTCCCCGGAGGGGAGGGGATGAGCTGCATCAATGAGAGCATAGCTACGCTTTTACCACATCCACTTTCCCCCACTAGGCCCAAGGTCTCACCTTGCTTTAGAGTGAAAGAGATACCGTTTACCGCATGAACAACACCGCTCGTGGTCTTAAAAATCGTTTCTAAGTTCTCTACTTGAAGAATAGGTTTCCGGCCATTAACATCTTCCATGAAAACGCTTCTCCTCAGAGAGACATCAAGCGGCTGAGGAAAATCCACATGCCGCTAGAGAGACACAATCTTTAACGAAGGCAACCACCAAGAATTATAACACCTTTAATAACCCCTCATTGGTAGGCAGAATGACACCCTCTATAGGTGAACTTCTTCCCCTAAAACGAAAAACCACTACTCAATCGCCGCTGCGTTGCGCCCCAAAGTGACCTCTGGCTAAGTCTCACCCTTCTTCGCCAAAGCGCATGTTCAGGTACGAGCGATAGCGCGAAGGAGCAATCTGGCCGGCCTCGACGGCCTGCCTTATGCGGCAACCGGGTTCATGGAGATGGGTGCAGTCACTGAAGAGGCACTCCGCTACCCGCTCCCGCATCTCCGGGAAGTAACCGTCCAATTCCTCCGGGGCAATATCCCACAAGGCCAACGCCCGCAGACCTGGGGTATCGGCTACGTAGCCTCCTCCTTCCAACGGGAACATCTGGCGCACCACGGTGGCGTGCCGCCCTTTACGGGTCGCCTCGCTTACCTGACGTACCTGCAGCCCCAGCCCTGGTTGGATGGCGTTCAACAGGCTGGTCTTACCCACCCCCGAAGGGCCGGTTAGCAACGTCACCTTTCCTTGTAGGCGGCCCTTCAAGGTCTCCAAACCCAATCCACTCACTGTGGAGGTGTAAATCACCTCGTACCCTAGCGGAGGGTAGAGATCAAACATCGCGCTCGCGGCCTCTTCCCCCACCAAATCCACTTTGTTGGCCACGATCAACGCCGGCACACCTTGTTTCTCGGCGATGACCAAAAAGCGGTCAAGCATCCCCCATCGCGGGGCAGGGTCCTGACAGGCAAACACCAACAACACTTGATCGGGGTTGGCAATCAGCACCTGCACATACTCCCCTTGGGGGCGCGGGTCGCGCCGAGCGAACAGGCGGGCCCGCGGATAGACGGCTTCGATGACGCCTTGCTGCCTATTCAGAGGGGTCACTTCAACCCAATCGCCCACAGCCACCACGTCCCCAAAGCGACGGCCTTTTTTCAACCGGCCGCGTAACTGACATACCAATTGCCCCTGGTCGCACTGTACCGTGTAGAAACCCGATTGGGAGCGAATCACCAGACCACGCATGGACTACGGGGATGGCGTCACGACCGGGGTCGGTCCGAGAGGGGTCGGGGTTAGGGTTCCGAGGACATTGAGGGAGGACTCCCACCAATACAATTTCAAAGGCTGGCCACTGAAATACAGTTCCACCACACGGCGAAATATGGGCGCGGCGTAGTCCGACCCTTCCCCCACGTGCTCTACCAGCACGGCTACAGCAATATCCGGGCGATCAGGCCGCTCGGCGAAGGTGTAGCCCACAAACCAAGCGTGCGGACGATCACCACCCGACTGAGCGGTGCCTGTCTTGCCGGCAATGGGGATATCCAAGCCGGTGAAGATATGCCAAGCCGTGCCGCGCGGTTTCTCGCTGCGTACCACGCCCACCAGCGCCTCTTGGATTAAACGCAAGTTCTCCGCCGAAACGGGCAGCCTTCCCATCACTTTAGGCTGAAACACCTGGGAGGGGCGACCATCTGGGGCGGCAATGCGTTCGATCAATTGGGGCTGATAGAGCGTGCCACCATTGCCCACCGCAGCAATGAAGGTCGCTGCTTGAAGCGGGGTAACCAAGATAGCACCCTGGCCAATGGCCATGTTGACCGCATCCACAGCGCTCTCAGGGTCGGGGATGTTACCAGCCGCCTCGTCCACCCCCACAATGCCGGTGGGTTTTCCCAACCCAAAGCCCCGCGCCATTTCGGATACGGCAGTGGCCAAACCGCGGTTGTACAAATCGAGGCCAATATGCCAAAAGAATGGGTTGCAGGAACGGATCAACCCCTGCGGCAAAGTAAGCAGGCCACTCGGTGCCACCCTGCCCCCCATCAAGTAATAATCATAGGTCCAATCGTGCAGACGCACGCCGGGCAATTCGTCAAAGAAATAGCCACATTGATAGGTGCTTTCAGCGCTGTAACGGCCGCTCTCTAGCGCCGCCGCCATGGTGATGATCTTAAACACCGAACCCAACGGATACTGCCCCTGGGTTGCCCGGTTGAGCAAGGGCTGGGAGGGGTCGCTGACCACAGCAAACAAGCGCTGGGCACCCCCCGCATAGGTGGGCTCGAAGATGTTCGGATCAAAGGAGGGAGCTGAGGCCATGGCCAGCACTCGACCGCTATCTCGCTCCAAGACCACAATGGCACCGCGAAAAGCGGAAAGGGCTTGCTGCACGCCCATTTGGAAATCCCGCTCCAAGGTGGAGTAAATATCCTGAGCCGGCTGGGCCTCGACGCGGGCTAAACGGGTCAGGGGGCGTCCTTGAGCGCTATAAACGTAGAGCGCGCCCCCGCGCTTGCCGGCCAAGTAACGCTCACCCCACTTCTCTAAGCCGCTACGCCCCACGCGATCGTCCGGCTGATAGCCCTGCTTTAGGTACTCATCCAGTTCCTCAGGCTGAATGGCGCCTACATAGCCAACCACATGCGGAGCAATGCCCCCCTCGAAATAGTAACGCACCCGCGTTGGGCTTAGGCGCACCGCCGGCATGGCACTGAGCACCTCGTAATAGGCCGCCAGACGTTCCGCCGAGACCTCCCCCGCCGGCACATACCAATCCGCGCCGCGCGGGGCGCTCTGATAACGCGCCCGTAAGGTCTCCAAGGGTGTGCCACAGACCTCTGCAAGAAGGGCGAGCACACTCTCTACCTGGTCTTCTGGGATGCGGTCGGGAAGAAAACCCACCGCTACCGCCTCCGCTTGTGCCACCAAGGGGCGGCCATCGCGGTCGTAAATGTTCGCTCGCGCCGGGATGTATCCACTGCGATCCATGAGAAGAAAATTCCCCCCCTTCAACTCCGGGAGCACCAAGGTGTCATCCCATTCGATGCGCCATTCCTCCTTCTCCCGACGTAGGTTCATCACCGTCTCGCGCGTCACCTCACCCACCAGGCGGCTTTGCAAGGTGACCCGATAGCGCACCTGCGCCTGGCTGCGGTCCACCAAAACCGAGAGAATTTCGTAAGAGAGGCCACCAAGGGCTGCCTCTTCAGCGATACTCTCATAATGGCGGCGAAACTCCTCCCTACTGAGAGCATCCTGACTAAGGGTGGTGAGCAGGCCATACATGGCCTCGTACTGTTCGGCCTTCCACGCCTCCAGGTAAGCCTGAGCTCGGGTTTTCACTCGGCTCACTTCAGCCGGGTCGTTTCCCACTAGGGTTGCCTCGCCAGCAGGGGAAGGGAGAGATGCAGCCGGCGCAGGGGAGGGCAACCCTCCGCACGCTGCGCTAAGGACGATCCCCAAAACTAGGATGAGCCACAACGGCGAGCGCATCATTCTTGCCAGTCAAGGGAACCTAAGGCGAAAAGGTAGGCCTGGCAGGGTTGACTGCTTTCCGGCTTGCACGAAGCCAACAAGGAGCGCTCATACTCAAGGCCCAAGGTTGCCAACATCTCCCCGAGCCGGCAAAGAGGCAATCCCATTACGTTGGCGTAGCATCCGTGCACATACGCCACAGGGTTGAAAGCGGGGTGCTGAATGGCATACGCCCCCGCCTTATCGAAGGGATCGCCACTGGCGATGTAGGCGAGCATCTCCTCATCGTCATAAGCCCGCATGAACACCTGAGAGGAGATCACCTCCTGAAGATGGTCACCATCTGCCGGCCGCATGACCACCAGACCGGTCAGCACACGATGTTTCCTCCCCCGCAAGCAGCGCAACATCGCTTCAGCCTCTAGCGCATTGGCCGGCTTGCCCAAGACCTGCTCGCCGCCATCCCGGTTCACTACTACCGCGGTGTCGGTGCCACAATCACTACCCCATCGTCCGGAGGAGAGGCAGTTTGCCTCCAAAGGGATCCGGCCGCCCAGGCTTTTTCCCACGCCAAGCGCTGCACCAGCTGTTCGGCACTCTCCTGGGGGCGCGGCCTCTCGTTTACAGAAACCCCCAACACGCGATACGGCCAACCGGCGAGGGCAAGGAATTGTTGACGGCGGGGGGAACGCGAAGCCAAGAGAAGCATTTGCGCCTTCGATTCTAACATAGCCCAAAGGAAGAGGCCCTCTGTGGGCAACTTTTTACCTTTGCAACTTGAAACCCACCTCCAGATTCGCTATACTGGAAGCAGAAGAAGCGTACCAATCGATCTTTCGAGGAGGGCAGTATGCCGTTTAAAAACATCCTACTCGGCGTAGATGGCTCCGAACACGGCTGGAAAGCAGCCCGTTTGGCCGGTGATTTGACCCGCACCATGCAGAGCGATTTGTGGATAGTGACCGCCTTCGACCCTGTCCCAACTTACCTGGGGCAGCCCAACCTGCAACAAGCGCTTAACGCTCGCATTATGGAAGCGGAAGCCGTGCTAGACCGTGCCCTTCAGGAGGTGGGCGTTCTCCCCAATCCGCCACGCACCGAGATCCTCGAGGGGCCGCCCGCAGAGGCGATCCTGCGCGTGGCCGAGACGCGCCATTGCGATTTGATCGTCATGGGCACACGCGGGCTTGGTCAGCTGCGCGGCCTACTCTTGGGCAGCCAAAGCCAAAAAGTGGTCTCTTTAGCCCCTTGCCCCGTGCTCCTGGTGCGCTAAAACCCTATCCAGACACCCGCGAAACACGGAGAAACGCTTGCGCATCCGCTCAATTACCTGCTTTATTAACCCTGGGAATCCCCCTCAAGCCGCCGTATTACAACAAGCCGGCCGCTTTGCCCAGGAAGCCAAGGTGTGCTTTGAAAATGCCGGCTATATTGTGCAAAGCACCCGCTTGGCAACGGTGCCCTTTGGGGAATGGCTGCCGCTCACGGAAGTCAACCAAGCCACCGAATTGGTGGTCTCCCTTGAGCGCCAGGCTCACGAAGCAGGCTTTGATTACCTAGCCATCGGGCCGGCTCGCCCGGAGGAAGGGCAAGCCTATGGTATCATCCCCACCCTTCTGGCGACCACCAGCACCCTCTTCACGAGCGGCATGATGACCGGCCGCCCCGGCCAGGTGCACCTGAAGGCCGTGCGGCACTGCGCCGAAGTGATCCATAAGGTAGCCCACATAAACGAGGATGGCTTCGCCAATCTGCGTTTTGCCGCTCTGGCCAACGTACCCGCTGGGGCGCCCTTCTTTCCGGCCGCCTACCACCAAGGTCAAGCACCGGGCTTTGCCCTCGCCATGGAAGCCGCCGATCTGGCTGTGGAGGCGTTCACCCGCGCCAACGATCTCGACGAAGCAGCGCACTCCCTCACCCATAGGGTGGAAGAGGAAGCTCAAACCCTCAGCCGCCTAGCAAGAGAATTAGCCTTCCAACTCGGCTTTGCCTTCAAAGGGATAGACTTCACACTAGCTCCCTTCCCGGAAGAGGCGCGTTCTATTGGCAACGCCCTGGAACGTTTCGGGGTGCCCTGCGTGGGCCTACACGGCACGCTGGCCGCATCGGCGCTTCTAACCTCTGCCCTCGATCGGGCTGCCTTTCCTCGGGCCGGTTTCAACGGTCTGATGTTGCCGGTTTTGGAAGATGCCACCCTCGCCCAGCGCGCGGCTGAGGGAACCCTGGAGGTCACCGACCTGCTGCTCTATGCGGCGGTGTGCGGAACCGGGCTCGATACTCTTCCCCTACCCGGCGAAGTAAGTGTGGAACAACTCTATGCTTTGCTGCTCGATCTGGCCGCCCTTGCCCAACGGCTGGATAAACCCCTCACCGCGCGCCTCATGCCCTTGCCCGGCAAAAAGGCCGGCGACCCCACCGCTTTCGCCTTCGCTTACTTCGCCAACAGCCGGGTGATGGCGCTGAAGGCGCAGCCGCTCGGCGGCTTGCTGGTTACATCGCCGGCCTTCTCAATCCAGGGACGGGAGAAGCGCAAACCGAAACCTAAATGAAGATGATTTGCGCCCCTTCGGTCATGTCAATGAAGTCGGAGGCGGTGACGATATCCAAAACACCCTCTACGAAGTCGTCCTTGGTAAGACCCATCATATCTACGGTCATCTTGCAGGCGTAGAGTTTGGCGCCGCCATCCGCGAGCATCTGTAGGAATTCGCGCACCGGGGGTACGTCCAATTTGGCGATCTTGCTCTTCATCAGAGCGGTGGCAAAAGCGGTCATGCCCGGCAGAACGCCCATGATGTTTGGGATGCCTAGGTTGCCGGTGGGCAAACCCATCATGCTCATCTTCATGCTGGTGTTGGCCACCGGGGCGATCTCTAAGTGGTCTACGCGGCGCTTGTTGATCAGGTCCAACCCCCAGAAAGTGAAGAAGATGGTGACATCAATGCCGCTGCCCAAGGCCGCCCAACCCATGATCAGCGCCGGGTAGGCCATATCTAGGGTACCCTTGGAGCAGATAAAGGCCATTTTGCGGTTCTCGTCCGTCATGGCATACTCTCCTCAGCGATCCAATCTCTCTTAGGGCTTACACACAACCTTCTGGCTTGCCCAAACCGGCGATGCGGGCGACCTTTTTCGCCGGCCCCTTGGGGAAGAGGGCAAACAAATCCTTGGTTGAAATGCCCGTCCCTACGGTGATGTTGCGCAGGGTGGGCGATTTACCCGTGGCCGCTGCGCTCTGGCGGCAGTATTCAATGATCTTCCAGTGGGCCTCGGTCAGTTCCTCGATACCCTCTTCTTTCGCCAACTCAACAGCGATTTCCGGCGTCCACTGGCTGGGATCGGTCAGGAAGCCTTCTTCGTTAACCTCCACCACCTTGCCGGCGATCTCGCGAGTCATGGTCTTAACGTCCAACATGGTTGTTCTCCTTTCTACAAAAGTTTAAGTCCTCAGGTTGTAGCCGAGGGCAAGGTCTCTAGCGTCTTGGGGCGTCCATTGGAACCGGGCTCGGCCTGAGCACCGATCACATGGAGCACCCGCAACGTCAAAGCCAAACCACGGCGCACATTCGGGTCACGCATCTGGCGCAGCAACCCCAGAAGGGAACTATCCACCGGTTTCTCAACCTCTTGCTCGGCCACCAACAGGGTGTTGCGCACGAACTGGAGCACCTCCGGTTGAGTCATATCCTTGATGGTGTTTAGGATGAGCACGATGTTATCCCCCAAGGCGCGTACGTCATCCTCGCTGAACTCCTCCACGATGGTCTCCAGAATTCGCCATCCCTGGCGCGCAAAGGCAAAATACCCTTGGCGCTCCATGCGATCCAGGCGTGCCACCAGGTGGTTGAAAACCTGCTTGCCATTACGTTGGAGCTCGTCATAGAGCTCCATCATCATCTCCAAGCGATCCAGCCCTTCGACAATCAGATGGGTGTCACGCAGCAGGCGCTTGAGCAGGAACAGTAGGTCCTCCGCTTGGAATTCGCTGCCCACCTCGGCCAATTCCTGAATGGCCAACTTGACCATATGGTTGAGGATAGGGGTCAGATCGCGTTTGAGCTCCTGGAACTCCTCGATCTGGCGGCGTTGCACTTCGGCCACCTGGGTGAGCAAATCCAACTGGCGTTGCTGAGCCTCCAACAGGGCGCTCAGGTAGTCTATTTTCTCGTGCAGCAGGCTCACGTCGGTGTTGGTCTCCATAGTCACCTCCTAGAGCCACTTGCCAGCCATGCTCATCTGCGATTCAAAGGGCAATTCCTCGCCTTTCAAGAGCATATTCCAATAGATCCACTTGAACATCATCTTGCCCCAGTGATTCACCGCCGATTCCTTGAGCAAGGAGAACGGCCCAAAGCCCGGCAAGGGGAATTTCCCCGGCAAAGGCTCGACATCGTAGTTGAAATCAATGAGGATGCCCTTCTCAAAGCCCGATTCGATGAAACAGTTGGCGTGGCCATCGAACTTGGGAAGCGGCTCCAGCCCCTCCATGTGGCGCAAGATGTTCTCCACCAACACATCTAACATAAAGTGCGCCACCGAGCCGGCTTTAGAAGCCGGAGCGTTGCTGGCATCGCCGATCACCCACACATGCTCCCACTGCTCCGATTGCAGGGTGTGTTTGTTCACCGGCACAAATTGCAGCTCATCTCCCATACCCGAGCGCCCGATGACATCGGCGCCCATGTTAACCGGCACGGTGACCAGCAGATCATAGGGGATTTCACGCTCATCGTAGGAACGGATGACCTGCTTGTCGTTATCCACCTCCATGATGTTGAATTCTGCCTCGAGGTGAATGTTCTTCTCCGCGAGAATGTCACCTAAGATGGCCGAAGCTCGCGGCCTGGTAAACGCACCGGGCAAGGGGGTGGCAAAGGTGATGTTCACTTTCTCACGAATGCCGCGTTCATGGAAGAACCAATCGGCCAAAAAGAGGAACTCCAGCGGAGCGACCGGGCACTTGATGGGCATCTCGACCACGTTCACCACCAGGTTGCCCCCTTTCCAGAAGCGGAAGGCACGCCCCAGCGCCAAAGCCCCTTCCAGGGTGTAAAAATCAAAAATGGTACGGTACCATTGACCATCCATTAAGCCGGGGGTCTCCTCCGGCTTGATCTGCGCGCCGGTCGCGATTACCAGGTAGTCATAGTGGATTGTGCGGTTACCCTGGACGAGGCGCACGCGCTTTTCCTGCGGCTCGATGAGCTCGATATCCGAGAAGACCACCTCTACCCGAGGAGGCAGAAAGTTGCGCTTGGGTTTCACCACATCGGCGGCCGAGTAAATGCCGAAGGGGATGAACAGAAAGCCAGGTTGGTAGTAGTGGTTCTCATCGCGATCCACGATGATGATGCGCCATTCCCGCGGGTCGAGGTGTTGTGCCATTTTGTTCGCCACCATCGTCCCACCGGTGCCGGCGCCGAGGATGAGAAAGGTCTTCATACGTCCGTCCTCCAAAACGAAAAATTCCCTCAGGGAACTTTTTACTCTTGAGGCATCTCCAGAACCGTGCGCGCCAAGGCGAGCTGGTTTCGGAGCTTATCGGCCAAGACGGCGCGCAACAGATCAAGCGCTTGAATAATGCGCCCATCGGCCAGGGTGTACACCACCGTTTGCCCCTCGCGTTGGGCGAGCACCATCCCCCGCTCGCGCAAAATGTTCAAATGGCGCGAGGTCGCCGGTTGGCTGATGTGAAGTGCCTCGGCCAGCTCACCCACGTTGTGCGGCCGTTCCGATAGGGCATAAAGGATGAGAATGCGGCGCGGTTCGGCCAGGCCGAAACAAATATCCGCATGGAGTTGGGTGATTTCCTGAGCCAGCGCAGGGGTAATTGCCATAGTCTTATTTTACAAGATATATGCATAAATGAATAACTTATCAGGCGCAATCTTAACCTCAAACCGCCCTTCCTCTTAGTGACAAATATCACTTGTCGAGCATGTCGAACGTATTAATTCGGACAAAAACAGTGTGAATTTATTGTGACGAATCGCACAATACGCGCGAAGTAAGGGACACATTTGTAAACCGTACCCCCCTGCCAAAGACCTCTACAGAGAACGTCTATTGATCTTGCCTCTGCTGGCGCGCCAGTTCTTCCGCCTGGGCCCACTCTTCAGGCGTGTTCAGGTTAAGAAAGCACAGTCCTTGGGGATCGTAAAGGCGAACTTGCTCTTCTTCGAAGTACAACACCCGCACCTGGGGGAACCACGCATCCACGCGCCGCTGGCCGCTCTCCACAGCTTGGCGCACGGCGGGTAGGCAAGTGGCGCGCCGATAAACGGCGTGGAAAGGCTGCGTCTTGCTAGCATGGCGAGGGATGGCCAAATCCACCTCTTGTTCTTCTAAAGCAGCCCCTAATGCCTTCAGGAGCTCCGCCGAGACGAAGGGCATATCACAGGCGACTACAGCCACCAGCCCCTGGCGCGCCACACTTAGGGCAGTGTACAGGCCACCCAACGCTCCCCGCTTAGGGATTAAGTCCGGGTAAATAGGCAAACCCAGAAAGGCGTAAGCCTGCGGACGGTTGGCAGTGACCAGCATCTCGGCGGCTACGGCTCTCAAGCGCCGCACCACGCGCTGGATAAGAGGCTCCCCCAGGAAAGGGCGCAAGGCCTTGTCCTCGCCCATGCGGGACGATTCCCCACCGGCTTGGATCACAACGCTGAACATCAAGTTGATTATAATGGGAGAAGAGAAGCCTCATCGAGCGAGGCCGTTTTAGCGGTAGCTTCCGTTCAGGAGAGTGAAACATGAGCACGATGGCCGATGTGTTGGATTCGATGACCGTGGAGGGGGAACTCTACCAACCCTTAGAAGGGGGAGCGGTGCGCTGTTACGCCTGCGGGCATCGTTGCCTGATTCGGGAAGGCAAACGCGGCATTTGTCAGGTGCGCTTCAACCGCCAAGGGAAATTGTATGTACCCTGGGGGTACGTGGCAGCCCTTCAGGTTGACCCCATCGAGAAGAAGCCGTTCTTTCACATCTTACCCGGCAGCGAGGCGCTCACCTTTGGCATGTTGGGATGCGACTTCCATTGCAGTTACTGCCAGAATTACCTCACCTCCCAAGCCCTGCGCGATCCTGTTTCGGATGCGGCGCTCTCGTTCGTGCGGCGCATCTCACCAGAGCAGGTGGTGGAGCTGGCCTTGCGCAACGGCGCCGAGATCATCGCCTCCTCCTACAACGAGCCGCTCATCACCTCCGAGTGGGCGGTGAGCATCTTCCGCCTGGCCAAGGAACAAGGTTTGAAGTGCGTCTACATCTCAAACGGCAACGCCACGCCGGAAGTGCTCGACTACCTGTACCCCTACCTGGTGGGTTTCAAAATTGACCTGAAGACCATGCAGGACCGCCAATACCGCCAGCTGGGTGGGGTGCTCAAGCACGTTTTAGAGAGCATCCGCCAGGCGCACTCCCGTGGCCTATGGGTGGAAGTGGTCACCCTGGTGGTGCCCGGCTTCAACGACAGCAGCGAGGAATTGATGGACGCTGCCCGCTACATTGCTTCTGTCTCCAAAGATATCCCC
>VSSL01000086.1_pt1 | contig 22056 bp, 27 predicted proteins | sample 4557531 | NCBI WGS metagenome assembly VSSL01 (sample SAMN10986726, study PRJNA523729) | hot springs metagenome | isolation source: hot springs | place: India:Timba, Gujarat | collected 2018-05-31 | reverse complement strand
TGCAACAAAGATGATTGTCGCGGCTTCGACGAAAATCGAGCCGGGGAGAAACACTTGCAGGCTGAGGGAAGGCCCCGATAAAAATCATCGGGGCCTCTCATGCGTTGGTATGACCTATTCGTCTGCGGCAGGCGCCATTGGAACGATGCTTACGCGTTTGTGGAATCGGTCTTTCCTATCATATTTTACAATGCCATCCACGGTGGCGAACAAGGTATAGTCTCGCCCGAGACCCACGTTATTCCCAGGATGAATCACAGTTCCCTTCTGCCGAACCAGGATGTTCCCCGCCTTGACGAACTGACCAGCGAAACGCTTCACACCCAATCTTTGCCCTGGGCTGTCTCGACCATTTCTCGAACTTCCACCTGCTTTTTTGTGAGCCATGACACACCTCCAGGGTCAGGATAAAGAATTGGCGTCAGCGTCCGGACGAGATTCCACGTCCACAGGAACCGCTTCGGCGCTCCGAATTATGTCATCGATCCTCAGCAGCGAATACCACTGTCTATGGCCTTGCTTCTTGTGGTAGCCCTTCCGCCTCTTTTTCTTAAACACAATGATCTTTCTGTCTTTGTCCGTGCGCAAGATCGTTGCCTGCACCGAAACGTTTGGCACAAAGGGATTCCCGACAAGGAGTCCTGATTCCTCGGAGACGGCCAGGACATCGCTGAGCTGAATCTGAGAGCCTTCGTCTCCTTGGACCCGTTCGACCTTGACATGTTCGCCAGGCTGAACCTTATATTGTTTTCCACCGGTTTGAACAATGGCGTACATACTGTCCTCCTAAAACGTAACATATTATTAGACCATTGCTGCAGTTGCCTGTCAAGGCGCTTTTGCCGCTGCGCCCAAAAAAACCACAAAATTTGCCGCGCTGCGTGCCAAGGCAGGCCGGTTGGGCAAAAGCAAAAAATGTGATAATGCATGGCGTCGCGGCGCCTCTTACCGAGCCGCACAGAAAACGGAATCCCAACGCGTCGGCAATGAAAACGGCCCGACGGAAAAGAATGCGATACTTCCATGTCCGATCACTCGACGCACACGGAACAGAAACTATTCGCCTTCGGGACCAACTGGCAAAAATTCCTCAAGGCGTATGACGCGGAGCGCCTTGACCATGCGGCGCGCTCATTGTCTGATTTCCTTGAAGAACGTGAACTCACTGGCAAGAGTTTTTTTAGATATCGGTTGTGGCAGCGGCCTGTTTTCCTATGCGGCGTATTCTTTGGGAGCGGCGCCGATCATGAGCTTCGACATCGATCCCTACAGCGTTGCGTGTTGCAGGCAGTTGCGCGCCCTGGCGCAAGACCCTCCTTACTGGACCGTTCAGCAGGGGTCTATCCTTGATAAACAATTTCTCCGGGGGCTCGGAGAATACGACATCGTCTATTCATGGGGCGTATTGCACCACACGGGAAGAATGTGGGAAGCCATGGAAAACGCCATGAGCCTCGTCGCGCCCGGAGGGTATTTCTATATAGCCATATATAACAAAATACTCGGCAGAGACGGGGGCGTGTCCTGGATACATCGTTTTTGGCTTACCATAAAAAAAATGTACAACGACCACCCCATGATCGGCCGGTATGTTTTCGAACCCATGGCCATGTCCGCCTACGTGGTCATGCTGCTGCTTATGAGACGAAATCCATACACGTACATCAGAGACTACAAATCTCACCGAGGCATGAGCTGGCGCACCGACGCGACGGACTGGCTCGGCGGCTATCCCTATGAATTCGCTACTGTGGATGAAGTGTTCTCCTTCGTACGATCGTCCGACCGTTCCTTTCAATTGGTAAATATCAACACCACCTGCGGCCGCGGTCTCAATTGGTATTTGTTCAAAAAAACCGCTTCCGAGCCCCAGGACTCTGGGGACAGGCTCCCAAACGCCAAAATTTCTTGACAAGAAGCGGCCAGTCCCTTACAAGACAAATGATGGAAACTTGCCTTTCCCCCCCGTCCCACAAGGCCAACGGGCGCGAAGCAAGAAACAGGATCTAGGACGAAGACGCTCGTGCTGGCATTCCTTTTTATTCAACTATTCCGCTCCCAGCGAGGACACGGATGACACCCCTTGAAGGCTCGACCCGTCGGAAGCCAAAAGGGACCATGCCAAAGGAGTTTAGAAGTGGCAGCGATAAACATTTATGTAGGGAACTTATCCTTGATACCAACGAGGAGCAGCTCAAGGAATTATTTGAAAGCTACGGTCAGGTCGAGTCAGCTACGATCATTTCCGACAAGTTTACGGGACGCCCAAGGGGTTTTGGCTTCGTGAAAATGCCTGAAAGGGAAGAGGGGCTGAAGGCGATCGAAGAATTGAACGCGCGCGATTTCATGGGTCGAAGCATCAAAGTCAACGAAGCTCGCCCTCGAACAGACAGGAGCGATCGACAAGGCGGCGGTGGACGAGGTTCCCGCTGGCGCCAATAGATTTTTAGCGACGCCAACTAGTATAGGCGGCCATCTCCCGACGCACAGCCGCGCTGCAATCACCGTTGAAAAGCGCTCTGAGCTCGGCGGGGTGGCTGCCATGAATGCCGCGACAATTGGCCGCACGACGTGAGTTTTTGTGCTCGCGTAAGAGGCAAGCGATAACCCTTTGTCGCGAGCTCGCATTTCCCCAGCCTAATGTGCAGCGGGAACAAATCCGCTCCATTATCAGCATTGTGCGCAGCGTATCCTGCGTCGCGTATGTAGAGCGCATCGGGCATTTCTCACCTATCGCCGCGCGGCTTTTGCCACCGCGTATTAGAGCTTGCGGGCGCCTCATTTCCGAAAAAACCAGAAAAAGAGGTTTGCCAGCACGGTAAGCACCACGCTGAGGACGATGCAAGTGACGATGGGTATGTTCAGCGAAAACCCTGGCCTCTGAATGCGCACATCGCCGGGCATATTTCCCAGCGGCAGCCCTAGTTTTCCCGCCAACCACACAATGCAGCCCACCGCCGCGACGCCGACGCCAATGATTACCAGTATCTTACCTATATGAGGGAGATCCATGACGCCTCCTGAGCTGTGGTCTATTTTTTCGAGTCTATTGTAACTTCTTTGAATCCTTTTTCCACGGCAATGCATCTGAAAAAGCAGAAGACAAGGAAAAGAAAAACGGAGGATTCTTACCATGGCGATCAGAGAAGAATTCCTTGGACATATAGTAGAAGGTCTTGACGAGCGAATCGCAGGTCAAGATGCCAGGCCAGGCGTTGAAATTTGGCCCGAAGAAGATGATTTCGGTCGTTGGGTGGCCGCTCACAGAGATCCCGTAAGGACGATCATTTGCGGGACCCCAGAATACAGGGATGCGCCCTTCTGCGGGAGAGGCGTTCACTGATCTGAAATATGTTTCTCGAAATAAGGCCGTCTGGTTCGATTCAAGCGACTCCCACGAAGCAATGACCCGAATCAGGCGGCTTTTCGCGTAACGGATTGTCCCTCTGGCGACCAGGCGAATCGATCGCGCGCCGCGATTCACATTCTCCTCGAAATCTTAGAACGCGTTTTTTTCGTGCTCACCGCTCCTGCATGAATCCCTCGCGCCGCATGTTACGCGTCAAGGCCATTGCAAAGCGCCAGCGCATTATCTCCTAGCACGTCGATGTTGTATCCGCCTTCGAGCACGGCAAAGCATCTGCCGCCGCATTTCGCCTGGGAGTATGATTTGACGCTCGACCCAATAGTGTAATAATCTTCTGTCGTAAGGGTTCCTCCCCAGTCTTGTCTATGTCTATCAAAGCCAGCGCTTACCGCGACGATGTCATACTCGCGGCTCGCCAGGGCGCGATCCACATTGGCGAGAAAGTTCTCCCTGTCCGAATCTTGAATGTTGACGACAGCCACATCTCGTCTACTAGTGAAAAAGTTCGCTGTCCCGTCCCCATAGTGCAAATCAATGTCCAAAATAAGCGCGCTCGTGATTCGCTCTATGCGGATGAGCCTCTCGACGGCTACTGCGACGTTGTTGAAAAAGCAAAATCCCCAGTTGCTGGAAGGACTCGCGTGGTGGCCGGGCGGCCTCACTGCGGCAAAACATGGAATGCCTCTCATGGCAATTTCCGAGGCCTTGATGGCTCCGCCAGCCGCCATCAACGCAGTCGTATATACCGATGGAATGTCCTGAACCGATTGGAGCAGGGATGAACTGTGCACTCGCAAAATGTCCGCTTCCGTCGCAGGAGCCGGCTCCACCACTCAAATGCGCCCTCAAAACAGACATTATCGAGGCAACCCTCTCTGGCGTCTCGCACGACGCGGTCGGATAATCGGTGAGATATTGGTCATGGTAAACGACCTGAAGACGATGCCCAGTCATGTCTCCCCCTTTCGTTAATTTTATGCAGCGCCCGTACACGCCTTTTGACGATCCTTCCGCATTCAAAAGGTCCGCGCAACCCACTGTCTTGTTGGCGCTTTTTTCATACCGCTTGTCCGTGACAACGTCTGTGGGAAACGACGTTTGTCTGTTGCCGCTTTTATCTTGACTCAATGAAACAATTTCCTCAAGATCATGAGCGTCCCAACGGCGCACAAAGACCCTTTCCTGACAAACAAGTTTGGTTCGGTCGCGTTCGCCGACCGCGTATGTTCGGCGCACGTTGAAAAACGCATAAGGAGGTAGCCAATTGCCATACGTGCAACTTCGGAAAGAGAACGCCGTGTTCGTGTTGACGATGAGCAACGCCCCGGAGCCAAATACCCTGACATCAGATGTTTTACGGGCATTTCACGAATGTCTCGATGAAGTAGAAGCGGCGAAGGAAAACTGCGCCCTGGTCATCACCAGCGATCATCCCAAGGTCTGGAATACTGGCATCAATTTGGATTGGCTGCTACAACAGCCAACCGAGATGTATTCTGTCTTCAAAGGGGAGCTCGATAAATTTTATCTGCGTCTCGCGTTGCTGGACGCCCCCACAATCGGCTGCCTCACCGGTCATACCTACGCGGGCGGCGCCATACTTGCGGCGGCCCTGGATTTTCGGTTCATGAGAAGGGATAAAGGGTGGATTTGCTTCCCCGAAGTCGATATTCGCATCCCATTCACTCCCATCATGCACGCAGTTATCTCCCTGCTCCCCAGTCATCAGGCGTTACGAGACATGGCCCTTACGGGCGTCCGCTTCGGAGGCGAAGAGGCCGCCAGGCGAGGAATTGTGGATGGAGCGTTTTCAGAGGACGAGCTGTTCCAGAAAGTAATGGAGCATGCCGCCATGATGGCGCAAAAAGATAGAGCCACCTATGCCTCCATCAAACGGGGTCTGAGGCGAGAGCTCGTTCAGTTTGCCACGCATGCCAGCGAGGGATAGCGGCAGATGCCCCGCGTTCCGGTTCTCTCTATATAACGCATTGCAATTTCTGTTGGTATGAGGAGCGCCGAGAGCTGAACATAATGACTTTCAACGTTTGCGTCACGGTGAAGACGTTATGAGTCACTACTGTCACGGCGCGTGATATGCCACGCCGCACTCCATCTGGCATCCGGCAAATCGACCATGGATTCCCACTTCCGTGGGAATCACATGCAGCGGCAGAACAGCGAAGTTCGCGATTATTTTTGAAAATGGCCATAGGAGATAAGATTTCTCGCTTCGCTCGAACGCCCATGACAGGGGGGTCGCAAAGGGAGATGAAAATACGGATCTCGAGAGGACTACAGCATTTTCAGGTACCGTGACAGCGAGTAAAGCAGCAAAAGAACCTCCCCACCATCCAATTCGCGATTAATTCCGAGAACCGCTTTGTTCGTTCAGGTCCAGGGCCTTAAATATTTTTCTCGCGATATCGGTGTTGTCGTAGGTTCCCAAAAAATCTCGTTCGCCAGGCCCTATTGCATACGTGATCACCGGATCAGCCGTGTGTACAAAAGAGGTCCATCCCACTTTGGAGCGGGCGGAGATGATTTCGCTCAAGGCGTACGCGAACCATGAACCGACGTACCGATCGAGGGTTCCGTGAAGAAGCAGCGGGTTTGCGCCGAGCATATCCTTCGCTTCCTTCTGGTTGATCAACAACTGTTTTTCGCGCTCGTCGAGTTCAAAGCCCTTGGCCTTCAGAAGCGCGTCCAACGCGTGGGGATTCTGGGCGTGTTTTTTGTTCAACAGCTCTATGCTCGACTTTATTGGTCTCAAGCTCGTGATATCCAGCGCGTATTCGACGCCGCGTCCCAATCCCAGTCCGCCTGTTTCATGATCCGCTGTCACGATAATGAGAACGTCGGGGTGGCTTTTCTGGAAATCGAGAGCTGTTCTAACGGCTTTATCAAAAGCTATGACGTCGTGAATGGCTGCGGCTATATCGTGGGCGTGACACGCATGGTCAATGCGGCCCCCTTCCACCATGACAAAAAAACCTTTGGGATTCTTGCTCACCACTGCAAGAGCGACTCGAGTCATTTCAGCAAGAGAGGGTTGGGTCTTGCACGCGGGTTCGTTGAGGCGGTCAATCTCGTAGCACATGTGAGAATTCGAAAAAAGTCCGAGAACCTTTTTGACATTCTCCAGATCGAGGGCTTGTAATTCTGAGGCATTGGAGATGAAGGTGTAGCCCTTCTGCCTTGCTTGGGCAACGATGTCAGTTTGATCAGTCCGTTTGCTTTTCTTGGATTGCGTCGGAGGCGTGAAGTATTGAAGCCCGCCTGCCAAGCCTGCTTCCGGGGCCAAATCTAAAAATTGGTCTGCGATGAGCTGTTCGTCGTTGCGCGAGGCTGCCTGACCGTAAACCCCCCCCAGGCGTTGCATGGGTCAATCTAGTCGTGCTGACTACGCCGATGGACAGACCTTTTTCCCTAGCGGCCTTGGGAATAGTGTACGCTACTGTGTGGTCTGGCAGAATGTTCAGCCTACCGTTGTTCGTCTTCTTGCCAGACATGAGCGCGGTAATGGCGGCGGCAGAATCAGTCACTTCAGAGTTGGCGGAACGCGTAATCGTGACGCCTCGTATGGGGAGCGCGTCAAAGATGAGGGGTTCCTTATTTACGGCCTGGGCATAGATTTCCGCAGCTCTCACCACGTTCAGGCCCATGCCGTCCCCGATGAACAAGATCACCCCTCTGGCATGAGAATTCGTATCGGCAAAGGACAAAGTCGCTGCCGACGCCAGAAGTACAAACAGCACGCAGAAACATACCAATGTCTTGAGAAATTTCATGGCGTTTTATCTCCTCGCCCTGGATGGTTTCCTCACGCGTTCCCAAGCAGCGCGGGGCAAGCTCGTCTCGCCAATCAACGCCGCGAAGAGTTCACTTCCTTGCCTTCCGTTCCTCTCGGGGTCCTTCCTCCCCGCCCGTATTCGCCCATCGCATGGCAGCGAGGAACGTTATTAACGGCCTCTGGCCAGCGCCTCCGAATGCCCTCGGCTAGCACCTATCCCGATCGTTCTTTGCGGCGTCTCATTGGAGCTCACTCCAGGATTTGCTGGCGAGAGTGAAGCATTCACCGGAACTATTAGAAAATTATGAGCCGTAGGCAAGAAAAAATTTTTCTCGGTCATTGAATCGCTTCGCCATACCCCAGAAAGACAAGGCGCGTCCGGATAGCAATCTTTTCGGTGTGGGGCGTTATCTGTTTGATTTCGTGCATCGTTCGTGATTATATACTTCAGCGTCTCGGAAGTATCGGCGCGTTCTTGCAAGCTGCCGGATCCAGTTCACTGCGCATACGCAGAGCGGTCTCAGGTTGTTTGCAGCGCCCGAGGTGAGCGCGCTGGTATCCAGCTTCATGGTACCATGTCCTGACCAAGGAGGTTCGTAATGGCAAGGTTTGTCACGCTCTTGTTCTGCATACTCGCTCTGGTTGCGCCCGCGTTCAGCGCCGACCCTATTGTGATTGGGGCGTACATGCCAATGACCGGCAGCGTTGCCGGATTCGGCCAAATGTGCTGGAGCGGCATCGAAATAGCCAAAAAAATGGAGCCTTCGGTACTGGGAAGACCCGTCGAGGTGAGGCTTGTCGATACCAAATCCGAGAAAGCTGATTCCGCGAACGCGGTTTCTCGACTCATCGAAAAAGAAAAGGTCGTTGCAATCCTTGGCGAGACCATTTCTGGCAACACCATTGCCGGTTCCGATTACGCCGAACGACGAAAGATCCCCATGATCAGTCCAACCGCGACGAACCCCATCGTGACGCAAGGGAAAAGTATATCTTTCGGGTCTGCTTCATTGACACCGACCAGGGGCTGGTGGGGGCGAGGCTGGCTCTGGATCGCTTGAAGGCCAAGACAGCGGCCCTCCTTTACGACATCTCCCAGGATTACAGCGTGGGGCTGGCAAGCTTCTTCAAAAAGGAGTTTGTAAACCACGGCGGCAAAATAGTGTCAGAGATTAAATTCAAGACGGGGGATCGAGATTTCACCCCACAGCTCAGCCAAATTATGTCCCTGAAGCCGGATATCATTTACGCGCCCATCTATTATACCGAGCTGGCTCTCATCGCCAAGCAAGCGAAGGAAATGGGCTTGAATTGCCCCATTGTCGCGGGCGACGGCGCGCAAGCCCCTGAACTCATCGAGTTAGGCGGGCCGGCCGTAGAAGATATTTATTTTACCGCGCATTTCCATGAAGACATGGTTACTACGGAGCGCGGCAAGAACTTTCTGAAGCGGTTCAAAGAAGAAACCGGGAAAGCGCTCGACTCTTTTACTGCAATGGGCGCCGACGCCTATTTTGTCACGTTGAACGCGATCGAGAGAGCTGGTTCGACAGACCCGGCAAAAATAAGGGACGCGCTGGCCCACACGAAAGATTTTGACGGAGTTTCTGGAAAAATTCCCTTCGGGAAGATGGCAATGCGATCAAGGACATTGTCATCAATAAAGTCAAAGACGGCAAATTCGTTTACGTCACGACCATCAGACCTTGAATCTGTCTCCCGGGACAGCCCGCCGCGTGCAGCGTGAGACACGCGTGTCTTGCGCATCGGCGGCGCGGCGCGCTATGCGTGATGCGACCCATGCAAGCCCTGAGGTCGTAAGGACTCGTCGAAAGGGCTGAGATACGGTGAGGAACCGGTGGAGTCGTGAATGATCGCGTGCCATGAAGATGAGAGGGGACTAGCGGGTGGACCTTCATTATGCCTTGCAACAAATTGTCTTCGGTCTCACGCTCGGCTGCTTTTATGCGCTCCTGGCCATTGGTTATACCATGGTTTACGGCGTGCTCAGGCTCATAAACTTCGCGCACGGCGACCTCCTCATGGTGTCTGCGTATATCGCCTTTTTTGCCATCGTGATGTTTCGTCTCCCTTGGTATTTGTCATTTGCCATAGCGGTGGCGTTGACGGGACTTCTCGGATATCTGATAGACCGTGGGGCATACAGGCCCATAAGGCAAAGCCCCAGGATCAGCGCGTTGATCACGGCAATTGGCGTGTCATTTCTCTTGGAAAACCTGGGGATTGTACTCATCGGAGGCCGCCCCAAGTCTTTTCCTTCCCCAAAGATGTTCACCGGAACATTTTCAATCGCCGGTATTCACATTCCCTGGCTTTCTGTGTGGATTCTTTTTGTCACCATTGCGTTGCTTCTCCTGGTGGCGCTCATTGTCTATCGTTCGCGAGTCGGCGTCGCCATGAGGGCTATTTCTCGGGACATGGAGACTGTCCTTTTGATGGGCGTGGATGTGAACAAAGTGATTTCGTTCACGTTCGTGTTGGGATCAGTTTTGGCCGCGTTTGGGGGCATCATGTGGTGCCTCAAGTATCCAGCTCTGGAGCCCTTCATGGGCGTCATACCCGGTTTGAAGGCTTTTGTCGCCGCAGTTTTGGGAGGGATCGGAAACGTGATGGGCGCGGCGCTGGGCGGTATGATTCTGGGATTGGCAGAAGTTCTCATTGTTGCAATACAACCTGACTGGTCGGGATACAGGGACGCCATAGCATTCTGCATCCTTATTGCCCTTCTTCTCACTCGACCGACGGGTATCATGGGCGAACCGCTTTCAGATTGACTGGCGGCCCGAAGAAAACCGGAGCGACGCCTTTCTGAGGGGGCCGAGCGCACATCTAGAGGGAGTTTAGGGATTGGCGTACAGGGACCGCTTGCTCACCGTAGGGAGTACGGGACTGCTCCTCCTTTTTTTATGGTGGGCTCAACACCACACAAGCGATTACACCATAAGAATACTGAACCAGATTGCCATTTTCATCGTCTTGGCGGTGAGCTACAACCTCATCAATGGCATCACAGGGCAGTTTTCACTCGAGCCAAACGCCTTTCTCGCCATAGGGGCATACACAAGCGCCATACTCACTCTTTCTCCTGAGGAAAAAGCGAGATCCTTTATCATCGAGCCCATGGTATGGCCATTGTCGCAAATCCATGTTTCGTTCCCCGTTTCGCTGCTGGCCGCAGGCTTTGTCACGGCCTTCTTCGCGCTGCTGATGGCCATCCCGGTGTTCAGAGTACGAGGCGATTATTTGGCCATCGTGACGCTGGGTTTTGGCGAAGTCATTCATGTGGTGGCCAATAATCTCGTCAAGGTCACCAATGGGCCCCTGGGGCTGAAGGGTCTTCCTGCATACACCAACCTGTGGTGGAGTTGGGGCATCTGCATCGCCGCTGTCTTTTGCATTGTGAAGCTCGTGAATTCCTCGTACGGTCGAGCCATGAAAGCCGTGAGGGAAGACGAGACCGCGGCGAACGCCATGGGAATTAATGCCTTCAGAATAAAAACGCTCGCATTTACCCTGAGCGGTTTTTCGAAGGGGTGGCAGGCGGCCTTCTGGCGCATTTGATCACGACGATCTCTCCGTCTCTGTTTACCTTTATGTTCACGTTCAATCTCTTGATCATCATCGTCATCGGCGGTCTGGGCAGCACCACCGGCTCCATCTTGGCTGCTGTTCTCATTACCGCAGGGGGCGAGCTCCTCAGATTCGTCGAAGAGCCCATGACTATATTCGGATTTTATTATGAAGGAATTCCTGGCATGCGCATGGTCATCTTTTCTGTGCTTCTCATAGGCGTGATGATCGTGGCTCCAAGAGGCATCATGGGGAGAAACGAATTTACCTGGCAGAAATGTTTCGACGTCGTGAAAAAAATTACGCGGCGGGCGACAACACTCATGAATCAACCGCTTTTGTCAGTATCCGGCTTGAGCGTCACGTTTTGAAGGCCTCTTAGCCCTGAACGATCTGGATATCGCCATAGAGAAAGGCCAAATAGTCGGTCTGATTGGACCAAATGGCGCCGGCAAGACGACCGCCTTCAATGCTATTACCGGGCGCATCAAGCCCACTGCAGGGACGGTCCTGTTCAAAGGCGTGGACATCACTGGGTGGCCCCCTTCGCGCATCGCACAGTTTGGCATCACTCGAACGTTCCAGAGCATAAAACTCTACGACGATTTGACCGTCGTCGAAAATGTCATGGTCGCTGCCCATGCGACGATAAGATACTCTTTCCTGGAGGCCATGGTTGGCGTCGGGAGATACGCGCAAGACGAAAGAAGAATACGAAAACAGGCTCACGAACTGCTGGACATCGTGAGTCTAGGAGATTACGCCATGGAAAAGGCCAGCGCATTGCCCTACGGCAGTCAACGAAGACTAGAGGTGGCTCGGGCTCTCGCGTTGGGGCCTTCTCTGCTGCTGCTGGACGAACCCGTGGCGGGTATGAATCCCTCGGAGACAATGGATTTTGTGAAGGTAATCCAGCGCCTCAACGATGAAATGGGCTTGTCCATAGGATTGATTGACCACGACATGAAGTTTGTGATGAACGTATGCCACAAGATTCGAGTCATAGACCACGGCATTCCCATTGCGTGGGGAACCCCCCAAGAAATAGCTGCCAATGAACAGGTAGTGGCGGCGTATCTCGGTCAAGGTTAAGGTCGTTGAAGAGAACTCACGGCCTCATAGCCGCGTCATGAAAAAGGAGTTTTTTGACCCCTTTCTCGAAAATTCGCGCGAAATGCGCTGCGCCACGGGTGCTGTGATGCGTTATCTGCCGCTATGTCGTCAGACACGCCGCAGACTCACCGCACTGTTTTGCACATGCGCGCACAAGGTCTGCACATGCTCGTCGTAGAAAACCTCCACGTAAAATATCGCGGCATCCATGCGCTCAAGGGCGTTTCGTTCGAAGTGCAGCCCCGCCAAATCGTGGCGCTTCTCGGCGCCAACGGCGCGGGGAAAAAGTACGACAGTACGGGCAATTTCCGGTGTGATTCCCATTGCATCCGGCGTTATCCGTTTTGACGGGCAACCTTTGAATGGGAAGCCTGCCCATGTGATCCAGCAAATGGGTCTTGTGCAAGTGCCTGAGGGCAGGAAGATTTTTGCCAACCTCACCGTGTATGAAAATCTCGTCATGGGCGCTTACCATGTGAGGGAAAAAAAGAACATAACTCAACGGATGGAAGAGATATTCAAGGTGTTCCCTGTGCTGAGAGCGAAGAAAGACGCGCGGGGAGGCACGTTGTCCGGTGGTCAGCAACAGATGCTGGCCATTGGTCGAGCCCTTATGTCGCACCCGAGGCTGCTGATGATGGACGAGCCGTCTCTCGGGTTGGCGCCAATGATGGCAGCCGAAGTGTTTCGAGTCATCCAAGATATACGGGACCGGGGGATCACGGTATTGTTGATCGAGCAAAACGCGGATGCTGCGCTGAAAATAGCTGACGAGGCGCTCGTATTGGAGACGGGGAGCATCGTACTGCAAGGCCATGGTCAGGAACTCCTGCATCATCCCCTGATAAAACAGGCATATTTAGGGCATGCTGTGGCTGATGCATAACAAAATTTGTCGTCTTCGCTGAAAATATACTTGATATTTAAGAACAAGCTTGACTCTGTACTCGGCTAATGGTAGGGAAAGGCCGGCCTCAACCTCGGGGGAGGGAGGGGCCTTTTATCCGGCAAACCGGAGGGCGGGGATGTCTTCGACATCCTCCCCGCCGGTTTCATTTTTTGGTCTGCAAACTTTACTTAAGGTCTCACCTGTATTATAAAATACAATTTCACGTCCTATCGGACTGAAAATAAGGTGAAAGAAGCGCCGGCAATGACAAAAAAACAGGCTTCAGAGACTCGCACCAAATCCTCACGACGCGTGTTCCAAGAATACTGCGAAGCCTTTGTCGTTGCGGTAATCCTCGCGATACTGATCAGAGCCATCTTTGTTCAAGCATTTAAGATCCCGTCTGGCTCTATGGAAAATACCCTCCTCATAGGCGACCATATCTTAGTAAATAAACTCGTGTACGGGATTCGCATTCCTTTCACGGATGTGAGGTGGCCCCGCTTCTCCGAACCAAAGAGGGGAGACGTAATCGTATTTGTCTATCCCGAAGACCGGACAAAAGATTTTATCAAGCGGGTGGTGGGAGTTGGCGGCGATATTGTCGAGATAAGAAACAAGAAAGTTTTCGTCAACGGCAAGGAAGAAGAGGCGCCGTATGCACGCTATACCGCCAATACGGTGTTGCCTGGGGATATAAGTCCTCGGGATAACATGGGACCTATCAAAGTCCCCAAGGGCTATCTTTTCGTCATGGGGGACAATCGGGATCAGAGTCACGATAGTCGATGGTGGGGTTTTGTCCCTGTGGAAGACGTGAAGGGAAAGGCCTTTGTGATTTATTACTCTGCCGACGATTTTCCTTCCTTCAGATGGGATAGAGTTCTCAAACTCATTCACTGAGACGCTTCTGACGACTGAACGCTGTTGCGGAGGTGATCGAGAAAGGCCAGACAAAGAGGCGTAAGCTGCCGATTTTTGCGCAGGGTGAGGTGCATTGGTCGAAAGAATCGTATGCCTTGGATCTCGACATGCACCAGGTGGCCGAGCTGAAAATCTTCTTGAACGGCTTGTTTCGACAAAATAGAGATGCCGATCCCCGCCCGGAGTCCTTGTCGCACTGCTTCAGTGCTCCCCATCTCCGCTACCACGGATAATCTTTCCAGCTCCAAACCGTGCTCTTCCATAATATTTCGCAGCACCATACGAGTCCCTGAGCCTTTTTCTCTCAGGATAAAGGGCTGCCCGACAAGCTCTGACAGGGCTACTTCCTTCCTTGTCGCCCATTCATGGTCCCGATGGACGGCCAGCACCAACTCGTCTGAAAATATCTCCTCAGAGATAAGGCGTCTGTCATTCCATCTGAAGCCAACAATGCCTGCCTCCAGCGTGCCATCGAGAACGCCTTCCACGACGTCCCCTGTGTCGCCGATTCTCAAGGTAAGCCTTATCGCGGGGTGCGCTGACTTGAAGGAACCTATGAAACGAGGAAGGATGTAAGTACCGGGAATGGTGCTGGCGCCGAGCACGAGTTTCCCCTCCAGCCGACCTTTGAATTGACTGAGGGCCTGCATCGATTCCTGCAGGGTTTGAATAATATGGACAGCATAGCGATAAAATACATGGCCTGCTGGAGTAGGGAGTACTTCGCGGCCAAGCCGATCGATCAGGGTTTCACCCAAACTTTTTTCCAGGAGGCGTATGTGCTCGCTCACCGTAGGCTGCGACAAAGAAAGCGCCTCAGCGGCCTTGGTAAAACTTCGCAACTCGAAGACTTTGCAAAACACTTCCAAACGACGGGTATCCATGTCAGTTCCTCCCAGGCCTGCACGCGTACACAGCATGCCCCCAAAAAGCATCTGTTGTACTCTGATACATTATGATAGTCTTCGATGCAATCTCGGGCGAGCGTGGGACAAAACAGCGCCGACGGCCGTTTCATGAGGAAACAAGTAAGTGAATCAGTCTTCTTCTGACAGGGTGGTTCTTATCCACCCTCCTGCAGTGAGCAAGCGATACCTGCGCACGAAATTTATGCCCTACGGCATGGCGGTGATTTACGCTTTTCTTAAAGAGCGCGGCATACCCGTTGTACAATATGATTTTTTGATGGAATATCTGTTCGATTCCCCTGATGACATCAATTTTCATAGCCTGGACCACAGCTTCAGCCAGGAAGATTTCTTCGGATACCTTCATGGGGCAAAAGACCACAAAAGACTTGACGCGTTCACCAGAAAATACGGACAAAGGCTGCCCCGAGACGCCTGCTTGTATGGGTTCTCGATTGTGGCGTATCACCAATTCTGGGCGAGCCTCCTCTTGGCGCAGTACGTCAAGAAGAACAATCCCCACGCGGTCATAGTGTTTGGGGGGCCGTACATCACCATTCGACCCGCAGCTTCGCTGCGAGCCTTTGGACAGGCTGATTATTGGATCAAAGGCAGCGGCGAGCTGCCGCTCCTTTATCTCTACCGATTGATCCGGGGCGAAGCCAATATTTCTTTAACGGAAATACCTGGGCTCCTCTCCCGAGACTCAGACCCGGCTCATCACGCAGCGCAATGCAGATTCCCTGCGGAAGAGGAGAGGCCGCCTGATTTCGAAGGACTCCCGTTGGATCAATACCAATACGATCACCCGGTCACCGGCAAACGGACGTTTTTTATCCCCTATCGGCTTTCAAAGGGTTGTCCCTCCCGCTGCAGCTTCTGTACGGGTCGTCTCGTGGACTCGTACGATTGGAAGTCGCCGGCGAAGGTCGTTGCCGAGCTTGCCCTCTTGTCTGCCGCGTATCGCTCATCCAATTTCCAATTCGCCGACGCATCGATCAACGGAAACCCAAAGCAGCTTTCGCAAGTGTGCAGCATGCTTAAAGATTCATTGCCGCACATCAAATGGTACGCCTACGCTAAGGTCTCGGGCTTTGACGAGAAGCTGCTGCGTCAAGTCAAAGAAGCCGGATGCTTCAGCCTTTTCTGGGGCATAGAATCAGCGTCCCAAGCGACCATCGACCTGCTGGGGAAGGGGTTCCGCGTTGAAAAGATGTATAAATTGCTCGACTACTCCATATCCATCGGTCTCACAAATTTCATCCATGTGATGTACAACACCCCCCACGAATCGATGACGGACATCGCAGCCCTCGAAGCATTGATCACTAGGTATATTGCGTGTCCGAAGGTTGTTTTCCTCCCTCAGAGGTTCATTTTAGAGCCTCAATCACTGTTTTTCGAGAGACCGGAGAAGTATGGCTTGCGCGATCTGTCAGCGGTGAACAAGATCCCCTTCGAGAGGGAAGAGTATCTGTATAGCGAGGTAGATGGCGATGACGCAGACGCCATTAGGACGAGAAACTTCGAGCATCGCAAGATATTGGCCCCGACCCTCGAGTTGATCAGGCTCATGGAATGGAAGCGCACGGCCAAGGGCTTTCTGCCGCGTTTCACGCCCCGCAAACTCTTGATCCATCTTGTCCAGCGCAGCCACAACGGCCGCCGCACACCCAGATTTTTTGCGAATATTCTGCGCCGCCTTACGGAAGGGTCAAAGCAATTGTTGAGTGAACAGTTGTAGGCCTCACGCGATTTTGAAAAGTAGAACGCAACCCAACCGCGTCATTGGAACCATTCTTTCACGCCGTGAAAGCTTTTTCGATGCGCAGGCGTTGGCCCATACATCGAGAGAGCCTGTCGGTGCTGCTTGGTGGGATAGCCCTTGTTGCGGTCAAATCCATAGTGGGGATATAGCCGGTGGAGTCGCTGCATGAGATCATCTCGCACGACTTTTGCCACAATGCTCGCCGCGGCGATTGACATGCACAATCTGTCGCCGCCGATGATTGGTCGCTGGGCAACCGCTAGTTCGAGCGAAAGAGGCCCGTCTATAAGCACATAATCAGGCAAGGGCGTCAGTTGCTGAATAGCCACGGCCATGGCGTGGCGGGCCGCCTGCAAGATGTTAATTCGATCGATTGTTTCAGGCTCGACAATACCCACCGCGGCGACCGCTTTTTTCATTATCTGTTCGGAGAGTCGGCGACGCTTTGCCGAAGAGAGAAGCTTTGAGTCGCGGATTTCAGAGAAGTCCAACCCTTCTGTGGGCAGAATAACCGCCGCAGCAACCACGGGCCCGGCCAGCGGACCCCTGCCCGCCTCGTCAACCCCGGCCACATGCTCGTAGCCCAAGCGTCGGGCCTCTTCCTCAAAATTCAAGGTGGGACAGGCGTCTCTCTCGCCGCTCCTCCCAACGTTTCTGCTCATCCCTTGTTCTCTGGACGATACCCTCGATCCTTGATTCGAGCCGCTTTCCCACGCAGCTTTCTCAAGTAATAAATCTTCGAACGTCTTACCCGACCTTGGTTTACCACCTCGATCTTGTCGATCATGGGCGAATGTAGAGGGAATACCCGCTCGACGCCGATGCCATACGACACCTTGCGCACCGTGAAACTGGTCCTCGCGCCTTTTCGGTTAATGGCAATCACCACGCCTTCGAATACTTGGATTCTTTCACGAGTCCCTTCCACAATCCGGACGTGGACGCGGACTGAGTCTCCCGACCGAAACGTCGGGATATCCAAACGCATTTGTTCTTTTTCTATCTGATCAAGCACATTCATGGTGTTTCTCCTGGGTCTCGGCGCGGCAGCCTGCTCGGATTTCGCTCAACATCCTCGCCTCAACCTCGTTAAGTGTTTTTTTTTTTCAAGCAGATCAGGCCTGATCGCCAGGGTGCGTGCAAGGGACTGACGCAGTCGCCAGGTGCGTATTTTTTCGTGGTGCCCTTCGATCAGCACCCAGGGGACGGACATGCCCTCGAACACCCTCGGTCTTGTATATTGGGGGTATTCAAGGAGTCCATCATAGAATGAATCGCCTCCGATGTGGCTATCGGCGCCTAGAACGCCGGGGATGAGCCTCACCACCGCGTCGAGGATGACCATGGCTGCGATCTCTCCGCCAGACAGGATATAGTCTCCAACCGAGATCTCGTCATGCACATAGCAGCGAACCCTCTCATCCACTCCTTCATACCGCCCGCATACAATGATCATACTCTCCAATTTGCTCAGCTCTTCAGCCTTTTCCTGGTTGAAGACCGGGGCCTGGGGCGTCGTGAGAATGACTCGCGGCTCCTTCATGGTTTCCTTGAGAAATCGGATGCCCTTGACAATAGGCTCGGGCTTCATGATCATGCCTCGTCCGCCGCCGTACGGATAGTCGTCAGTGGTGCGGCGCCTGTCCTCTGTAAAGTCCCTGAGATCAACTGATCGGAACCTCAGAAGATTCTTCTCCAGCGCCCTGGCTGTATTGCCAAACTTCATAAACGAGTCGAATATCCCGGGAAATATTGTCAGGACGCAGACGTCAATCATACGGCGCAAGCCCCTCCAATGGGTTAACCACGAGCAATCCAGCGGCCAAATCTACCCTTCTTATCACATCGTCTATCCATGGCAATAGAATTTCGCCTTTGGGGCCATGGATTTCCACCACGTCGTTGGCGCCTGTAGCGAACAGATGGTGGACCACCCCCAATTCTTTGCCGTCAAGGGTAACTACCCGTAATCCTTCCAATTCAAACCAGTAATACTCGTCATCCTCCTTCCCAGGAAAACTGTCGGCGTCTTTCCTTACCAAGAGGCCGGACAACGTTTTCGCGGTCTCTGGGTCTTCGACGCCGGCGAGGGCAAGAAGTACGTCGCCTTTGTGTGGGCGGACATGCACAACCTCAAAAATAGAGCCGCCTATTTCCAGGCTCATGGATGATTGGAACGGCTCCAAGGATTCCGTATATGGACGAACCCTCAACTCTCCTTTGATCCCAAAGGCCTTGATAACCTTGCCAATGACCACCCGTCTGGGGGATGACATATCGTGGACGGTTCCGACCTGAGGTTTCTCCTTTGCTGGCTTCGTCAGGATAGCTATTCCACGATTTCCAGAACCGCTCTCTTTTTTGCCTTCGCTGAGGCGACGCTGAGTATGGTGCGGAGAGCCCTGGCCGTGCGCCCCTGTTTCCCTAATCACTTTCCCCAGATCCGACTTGGCGACCTTCAACGCAATCACCGACGTTACCTCTGTCTCCAACTCGGTCACCGCTACATCGTCGGGGTTGTCCACAAGTGCTTTAGCAATATATTCAACAAGTTCCTTCATGATGCTACTTTCTTTCTCCCTAGGATGTGCACCCGTGGCGCGAGGAGATAAGGACTGACCAAAAGCCTATTCTGAAGGACTCTGTTCCTTGAGCGATTGCCGAAACAGCTTTGCCGCGGTGGGAGTCAACTGCGCCCCTTTTTTCGCCCATGCGTCCATTTTGGCGGCGTCGAGTTTCAGGCCGGCGATTTTGTCCCTAGGATCGTATGTTCCAATCACTTCGAGAAAACGTCCATCTCTCTTTGCCTCTGAATCCGCGGCGACAATCCGGTAGAATGGTTTTTTCTTTGCTCCGAAACGGGCGAGGCGAATTTTTACTGCCATATTTTTGTGTACCTCGGGCTGGTATTGGTCATTCAAACCATAATCGGGTTATATTAAATGGCGCGAACCCCTATGTCAACGCCATTATGACGGGCTGTCCTCATTTTTTTCGCGTAGCCCGCCTCCCTGTCTGCGACGCGGATCTTATACCACGCATCCAAACTTCTGTCGGAATGGGCCGCGTGTTGGCGTGAATACAATGACGTTCAAAGTCCGCCTCACGACGCCAGACATGTCATGCCGGGCTCGATCCGGCGCCCAGGAAACTCGCCGTGGATTCCCACTTCCATGGGGAATGACATGCAGCCGGTCAACAGCGCAATTCGCGATTATTTTCGAGAAAGGCTACACTCGACGGCAAGTTCTTGAGAAAAGCGCGAATTCGGTTGATACGTGTCTGCTTCATCGATCGAGCTGCGGTTGCTTCGCCGCCTTCGTCTGATCGCAATGACCGGAAGGAAATTGACGCGTCATTGAGGATGCATCGAGGCTATGTCGTCATCCAATTCGAGAAAAGCTCAGCACAAAACGAAAGACCGCCGCGGGACTTGCACAAAATTTATTTTAATCCCTGACCCCCTCTTTTCGCAAAAACACTCGTCAGCAACAACGAATTCTCCTACCACAGTTTTCGCTCTCTGATTTTTGCCTGGTCGTGCTCCTCAGGAGTGACCCTGATGTCAGCCAAGGGATCAGCCAAAGCCGGCGGACGCGCCAACGACTGCGTTTCTTTCAGCAATCTCAGCACTGCGTCTTTGCGTTCCTGAGTATCGAGGAACTTCAACGCTTCTTTGAAGTCTCGCTGCGCTTTGTCATAGTCTTTCAGAGCCTTGTACGCTACTCCCCTATTCGCATAGGCAAGTCCGAGACGCGGGTCTTTATCAATCGCCTTGGTAAAGGCATCTACCGCTTGCTGAAACCTGAGGTTCAAAAGGTAGCTTCGACCGAGTCGGTAATACATCTCGGCAGCGGCCGCGCCTGGCGCAGACTGAACAGCCCTTTCAAAATCCTTGAGGGCCTTTCTGTACTGATTCAGCGCCTCATAGGCCTCGGCCCTCGCGAACAAGTATTTGGTTTCATGCGGCTTTTTCGCCAGGACCGCATCAAAATCGGCAATCGCCTTATCGAACTGCTGCAATGCGGCGTGCGCTCTCCCCGCAATTCATGAGCCGGCAGGTTGTTCGGCTCGAGCTCCAAGACGCGATCAAGGTCTGGCAGGGCTTCCTGATAGCGTTTAAGGGCCATAAGAACTTGCGCTCTTCGCAACAGCAACCCTGCCTCTACTTTTCCGTTGGTCTTGAGTTGATCGTAGTCCTTCAACGCCTCCGCGTATTTTCCGCTCTGGTAACGCGCCTCAGCGCGATTCAACAGTGCGAGACGCAAATCCGGTTTCACTTCCAACGCTCGAGTGAAGTCCTTTTCTGCAGCGTCCCAATTTTTGAGCGCCGCGTAGGCCTTTCCCCGATTTTCCAAGGCCTCGGCATTGTCCGGCGCCAGGGCCAACGCGTTGGTGTAGTCTCGAATTGCGCTTTTCTGATCTTCCGCCGCCAAGAGGATGTTGGCTCTCTCAATCAGTGCGTGGGCGTTGCGAGGATTCAGCGTCAGGCCGGCAGACAGATCATCCAAGGCCTTCTTGTTGTCTCCTTTTTTCAGGTAAGCCTCTGCCCTCATGAAATAGGCGTCGGACATGGACGGCGCGATGCCAAGGAGCTTGTCGAGGTCGGCAATGGCCTCGTCAATTTTCCCGATTGCTAAGAGCAATTTCGCTCGAGTTTTCAACGCGTCGCGTCGCGCGGGCTCACGCGCAAGAACTGCATTCATGTCGGCGATGGCTTTATCAAAAGCGTTTTGACGCGCGTATATCAACCCCCGGCCATACAAGGCGTCAGCCATGTCAGGCTGCACGTTCAACGCTTGCGTAAAGTCCGCGAGCGCTAAATCAATTTTTCCGAGGGACCGATACGCGACGCCCCTCTGAAAAAAAGCCCGCGCATGATAAGGATCTTGTTCCAATACCTTGTCATACAGACGTATCGCTTCCTGAAGATTCCACGTCCAGTGAGCTTCTACGGCTCTATGAAATAGCGCCTCTGACTTTTCGGTTGCATGGGCCAAGGGGAGAGAGGCGCACAAAGCCAGACACGCAAGTCCGATGGACCTGCCTAACTTCTTCATCGTGACGCGATAACCTATTTTTCTGCGGTATTCACACATCGGTGACCGGTTCTCGCCCGGATGGGAACAGCCCGGACGAATACAAACGTAAAACCATTCTCTTAGCGTCGCCTCAAATATTCCTTGACCTTGGCAATGTCTACCAGGGCATCTTTTGGCCGAAGCTGCTCCCCAGGCTCGGGAAGACTCAGGGCCTTCCTCATGTCGGCGCGCGCACGGTCTGCGTCGCCTCTGAACTCATAGGCGATAGCCCTCTTGAGATACGCCTCACGAAACTGACTGTCCTTTTCGATGCTTGTGGAGAGTTCATTGATGGAATCTTGAAAACGCCCCCTCTTGCCGAGCGCAACGCCGAGATAGTAGTGCGAAAGAGGGTCGTCGGGGAGGAGCGAAACAAGCCTCCGGAAGAGCTCGATTGCCCTTTCATAGTCGCCTTTTTGTTCTTTCAAGGAGCCGAGAAGGACGAGATATTCTGTGTTATCGGCTTCTTGCACGAGCGCGCCTTCAAGGTCTTTCATCGCTAAATCAGGCTGGCCCTGCTGCACGTAACACGAGGCCCTGAGCCCCAGGACGCTGGGACTCTTGCCCTCGATCTCCATGGCTCGGGTAAAGTCCTGGATTGCGCGAACCCACTCGCCGTGTTGCT
>VSSL01000085.1_pt1 | contig 22103 bp, 15 predicted proteins | sample 4557531 | NCBI WGS metagenome assembly VSSL01 (sample SAMN10986726, study PRJNA523729) | hot springs metagenome | isolation source: hot springs | place: India:Timba, Gujarat | collected 2018-05-31 | reverse complement strand
TTTTCACATTTGGCACCGTACTGAAGCTTTGGATGGTTGTCAAGCAGAAAAGGTCATGGGAATCCCAAGGGTCTAGGTCAGTTGACGTTCCAAAGGTCCGGTAGACACGCGGCTCAAAGGCAGTTCAGAATCGCTGTGAGGCTGTGGGAACCCTGTTCAGAATTGTTGAGGATTGCCGGAGTCACTTTCGGGAGGTCGTTAGAGGATGAAATGGGCCTTGTAGTTTTGTGCATTGTTTCTTTTTAAAAATCCGGAGGTTATTTCCGATTTTGACAATTGAACAGTCCTAGATTATCGTTGCTACACTTTTTAAAAAGAAAAAACTACAGAAATAAAAACTCGCAAGCCGTTGAGGATCCGTCGCATGAAATGGTCCGTGAACCGAGAAGCTCTCTTGGGTGCACTGCAGAAGGTCGTCGGTGTCACCGAACAGAAGAAAACCACGATGCTCGTCTTGTCGCACGTCCTGGTGGAAGCAACGGGAGACAACCGCCTGAGACTCTCGGCGACGGATCTTGATATCAGCTTGCGCACGAGCATCGAGGCCGAGGTGGAGATCCCCGGGCAGACCACAGTTCCCGCAAGAAAGTTTCTGGAAGGGGTCAAAGAGCTAAAACACGAACGGGTACACGGTGAACTTTCGGAAAGCGACCGGTTGAGCGTCACCGCCGGTACGGTGCATTACGTTTTAGCCACCATCCCTGCCGCCGATTTTCCCTACTTTGAAACGGTCAATCCCGCACAAGCCCATGCCCTCGATGCTGCCGTCGTGCGTCGTGCTTTGGAGGGCACGCTATACGCCGTCCCGCAGGAGGAAGACGCGCTGAGTGTTCCGGGAATGTTTTGGCATCCCAAGGCGCCCGATCGAGTCCGTTTTGTGAGTTCCGACGGGCATCGTCTAGCCTTGAGGGAAATCGCCTTTCCGGCGGAAGCCTTTTTCGCCAAGGAGCCAGGCGTCGTCGTGCCCCGCAAGGGCGTCCAGGAAGTCATCAAGCTTCTGGAAAAAGGTGACGCCGTCAAAGGGGCGCTCCACGAAAACCGCCTCATTCTCCAAACGTCGGACACTTACCTGAGCGTCCATCTTCTGGATGAGGCTTTCCCGCAGTACGAGCTGATCATTCCGGAGGCGTTTTCTGGATCCATCGAGATTCCCCGAGCGGAATTCTATGCCGCCTTAAGGCGCATGGCGGTCGTGGCCGATTCTTCGGCGATTCACGTGCGGCTCTTGATTTCCGAAAATCTCTTGGGACTGGAAGCGGGAAACGTGGAACTCGGCACGGCCTACGAAGAAATCCCGGTGGACTACCACGGGGAGAGCTTCGCCGTGGCTTTCAACATCCGATACGTGATGGACGTGGTCCAAAGTTTTACCGGCCGAGCCGTTCGGTTCGAGTGGGTGGACGGCTTCCACGGCGGGCTGTTCCGGGATCCGGAGGATTCGGGCGTTTTAGCTTTGGTCATGCCTATGATGGTTTGAGATTTGCTAAAACCTCGGGAGGCGATTTCCACCGGTCGCCGAACATCAAGGGAAGCAGAATCTAACCAATTAAAATTCCATCAGGAATTCTGACCTCCTGTCCCATCCTTTCATTGAAACCCGGAAAAAAAAAGAGTATAAGAATATCCTTTGGATCTCTGCCTTCGAGGCGGTGTCGCCGGGGGTGGCGGCCCCCTTCGAAGGACAATCGGATGTCGTGAGGATGAGGCTCATGATGGAGCATAACCCGCAGGAATGGCCGAGCGTGACGCAGCACATGCCCGTAGACAAAGGGGACGACGACTACACGGGAGATCGGATCACGGTCTTGGAGGGGCTGGATCCGGTCCGCAAGCGTCCTTCCATGTATATCGGCAACGTGTCCACCGAAGGTTTGCATCAGCTCGTTTACGAAGTGGTGGATAACAGCATTGACGAAGCTTTGGCCGGATACTGTGATCACATTCAGGTGACCATACATCTCGACGGCAGCGTCACCGTGGAGGACAACGGGCGCGGCATTCCCGTGGACATTCACGAAAAGGAAGGCTTGCCCGCCGTGGAAGTCGTCATGACACGGTTGCATGCCGGCGGGAAATTCGATGACACAGTGTACAAGGTATCCGGAGGCCTTCACGGCGTAGGGGTTTCCGTCGTCAATGCGCTCAGTGAGTTCCTCGAGGTGGAAATCCGCCGCGGCGGGCGGGTTTATTTTCAGCGCTACGAGCGGGGCGAGACCAAGACGCCCTTGGAGCAGATCGGGGAGACGCGCCGCCGGGGCACGCGGGTGACCTTTAAACCCGACCCCGAAATTTTTACGGAGACAGATCTGAGCTTCGACATTCTTTCCCAAAGAATGCGGGAGCTCGCGTTTCTGAACAAGGGCCTTCGCATCGAACTCATCGACGAGCGCACGTCCAAGGAAAAGAATTTCCATTACGAGGGCGGACTGATCCAGTTCGTGGAATACCTCAACCGGAACAAGGAACCGCTCCATCCTGAGGTTGTCTTTATCGAAGGCAAGCGCCAGGATGTCATCATCGAAATCGCGCTCCAATACAACCGTACCTACAACGAGAAAATCTTTACCTTCGCCAACAACATCAATACGCGCGAAGGCGGGTCCCACTTGGTGGGCTTCAAGGCGGGTTTGACACGCAGCATCAAACAATACGCGCTTCAAAACAAGGTCCCCAAGCCGGATGTGGATCGCATGACGGGGGATGACGTGCGGGAGGGATTGTCGGCTGTCGTCAGTGTGAAACTCCGGGAACCCCAGTTCGAGGGGCAGACGAAGACCAAGCTGGGCAACAGCGACGTGAAGGGCATGGTGGAAACCCTCACGTATGAGAAGTTGAGCGCCTTTTTCGAAGAAAACCCCAAGGTCATCCGGGCGATTCTGGACAAGGTCCTGGAAGCCATGCGGGCCCGGGAAGCGGCCCGCAAGGCCAAGGAACTCACTCGGCGCAAAGGCATCCTGAGCGATCATTCCCTGCCGGGTAAACTGGCCGATTGCCAGGAAAGGGATCCCGAAAAGAGCGAAATCTTTATCGTGGAAGGGGATTCCGCCGGCGGCTCCGCAAAACAGGGCCGTGACCGTCGTTTCCAGGCCGTGCTGCCCTTGCGCGGCAAGATCCTCAACGTGGAAAAGGCGCGTTTTGACAAGATGTTGGAAAACCAGGAAATTCGCACCATGATTTCCGCCTTGGGGACCGGCATCGGCCAGGACGAATTCGATCCGAGCAAACTGCGCTACCACAAGATCATCATCATGACCGACGCGGATGTGGACGGCGCCCACATTCGAACCTTGTTGCTCACCTTTTTCTTCCGGATGATGCCGGACCTCATCGAACGAGGGCATCTTTACATCGCCCAACCGCCCTTGTATCGGGTCGCGGCGGGGAAAAAAGAGCTGTATCTCAAAGACGACGCCGAATTGGACGCCTTCTTGGTGACTCGAGCGACGGAAAAGCACCAGGTGTTCATGAGCGACAATGAGACTCCATTGTCTCCCGAGCGCCTCGTCAAGCTGATGAAGACATATTCCCAGTATCAGGATTGGTTGGGGCGGCTCAGTCGCAAAGGGATCCGCCGCGAGCTCCTCCGGTTTTTGGCCAACACCCTTGCAGGGCAAGAATTTGTTCCCGAGGATCAATCGAGTATGGAGCAGCTGCGGGAAGCCTTGGAGCGCGCGGGCTATACGGTCTCTCAGATTGAGATGGAAGAGGAACATCGGGGCTACGATCTGGAAATTTGGCAGCCGACGAACGGTCAAGAAAGGTTTCGGCTGAGCTACGCTTTCCTCAAATCCGTCGAATTCCGGAAACTCCAGGAGCTTTCTAAGGATCTGGCCGTCCTGGACCAAAGACCTTACCGCATTGCATCGTCGAGTGGAGAGATCACGCTGAACGATCCGGAAACCCTTTTCCAATATCTCAAGGACGAGGCCTTCAAGGGACTCACCGTGCAGCGTTACAAAGGTCTCGGCGAAATGAACCCGGAGCAGCTTTGGGAAACCACGATGAATCCGGAGACCCGAACGTTGCTGCGGGTCCGCATTGACGACGAATACATGGCCGATGAACTCTTCACGACGCTCATGGGGGATCGGGTGGAACCGAGGCGGGAGTTTATCCAAGTGAACGCTTTGGATTTCCGGGAGTTGGACATTTGATCCACCGAAAGCGGGGCGGATGAGACCTTAAAGAGGATTCCAATGAGCTTACCTACGGTCAACATTGAGGACGAAATCAAGCTTTCGTACCTCGATTATGCCATGAGCGTCATCATCGGGCGGGCTCTGCCCGATGTCCGGGACGGCCTCAAACCCGTGCATCGGCGTGTCCTCTACGCCATGTACGAACTCAAGAACGATTACAACAAGCCGTACAAGAAATCCGCCCGCATCGTCGGCGATGTCATCGGTAAATATCACCCTCACGGGGATGCGGCCGTCTACGACACCATTGTGCGCATGGCTCAGGACTTTTCCATGCGCTATCCGCTGGTGGACGGCCAAGGCAACTTCGGCTCTATTGACGGCGATCCGCCGGCGGCCATGCGTTACACCGAAATCCGCATGGCCCGGCTGGCTCACGAGTTTCTCCAGGACATCGAAAAGGAAACCGTCGACTTTCTGCCGAATTATGACAACTCTCTCAAGGAACCATCGGTTCTGCCCACTCGGGTGCCCAATCTGCTGCTCAACGGCGCTTCCGGCATCGCCGTGGGGATGGCCACCAACATTCCGCCCCACAACATCACGGAATTGTGCCGAGGTCTCCAGATTCTCTTGAAAAATCCGGAAGCAGAGCTCAAAGAGCTCATGCGGTGCATTCCCGGCCCGGATTTTCCCACCGGAGGCTTCATTGTCGGCACCGAAGGCGTTCGGGAAGCCTATGAAACAGGTCGGGGACTCATCCGCGTGCGCGGCCGGGTGGAGATTGAGGAAACCGCCAAACGGCGGCAGATCCTCATCACCGAATTGCCGTTCCAGGTCAATAAGGCCAGGCTCTTGGAACGGATCGCCGAGCTGGTCAAGGAAAAAAGAATCCAAGGGATTCAAGACATCCGCGATGAGTCCAGCCGGGAAGGGATGCGCATCGTCTTGTCCCTTAAGGCCGGTGAAAATCCACAGGTTATTGAAAACCAGCTCTACAAGTTCACCGCCGTGGAATCCACCTTCGGGGTCACGCTCTTGGCCGTGGTGAATAACCGCCCGGAACTGCTGACCCTCAAGGGCCTCTTGCAGCACTTTTTGGATTTTCGCCGGGATGTGGTGGTCCGCCGCACCCGATACGAACTGAGCCAGGCCGAAAAACGGGCCCACATCCTGGAAGGTCTCAAGAAGGCTTTGGACCGGCTCGATGAAGTCATCCGATTGATTCGCTCGGCGCCCAATCCCTCGGCGGCTAAGGAGCGGCTCATGGAGTCCTTGGAGCTCAGCGATGTCCAAGCCCAAGCCATTCTGGACATGCGCCTGCAGCGCTTGACGGCCCTGGAAAGAGAAAAGATCCTCAACGAATATGAACAGCTCCTCAAGGACATCGAAAGATACCGGGCGATCCTCGCTTCACCGGCCTTGGTGGATGAACTGATCCACCAGGAACTCCAGGAGATCATCGAAACATACGGTGACGGGAGGAGGACGGAAATCCTTTCCGAAACTCGGGATGTGTCCGTCGAGGATCTCATCGACGACAAGGAAGTGGTGGTCACCATTTCCCACGCGGGTTATGTGAAAAGAACACCCGTGGATACCTACCGCAGCCAGCGACGCGGCGGTAAGGGCCGAACGGGGATGAGCATTCGGGAAGAGGATTTCGTGCGGGCCCTGTTTACCGCATCCACTCATGACTACCTGCTGGTGTTCACCTCGCAAGGGCGCGTCTATTGGCTCAAGGTGTACGCTATCCCCGAGGTTGGACCCGCCTCTTTAGGAAAAGCCATCGTCAATCTGCTGCCGCTTCAGGAAAACGAAAGAGTCGCCACGGTCATGCCGGTGCGCACTTTCGATCAAGAGGGTTTTGTGGTCATGGCCACCCGAAACGGGATCGTGAAAAAGACCGAGATCCGGGCTTTCAGCAATCCGCGGAGCACGGGCATTCGCGCCGTGGCCATCGATGAAGGAGACGAGCTCATCGCCGCCTGCATGACCGACGGCACCAAGGATTTGTTTTTCATGACCCGAGCTGGCAAGTGCATTCGCATCCACGAAGAGACCGTTCGGCCCATGGGTAGGGAAGCCCGAGGAGTGAAGGCCATGGACTTGGCGGGAAGCGTCCTGGTGGGGATGGATACCATTGACGAAGGGGCCTCCATTTTGGTGGTGACCCGCAAGGGGTTTGGGAAGCGGACGGTCTCTTCGGAATACAGGGTGCAGGGGCGCGGCGGCCAAGGTGTCCTGAACGTGCGCATCACCGAGAAAAACGGGGAAGTCGTCGCTTTCCGCCAGGTGCGGGATGACGACGAGGTGCTCCTGATCACCAACACAGGTCGTTTAATTCGCCTCAAGGTGCGGGAAATCCGGGAGATGGGCCGATCCACCCAGGGCGTCAAGCTCATGGATCTGGATGCCTCGGAAGAAATCGTGGACGTTGCGGTCGTAGCGGAAGCGGATGAGGAGGATGCGGCACAGTGAGCGATGGAATGCGCATCGGGGTGATCGGGGCGGGGAGCTGGGGGACGACCCTCGCCCATCTCCTTGCGGAGAAGGGCTATGAGGTGGACTTATGGGTCTTTGAAAAGGAGTTGTGCGAAACGATACAACGCACACGGGAAAACACGCTTTATCTTTCGGGTTTTCCCTTGAGCCAGCGCATTGTGCCGTCACACAGCATCCAGGCCGTCACGGCCGGCCGACGCCTCCTCGTCATGGTGGTGCCGTCTCACGTGTATCGGTCCGTGGCCGTTCAAATGGTCCCGCACATCGAACCAGGGGCGATCATTGTTTCGGCTACCAAGGGCATCGAAAACGAGACGCTCCTCACCATGTCGGGAATTTGGAAGGAAATCCTGCCGGCGTCCTTGGGCGTTCGGGTAGTGACCCTGGCCGGGCCGTCTTTTGCCCGGGAGGTCATGCAGAAAACCCCCACGGCGGTCACGGTGGCCGCCGAGGATTCGCAAACGGCCAAGGAAGTGCAGCAAGTGTTCCATACGCCGTATTTCCGGGTCTACACGAGCCCTGATAAGGTGGGTGTGGAACTGGCCGGCGCCCTCAAGAACGTGATCGCCATTGCGGCGGGCGTGTGCGACGGTCTGGGCTACGGGCTGAACACCCGCGCGGCTTTGATCACTCGAGGGCTTGCGGAAATCACCCGCCTGGGCGTCCGCCTAGGGGCCCATCCCTTGACCTTTGCGGGTCTTTCGGGCATCGGCGACCTTCTGTTGACCTGCACCGGCGATCTGAGCCGAAACCGGACGGTGGGCTATCGACTGGGTCGGGGGGAATCCTTGACGGAGATCTTATCGGACATGCGCATGGTGGCGGAAGGGATCCGCACCTGCACCTCGGTCCATCAGCTCGCTCGAAAAATCGGTGTGGATATGCCCATTTGCGAGCAGATGTATAAAATCCTTCAAGAGGGGAAAAACCCGCGTCAGGCCGTTTGGGACCTTATGGAACGGGATCTGAAATCCGAACTGGAATTTCCCCTGGGTTAAGAGGCCTCCGGCGAGAAACAGGGAGTAGCCCTATTGATGAGCCACCAAGCGCTTCAAGAAATGGCCGCGCGGGTGCGGGAAAAAAAATCGGCCTACGAACGATACAACTTCGAAAGGCTCCAGGAAGAAGCCTTTGCCACCTTTTTCGATCTCGCCCAGGAATACACAAGCCTGGAAAACCTCTATCTCATCTGCGTTGCGGTGCCCAAGGAATTTTTCAATTTGGAAAGCCGCCTTTATGTGCTCCATCACAAGAGCGGGCGGCTGGAAAAGGTGTGCACCAGCGAAGAAGGTTTACTCACCGAATCCCAAGGGTCGGATCGCGCGCTGCCGCCCCTTTCCGACAAGATTACGGAAACCGATCACTCTTATATCCTCCCGATCCGCGGCAACGTGGCCCTCGTGCAGTGGCTCCCTTTTGCGGGCAGCCACGCCATCCTGGGACTTTTCGAAATTTATCCCAAAGACCGTGTGGACGAGAAGGGGCTGTTCTTTCTCGAAAAATTCAGCAACCGAATTGGCTATAACTTGCACCAGAAGCTGCTTCTTCAGCAAAACATTCAGCACATTAAATTCATCAACCAACTGGTTGCGGATATCGAACACAATGTCATTTCTCCCAATCTTTACTATAAATTGTTTCTCCTGAGGCTGAAAAAGGCCATAGAAAAGTATCGGGAATTGCAAGAGAGGCTCAGGGACCTCATCATGTTCACCCAGGCCGAGGACAGCACCCTGTGCCGCGAGCTCTGTGAAGTCTATCATCGGCTGTCTACCGATAACGATGAACTGGAAGAAGAATATGAGGCTCTCAAGAAACACTACGAACATACCAGCCTGTTTCTAGAAACCTTGCTGCGTCGGGATCATTTTGAAAAGGGCACGTACGTCTTGCGGCGCCAGCCGTGCAATTTTCGAACGGAGATCATCCAGCCGCTTTTGGAACGTTACATGCCCATTTTTGCCAAAGCCGGCATCACGGTCGACAACAAGCTCGGGGACATTCCCGATGAGGAGGTCATGCTCTTTGTTGACAAGGGGCTGATTTCCCAGGTCTTCGAAAACCTCTTTTCCAACGCCGTCAAGTACACCCGGGAGGTGGAAGACGTCCGAGGGCAAAAGATCAAAATGGTTTCCTATCACCGAAGGATTCTCAAGAACCATTTCGGGGAGGGAATCCACGGCGTTCAGTTCAGCATTTTTACCACGGGCCAGCCCCTTTCTGCCGAGGAATCCAAGAAACTCTTCGACGAAGGCTTTCGGGCCTCCAACGTGGGTCGCGAAAGGGGCACCGGGCACGGGTTGCATTTTGTGAAAAACGTCGTGGAAATCCACGGTGGGGAAGTGGGGTGCGAGCCGAAAAAGTACGGAAACACCATCTATTTTATCCTACCGCTGAAGGAACCTCAGGAGGTCCCATCATCTGAATCGCCCTGAAACGCCGTCCGCTGCAGCTTTGTGTCGATATAGGAAGCGATCATGGCTTCGTATTCTTTGCCGATGTAGTGACGAAACCGGAACAGGTCCCGTTTGACCGTGTTCCAATAGGTGATCAAGTCTTGGGTGTCCCTGAGTGCCTGCACCTTTTCGGACACCTCCATTAAGAATTCATCGCGGAGTCGGCTCCGGTGGTGGTCCAGCATCTCTTGGATCAGAAAATGATCCTCTTCGGAGAAAACCGCCTTGGGAAGAAAGTGGGAGAGCTTCGAGCGGAAGTGGTCCAATTCGGCGAACGAAGAGAGACGGACCAGCTCGTTTTGAATGTGAAGCAGAAGGGTTCGACTGATCTCTCCCATGCGTTTGTGGTAGGCGCTCTTAACACTTTCCATCTGCTCGGGGGTGGTGAAGGGAAAGCTTTGCATCTTTTTCATTTGCTCTCTGTAGAGATGACGGAGCTCTTCATGTGTGTCCGCTTCCGCAATGGCGCGCAGCAGAGCCTCCACCTGGAGGCTGCCCCGGAAGCCTAAACGAACGCCGGGCCCAAACGGGCTGGTTTCGACCAGAAGGAGCTCGTCCAAAGCATCCGGCGATTTTATTGCGGGCGACCACTCGGAAAGGTTTTCGAAGCGGAGCGCATCCAAACCCTGCTGGAGCGCTTCATGGCGATGTCGCACGGCCCGGCCCAACGGTCGAAAGCTCACAAGCCCTCCTGTGGGCTTGTCGTGCAGGTGCCGATGGTACGCCATAAGCCCGACAAGCAGCATTTTCAAGGAGGCTTCCACCGACAGAAAGGGGGGAAGGTTTTGAAAGTCGTAGAGGCGAAAGCTGCCCCCGTAAGGATCGAGACTGTAAAGGAGGTAGGCCCTGAGGGGAGGCGCCAGGTGCCGCAGCGCCTCAAGTATTTCCAGGGACTTTGAAAAGGATTTCTTGAAGTGATCCAATCCGAGGCTTCGCAGCCCTTTTTGGTGGTGGATGAAGGCCACCGGAACGTTCATGAAGTGCATCTGAAGATCGTGAAAATCCACCCAGGGAACCCCCATAAGGCGCAGCAGCCTTTCGAAAGCCTCGATCTGGCGGCCGCACCATAAGAGTTCGTCCACATCCGATTCCCGCGCGTAGATGTTCGGGATCTGTTCCCGCCTTGCCTGAAAAAAAAGCAATTCAGGAACCGATTCCGATCCATAGAGGACTGCGCGCCCCTTGTCTCGGAGCTTGTCCTTATAGTGCTCCTCCCATGAGGTGCCCGTCTTGATCACATGAAGGGCCGCGTGACGGTATTCCAAAAAGAGGTCCAGGAGGTCCTCGGTCATCAGGCCCTCTTCAACGGACGCGGCGGCGAGAACGGCATGGAGTACGTAGGCGTCCAAGAGATCCTTGTCGTTGGCCTCAGTCAAGTGGGAGATGGCGGATGCCGGTTCCGAGCCTTGGATGACGTGGCCGATGAGGCCGTGGTGGCGGATAAGTTCCAGAGTGAGGGCCCGGACTTCTTCCTTCAGTCCATACTGGCCCAGAATCCCACGCTGGCCGAGGATATGGACGCTGCGCTCAGCGTGGGTCCAAATGCGTCCGAGGATTTTTTGCTCCTCCGTATAAGTTTCCAGCTTGCCCAGATCTTGAAAAAGCAGCGCCAAGGTCAGGGCTTGGTACAGGAAGGGCCGTTCCTCCTGGATGCGCTCCACCAGGTGTTCCAATGTCTCCAGCTGATGGTGTTTGGCACCGATGTCTTCCGTTGCCAAGGGGCCGAATTCCTGCTTGGCCATTTGATAGAAGGTGTTGAGGTCTTGAAAGCTTTCCCTGTCTCGCAGGATGAGGGCTTGAAACTTCCCGAGGCATCGCATGACGTAAGCCCCTACCGATTGGCGCTTTCGCGTCGGGCGGTTTTCCATCAGTTGCCCTAAGCGATGCAGTTCGGGCATGACAAACCGCAACAGATTGGGACAGTGTTGCACCAAAAGGGTGACCGTATCGAAGATCTCTTCCGGGACGAGGATTTGGGAGAGAAACACGTGGCGGATTCTGTTTTCGATCTGAGCCAGCCTCAGACCCATGATGGAAGGGCTTGGAGGCCCCTCCTGATGCATATCGGGCTCACTCTGGCCTTCTTCGGATAAGTACACTTTGTAACTCGATATTTCCGAAAATAGCCGCTCAAGGTCGGCCACGTCCTTGAGGCTTACGTCATGGAGTTTGAATGTTTCAAAACGCCCCAAAAGCTCTTCGATCAGCTCGATATTTTCCTGCACGTCCACGAAAGAGACATCGATTGCTTTGGTGGTGGGATTATAGTGCAGCCGTAAGCCTGTATTGGGAAGAAAGATGGCGTGCCCTGCGATGAGCTTTCGACGAATCTCGTCCAGTTCTTCCTCACGCATCACCTCGATGAGAAGGCTTCGAAGGGCTTCCCTGATCTTGTCCAATCGGGCCGGTTTCTTTTCCGAAGGAATGGGGGCCAAGAGCGGATTGAAATTGACGATGCGATGAGGGCTGATCTGAACCGTCACCCACAGGAGTTTAAAGCCCAATTCCGGGCCGAGGGAAGGGAACAGGTGTCCTGTGCCGTGGAACTCCGTTTGAAGAAACTGGCGGAAGAAAAAGGTTTGGCTCGGGATCGAACCGTCCCGGTGCCGCGACCGAAATCGTTCCACGATTTCCGCCAGCTGCAGGACCTGCTCGACTCTGGCCACTTTTTCGGGATCATAGTCGCACAGAACCTCCCTTTCCAAGGGGCCTTTGTCGAGGAATTCATGCCAGGTGTTGAGGAAGTCGAAGAGATTGAAAAATTTAAGCATTTCCCGAAGGGCCTTGTATTGCACGCCGCCCATTTCGCTGATCCGACGATCTTCCAGGGTGTCCCAATCCAGCTGAGGGTTTGTGGCGACGCGGACCGCATCATGGTAGATGCGAAAAACCTCCTCGGCCTGGGCCGGCGTCAACGGATGTCCAAAGGAGGCCGTGATTTCGGCAACGCTCATGATTCGGCAGATGCGCAGCCTGTCGACAATGGCATGGGCTTCGGCCCGGGGGGCGGCGTCGGTGAGGGGTTTGAGATTCCGGGCGGGCATCTTGCCCAAGACGATGCGGCTCATGGCGCTGTGGCCCGTGACGATGAGGACGAGCTCCATGAGCTGAGCGGGCGTGAAGCCGTGCAGGGACAGTTTTTCCAGGTTTTCTAAAACGGGCGTGGAAGCGCCTTCCAGATGGTCGGGGTTCAGGGATTCTTCGATGGCCTGCAATTTGTCCACCTGGCGCAGAAGCTGCCGGATGGGCAGGAAGCCGTGCTCGCTAAGCTCTTTGCGGCGGAAAGGATTGATCAGCCGGTCGCGCTCCACCTCGCCGATATGGACAAGAAACCCGTCACGAATTTGGGCCAAGGCCCGCAGCACATCGCCCACGTAGCGGAAGGAGTTGCGGTAGGAGGCCGTCAAAGCGGGCTGGCATCCCATCATGCCGCTTTTCTTGGCCGCCTCTTGCACAGCCTCTCGCGATACCGGTGCCGAGCGCGGGATGCCGGCAAAGACCCCCAGGTTGCCCGGCCATGGTCGGCCCAGACGCAGACGCTTGTCCCACCGTTCCTCGTAGGCCCATGTGCTCGCCGTGTCCACCATGTGAAGATCGAAATACGGCGCAAAGGCCTTTTCCCACGGAAGCGGGGCGCCTTTGCGGAATTGGAACGGCATCGGCCGATCCAGATGCGGCAGCCGGTCAATTTGGTCCAAAGAAAGCGCATCGATGTGGGCCACACCGAGCGCTTCATTGACGAGAGCGTCGGACGCCGGATCGTGCTGCAGATAGAAATGGAGATCCATCGGGTGGACGCAAAAAGGAAGATTCTCGGAACGGTAGCGCCTGTGCGTCTTAAAGATATGGCTGAAGAGGAGAAACCTTTTGATCTCCTGCTCGTTGAGGAAATTCACCTCGTAGTCTGAGGATTTTTCCACACAGCCCGGGCAGTCCGCAAGGACGATGACCTTTCCCGTCGGTTCCAAAAGGTCGTAGATCTTTGCGGCCACGTACCCCGCGTAGCGCAAAAGCCGTCTTTTCCGGGACATGGATCGCGTGGGTTTGGGGAGCGGGTGGCCCAGCAGGTAGTCGTAGGGATCGCGGGGGAAAACGGCTACATCGAAAAAGGTGCGCCAGGCTCTGAGCTTGCGGATGTCGTCTAGGATATGCAGCCTGTGGTTGGACAATCGAGCGGTCAGATCATGGACGATGAGGTCCTTGGCCGTGCTGAAAAGAACGATGTCCAGGCGTTCCGAGCCCGTCGACCGGGCATGCTCGGTGACCACCTTTTCGATGGCTTCCGCTTTGGCTTTCACGTCCTGAACGGATTGGGCCACAAGATTGATGGGGATAAGGTAGTAAGGCGTGCCTTGGCTGGAGAAACGCACCAGCAGACCGAGCTTTTTATAGATTTCGTTTAGGCGCTCCACATGACGGATGATGGCGCGCCGGTCGCTCAGGTCGATGCGTTCCAGAAAATCATAGTCGTCCGTGCTCAACTTGTTTTGTTCCAACAAGCCGAACCCGTAGGCGTTCCCGCCGTAGCGGCTGAGCAGAAACGAAGGATGATCGTGGGCGGCGAAAGTCCCTATGGGAATGTCTTGAGGGTTGATGCCGTAAGAGGCATACTCTTCCGGCACGATGATGCGGAAGGCGGAATGGGGATCCAGGTCCTCAGGGCGTGTTTTTTCATTCATGGAAAGCCTCGGCTCATGAGAGCAACGCGGAAACGGGATAGGCATGATCAAAGGTCGTCATCGTCCAACCGGTGACTGAAAATCACGCTATTCAAGGAGCCCCCATGTCCTTTGATCCTGCAGCCGCTCGACGTTCGATCCCGGTCGGCATAGCCCAGCTGGGCTTTTTCGGCAAAGCCCCCAAAGCCCCAGGGACCGTGGCCACAGTCGGGGCAGGCGTACCCCTGGCCTACGTGCTTTCCCTTTGCCCCCACGGCTGGGCTTGCGTCATCCTCGGTCTTCTTTTTCTCTCGGCCTGTTGGGTTAGCGGGGAAGCCGAACGGCGCCTGGGTCGAGAGGATCCTCCCGAGGTGGTGATCGACGAGCTCGTGGGCTTCTTGTTTACGACCATCGGCATCGCGTCCACCCCCCTTTCCCTTTTCCTGGCCGTGTTCTTTTTTCGAGCCATGGACATCCTCAAACCATGGCCCGTGTCCGTCTTGGACCGCCAATTGAAGGGAGGCTTGGGGATTGTGGCCGATGATGTGGCCGCAGGACTTTACGCTCATGGGCTATTGGCGGTGACTCTGACCGTGTTGGGTTCCTGAGCGAGGGTGGCGGGCGCGGCGGCGGTCCATTGGGGAGCCCACCGATGAAGAAACACCGTGACTCCTGTGCCCAAGATCAAGCCGACAAGGTCCAAGAAGATGTCAGACGCGCTGCTGCACCGCCCGGGGATCCAGCTTTGATGCCATTCGTCCGTGATGGCGAAAAGAACGCCCGGCGCAATGACCCACAGGGCGAAAGGGACGATGTGCCGACCGCGGAGAACGGCAAGACGGAACCATCCCCAAAAGACGGCCAGACAGGCATAAATCACCGGATGGAACGCATCCCCGGATACGGGGAGTCGGACGCCGCGAAGCGGCTGATGAGACATGGCGGTAATGAAGAAGGCATAGCACAAGGCAGGGACCAGGCGAATCCACGGGGGAGAGAGCGCCCCGGCGTACCGACGCCAGGCCCATAAGGACACCGCGAATCCGGCCACGAGCGCCGAAAGAGCGGCAAGGCGTCCGGGATGGCGGACGTTCATGAAACCCTCGATCAGGAAAGCCCCCACGATGTGCACGGCGAAAAGTGCCGCCAGATGAAGCCATGGGTGGGCGTATCGAAAAAAACAAAAGACCGTGATGAAAACTCGACCGGCCCCTGCCGCGGCACGGGGCATCATCAAATTGTCCGCCGTTTGCGAAGCGGAGGGGTTTTTGGTAGTTTGTGTGCGAATCAACGCCATCAGGCGGCCTCCTTACGGGACATAAGATTATAAAATAACGTTTCATGTCGAAGGGATCAAAGAGTTTGTGCTATGCACCGGGCACGGTTTGACCCATAGTCCCAAGAGTGCGGGACGGCGCGGCGGGAATCGGAGGTGATCGGAAATGCGAAAAAGCATGCTGTGGCCATGGATCGTGGGACTTTGTCTGGGGATGTGGGCGCTGCCCGGGGCGGTCTGGAGCCTCACGGAGGATGAAAAGAACAACATCGAGCTTTACGAAAGACTGTCCCGGGGTGTGGTGAACATCACGAGCACGGTGTTGGAGCGGGACTTTTTCTTTAACATTGTGCCGCGTCAAGGGGCCGGTTCGGGGTCGGTGATCGACGAGCGAGGCTATATCCTGACCAATCATCATGTGATTGAAGACGCCCGGAAATTGGAAGTCACCCTTTTCAGCGGCAAGAAATATCCGGCCAAATTCATCGGTTCGGATCCCAACAGCGACATAGCAGTTCTCAAGATCGATGCCCCCAAGAAAGACTTGACGGTCATCCCCATGGGCAGTTCCAAGGATCTCAAGGTAGGCCAAAAGGTTTTGGCCATCGGCAATCCTTTCGGTTTGGGGCAGACGTTGACCACGGGGGTTGTCAGTTCCGTGGGAAGGACCCTGCGGGCTCCGGGAGGCGCTTTGGTGGAAGATGTCATTCAAACCGACGCGTCCATCAATCCTGGCAATTCCGGCGGCCCGCTCATTGACTCCTCGGGGTTCATGATCGGCGTGAATACGGCCATTTTCAGTCCGACGGGCGCCAATGTGGGAATCGGGTTCGCCATTCCCATCGACACGGTCAAGGATGTCGTGAAGGAACTGATCGAAAAGGGGACTTACGGTTACCCGTGGATCGGGGCGACCCTGATGACCCTCTTTCCCGATTTCGCGGACGCCTTGCAGCTCAGTGTCTCCAAAGGCGCCATGATTGTGGAACTGGTCTCCGGCGGTCCGGCGGACAAAGCGGGTCTTCGGGGCGGCAAGACCCGGGCCCAGGTCGGCAATTACATCATCATCGTGGGCGGAGACATCATTGTGGGCATCGACGGCAAGCCGGTGGAAAGCACCGAGGATTTCATGAGGGCTCTCCGACGGTACCGGCCGGGGGACAAGGTGATTTTGGACGTGGTGCACTGGGAAGGAAACCGGGACCGCGTCCCCGTGGTCTTGGGCGAAAGGCCTCAAGGCTACCGCATGCGATAGCCTGAGGGGTCAAGAACGCGGGATGGAGCCGGCGAGTTTTCCATGCATCGGTCCGAAAGCGTATGCTGCGCCCCGTATCTTCGAGGGAAAGGATAGGCAACGGGCAAGGGAAGAATGGAAACCTAGGGGAGGAGATCGCGATGTCTTATGAAACGTTGCTCGTGGAAATCGGCGCAAATTATGTGGCGACCGTAACCCTCAACCGCCCGAACCAGCTCAACACCTTCACCACGCCGCTGGCGGACGAACTGACCCGGGCTCTGAGGTCCTTGGACGCCGATCCCAAGGTGCGGGTCATCCTCATCAAGGGGGCGGGCAAGCATTTCTGTGCCGGGATCGATGTGAGCGAGATGAGCGGCAAGACGGCCATGGAACTGCGTGCATGGATCGAGCGCATGGAAACCCCTTTGGTGACCATCAGCGAAATGAACAAACCGGTGATCGCGCAAGTCCACGGCGTGGCGGCGGCCAACGGGGCAGGCCTTGTGGCGGCCTGTGATTTGGCCATCGCGGCGGACACGGCCCGCATCGGTCTGACCGCCATCAATGTGGGCCTCAACTGTGTGGGGCCGGTCATCCCCGTGTCCAAGTCGGTGGGCCGAAAAACCGCCCTGGAAATGCTCCTTTACGGGGAGCTGTTGGAGGCGAAGGAGGCCCAGGCCCGAGGGCTTTTCAATCGGGTGGTGCCGGCGGACGAACTGGAAAAGGCGGCGCAAGAATGGGCGGCCGTCCTAGCCCAGAAGAGCCCCATCGCCGTGCAGATCGCGAAACGCGGTTTCTATGTCGCCGCCGACATGGAATACCATAAGGCCTTTGAGTACATGAACGAGGTGTTCGCGCGGCTTTGCACCACGGAAGACGCCAAGGAAGGCGTGGCGGCCTTCATGGAAAAGCGAAAGCCCGTATGGAAGGAACGATGACGGCACCGTAGGAGCTTTCCCGAAACCTGAGGATGGAGCCCATGAAAGCGACGCGTCTCTTGCCGAAAGACGGCCCGCGCCCCTTGGTTTTGGTCATCATGGACGGCATTGCGTACTCATCCAATCCCGTCGGGAACGCCGTGGCGGATGCCTATACCCCCCATCTGGACTGGCTCTTGACCCACTGCCCGTATACGCTGCTCAAAGCCCACGGCACCGCCGTGGGGCTTCCGAGCGATGCGGACATGGGCAATTCCGAAGTCGGCCACAATGCCATAGGAGCCGGTCGGGTCTACGCGCAGGGGGCTCGCCTGGTCAATGAAGCCTTGGCCACAGGGCGGCTTTTCCAGGGCAGAACATGGCGGCGTTTGATCGAGTTTTGCCGGCAAACCGCGGGACGCTCCATTTCATCGGGCTCTTTTCCGACGGCAACGTGCACAGCCACCTGGATCATCTGAAAAAAATGCTGGAACACGCCGCATTGGAGGAAAAAATCCCCCGATGCCGCCTCCACATTCTTTTGGACGGACGGGATGTGGGAGAGACATCCGCCTTGGAGTACGTGATTCCTTTTGAAGAGTACCTATCGGATTTGAATGCGCGGGCCGGCGTGGATTATCGGATCGCCAGCGGCGGCGGCCGGATGGCCATCACCATGGATCGTTACGAAGCCAACTGGGAGATGGTCGCCCGCGGCTGGAAAACGCACGTGGCGGGCGTAGGGCGCTTCTTCGCCTCCGCCCAAGAGGCCATCGAGACCTACCGAAGAGAAATTCCCGGCGTGATCGATCAGGACCTTCCGCCCTTTGTCATCGCCGATGCCGACGGCCCCGTGGGTCCGATTCGGGACGGCGACGCCGTGATCTTTTTCAATTTTCGTGGAGACCGAGCCATCGAAATCAGCCGGGCTTTCGAAGAAGAGAATTTTCAAAAGTTCGAGCGGAAACCCTATCCCAAGGTGGCTTATGCCGGCATGATGGAATATGACGGCGATTTGCACATTCCCAAAAGTTACCTCGTGGAACCGCCGCATATTGAAAAGACGGTGAGCGAATTCCTGTGTGCTCGGGGCTTCCGGCAGCTCGCCATTAGTGAGACTCAGAAGTTCGGCCACGTCACCTACTTTTGGAACGGGAACCGATCGGGAAAATTCGACGAAACCCTGGAAGAATACGTGGAAATTCCGTCCGATCGCGTGCCTTTTGAACACAGACCGTGGATGAAGGCGGCGGAAATCACCGACCGGGTTCTGGAGGAAATCGTCGGCAAAAGATTTGACTTTATCCGACTGAACTTCGCCAACGGAGATATGGTGGGGCACACGGGTGTTTATCAAGCGGCGCATATTGCCGTGGAGACTGTGGATCTCTGTCTGGGGCGGATCATGAAGGCGGTGCGCGAAGCCGGCGGCATCCTCGTGGTGACGGCCGATCACGGCAACGCCGACGAGATGTATGAAATCGACAAAAAGACGGGACTCGCCAAGCGCCACCCCAACGGCGAACCCAAAGCCAAGACGGCCCACACCCTCAATCCCGTGTGGTTCATCGTCTACAGCGGCGTGGAGGGACTGAGGATCCGGATCGATTCCTCCGTGACAAACCCGGGATTGACGAATATCGCCGCCACACTGATGCAGCTTCTCGGGTGCGAGCCACCGGATTTTTACGACCCGCCGCTCTTGCTGTTCGAATCGTGAACGGTGGTGCCAAGGCGTAAGTCTCCATCAATGTGCGGTTCATGGGGGACCCTGTGGCGATCAAAAGAAGTTCGGATCGGGTGCTCTTGGAATATGCCGCCGCGTTGTGCGGCATTGAGTCTGGGTATGAAGACGTCTCAGGTGGGCGGCACGAGGCGGTCGATGACGTGCTAAGGGCTCTATTGCTTAATATGGGGTTTCCGTCCGAGACCCGAGAGGAGCTCATCCAGACCATCGAGGTAATTCAAGAACGCACACTAAAGGCCGTGGTGGAACCGGTTCAGGTCGTGCCTACGGGAGTGATGCCCATAGGAGTCGTGATCACCTGCCCCGAGGCTTTGTGCCGCGGCCGATACCGCTGGCGCTTGCGCCGCGAAGATGGATGGGAATCGCAAAGTGATGGAAAGATCGGTGCCCTTCAAGCCTTGCAGGAACTTGAAGGACCCGGAGGTCGATACTGTCGTCGCCTGCTTTATGTGCATGAGCCTTTAGGGTGCGGGTACCACGACCTGGAAATTGCTCTCGGCGCGGGGCCTTTGGAAAGGTCTGCACGACAGCGGCTGATCGTGGTGCCGCGGCAGGCCTACGTCCCGGAGTCGCTGGACGACGAAAGAAAGACATGGGGCCTGACCGCCCAGCTCTACGGCATCCGGTCCGAGAAGAACTGGGGAATCGGCTCTTTTTCCGACCTCCGCGCATTGATCGATTGGGCCGCCGATGTAGGCGCGGGCTTTGTCGGCATCAATCCTCTGTGGCTTCTCTTTCCCGAGGATCCTTCCAAAGTCAGCCCCTACGGTCCGTCCAGCCGTCGCTTTCTCCAGCCATGGTATGTGGACGTGGAGGCGATCCCGGAGTTTTCGGAATCGGAGGAGGTGCGTCGTTGGTTCGGCCAGGATCGGGTTCGCAAAGCGTACGAAGCGGCTCGCCAGGCGCCCCTTGTGGATTACGAGGCGGTCTGGCCGATCCAAAGGGAAGCCCTGGAACAGCTCTACGGTCATTTTCGGGAGCATCATCTGAAGAAAGATTCTCCGCGGGCTCGGAACTTTCGCCGGTTTTTGGAAGACGGCGGACAGGACGTGGAAAGATACGGCATTTTTCATGCCCTGGACGCCCATTTCCGGCGCCGGGATCCTTCGGTGTGGGGCTGGCCCCTATGGCCGCGGTCCTATCGCGATCCTGCGTCCGCGGCGGTGGTGGAATTTGCCGCGCATCACAGGGAAGCCGTGGCGTTTCAGCAGTATGTGGCATGGAACGCGTGGGAGCAGCTCGCCGCGTGCGGGCGTCGTTCTTTGGAACGAGGCTTGGCCGTGGGCCTTTACGGGGACCTTCCCGTGGGGGTGGACCCCGCCGGCTTGGACACCTGGCTGGACGCGTCGCTTTTTGCTCTCAAGGTGCGCATCGGCGCTCCACCGGACGATTTCAACCCGAAAGGACAGGAATGGGGCGTGTGCCCCTTTCTTGCACAGGCCCTCAAGGAAGCGGCCTATGAACCCTTTATCGCGATGCTGCGCGCCAACATGCGGGAATTCGGGGCGCTTCGCATCGACCATGTGATGGGGCTCATGCGCCAGTTTTGGATCCCGGCGGGCCTGGATGCACGACACGGCACCTATGTGCGCTATCCTTTCGAGGATCTCCTGGGCCTTGTGCTTCTGGAAAGCCAAAGAAACCGGTGCCTCGTGGTGGGCGAAGACCTGGGAACCGTTCCCGATCGCGTGCGCGCCGCCATGGAAGAAAGCCGCCTTTTCGGCTGCCGTCTATGCTTTTTCGAAAGAACGAAGGAAGGCTCTTTCCCTCCCCCGGAAATTTTCCGCCTTTTACCGTTGCGTCCTTTGCCACCCATGACCTTCCCACGTTGGAAGGATTTTGGCAGGGGGAAGACCTTCGAGTTCGGGAAAAGATCGGTCTGTTTCCCGACCAGGAAGTTCGCGAAAAGATCCTTCTGCGCCGAAGTGCCGACCAAGAGGCGCTACGGACGCTCCTGCAATCATGGGGGTACGTCGAGGAAGAAAGCGGCGAGCCGACTTGTGGGGATGAAGAAACCCGGACGGAACGGCGCGCGGCGGCCCTCTATCGCTATCTGGCCGCAAGCGGCTCAAAGCTTTTAGCCGTGTCCGTGGAAGACCTCTGCGGCGTCACCGAGCAAGTCAACGTGCCGGGAACCGTCACCGAACATCCCAACTGGCGCCGCAGACCGCCTTTCGACATGGAAACCATGAAGACACACCCCAGGGTTCAGGCCATCCTCACGGCCATTGCCGAACAAAGGCCTCGCCGGCCTTAGCGGCCTTCAACATTCAACGATTTATTCTGCAGGACGCGCTGGACATCCTCGCGACATGGTGTAGGAACACATTGCGGCGAGGAATCGGACCATGAACGGGAACTTCCGTGTCCAGTTTTATGAAATCCGGGCGAGCCTGCAAGAACTGGAAATCATCGTAGGGATCATGAAAGACTGCTGGCGGTTGAGCCCTACCGCACCGAGAGACACCGTCTGCGAACTTTTGGGATGACGTCGCCCCAACGGCATCTTGGGAAAAGCGGGCCGGGTGGGGTGAATCCAGGTTTCCAGCCCGGCATGGCGCATGAGAGTGCGCAATCAATGGATTGGCTGGGAGGATCACCAGGGGGCGAAGGGGCTGCAGCATATCGTGCAAACCAGCCGTTTCCTGATCCTTCCCCATGTGCGTTTTGCCAACTTGGCCGGCTCGGCCCTGGCGGTTTTGTCACGTCAAATCGTGAACGGGTGGCACGCCCACTACGCCACGCGTCCTTTGTTGCTGGAAACCTTCGTGGATGTGGCCCGATTCAAGGGGACCATTTATCGAGCCGCCGATTGGATATATTTGGGGCTCACCGCCTGACGGTCTTGTCCAAAGCCTTCCGTCGTCCGTTTTTGACTTCTGAAAATTCCATGTCAAAATAAAAGAAAAACGACGAAAAGATCGGGGTCGGTGATGGCGGTTCGGGTTCTCGAGGAAAAAGACAAAGATCGGCGGAAATTGCCGGTGCCTCTTGTGGTGGAAATCCTTCCGGGACAGGCGGCCGAAGGGCTGCTGGAGGTCTTCGAGCCCAGAAGTTACGAAGGAAGGACGCTCCAGGAACTGGTGGACATGATCCTGGCGAGACAGGATCTGTCCGTCGAGGAGCGCGAGATTCTCGAGGATATCCTCCTGCAGATGGAAAGGGGGG
>VSSL01000084.1_pt1 | contig 22115 bp, 19 predicted proteins | sample 4557531 | NCBI WGS metagenome assembly VSSL01 (sample SAMN10986726, study PRJNA523729) | hot springs metagenome | isolation source: hot springs | place: India:Timba, Gujarat | collected 2018-05-31 | reverse complement strand
GGGGGCAGCTTGCGCTCCAGATAGCCTGCGTCGCCGACCAGATACAGTTGTTGCTGGGCACGAGTGACCGCCACGTTTAACAGGCGCGTACTCTCTTCGGCAGGACTGCTACCGCGCAGAAACTGCCCAACCCACCCGAACGGCGGGGCGTCCACGCAATCAAAGATAATGACTTGCCGTTCCTCGCCTTGAAAGCGGTGCACTGTTGCCACGCGCACTTCGTGCGCCAGGTCGCAGTCCAGCAACATGGCGTGAATCAGCGATGCCTGTGCGTTGTACGGTGTGACGATTCCCACGCGCAGAAAGGGATTCTCGGTGAGCAGTTTTTGCGTTAGCCCCACGCACACCAGCGCGCTGGCGACGTTGAAGTGCGAATATCCGCTGGTTCGGTCGGAACAGGCTCGGAGAGGGGCGGTGTCCACCAGACAGAGGCATTCTTCCGGTGTATCATGGAGATGCTCTGGCGTGCGGAGCATCCCCTCGTACATCGGTTCGTTGACCAGCTCGCAGATGGGGGTGCGCATGCGCCACTGCTCTACCAGAGCCACCAGGTTCCAGCGATGTTGTACGCTCCCGTCCGGCGACACAACGCCTGCCTGCTGGAAGATGTCGGTCTTCAGCCAGCGCGCCTCCGGCTCGTCCTGAACCAGACTAATTGGAGGCAGCTGGCGAAAGTCCCCACCGATGACTACCCGCTTGCGGCACAGCGCCGAAAGCGCTGCGACGTACGGCAGAGGCGCCATACTCCCTTCGTCTATCAACAGCACGTCAAACCGCCGTTCGCGTAGATAAGGGTCGGTTGCCCCTTTGGCGAGCGTGCAGGCAATCAACTGTGCGTTTTCTATCCATTGGCGCCGCTCCCGTTGGGAGCTGTGTTCCCCTCTACCCTCCCTGTCCGCAGGGGTATTCTCCGCTTTGTGTGACTCCAGATGGGTGCTTAGCAGTAATGGCTGTAGCTGCGGAAGTTCCGACACACCAAGCCTCAGTATCGCCCCCTGCGCAATGCGACGCGCCCATTCGCCATCGGTGCCCACCGCATCCAGCAATTTGGTCAGGGCACGGTCCACCGCCACGTTGGTATTGGAAACCAACAGCACGCTCTCTCCCCGGCTTACACACGCCTCCGCTATCCAAGCCAGCGTGGTGGTCTTGCCTGTTCCGGGCGGTCCCCACACAAACAACACGGGAGCATCCGCAGAGAGTTGAATGGCGGCGAGCTGTTCGGGGTTTGGGCATTCCTGCGCGAGAGCCTGCTCGCTTTTCACACACCGCAGCAGAGATGCTACGTTATCGCTACCTGAAACTTCCGCGATTTCGCGCAGCCCAAAAACCGACTCTACAGTTGCTATCTCGAAGTGTCGGGACGAGCGAATTTGTTCCTCCAGCAGATGGTGAAGCCGTTCCAGAATGAAAGTGAGGTCAATCAGCAGCTGGCACGCACCTAGCGACTCGCCCAGGTCGGCGGTCACCACATGCACTTCGTAGCCCAAAGCAAAGATGACCTCGCCCGGCACTTCGGTTTCGCCGGTATCGATAACTACCGGTGCATCTTCTAATGAGGGGTGCACCTGTTTGGCGGTCTCGAAACGATAGACAGCCTGCTCGTCTTCTATTTGACGAATGCGTTCCGCCCATATCGCCCGCAGACTCTTCAGGTTCGCCTTGTCTGCCTGCTGCGCGATGATTTCCGCCTCTACCGCCGCCTTCAGGTTTTCATACAGCGCCGTAATGTTCATACAGGTATTATGCGCATGGCGGGGGGCGTTGTCAACCGAATGCTGTGACGAACAAAAAGGGTCAGGAGGGATGCCCTCCTGACCACCAGCATGAACCGCTACAGTGTCGAACAATTAGCAGGGTCTTCGTACGCGTAGCTTGGAGGATTGCCCGGGTAGAAGTTCTCGGGCTTCAAGCCGGGTTGCTTAATCCACTTGGCGTGTCCATCCGCGAAGACGAAGTTCGCACCGTTGGCATGTCGCCAGTGAATGGCAAAGCCCGACTGACCGCGCGAGGCGGCATACGGATGGAAAGCATCGTAACGCTGCTGGCAGCGAATAGACGCCCAGTCGGGGAATCTGCCCCCAATGTCGTTGTGGTGCCAGGGGTTCATGGTAGATGCCGCGCGAATCAGGCTGCCGTTTCCGTTCCAGTCATTCACGCCTGTCTCCCCGATGATGATCGCCTCTGCCACGCGCTCGTAAGCCGCCAGCGAGACGCCCCACCCCACGTGCCAGTTGCCTGCGTAGGCGGGACCGGCGGCACCGTTGTCGGTGCGGGTCATGTCAGTGGGGTTGACTTTGGGTGCGCTTGGGCACAGAAACACGCCGCTGTTTTTCACATACGGGTAGATACGCTGCGGCCAGTGAATGGCAGTGCCGTCCGGCTGCGGGAACCACCAGAGCAAAATGGTGGTTTCGTCGTAATCTTGCGCGTACATCGCCATCGCGGTCGCCATCTGCCGCATGTGAGTCAAGCACGCAGCCTGGCGTGCCTTGTCCCGTGCCTGCGCAAACACGGGGAATAGAATTGCCGCGAGTATCGCGATTATCGCGATAACCACGAGCAATTCAATCAGGGTAAAGCCACGCTTCGACATGATGTAACCTCCTCGTTTCGATTTGCGTAATCGTTTTCGCACACCTATCATTACATGCTATCTTTTGTTTGTCAAGCAGCTGCGCGTAGTCGTCTATAGTCTGGAAGTCTGCCCGTCCTTCCAGAGGTGCGCGCCACAGGACTGCCGAACGACCAGCTGTGGAGCCAGTAGAATCTGTTGCTGCGGTGCGGACCTGCCTTTGTGTATCCTTTCCAGCAAAAGGGAAGCAGCCTGCTGACCGATCTCGCGCATCGGCTGAGCTACGGTAGTCAGGGGAGGCAGGAAAAACGCGCTGGTATCCTGGTCGTCAAAGCCGACTACTGAAACGTCATCCGGCACACGAATGCCTCGAGCCTGCAACGCGCGGATGGCACCGTAAGCCACGTCGTCGTTCACGGCAAAAACACCGTCCAGATTCCCGCCCTGATCGAGGTAATGGCTGACCGCGTTGTAGGCGTACTCCTCTTCCGGCAAGATGTCGGGCAGTCCCGGTCCCAGTTCTATCGTCTGGCAGATGCCACACTCGGCGAGGGCGCGCTGGTAGCCGGTGAAACGTCCGATGACTGAAGTGGCGCGTCGCTCGCGCGAACCGTTCGACACGAACACGATCTGTCGCCTGCCTAACCGGAGCAGATGCCGGGTTGCCAGGTAACCACCCAGTTCGTTATTCGTCGCTACGAAATCGACGGGTAGTCCGGGAATGTAACGGTCTATGAGCACGACCGGTACCTGCAGTGCGAGCAACTCCTCATAGAAGTCCCTGTTCTCTTCAGGGTCCGCAGGTGCCACGATGAGACCATCCACCCTTTTGTCCAGCAGCATCTGGATGATTTCCCGTTCCTTTTCGGGATAGCCGTACGAACAGGCAAGCAGCACGCCGTACTGGTTTGCCTGCGCCACGCCGTCCACGCCCTCGAGAATGTGCGAGTAGAACCAACCGGTGAGACCGATGACAACCAGCCCTACGGTCGAGGTTTTCTGAATCCGAAGGCTCCGGGCGACCAGATTGGGACGATAACCCAGTTCGTGGGCGACGTGAAGAATGCGCTCGCGGGTTTGGGGGTGTATCCTGCCCTTGTTATGCAGAGCACGATAGACCGTCGTCTTAGACACCCCCACCTCGCGGGCAATAGTATCCATATCCGCTCGTGGTCGATGCATAGCACAGTCCTCATGGTTCCGATGTCCGAACCCGCTGGGGTTCGGACATCGGCGTTATCTGGGCATGGTCCTCTGCTGCTGTTCCCAGGACTCTTTGGACCGCTTAATCATCTCCAGCACCTCAGGGGGCGGCGGCTGCATCCCCGGTGGTGGAGGATTCTTGGGACGGGTAGACCACCATCCCAGCGCCACGACAACCAGCAGCACGAGCCCAATGATTACTGCCGCCGTCAGCGGACTGATTTCACGCTTCAACGGTGACACCGTCCTTTCCCCTTATAGCGGTGCGGCGCGCTCGTAGTAGTCCAGCTTGTCGCCGTTCTGGAATTTGGCATGACCGTCCGCATACGCGGCGTTCTTGCGCGAGAGTCCCGCTGTATTGCCCGTCATGTGATAGTATACCAAATCTCCGATAGTCGGCTTCTCGGCAGGATTGGTCACCGACGCCAGCGAGCGGCTATCTCCCGAATGATAGCCAGAGCAGCTGCCCCTGTCGGTGATGACGTAAATGGACAGTCCGTTATCGCAGCGCTCGGTACCGTTGTTACACAGAGCGGGCATCCAGCAGAACAACGCAGCCGGCTTCGCGTAATACTCATAGCTGGTCTTGCCCGTCCAGTCAGGGCTCCACATGTTCGGGACAGAGATACCCCACCACGTCAGCGGTGCGCCGTTGTCGCTGGGACAGGCGAATAGAGCCATGCTCTTCACATACGGGCGAAGGCGAAACACAATGCCACCGGGGAAGGTGGCCGGGTTGTCGTGCTCCGCTTGCCACTCCCACCATTCCCAGCTGCCGGCGTTCGGGAACTTCTCGTCGTAGTCCTGTGAGTACATCACAATCGCCAGCCCCAGCTGCTTGAGGTTGGACAGACATGAAGTTTGACGTGCTTTCTCCCGTGCCTGCGCGAACACAGGGAAGAGGATTGCTGCGAGTATCGCGATAATCGCGATGACAACAAGCAGCTCAATTAGTGTGAAACCGGTTCGCTTCATTTTGCTTTCCCCTCCTAGCAAGTTTTGCGTAATCGGTTACGCAACATTATCTTATCACCTCTGTTCCTCCTTGTCAAGCTTTTTCATGCAATTTTTGCGAAACCGATGGAAAAAAACCGCATCCTTACCTGCCCTTGCGCATTCCCCCGCCCTTCCGTTATAATGCGTATGATGAACCTGTGCTTCAGGAGGTACGCATTTTGATGTCTAAACCCCGCCTGCTCAGCGGAATGCAACCAACTGGCGTCTTGCACCTGGGTAATCTGGAAGGAGCGTTGCGAAACTGGGTACAACTTCAGCACCAGTATGACTCTTACTTCTGTATCGTAGACTGGCACGCGCTCACCACACTCGCCGAGCGTCCCGAAGAGATACCGCACAACGTGCGCGAGGTAGCCATCGATTATATCGCCGCGGGATTAGACCCCGAAAAGTGCGCCATCTTCGTGCAGTCACACGTGAAGGAACACGCGGAGCTGCACCTGCTCTTCTCCATGATCACGCCGCTGGGATGGCTGGAGCGTGTTCCCACCTATAAAGAGAAGCGCGAGAACCTGCAGATAGAGTCCGTTTCCTATGGACTGCTGGGATACCCGGTGCTTCAAGCGGCGGACATCCTCATCTACAAAGCAGCTGTCGTACCGGTCGGCGAGGACCAGCTGCCCCACCTGGAGCTCACACGCGAAGTGGCACGTCGGTTCAACTACCTCTATGGCGAGGTGTTTCCTGAACCGCAGGCATTGCTTACCCCTGCCGCCCGTGTGCCCGGATTGGACGGGCGCAAGATGAGCAAGTCTTACAACAACGCTATTTACCTCTCTGACGACGCACAGACCGTAACCCAAAAGGTAAAACAAGCCTTTACGGACCCGCAAAAGATTCGCAAAAACGACCCCGGTCACCCCGAGGGATGCGTGGTCTTTGCCCTGCACGAGATATACAGTAAGGACGATGTAGCAACCATAGAATCCGAGTGCCGCGCCGGACAGCGGGGTTGCGTGGACTGCAAAATGCAGTTGGCGGGCAACCTGAACGCCGCTTTGGACCCTCTGCGCCACCGCAGGCAGGAGCTGCTGGCGAAGGCAGGCGAGCTGGAGCGCATCTTGAAGGAAGGGGCAGAGAAAGCGCGCGCAGTTGCCAGTGAAACCATGAAAGAAGTGCGTGCAGCAATGCATCTGGAGCTGAGCCCATGGAAGTAACCTTCCGCGCCATTCATCCCGACGAATTCGAAATGTGCTTAGACGTGTGGGATGCCGCCTTTGAGGACACCCCCCGCGAGTACTTCCGCAAATACTTTACGGGCGACCCCTGGTTTCATCCGGAGTACACACGCTGCGCCTTTGAAGGCAAACGAATGGTTTCGGTGGTGCAGATTGTGCGGCGAGAGGTACGCGTCGGGCAGGTAACGTTGACACTGGGTGGTATCGCCAATGTGGGTACCGTTCCCTCCTACCGCTCGAAAGGTTATTCCACACAGCTGCTGCGTGATGCGATCACCGTCATGGAAAACGACCGCTTTGACTTCTCAATGCTCTTCACGGGTATTCACGGCTTTTACGCACGGCTGGGTTGGGAAAACCTGCCAGTACAGGTAATGTCTGCGCAAATTCGTCCGGAACTTCCCACCCCGGAAGGCGGCTACCGTATTCGCCCGCTCGCCGACGCGGATTCGGAGGCGTTGTGCGCCTGCTATGAACAGTGTAACGCGGGACGTAGTTTCACCGTGGTACGCTCCCCTGCCTACCTGCGCGGCTGGACGGGCTGGGAGGAACGCACGCCGGATGATGTGTATGTGGCAGAGGCGGCAGGCAAAGTGGTCGGATATATCTCCGCACCGATCGGCGACAGGCTCTCGATCAACGAGGTAGGCTGGCTAACTGCATACAGTGAATGTGTGTTTGCGCTAATGCTCCACGTAGCACGTCTGGCTGCGGACCGCCACGTGACTCAAGCACGTCTGCAGATTCCCCGTGACCCTGCACTGATGGGCGTGGTACGCAACCTGTTCCACCATTTTACCTGGCATGAATACGTTCCTATGGTGCGGGTGATACGCCTGCAGCCTCTGGTCAATAAACTCTTACCCGAACTATCCCGGCGTGTGCAGGCGGTGGGCGCAAAAGGAACGGTTCGGCTCCGCTTGCCCTCGGGTACGATAGGGCTGAGATGTACGGGCGAGGAAGTGACGCGAGATGCCAGCGCCCTGCCCGAGGTGGCGATCACACAGGCACAGTTCCTGGGGCTGGTTTTTGGGTTGGTCGGCGCGGAGGAACTTCCTGACCCTGTTCCCCCGCAAACTCGCGCCCTGCTGAATGTTCTCTTCCCACGACAGCCGGCAATATACTGGTCATGGGATGGATTCTAAAGTAAAGAAAGACACATACAGAACAGACAGATGCTGTGAGGAGTAACTCGATGGCAGAACAACATTACATGCATCGCGAAATCCACGAACAACCACAGGTGATTCGCACTGTTGCGGAGAAGAGCGTACGCCCCGCGCAGATGCTGGCTCAAGCCATCCGCGACAGAGGAATCCAGTTCGCGATGATCAGCGCTCGTGGCACCTCAGATAACGCGGCACTTTACACAAAGTACCGAATGGAGATAGAGGCAGGCATTCCGGTTGCCTCGGCAGCCCCCTCTATTTTCACTCTGTATAACGGTCAGCTAAACCTCTCTCGTGCGCTGGTGCTTGGCATCAGCCAGTCGGGAAAGGCACAGGACGTGGTGGAGGTGGTTTCCTCTGCTCGTGCAGCAGGTGCACTGACCGCCGCCATCACCAACGACCCCAGCTCAGAGCTGGCGCAGGTAGCAGAGCACGTGTTGCTCTGCCACGCGGGCGAGGAGCGCAGCGTCGCGGCTACCAAGACCTACACGGCTACGCTGGCGAACATCGCCCTTATGGTCGACGCTCTGGTGGGTCGTGCTCGTCCGGGCGATGACCTAGAAGAGGCGGCACAGGGCATGGAGCAGGTGCTGGCGATGGAAGAAGAGATAGAACTGCTCGCCGAGCGTTACCGCTACATGTCCGCCTGTATGGTGCTATCGCGGGGGTATAACTTCTGCACGGCGCATGAAGCCGCGCTGAAGATGATGGAGACGGGCTATGTGATCGCGCGCGCCTACTCCGCCGCCGACTTCCTGCATGGTCCCATCGCGGTGGTGGACACAGGATTCCCCTGCTTCGTTTACGCGCCGAACGGCAACGCCTACGCCACGATGCTGCAGCTCACCGCCAAGCTGCGCGAGCGAGGCGCGGAGATTGTGGTGATTTCCTGCAACCCGGAGATTCTGCGCCTGGCTACGCGGATGGTGGTGTTACCGTGCGATATCGCCGAACGCATCAGCCCGCTGGTATACATCGTCGTCGGGCAGCTGTTCGCGTTCCATCTCTCGGAAACGCGCGGTTACGACCCCGACCGCCCGCGTGGGTTGAGTAAGATCACTATTACACGGTAACGCCTCATTTCTCGAGGAGGGCGAGGCTCCTGCCGAGCCGTAGCCGCAGCCTTCAGGTTGCGTTCGCCCTTTGCGCAGGCTAAAGCCTGCGCCTACATTAACCTGGAGGGTCACGCTCCGTCGTGACCGCAATATTCAGGCTGGAGACACTATAATGATTCGACGAGAGAGATTGGTAAACGACTTCATTGCCCTGTGCCGTATCAACAGCCCGCCGAAGCAGGAAGCGGAGATAGTTGAGGCGGTGCTCCCCCGCCTGCAGCGACTGGGGTTGGAAGTCTGGTGTGACGACGCGGGCAAACACATTGGTGGGAACGCAGATAACGTGATTGCTCGCTTGCCTGCAAATGTGCCCGATGCACTGCCTATCTTCTTCAGCGCACACTTCGACACGGTAGAACCCAACCCCAACGTGCAGATTATTGTGGAGGACGACCTGATTCGCACCGACGGCAGCACCATTCTGGGCGCGGACGACAAAGCGGGAATGGCTTCCCTGCTGGAGGCGATAGAGTGTATCGTCGAAAACGGTCTTCCCCACGGCGAGATATGGCTGTTGCTGAGCGTTGCCGAAGAGATAGGCTTGCTGGGGGCGAAACACCTCCCGCTGGAGCGCGTGAACGCGACGATGGGCTTCGTGCTGGACACGGGTCCGCCGGTCGGCAAGGTGGTGGTAGGTGCCCCCACGCATGACCATCTGACGGTACGCGTGATAGGACGCGCCGCCCACGCAGGAGCGGCTCCTGAACAGGGCATCAGCGCGATTGTGGCGGCATCACGGGCAATTGCCCGCATGAAGCTGGGGCGTATCGACGAGGAGACCACCGCCAACATCGGCTCTTTCCACGGCGGACAGGCGACCAACGTGGTATGCCCGGAAGTGGAAATCCGCGCAGAGGCGCGCAGTCACAACACGCAAAAGCTGGAAGCGCAGATGGCGCACATGATAGCCTGCTTCCGTGAAGAGGCAGAGGCGATGGGCGCGCAGGTAGAGATAGAAAGCTCACGCCACTACGAGGCATATCGCCTCTCTGAAGACGCCCCGGTGGTGCAAATTGCTCGTGAGAGCGCGCTCGCGCTGGGATTGCCCTATGAGGCAAAGCTGGCAGGCGGCGGCAGCGATGCCAACGTGTACAATGCAAAGGGCATCCCCACTGTTGTGCTCAGCACGGGTATGGACCAGGTGCATACCCACAACGAATGTTGCCGCATCTCCGACCTAGAGAAAACCGCCCTCTGGGTGCTGGAGATTGTGAAGAGAGTTACTGCTTGTGAAGCATAACAGCAAAGGCTACGGAGAGCACTCAGTCACTAAGCGAACATACTGCTTCGCCTACGCAGGAACCATCTCCGACAACCTAACCTCCAGCCCCGGAAACAGCCGCGGGCGGAAGGGGGTATCTCCCTGCACGTGACTACGCAGTACGTAGCCTTCCTCTGTCAGCTCGTATTCAGCGACGAGCAAACTCTCTGGATCAATCACCCAGTAGAACCGCACGCCCGCCTGCTGGTAACCTTCCAGTTTGGTGAACAGGTCGCGTAAGCGTGTAGATGGCGAAAGCACCTCCACCACCAGATCAGGTGCACCGTGCACCTTGCCGTCGGCGGCAAGCAGTTGTCCTTCTCGTTCACGCGCGATGAAAGCAATGTCAGGGATATAACCTCGCCCGTTAGGCAGGGCGACATCCACTTCCATCACCACTGTGCCCGCCCCACTCTGGCGGCAATAGTCGTGCAGGCGAGCGAACAGCAGACCGGTAATCTGCTGGTGCTCTCGACGTGGTGAGGGCATCAGAAGCAGCTTTCCCCCTTCCAGTTCGTAGTAGGGTGGTCCCTCTGGCAGAGACAGCCACTCTTCCAGCGTCCATTCTTTTTCCAGCAAGACTGCCTGCTGGCTCATCAAGGCATCACCTCAGTCTGATTGTAGCAGAATGCCAATCAGTGCCGCAAGCACCATTCGGCAATCAGGCGCACGCGCTCGATGGGTTCCTCACCGCCCCCTTCGGGAACCTCATCGGAGACGCCCAGCACCAGGCGCGGATGGAACAGCTTCACCAGCTTCTCTACCATCTCCATCAGTTGCTCGCGCGTGAAGGGCGGCAGGAACAGGATAGCGGGTATGCCGTCCAGCAGCACCTTATCGCCGATGTGTTCTTTGATTTCCTCCGGCGTTACATCGCCCTGTGGCAGTGGCGTCAACGCCTCCAGACCGTCAAAGGGCAGGTCTTTCAGATACGGCAGCAGCGAGCGGAAGTAGCCGTCGATATGCACGTGCGTGAAAACGCCCGCCTTGCGCAATTGTCCTGACCGTTTCTCCCAGAAGGGGATAAGATAACGCTCGAAGTAGCGCGGGGAGAGCAGGCTATCGTGGATGTTCTCGCCGAAATTGACGATGCGCACCACCCCGCTGGCGATAATCTGCTCGTAAAGCACATCGTACGAGTCGTCGATGGCGCGCATGGTCTCTTCTACCTCGCGCGGATTGTCCGCCAGCGCGTAGATGAGGTCTTCCAGCCTCATCCATATCTGCGCCAGTGCCTGATAAGGGCTTTTGGGCACCCAGAACTGTGGCTCGCCCCGATCGCCCATGAAGTCGCTTCCCTGCTGAAAGTTCTCGCGCGAGAAGGTGTAGGTGGTATGCTGATACAGCCAGCGCAGGGCGCGCAGGTCGTCTACCGTCTTGACGGCAAACTGCACCGTGCGCCAGGTATCATCCACCGTGCGGGCGTAACGTTCCACCAGATCGCCATAAGGCGTCTCGTAGGCGACGTAGCCCTCCTGCTCGCCCCAGTGATGGCGCACCTTCACCTCCGGCGAGAAGTGCCGAACCACCGGGTCAGGCATGCCGGTGTAGTAGTGCACATAACGCATGGAAACCTTCAGGTCATCGAACAGCTCCAGCAGGCTCATGTCGCGGTAGCGCGGGGGAAGTTTGCCAAACTGCTTGTGCCAGGCGTACCACGGCTCGATACGGGGTTGAAAGAACACATGCGGCAGCGGTTCACCCCGAAACACACGCAAGTTCATTTCGCGAAAGGTCATGGAAATGCCTCCCTGATGTTTGCGGCGGCAGACTTTGGTTCTTTACAACTTACCCACAGAGCACACAGAGAACACAGAGCCTCCTCTACGCCCTCTGTGTACTCTGCGGCGAGAAACCTCTAAATCAACAACAGCATCGGCGACTCTAGCAGCTGCTTCACCCTTTGCAGGAAGCGGGCGGCGGGCGCGCCGTCTAACACGCGATGGTCAAAGGTAAGGCACAGATTCATCAGATGGCGCGCTACCACCTGTCCCTCGCGGATGGCAGGCTTCTCCGCGATGCGCCCCACGCCCAGGATGCCCGTTTGCCCCGGCACCAGCACGGGGTTGAACATCTCCACGTCATACGCGCCCAAGTTCGTGATGGTAAACGTGCCGGCAGACAGGTCATCCGGCGTGCTCTTGCCTGCGCGGGCGCGTTCCGCCAGCTCGCGAATCTCGCGCGAAATCTCGCCTAGTGGTTTGCGGTCGGCGTTTTTCACGACGGGAACCAGCAAGCCGTCCTCCACCGCTACCGCCACGCCCACATTGACTTCGGGGTGTATCAGAATCTGGTCGTCTTGCAAGGTAGCGTTCATCAAGGGGAAGTCGCGCAGGGCGCGCGCCGCCGCCTTCACGATAAGGTCGGTATAGGTGAGGCGTGTGCCGTATGCCTTCTCCACTTCCGGCAGCAACTGCTCGCGCAGACGCACGCATTCGGTCATGTCCACTTCCGCGACCAGCGTCACTGGCGGCGCGGAGAAGAAGCCTTTGACTACGTTCTCCGCCACCAGCTTGCGCAGTCCCGCCAGCTTCACCACCTGCGCCCCCGCAGGAGGAGCCGCTGGCGTCACAGGGGGCGTTGTAGCGCGAAGCACGTCCTCTTTGGTCACCCGACCACCCACACCCGTACCTGCGACCGCTGCCACATCCACGCCTGCCTCTGCGGCAACCTTCTCCGCCAGAGGGGTCACGCGCGGTTTGGTGGACATCATCTCTTGCCACACGCTCTCCACGTCGCGCTCGAGGATTCGCCCTTCCGGTCCGGTGCCTCGCCCTGCCAGAGCCTGCAAAGGAACGCCTTTCTCCTGCGCCAGCCGCCGCGCACGGGGGCTGATGAACAAACGTTCTTCGGTGGGTGTCGTCGCAGAGGGGTGGACAACAGCTGCCGCCCGAGCCGGTTCTCGCACTTCCACTGGTGCAGCGACAGGCTGAGGCTCAGCCTTCGGACCTGGGGCTAACAACGAAGAGATGTCCTCATCGGGGCTTTTACTGATAATGGCGATAGGCGCGTTGACAGGAACGGTTTCGCCCTCCGCTACCAGAATCTTGCGGAGGTAGCCTTCGAAAGTAGCGTCTACTTCCAGGTTGGCTTTATCGGTCATCACCTCGGCGATGATGTCGCCGCGGCGGATGTAATCCCCTTCTCCCTTCAGCCATTTTGTGATAGTACCCTCTTCCATCGTCTGCCCCAACATGGGCAGGTTGAAATACTCAGCCATTCTCTCCTCCTATGGCATACGGTATACTCGCAGGTGGTCAATGCCAAACCAGCCCGTGTCACCCACCGGCAGGTTTTCCACCTCTATACGCAACTCTTTGACATCGCGCAGCAAATCCCCTGCCCGCCACTCCACGTTCACCCACAAGCCCGGGCGCAATGTCACGGGCTGGGGCAGATAATGCTTCTGTCCCTGACTATCCACAAGCACCACCGTGGCGCGGCAGGTTGCGCTCACCTGTATCGGCAGAAAGATGTCCAGAGCCAGCGTATCTCCAAAACGCGACCAGTCGCTGGATTCGGGAGACAGCAGCACAATCAGTGCAGGCTGATACTCCAGAGAGCGGCTCATTACCTTGAGCCAGTAGGCTCCTTGGCTCGCGCCCCCGCGAACACGCTGAAGGACAGTGGTCGTGCTCTCGCCGCGCCAGCCACCCGCTGCGATTTCGAAATCGCTGAGCACGAAGGTGGCTCCTATTGGCTTGGCGCTTACCGGAGCGGATTCGGCGGAGTTCACCGGCGCGGCTTGCTGGCGGGAGAGGATTCCCCACTCTACCAGATATCGACGCCATTGCTGGTCGTTGCCGCTCACCACTGCCCACGCTACCACCGCAAGCAACAGCACAGTGACGGAAGCCGCACCCGCTACCCATCCCCACCGGCGCTTGCGGACAGGGGCAGTAACCTCCTCCGGGGGCGTGGTGATAACCGTCTTTTCCACCTCCGGTTTGGTCGACTGCGGACGCGCATGGAAGATGTCCGCCTCGCCCTGCACTCCCGAGGTAAGCATCGCCAGCCCCAGGTCCTCCGCAAAAGCTCGCGCGGACTGGTAGCGTTTCGCCGGTTCTTTTTCCATCGCCTTGCGCAGCACGCGCTCCACCGCTGGTGAGAGCTCCTCCGCAGGGGCGGGCTGTTCGTAGATAATCTTGTGCATGACGGCGGTGATGGTGCTGGCGTCAAAAGGTTTGGAGCCGGTGAGCAATTCGTAGGTGGTAACTCCCAGTGAAAACACATCCGAGCGTCCGTCTATCTCGTCGCCCACAATCTGCTCCGGCGACATGTACGCCGGCGAGCCGACCATAATCCCCGCCTGTGTGCGCACCAGGTCGTTTGCCAATCGCGCGATGCCGAAGTCGGTCAGTTTCACGATGCCGTCTTCCAGCAGGGCGATGTTATCAGGCTTCACGTCACGATGGATCACGCCTCGTGCGTGCGCGTAGTCCAGCGCGCTGCAACCTGCTTGACGATGTTCAGCACGCGGTCCGGCGGGATTTTGCCCTCTTCGTTCAACACCTCGCGGGCGGTCTTGCCGTGCATGAACTCCATGGCGATATAGTGCATCCCGTTCGCGCTGCCCACCTCGTAGATGGTCACAATGTTGGGATGGGAAAGTTTGCCCGCCGAACGCGCCTCCCGCTCGAAGCGACGCACCATGTCCAGCCGCTCGCTCTCGCTGATGATAGAGGGCAGAACCAGCACCTTCAGCGCGACGGTACGCCCGATGAGTTCGTCCTGCGCCTCGTATACGTGCGCCATGCCCCTACCCCCCAGCTGGCGCACGGATGCGGTATTTGCCGATATGTGTGCCTATCACGGAAACCTCACCACTTTCGCTAGGGCTCTACTCTTATTGTCGGTTTATCATCATCCGTTCTTCTTCGCGCTGGCGGTCTCGTTCCGCGATGGCTTCGCGTTTGTCGTACAGCTTCTTGCCACGCACGATGGCGATTTCCACCTTCGCATAGCCGCGTTTGAAGTATATCTTGAGGGGCACGATGGTCAGCCCTTTCATCTCCGCCTTGCCCATCAGGCGGTTTATCTCCCATTTGTGCAGCAGCAGCTTGCGCGGGCGCAGGGGGTCGGGGTTGTAGCGGTTGCCATGCGAGTAAGGGCTGATGTGCATGTTGTATAGCCACACTTCCCCATCCTGCACCTTGCAATAGGCGTCCTGCAGGTTCACCCTGCCTGCGCGAACGGACTTCACCTCCGTGCCTACCAGCGCAATGCCCGCTTCGAAAGTCTCCAGTATCTCGTAATCGTGGTAGGCGCGGCGGTTCACCAGCACCACACGGTCGCCGGATTCTTTGGTTTGTTGCCCTTTCTGTTTCGCCATAGCACCCTTATTATAGTCTAACACGGTACCCGCAAGCAACCAGACTTGATTTGAAAGCTTCGCTTCCCCTGTGATACAATCCCTGCTGAGGGAACGCTGGATGGATAAAGCCGTCGCGTCATCATTCTCAAACGGTGTGGAACCAACTTCACCCCCAGCCCCTCTCCCACAAGGAGAGGGGAGCGACACTCCCTTCCTTGCGAGGGAAGGCGGCGAGGGGGTTAGGTTTTCTGAAGAGCACGAGGATTTTCCTGCTGAACACTTCCTCGACAGGGTGCTGCACGGCGACGCCCTGCACATCTTGCCTCGCCTGCCCGAGTCGCTTGCCGACATGGTGTTCATCGACCCACCCTACTTCCTGCAGCTGCCGAGGAAAAGCCTCAAACGCTGGAAGGTGAGAACGGAGGTCAACGGCGTAGACGAAGAGTGGGACCGCTTCGGTAGCTTTGAGGAGTACGACCGCTTCCTGCGCCAGCTGCTTACCGAAGTACGGCGCGTGATGAAACCGAAGGCGACGCTGTGGGTCATCGGTACCTATCATAACATCCACCGCATCGGCGCGATACTACAGGATTTGGGCTACTGGATACTCAACGACGTGATATGGTTCAAGTCTAACGCAATGCCCAACTGGCTCAACGTGCGTTTCACCAACGCCACCGAGACGCTGATATGGGCGGTGAAGGAAAGGAGTGTGAAGGGCTATACCTTCCACGCGGAGATAGCGAGAGGGTGTTCCGAAGGCAGGCTCGCGCTCAACGTATGGCGTATCCCCGTGTGCAACGGTAAGGAGCGTTTGAAGGTGAACGGGCAGAAACTGCATCCCACCCAGAAGCCGGAGGCGTTGCTGCAACGGGTGATAGCCGTCTCCACAAACCCCGGCGACGTGGTTTTGGACCCTCTCGCCGGCACGGGAACCACAGGCGTCGTGGCGAGGCGGCTGGGCAGAAGGTTCGTGTTGATTGAGCGGGAAGAGCGGTATGTGGAAGCAATAGAGAGGCGGTTGGAGGAAGAGACGAATCACTGAATCAGCCTTTTCCGTCTGGAAGGAGCGGCTTTAGCTGGAAGGGTTGAAAACGCAAATTGTAAGGATTTCACAAGCAACGCGGCGAATAGAAACATGCGGAAGTTTCACCCCGTCTATAACCAGTGGAATACTCACGCAGGAGGTAAAAGGATATGAACTGGCGACAGGTCGCGGTTGTGTTGGCGACAACCGTTATCGTTTTCACGCTGGCGTGGGCGCAGGTTTCGCCCGACAGCCAGAAGTGCAGCGCACACATGAAAAAGGCTTTGAAGGCGGTGCAGATGTACCTGCAGGACTGGGATGAAATGTTCCCACCGGCGACCACTGCCCAGAAGCTCACCGAAGCGCTGCAGCCTTACGCGGCGGATAAGTACGTTTTAACCTGTCCCGTCACGCGCAAGGAGTACAGGACCAATCCGCACATCACGTGGCGTCCAAAGAGCATGTATCCCAAGCTGGGTGAAGTGGTCGTGCTCTACGATGCTGTACCCCACAAGGACAAGCGATACGCAGTGGGCTTCGCCGATGGCTCGGTGAAGATAGTTACTGAGAAGGAACTGGCAGCCATTAAGCAGAAAGCAAGGCTCAAATAGTCTCTGGCAGTGTGCAAAGCCCATTTCTGGAGGGCGTGGTGACCGAATACGGTTCTCACACAAAGACATGAAGTCGCAAAGGGTTCACCCGCTTTGTGTCCTTTGTGTCTTTGTGTGAGGTTTCTCTTAACGGCTCGGACGGAGCCTCGCCCTCCACCGAAGGGAGACCTTATGCCGATACGATACAATCCGTACGTACAGCGTTATCCGCTCTGGCTTAAAGGCAATCTGCACACGCATACCACCCTTAGCGATGGGGAACTCCTCCCGGATGATACGCTGGAAACCTGCGCCCGGCGGGGATATGACTTTGTGGCACTCACCGACCACGACGTAGTGGCATCTCCGAACGAACCCTATCACCCGGAGATTCTTTTTCTGCCCGGGGTGGAACACAGCGCACAACAGCACGTCCTGCGTGTGAACGTGACCACCACCCTGCCCCGGGACCTCAGCTATCAGTCGGTGATAGACCTCACCCTGCAAGAGGGCGGATTGGTTATTCTGAACCATCCCAACTGGGGCGAGAACCTGGACCACTGGCGCGACGCACAACTGCTTCAGCTGGAGCGGTATCACGGTATCGAAATCTACAACAATGTGATAGAATATCTGGAAGGTAGCCCATACGCTCTGGACCGATGGGACAGGCTGTTGTCGGAAGGGAAGCGGGTATGGGGCTATGCCAACGAAGACACTCACCGCGTGTTCCAGATAGGCTCCGCATGGAACGCGGTCAACGTGCGGGAACGAAGCAAAGAGGCAGTGCTGGACGCACTCAAAGAAGGAAGGTTTTATGCCTCTAATGGCGTTGTGATAGAAGAGATCGTCGTAGAAGATGGTATTTATCGGGTGAGCACAAGAAACGCCCGGGAGCTACGGTTGATTACCCTGCATGGACAAGTAGTGGAGCGTGTAAGCGGTGCTCAGGCAACCTTTTCCCTGAGCAGAGCAAGTGTGTACGCTCGTGTAGAAGCAATTGGCGAGGGACAGGCGCGCGCATGGACGCAACCGGTGTTTGTGGAGTAAGCGGATTGTTTACCTCACCCCCAACCCCTCTCCCACAGGGAGACGGGAGCCGCTCCCCCTTCCCTCGCGGGGAAGGGGGCAAGGGGGTCAGGTTTCTCACACTCAATCTATTGCTTCTTGTTTTGCTTTCGCTTTCTGCCTTCGCACACGCAGATACCCACTGGCACTTCCGCGCCACCATCGGCGTGGATGACGGCGTTTTAGGGCGACCCGGTGCGGCGATTTTCCGCGTGTTCGTGGGCGAAGAGAAGGTGTATGAAAGCCCCGTACTGAAAGCGGGCGATAACCCGATTACCATTCATATCCCCCTGCGCGAGACCGACACGCTCACGCTGGAAGTGGCGGATACTGGCGACGGTCACGGCGGTGACTGGGGCGATTGGTGCGACGCCCGCATTCAGGATGATTCGGGGCAGACCACCATATGGCTCAGCGACCTGCACGAGAAGGTTCTGGAGGAGTGGATTACCACACGCAAGGACCGCAACATCGTCGGACAGCCGTTGAAGCTGCAGGGGCGAATCTACCGCAGGGGATTGGGCACGATTTCCGGCTCTCGCATGAGGTACACCGATTGGTACGCGCAGTGGCAGGAGCGAGAACGCCGCCTGCAAAGAGAAGAACAGGATGCGGTACGCAGGTTGCGCTTCCTGCGTATGGAAGGAAACCTCCGCGGGGCGCGACTGCTGGTAAACGGTCGTCCCCTCACCGCGTTGCCGGCGCAAATCCCGCATAGTGCTACGGTGCAGGTGAGGCTTACCCTGAACAAGGGGCAATCGCTGTGGCAGCACCCTGTCTTCGAGAGCCTGCGGGTACAGTCCGCACAAGGTTCCGTGCCCCTCCGCCTGTGGCATCCCGAGGATATCCAGCTGCTCTCCTCTTCTCAGGCGGCAGATTTGCCCGTTCTCAACGGAGCGGTATATCCGGGCGCATCCGCTGTGGGAGGAGAAATACTGCTGACCTATCGTTACCCGTTCCAGCAGACCTCTGCCGCCCTGCCGCTTGCACCCGCCCGGGTCCGCTATAACCTGCAGATGTGGTGCGCGGTGCGCACACCCGCTGAGCAGTCCTCTGCAGTACGTTACACCACCCTGAGCGTCGCTGTCTACGAGGGGCAGACCTTGCGGGCACGCACACGCCTGCTGAGTAAGGGCGAGGCACAAAGCCTGCCCGACATCCCCCTGCAGGGTGACGAACCGATTCGAATCGTGATAGATGACGCAGGAGATGGCAACTTAGACGACGAGGTATACATCGGCGGAACGATAATAGACCGCGCAAACCGTCGTTCCAGCCCCCTTACCAGCCTGCCCTACCTGCTGGAGGAAACCTCCCAGGAGGCGGTACAGGTGTTCCACTTCCCCACCTCCGAAATGCGCTGGAGTGTCGCATCCCTGTCTGTGCAGCCTCGCTCGGCGTGTCGGGTGCAGGCTCCTGCTCGGATTATGCTGGAGGGTTATGGCGCCGTACTGGCTCGTCTGGACAGAGCAGCAAGGCTAGTGCATGAAGCCGAAAGGCTGTGGAGAGCGGGCAAGGCATCCGACGCCCCTGAACGGCTCGCTATTGCCCAAAGGCTGGACGAGGGCAATCCGCAGGTATACCTTCTGCGTGCGCAGATAGCAAAGGCAGCCGGCAGAAACGATATCGAACTGCAGGCATGGAAGCGTCTGGTGGAAATCTCCCGCGCCGACCTGCCCCTGCGACGACAGGCGAAAGAGCGCATCGCCGAGCTGTACCGCCTGCTGGACGGCAACCGCCCCGAATGGGATTTCTGCTTGCCCCCCGCCCCTCCCCCAAACGCCGACATCAGTACGTTGACGAAGAGCATCTGGCGACTGCAGCTGAAGCCTTCTTCACCCGCCGACGACACACAAACAGGCGAACTGCGCTTTACCGTGCCGCGGGGGCGGTCAGGCTGGTGGTTGCAGGGACGCATCGACACGCGCGGGCTGGCGGTGGAAGCTTCGCTGGAGCGCAGGCAGGGAAACGCATGGCAAATCGCGTGGCGCATTCCCGCTTCCGAACCGCAGGAGTTTCCCCTGCTGGAATGTCGCCTGTTGTCCGGCGAGTACCGCCTGCGCATAGTACACGATAGCACGCGCGACGGCGTGGAAGGCGATTTCCATATCGCGCTCAGCCTGTTGCTTTTGCGGGAGAAGCCTTCTCCTCCTGAGCAGAGGTGGACGTATCGCCTGCATACCGACGGCTCCGCCGAGGTGGAGGCGACCCCATCAGGGGCGATAGCCCTGCCGATACCGCTCACCGCAGAAGGATTGCAGGTGGAGGGGGCACGGTACTCCCTGCTGCCGCCGGTATACGAGTATCTTTCCAAACTGGATTTGCGTCATGCACAGGTGCTGTTGCTTCAGCCGACGGGTGAACAGGCTACGGTGCGCTTCCGCTGGCTGGACGCGGCGTACAACGTGCCCATGACCCGCTACGCCCCTGACCGCAAAGAGCACTTCTACTTCCGCTCGCTCGCCGGGCTGGGCAAGGCGCAGGGCGAGATGGATGTCATCGTCCATCTGCCGGAAGGCACGGGAGAAATCGCCACCCTGGTGCCCGAACCGCAATCGCGCGAAGGCTCCACCCTGCGTTTCCGCCTGCCACAGGACCGAGTGGCTATCGTGAACGCCAGAAACGGTCAGATGAACACCCGCTGGCTCACAGCGACCTATCGGCGCATGACCCTGCACATCCCGGATACCCCCTTCTACCGCCGCTGGCTGCCCGAATATCTTGCCCTGCTCATGCGCATCTACGACCGCGAACGGCAGGTAGTGGGCGGCTACGAGCCGGAGGACGCGCTCTTCGTATCCCTGACCGGTCCCGCGCAGCTGTCAGGCTATGGTGGGGCAACCTGGGGCGGACCGCGCTCGGAGACGTGGATTGCCTGCACAGGACGTGTGGGACCGTATAATCTGCGCTATGAGGCGGGCGGGGACGGCGTGGAGGCTCATGAGTTGAAATGGGTGTTCCTGCACGGCGTCGGCGAGGGGCTACCGCACTGGCTGCAGACCGGCGCGGTCATCTACATCGAGGAGCAGGGCAAGCTGGCGGGCAACACCGCCTTCCCGGACGTGTGGTATCAACGGGCATTGCGTCCGGGCGCGCAGGGTTTTCGCAAGCAGTTCCCCAATCCCCCTACCCCACTGCAGTGGTCGGAGAGTGAATTCCGCCAGCAACCAGCGGCGCAGAGGATGCTCGGCGAGGCGATGACGCATGAGATACTGCGCACGGTTGCCCAGCGTTATGGCAACCGCGTGTGGGCAGAGCTGTTCCGCCGCAACCGCGAGGGCAAGCTGGGTCTGAAAGACCTGCCCGACCGCGAGAAGGATAAGCAGATTATCGATGCGCTGGTGGAGATGACAGGCGATGCGAGGGTGAAACAACTGTTTGAGGGATGGGGGTTCCGGTTTTAGGTTGCGACGGAGCGCATCCCTACTGTCATCTCCCCTGGGAAGGAAGAACCTCCCGGTGAGCCGAAAAACAGCCCCACCTCGCCTCCCTGTAGGCGGAGAGCAAATGAGCGTCCCCCTGGACTACAGGAGGGACTGACGGCTTAGCAGTGCCTCGTCCTTCGGTCGCTATCGTGCTATAATGGTACGGGAGGCGCAAGTGATGAACAGGGCGGAAGATTGGCTGCGCCAGGCGGAGCGCGACCTGCGCCAGGCGCAGATTAGCCAGCAGAACGAGGTGCACGAGTGGGCATGCTTCGCGGCGCAGCAGGCGGCGGAGAAGGCGGTTAAGGCGTTGCATTTGCAGCTGGGGCAGGATGCATGGGGGCACTCCGTTCTGAAACTGCTGAAACAACTACCCGAAGGAGTAGAGGTTCCTCGCGAACTGCAGGAGAATGCGAGCGTGCTGGACGCCTACTACATCCCTCCTCGTTACCCGAACGGCTTCGCAGAAGGTGCGCCTTACGAGTACTACACCGGGAAACAAAGTGAAGAGGCGATACGCTATGCCCGTGAGATCATTGAATTCGTCCGTGCTCAAATGGCTCGATGCCGAAACCGTTCTTCAGGCGGTACGGGAGTGGGCTGAGCAGGTTTTTGTGCAGCACCCCGAGGTCTTACGCATCGGGTTATTCGGCTCCTACGCGCGAGGCGACTGGGGGGGTGGGCAGCGATATCGACCTCGTGATGATTGTGCGCGATACCACGATACCCTTTATCGAGCGAGCGCGGTTCTTTGACACCTCTGACCTGCCCCTTTCCACCGATCTGCTGGTGTACACAAAAGGCGAATGGGAGAAGATGCTTCGGGAAGGACAATTCGCCCCGCGCATTGAGCGCGAGGCTCGGTGGTTCTATTCCGATTCAGAGGCTTCCCTCGCCAGCGCGAGCGCGCTCTCGTAGCGGCGGCGGTCTATCTTGCCTTCCTCTACTGCCTCTTTCACCGCGCAGTCGGGCTCGGTATCGTGCTGGCAGTCGGGGAAATAACACTCACCGAGATAGGGGCGTATCTCGGGAAAGGCTTCCCACACCGTCTGCGCGTCCACCGCCCACAACTCGAAGTTGCGCATTCCGGGCGTGTCGGCAATCCAGCTGTCCTCGCCCATGCGTATCAGCTGCGCGAGGGTAGTGGTGTGCCTGCCCTTGTGCGTCACCTCG